>WNFX01009558.1_pt1 | contig 13025 bp, 15 predicted proteins | sample 5400111 | NCBI WGS metagenome assembly WNFX01 (sample SAMN13153363, study PRJNA577476) | soil metagenome | isolation source: 40 cm soil or saprolite under grassland replicate 1 | place: USA:California | collected 2016-06-15
CTCCGACGCTGAAAAATCCTGGGCCGCGAGTCACGGTGGCAGTATGGAAGCGGTTGCTGATGAAGCTCCGCAACATCAGGTCTCATTGCCGTCATTCGCCCTGGGCAAGTATGACGTCACTCGTGGCGAGTACGCGGCATTTGCTCGGGAGACGGGATACCCGGCCGGTGATGGTTGCGGCCGCGGCCGCGCCATCTTCAAATGGGAGAAGGATCCGAAGTTGACTTGGGAAAATCCCGGCCATGCGCAGACTGACCGTGATCCAGTCGTGTGCGTGAGCTGGCAGGATGCGCGTGCCTATATCGCGTGGTTGAACCGCAAGGCGCATCGCGGCGGCGCGGCCTCAGCAAACGGGCCTTATCGGCTGCCCAGCGAAGCGGAGTGGGAATATGCCGCACGCGCCGGAACGACAACTAAGTTCTACTGGGGCGATGACGACGCTGCCGCTCCTGTCCACGCCTGGTTCAATGCCAACTCCGGCTGCGAGAAAGTGGAAGGTCTTTTTTGCGACCATGGCCAGACACACCCGGTGGGCGCGAAGCCGCCGAACGCATTCGGCCTTTACGACATGGCAGGGAACGTTTGGCAGTGGACCGAGGACTGCTACGACAACAACTACGCCGGGACTCCCGCAGATGGGCGCGCGAACGAGACCCCCTCGAGTGATGTCCACGCGAACGACAGCCAGGGCAAGTGCCTCCGCGTGGATCGCGGCGGCTCCTGGATGTTTCCGGCGCGGCTTTTGCGCTCCGCTACGCGTGAGCGGAATCCCGCCGATTATCGCGACGCGATCATGGGCTTTCGCGTGGCAAGGACGCTGCCGTGAAGCCTGCGTTTATGTGCAAATTTTTGATCGAATGAAAGGAACACGAATCTTTTTGGTGTTGGCATTTATCAGTGCCGCTGTGATCACCTTCATTGCCGTGCGACTACCCGCTGACGTCGATAGCCGCGCGAGTAAAAGCCCTTCGGAGGAAGCCGATCGCATTGCAATTGAGCGGCTGCATCAGCAGGATGTCGAAGCAACTCTGTCTGACAAAGCTGATGAGTTAGCCAGGTTGTGGGATAACGAAGCTGTTCGGATCCAACCTGGGCGCCCGGCGGAGATCGGCAAAGCAGAGATTTACGCAAATGATAAGCGGTGGGAGTCCAAAGCGGACAGAGCGAAGACACTTTGCTACAAGTCCGAAATCAAGGATGTGCAAATCGCCGGCGGCTGGGCGTTTGAATGGGGCTATTTGTCTTACAAAGACTCCAGCAATCCGAAGCCGATGCGAGGTAAAGTGCTGAGAGTGATGAAGCGACAGCCGGACGGCTCGTGGAAATTCGCGCGCGTGATTGTGTTCAATGAAAACAAGGAATCTGCTGCTCCAATGTCGGATCCATGCCAATGAAAATACCGATCTTAACTCTTTGCTTATCGTCGTTCGTCACCGTTGCTGTCAGCGCTACGGGCGAGCGCCCAAATAGCGCCCCACGCGTCGTTGATCTTAAATCGACTGACGGGACAATCCTAAAGGCCAGCTACTTCGCTGCCGCGAAGCCCGGTCCCGGTGTGTTGTTGTTTCATCAGACCAACCGCAGGCGGGAATCGTGGGAGGATATCGCGCGTCAGCTTGTTGCCGCTGGAATTAATGTGTTAACGGTCGATACCGATCCGAAAACAAGAAAGCAGTGGTGGCCAGGCGGCCTTGACGCTGCGTTTGAATACTTGATCTCTCAGCCCGGGGTGAAGCGCGATGTCATAGGCATCGGAGGAGCAGGGGTAATCGGCGTTGAAAATTCCGTCGAAACGGCACGCCGACATTCCGATCAGGTAAAATCGCTGGTGCTACTTTCTGGAGAAACGTCGCGCGACGGGTTGCAATTCTTGCAACAAGCATCGCAGTTACCCGAGTTGTTCGTTTTCTCTGACGACGACGAATACCCTCCAATCCAACAGGCGATGGGGTTGCTCTACGTCACAGCCTCCAGCCCGAGCAGGAAGCTCGTTCATTACTCAGCTTCGAAAGATGCGCCTTGGAAATGGTACGAACCTTTCGACATCGGAAAGGTTCCCGCAACGGGCGGTCATGGGACCGATTTGTTCAAAGGTCATCCCGAACTTCCCGGCATTATCGTGGATTGGTTCGTGACCACGCTGATCAAGACACCGGGTCACGCGCTGGCGGACACTCTCGCCTCTGCATCGACAATTAACGAAATCCAAACGCCCGGTGGCGTTGCCAAAGTCACGCAGCAGCTGATTGAAGCTCAAAAAAAAGATCCGCAGGCGCAGTTGTTCCCGGAAATCACCGCCAGCACCATCGGCCAAGGTTTTCTGCGCGCAGGCGACACAAAATCGGCGATCGACGTTTTGAAGCTGGTCCTTCTCGCTTATCCCGATTCGGCTGATGCAAACGAGAACTTAGCTGAGGCGTACTTGAAGGACGGCCAAAAAGATCTGGCACGGCAACACGCCGAAAAAGCATTGGCCATTCTTGATGCTCATACCGTACCGGCGTCATCATGGACCGATACCGAAGAGTACCGAGGCGAGATTCGCCGCAGTGCGCAGAAAACACTCAAGAAGTTAAATGAGAAGCAAGGCTAGCCTTCGTCGCTCTTCACTTTTCGCGCTCTGCTACAAATTCTTCTTCGCCCAGGGGCCGACGCGATCGAGTGCTTTCTCGATGTTCTCGATCGAGTTGGCGACACTGAAACGCAAATAGCCTTCCCCGAAGTCGCCGAATGCGGTGCCGGAGAGCGCAGCGACGCCGGCGTCATCGAGCAGCCCGTCGGCTAGTTTCTTCGATAACCAGCCAGTCTGCGTGATGTTCGGGAAAACGTAGAACGCGCCATGAGGCAAGCGGCAGGAGAAACCTTTGATTTTGTTGAGACCAGCGACCATCACGTCGCGACGTTTCTGAAACTCGGCACGCATCGCGTCCACCGCCGCTTGCGACCCGCGGAGCGCTTCGATGCCGGCGACCTGCGTGAAGCTGGCGGTGCACGACGCCGAGTTGGTCATGAGGCGGGCGATGTGCGTCGCCAGCTCGGCGCGCATCACGCCGTAGCCCATACGCCAGCCGGTCATGGCGTAAGTCTTGGAAAAGCCGTCGAGCAGGATCGTGCGCTCCTTCATGCCGTCCACCGACATGATGGAATGATGTTCGCCGTCGAAAATGAGGCGGCTGTAGATCTCGTCGCTCAACACCATGATGTTGCGATCGCCGATCGCGCGCGCGATGCCGTCGATGTCCTTCTTCTCCAGCACGCCGCCGGTCGGGTTTTGTGGCGAATTCAGGATGATCAGTTTCGTGCGATCGTTGATCAATCCGGCGAGCTCATCGACGTCGAGCCGGAAATCCAGCTCCTCGCGCAACCGGATCGGCACCGCCTTCGCGCCGACGTAGTTGATCATCGATTCGTAAATCGGGAATCCCGGATTCGGGTAGATGACCTCATCGCCTTTTTGTGCAGGGCGTCACATCCCGCGTCGATGATGTTGCGCGGCGTATCAAAATCCGGTTCGCCGATTTCGAGATGGATAATGTCGCGGCCCTTTGCCTCCAGCGCTTTCGCTTTGACCAACACTTCGAAGGCGGTCTCGGTGCCGAGACGCGCCATGCGCTTTGCGAGGCGAAGTTCATGGCCCTTAGTCATAAGAGTGAAATCAGCATTATCAAAGCAGTGGCGCAACTTGTCTTTTATCAAGTTCGCGATCGCGGGGCGCATCGCTCTCGAGTCGAGAATTTGCAGCTGACACAGGCGTCTCTACAGTTCAGTACTTTGAAGCGCGGTTTGCCTTTCATCATTCTCGTTGGTGTTGTTGTGCTTATTGCTGCGCTCGGGGTGCACATCGACTGGACCTGGAAACGAAAACTCTCGCCGCGCGGTGGGCGTTATTTTTTCCATCGCGTCGAACTCGCAGTGCCGTCATTCCATCAGTCGGAAGAAAAATGGCGCGATGATCCGCTTGGCGGAGTCGCAGACAACGGCACTCTAGGCGGCGAAGGCTGCGCAGTGGCCGCCGCGGCGATGGTGTTCAAATTTTATGGTATCGATGTCGATCCGCAGCAGTTAAACTGGTTTCTGACATCCGTTGGCGGATACACGGATCGCGGCTGGCTTTACTGGGATCGCGCGGCTTGGTTCGCGCCCAATCATGTCCGGCATGTCTACGAAGACCTGGCTTCGTATGATCTCATCGATTCGAATCTCGCCCGTGGAAACCCCGTCATCGTGCGAGTGCGACTGCGAGGCGGCGTCACGCATTTTGTCGTCATCGCTGGCAAAGACGGGTTCGATTACCTTATTGCTGATCCCGGCGCTGGCTCTGCGAGAGGTCTCTACCCGCTGCGCGAGCTCGGCAGCGATATCGAGGCACTGCGATTCTACGAGCCGATCGCCGCCGCGAATTCGCAACTCTCCGCGAAGCGGGAAACATCAAACTAAGACTTCCCTGATCCTTTCGAATGTAGCTCGCCAACGCTGACACACACGAAAACGACCGCGAATTATGGGTGTCATGTTACAAGCATTTTATTGGGATTGTCCCAAAGCGGAAAATTGCGATCACCAATGGTGGGTGTTTATCAAATCTAAATTGCCGGCAATCGCGCAGGCCGGTTTCACGGCCTTGTGGCTTCCGCCGGCAAACAAGGCCGCCAGCTGGAAATCGATGGGGTACGACCCTTACGATTATTATGACCTCGGCGAGTTCGATCAGAAAGGCGGCGTCCCCACGTGGTTCGGTTCCAAAGCTGAATTATTCGATCTTATCCAGTCTGCTCACACGGCGGGATTACAAGTGTATGCGGACCTCGTGTTCAATCATAACAGCGGCGCGGATGGTCAGGAACTAAATCCAACCGACGGCCAGTTGCGGTGGACGAAATTCGCGCCGACAAGCGGCAAGTTTCCTCGCGACTGGAAATGTTTTCATCCGAGCCAATACGAGACTTGGGACGGAGCGACTTTCGGTGACATGCCGGATCTCTGTCATCGCGCTCCCCTCGTTTACACCGAGCTCATCAACTACGCTCGCTGGCTTCTGGAAGAAATCGGTTTCGACGGATTCCGCTACGACATGGTGAAAGGTTATGGCGGTTGGATGGTCCGGTCGATTCAAGAACTGCGCGCACTGCGCGGCGGCACCAGCTTCAAGCCGTATGCAGTGGGCGAATGTTGGGACAGCGAACGCACAATCGATGATTGGCTCGATGAAACCAATGCATGGTCAGACAATCCGGTGGGCGCATTCGATTTTCCGCTACGCTGGCGCTTGCGCGATTTGTGCGACAGTTACGGTTTCATTCTTCGCAATCTCGCCGAGCACGGAGTCTTAATGTGGGACCGACCGGCGCAGGCTGTCACCTTCGTCGAGAACCACGATGTTGTGCGCGACAGTCCTATCATTAACGACAAGCTGCTCGCGTACGCATTCATCCTTACGCATGACGGTTATCCATGTGTTTTCTGGCAGGATTACTTTAACTGGGACCTCGCGCAGCCAGATAATCAAACCGGCATTGACGCGCTCATCAAAGTTCACGAACAAAATGCCGGCGGTCCAGCGCAAGTGCTCTTCGTCGATGACGACCTTTATATCATGCAACGTTCAGGCCTCGCTCATCAAAGCGGACTGATTTTTGTTTTGAACAACCGCGGCACCTGGAATGGCGCGTGGGTCCAAACGCCGTGGAACAGCAGGCGGCTTGTCCCGGCCGCCTGGCGCGGACGCGACGACTCCGGCGTGCCGCAGGAAAAATGGACTAACGACTCCGGCTGGGCCGATCTTTGGGCACCACCGCGAGGCTATGCAGTGTACGTGCCTGCATAACGCTCCGCGAATGACTAACGCCGCCATGCATACATGGAAGTATGCGGCGTATGCGCTAAATTACACCGGTGTTCGGGAATGCATTTCGCGACCGAATTTTGGTTAACCCGGCTTTGCTTTCAGCGCGCGCTCGGGCTCATTTACCTAATCGCGTTTCTCACTGCGGCTAATCAATTCATCCCGCTGCTGGGTGAGCGCGGGTTACAACCGGTGCGGCGCTTGTTGCGTCACGTACGTTTTCGCCACGCGCCGAGTTTGTTCTGGATCAATTGTTCAGATCGCTTCATCACGGCGACGATCTGGTGCGGCATCGCGTTCTCAGTCTTCGCCATCAGCGGCTTGTCGGAGTCGTTTGGACTCGCCGTATCGATGAGCACGTGGGCGTTGCTCTGGATCATTTATCTCTCGCTCGTCAACGTCGGCCAGACGTTCTACGGCTTCGGGTGGGAAACGATGCTCGCCGAGACCGGTTTTCTCGCGATTTTTCTCGGTTCATCTGACACGCGCCCGCCGACGGCGGTAATGTGGTTAATCGTGTGGGTGCTTTTCCGCACCATGTTCGGCGCGGGCATGATCAAGATGCGCGCCGACCCGTGCTGGCGCGATCTGACCTGTCTTTTTTACCACTACGAGACTCAGCCACTGCCCAATCCGCTGAGCTGGTATCTCCATCATTCACCGCGTTGGATGCACAAAACTGGTGTGCTCTTCACTCATTTTGCCCAACTTGTGGTGCCGTGGTTCTACTTCGCGCCCGCGCCGATCTGTTACTGGGCAGGCGCACTAACGATCCTCTTTCAAATTACCCTCATCCTGAGCGGGAATCTTTCGTGGCTGAATTATATCACCATCATGCTTTGTATCCCCTGCTTCGATGATCGCTTGCTCGCGCGGTTGATCTCGATCCCGCATTCGGTGCCGGAAAAAATGACCTTGCCACACGAGATCGCAGTGATCGGCTTGGTCGCCCTTGTGCTCTATCTGAGTATCCGCCCGGCACGCAATTTGTTTTCGCGCCGGCAACTCATGAATGCGAGCTTCGAGCCGTTGCATCTGGTCAACACCTACGGCGCGTTCGGCGCCGTCACGCGCCAGCGACTTGAAGTCGTGATCAAGGGAACGGACGCCGAATTTCCCGATGCTTCTCCTGAATGGCGCGAGTACGAGTTCAAAGGAAAACCAGGCGACGTGCAGCGTCGTCCCTGCATCGTCTCGCCGTATCATTGGAGGCTCGACTGGCAAATGTGGTTTGCCGCGATGTCGCCGCCGGAGTTTCACCCTTGGATTTTTATACTGGTACAAAAACTCCTTGAAGGTGAAAAAAGAATTCTTTCGCTGCTTGCGCACAACCCATTCCCAAACGCGCCGCCAAAATACATCCGCGCCGATTGGTATCAGTATCGCTTTACCAAGCCAGGTGAGCACGCCTGGTGGACGCGAACGTTCGTCGCCGAATACTTTCCACCGATGACCCTGCACCGCGCGCCAGACGAGGGGCATCGACCTTCACTTTAAGCGCGCCTAAAACTTTCGGCCGCTGTTTGCCGTTGCTTGGAGCGCGCCGCGCTGGTTTAGCTGGCCAGATTGTGATCGTCCGCCATCATCTAGACGCTTCACGCGGCCATTCGCGGGTTTCTTCCAGCGATTCGCCGGTTTCCAAGAGACTTTTGAGACTGGCTAAAATGTGCGGCCATCCGCTCGACACCGCTTCGATGAACTTCGAGCCTTCTTTCTCGATTTCGTGAATGACGGTGAGCTTGACCGAGTTGCCTTCCTTTTCCAGTTCGTAAGTCATGCGCGAATAACCTTCGGCTTTCAATTCAGGTCTGAATTCATTGCGCCACTTGAGAACGAGCCGGCGATTCGGTTCGATTTCAACGACTTCGCCGCTGTCAGCAACGCGTTCGTCAGGCATCAAAATCTTCCACGACGCGCCCGGTTTCCACTCGGATTCCTGCGTTGTGTTGCACCAAAACCGGCGCGTGAATTCCGGTTCGATGAGCGCCTTCCACAATTTCTCAGGCGTCGTGCGAATGTAGGTTACGTAAATGAATTGATCTTTCTTCATAGAATTACTTTCTCTTGGTTTTCTGTTTGGTTTTGGTTTGTTCGAGACCTTTTTTCAAATCGCTCAACGCCTGGAGGCGATGGCGTTCGTATTTGCCAATCCAACGCTCGTAGATCTCATGTAACGGCATCGGATTGAGATAATGCAGCTTCTCGCGCCCGCGCCACACGACAGCGATGAGGTTTGCTTTTTCCAGCAACACCAAATGCTTGGTCACCGCCTGCCGCGTCATGTCCAGGTGCGCGCACAATTCGCTCAACGTCTGCCCATTCTCTTCGCGCAACTCATCAAGCAATTTTCTGCGACTGGGATCGGCTAGCACTTTAAAGACTGCATCCATCGAGCTGCCATTATGCAACCAAATAGTTGCATGTCAACCGACGGATTCAGAAAAATGAATTTCCTTTGATCGAGCCGGTTATTGCCGACAAACGTTTGCTTTGGCCCGACACATTGAGCTGGGGACCAAACGGCCAGTTGTATGTCACCGCATCACAGATCGAAAACATGCCGCGATTCAACAACGGCAAATCGACTCGCACCGAACCTTACAAGCTCTGGAAAGTGATTGGGCTCGGAAAATCCGATTAACCGCAGCGAATAAATGAATTTACGGCACGCGAAAAATCTTTCCTGTGTACGGATCTTTCACAGCGGATCCGGGAGCAAAAGCGCTGACATCGATGTAATTTCCCTCCGGTAAATAAGGACTTGTGACCATGCCTTTCTGGCCTGGAACCGGAATTCCATAGGGCATATCGCCTGTTGCTTTTTCCACAGGCGCAGCTGAAGCCGGCAGCACAGTGCGAGTAACCTTCTCTTCTTTAGCAGATTTTGATGGCTGTTCGAATGGAGTCGGGCCCGCGCCGGCTGCATGTGAATCTCGCGTCTTCTTCGTTTGAGGCTGCGCCGGCGGAGGCTGGAAAGCCTTCGAAATTGATTGGCCAACTTTCTTGAAAAAGTCTCCTACGGGATCGGCGTTTACCCAGTCTCCGCTCAAAAAGAAGAGCGCGACGAACAGCAAGAAAATCCAACGAATGAGATAATTCATTAAGTTGTCGGCGTTCAATGTGAAGCCGTGATTATCCGCCAGGATTGGGCTTTCAGAGAAGAAAATTTTTCAGCATCAGCGGGTTAAGTGACGATTATCATTTCGCGTTCGCGAACAATAAATCGCGTATCTAACACTCGATTCGTGAGCGGACAGCCGCGTTGTAGAGGCGTTCGCCGCGGCGAACGCCTGTTTAAAAGGTCAGTGCTGGTCGCATCGGTGCTCGCGGCGGCCAGCACAACTATCGTCACTTGCCTGCCAAGCGGTAGGCTTGCGCGGAGGCTGGCCACATGTCACTCGTCGCTTCAAAGGCGCCGTCGCTATTGCGGTCGTCGCTGGCGATCAATATGATCGCGGGATGTTAAAGGGCGTTCCATTTCTCCTCGCGCTGGCGACGGCTGCCTTTGCACGAGATTCCACCAACGACGCAGCGCAAGTCTGGAATCTCGAGAAAGCGTACTGGGAATACGTCAAAGCCAACGATCTGGAAAAGTATCGCGCGCTCTGGCACGAAGATTTCGTCGGCTGACCGTTTGTCAGCTCAGCACCCGTCCGGAAAGATCATATCACTGATTGGATCACCGCGAACACCTCCAAGGGCGTGAAGTTGCAGTCCTACTCGATTGAGGAACTTGCCATCCATGTGACCGGCGACGTCGCGATCAACCATTATCGCATCAAGGCTAACTGGGCCAATAATGAAGGAGCCGAAGTAAGGATAGACGCATTGCGGATCACGCACACGTGGATTCGCACTCACGGCACGTGGCAAATTCTCGGCGGGCATGTCCGCGCCCGTGAACGCAAAGGGTCAGTAGCATGAAGCCAGGAAGGTCGTCGAGGTTCTCCGCTTCTGGCACTCGGCACGAAGCGAATCTGATATCTGACATCCGACATCCGACATCCGACATCCGACATCTGACATCTGATCTCTCATCTCTGATCTCCATCCCCTCGCCCTTCCTCCGATCTCGTCCGATATCTTGCTTCGCAATCGTTTGTTTTGTAATCTTCGATCATGAGCACCGTGCAGGAAATCCTCACTGCGATGGATAAGCTGACCCCGGAGGAATTGCGGATCGTGAAGCTCGGCGTCGATTCCCGGCTCTCTGATGATGATGACGACGACCCGGCATTGCTGGCCGCGTTGAAGAACGCGATTGCCTACGCCGATGCTCATCCGGACGAAGCTAGATCGATCGATGAGGTCCGCGCGCTGATCCCCCAATGGATTTCCGAGTCGAAATCAAAGACCCGGCAATAGCGGATCTCGCGGAGATCGTTTCTTACATTGCCCGGGACAATCCGGACGCAGCGACGACTCTTGGCAATAATTTACTCGACGCGGCGCTGAGTCTCGCAGAGACGCCGTACAAAGGCAGCCCGTACCAAAAGCTTCCCGGCATTCGCAAGCTGACGTTGCGCCCGTTCAAAATTTTCTATCGAGTGAACGAACCGACGAAAGTGGTCGAGGTTCTCCGCTTCTGGCACTCGGCACGAAGCGAACCTAACATCTGACCTTGTCCCGTGGTTGAGCCGCTCAGTGACCTGTCATCTTCTCCAGCTTTTCGGGGTATCGAGCGCCTTGCACCTTGATCTTTGACGCGGCGCTTTCGATTTCGCGTAGATCGTCCGACGTAAGTTCGATTGCTGCTGCTCCAATGTTTTCTTCGAGCCGATGCAGCTTCGTCGTGCCGGGGATCGGAACGATCCACGGCTTCTGCGCGAGCAGCCACGCGAGCGCGATCTGAGCAGGTGTCGCCTTCTTCCGGTTTGCGATCTGGCCGAGCAGATCAACCAAGGCCTGATTGGTTTTGCGAGCCTCAGGCGTAAAGCGAGGGAGGGTGTTGCGCAAGTCGGTGCTATCGAACACAGCGTTTTCGTTCATTTTGCCCGTGAGGAAGCCTCTACCCAAAGGGCTAAATGGAACGAATCCGATTCCAAGTTCTTCGAGTGTCGGTAACACTTCCTCTTCAGGCTTTCTCCACCACAGCGAATATTCGCTCTGCAGTGCCGTAAGCGGCTGGACTGCATGTGCGCGACGAATCGTTTGCACTCCAGCTTCCGAAAGGCCGAAGTGCTTCACCTTGCCTGCTCGAATCAATTCCTTCACCGCACCGGCGACGTCTTCAATCGGCACGCCGGGATCGACGCGGTGTTGATAGAACAGATCGATAACATCGGTCCTCAGTCGCTTCAGCGAAGCGTCGGCGACCTCTTTGATGTGCTCTGGCCGACTATCCAGGCCGATCTGCTCACCTTTTGGACCAAGTTTGAATCCGAACTTCGTGGCTATCACCACTTGTCCGCCGCCGGACGGATTCGCCGTGGCGAACTTACGGAATGGAGCGAGCGCTTCACCCACAAGTTCTTCGTTCGTGAACGGACCGTAAACTTCAGCGGTATCGAAAAACATAATCCCGCGTTCAACTGCCGCCCGAATCAGCGAGATCATGTCATTCTTGTCTTTGGCCGGACCGTAGCCAAAGCTCATTCCCATGCAGCCCAGCCCGATCGCCGAGACCTCCAAATTAGCTTTTCCAAGTTTGCGCTTCTGCATCTTTGCCCAACTCCTGACTCCTAGCTCCTTTCTCTGATTCGCTCTGATTCAAACAGCAACAGAAGAAAACAAAGGCAACAAAGTTTTGCTGAGCTTCGCTTCTGTTACATGATTGCTCTGTCCCTCAACTCTCAACTCTCAACTCTCGACCTTTTGTCACTCTGATTTGAGCGAAGCCATATCGATTGAGAAGCGGTACTTCACATCCGACTTGAGCAGTCTCTCGTAGGCTTCGTTGACTTTCTGAATGGGGATAACCTCGACGTCGGCGGTGATGTTGTGGGCGCCGCAAAAGTCGAGCATCTCCTGCGTTTCTGGGATGCCGCCAATCATCGAGCCGGAGAGACTGCGCCGCCGGCCAATGAGACTGAACGCAGCGACGCCCAACGGCTTCGCTGGAGCGCCGACAAGCGTAAGGTTACCGTTCACGCCGAGTAAATTGATATAGGCGTTGATGTCGTGATCGGCGGAGACGGCATCGAGGATGAAATCGAAGCTGCCGAGCCCGCCCAGACCGACTACGCCAACTTTCTTGCCATTGGTCACGCCCCAGTGATGCATGGGCGAGTACGTTGTGATGCCCGCACAAAGCAGCGGCGCGGCCGCGGCAGCATTGAGGTTGGAGGGAACACGCAGCACGAATCGTTCATCGACGACGATGCTCTCGGAGTAGCCGCCGTAAGTCACACTTCCGAGGTGTTTGTCCGGCGAGTTGAAGGTGAGGATCATGTTCGGGCAGAACTGTTCAAGGCCCGCTTTGCAGTGCGCGCACGTTCCGTCCGAGTCGACCATGCAGCCGACCGCGACAAGATCGCCCGGCTTGTACTTGGTAACCGCTGAGCCGACCTTGGTGACGCGCCCAAGAATCTCATGACCGGGGACAATCGGGTAATTCGTGGCCATGAACTCGCTCCACTCATTACGGACAGAATGGAGATCGGAGTGGCAGATGCCGCAGAACAGGATTTCGATCCGCACGTCGCGGTCAGTAGGGTCGCGACGGTTGATCTTGGTCGATGCCAGTCCGGATGTGGGACTGGCAGCGGAATAAGCTTTCGCATTGTACGTAGTTGGTTGCATATGGTTGATGTTAACTCCCTTTATCAAGAATTGATGTGATCGTCTTCCGCCCTCAATTTATTGATCATAATGAAATCGCTGTCCGTGCGCATGTGTGGGATTTTGTAGTGCCACCTTCGGGCCAATCCTGATTCCCTCCTTAAGGTGAGAATCGAAACGCAATCTGCAGTCGCGCCTAATTGAGTGAACAGGCTCGCCTGCGCGCGAACCACATCGGTGATGTGATGATCGTCGATCGAGCATCGGCGATCGCGTACAAGGCCGGGCGACACGAAGCCGTTGCTCGACTACCGGCACTCGGGTACTGCCGAGCAGATCGCGATCAGCGGCAGGTTCGCGCCGCGTACCGACGCACGCGTAGCGTTACGCCAACCAGCGGGCGACGCGCGCGGCGATCGTGGTGGGAGCCTCGACATGCAGGAAGTGACCGAGGTTCGGCACG
>WNFX01012302.1_pt1 | contig 13023 bp, 14 predicted proteins | sample 5400111 | NCBI WGS metagenome assembly WNFX01 (sample SAMN13153363, study PRJNA577476) | soil metagenome | isolation source: 40 cm soil or saprolite under grassland replicate 1 | place: USA:California | collected 2016-06-15
CTCATCTCGTTGCGCAAGCTGCTCTTGCAGCAGACGCTTTTCTTGTCGCAGGTACACCACTTCTTCTTCGGCTGTCATGTCCCTACTGTATTCGGTTCCGGCTTGCTTGGCAAGCCTTCTAGTACTCGTGAATGGTTACATTCCTCATTTCTATTTGCACTCCAACACTTCTCATTTGATATCCGTTAATAACGGGACGAGCGAGTTTTGAGGCTAATTGTTACCCTGTAGACAAGCCTAATTCTGGCTGCTGTGCATCAGATTGCTGCACTCGCTGCGCTTGCTTGAATGTGCCAAATTGCGGAGGCATTTTTACCTCTGCGTTGTGGAGCAGTTCTTCAATGGTAAGTATTTGCATACGAGGATAGTCTTTATTCCAGCCTGAGGAATGATAAAATCCTGCGCTGACTGCCTCTGTTGTCATATCCTGGCTTGGCTTCTCAAGTGTTATAAACACGCCAATTGCTGCGTTTTCTCGTTGGAGCGTGCCTTTCAGATCGCGGATATCTCCTGATTTCACATGACCTGATTTCACCTGCACCAATACCCGTTTTGCCTTTCCTGTGTTGTCGTCTATAAAGGCGATCACTCCATCAATTCCTTTATCGCTTCCTTTTTTGCCTTCTCTGCTTCCTTCCTGGCCGCCAAGTGGTCGAGCACGAATAAGTGAAAGTGACCACCATTGGAACTGATAACGATCTTCTGTTGCAAGTTGCCTGGCTGCGCCAATATCTTTTGGTTCGCCAACAACCTTAAACTTGATCCCTGGAAACATTGCCTCCATGCGGTATTTTTGCAGTGCTATACTCAGATGTGTTATATCAATGCCTATCCATTTTCGTCCTAACTTTTGTGCTGCTGCAATAGCTGTGCCGCAACCACAAAAGGGGTCGAGGATCACGCTGTCAGGGTTACTGCTTGCCTGAATAATACGCTCTAACAGAGCAAGGGGTTTTTGGGTTGGGTAGCCAAGACGCTCAGCCGCTTGTGAGTTAATTGGGAAAATGTCAGTCCATAAAGCTTGAAGCGGAGTACCTTTATTATCATCAAGATACCGCTTGAGTCTAATTCCACCAGCTTTGGTAAAGTGTAATCGTCCTTCAGCATCGAGCTTACGCATTGTTTCTTCTGGACAACGCCACAATGATCGCACACCTTTATATTCATATTCGTAGCCTCCACCTGAAAGACCTTTTGCTGTGAGATTATCATCTGTCCAGAGCCTTCCATCGGGGTCGCGTTGGCGAAAACGAGCCAAGTATTCAGCGTCGTGGGGAGTGTACAGTTGGTTCCATGTCCAGGTTGAGCCTTTTGTATAGTACAGGATAATATCAATGTTCGCACCGTATCGCTGCGGGTCATTATGTGCGCTGGTTCGCTGCCAAATAATCTCGTTGCGAAAGTTACGAGGGCTAAAAATCGTGTCTAAAATCACCTTGAGATAATGACTTGCTGTTGGATCGCAATGCAAATAAAGGCTCCCTGTTGGTTTCAGAACACGGTGCAACTCTACAAGTCGAGCAGTCATCATCACGAGGTATGCCATCATCTGATTTGCGCCAATATATTCATGGAGTGACTCTATCATTTTGGCTATATGGTTGGGTGCTTCGGTAAGCAGTTCTGTATAGGTATGCTCAGCTTCTAAATTCCAGTGCCAGGTATCTTCAAACGCGGTTATCTGCGCTTCGCTCTCTGTGCCGTGTTCGTCCTTAAACAGCACGTTATAGCTGCGACTTGAATTAAATGGTGGATCGAGGTAAATAAGATCGACGCTCTCGCTTGGGATGTGCTCTCGCAAAATAATGAGATTGTCGCCGTAGAAAAGGGTATTCTCGGTGATAGGACGTGGTGACATGTTCCCCTCCGTGTCCTGTAGTTTTTCAGTAGCCAGTATAACATAAGCTGTACAAAGATCATATCGGTTAGCCTATGCAGCTTATAACTCGGTGGAGGGAAAGCTTGTGGTTCGTTCAAGGAAGGTTTGTGCGATGTGCTTCCTCGACATCGAAAAGAGGAGTATAATCTCTTCGACATTTTAAGGGATGAACAAACTTCTGTGTAATGGGAGCAGGTAATGTATCGTCAAACTTTGCTCGAACTGTCTCATATGACCGATCATATTAAATTTGAGTGGATGATGTGCGATATCCTATCCAGCCACAAATACAAAGGAATAGACCCACAAAGCCCAGGAATGAAAGACAATGGGAAGGATGCTTTCTACCATGATGAAGAAAGAGCAATCGTATTTGCTTTTAGTACAGAAAAAGACTGGAAAGGAAAATTTGAGCGAGATTTTAAGAGTGCAAAGCAACATAACCTCATCTTCAATACTTTTATTTTTTGCAGCAACCAACTTATTCCATCAACGGAGCGAGATAAGAAAATAGCAGAGAAGGCTGCTCAGGGCATAACCGTAGAATTTTATGATGCAGGAAGAATTAAGGTTCTGCTTGATACTCATTATAAGAAGATACGCCAAATTTATTTGGGTATTCAAGACAATACAACGATTAGGAGAAAAATTACAAACACTCTGTTTGATCCTCTTAATGAAGTAACGAAACCCCACCGTGGACAATTAATAAGTCTGGTTGCTTCGACAGATATGATCGGCCTTTTTGACTTAATCAAGGATGAAGATTTGACTATAGTTTGTGAAACGCAGGATGAGCTTGTTGCGCTAAAAAAATTCACAGACGACTTTAGGAGGCTCCGTAAATTAGCTACTTTTATTGACCATTATATACACAATGCCATTCTTACCCATTTGCCAACGAATGATGATCTCCTCGTACAAGCAATCAGCGAATACACGAAGTGGATATTTTTATGGGGAGAGGAAGAAATAGCAGCACGAAGGATCACTACTGGTTATTTCCCTGACGATCTGGTGCATTGTAAACGAGAGTCTAAAGCTCTGCTGCAAGACCAGGAGCTGAGAAAACTCTTACAAAAGCTGGAAACAATTCAGCAAGAATGCAGCAAAGACAGAAATATCATTGTTGCATTGGAAGGGTTCTGTATTGATGAGTGATACTTCAGGTAAACCTCTGCTTCGCAGAATTGAGCATGTCCGGCACATCGAGGCCAGTTCTCAAAGGTGCTCTGTTGCCTGCTCCTGCGGTTGTAAAAATGGCACAAGCGTTTCTTTGGTGAGCGTTTGTGTCTCTTTACATGCTGATACTAGGGCTTTACTCACCTGATGAGAAAATGCCACATAAATGACGGTTGTTCCCTTCTCTTGCGCTTTGGCAATAGCAGGTATGAGGTCTGTATCTGAGCCAGAACCTTTACCATTGGGCTTATTGGCTGTCCTAGTGCGTTTGGTTTTATGTTTGGTTAAGTGATTGCGAAGCCTGCTCTGCAAGCGTGGAAAATTGAACCAGCAAAGGCTGGAATGTTGGGTCGTTCAAAATTGCTGTTATATCAGCTATTGAGTGCTGCTTGTCAAGCACAGGGAAATAAGACAAGTCAGTCTTGCTTCCAAGTGCATGGAGCAGAGTTTGAAATTCAGGCATTTCTATGAACTGTCGGAGTCCTTCTTCTGTCATTTCTGTCAGAGCAAACAATGCTGAGTAAACCATCCGAAAACGCATGAATAGTTCACGAGCGCGAGAAACGCACTCTACCGCCACTTGCTCGTCGATAAGTTCGGATGGTTTGAAGTAATCGTGCCCGTTTTGTGAAGCATACAAACTAAAATTCTTCATATCATTTTTATCTTTTAATGTGCTCATTTGTTGGAGTAGTTCGCTTGCCTGGTATACACCTCCTTGCGGCGGTTCAAACATGAAGTTTAGGAGTATTGCGCCTCCGATCTTTACTCGATGATCTCTTAATCCTTTGTTAATTTCTTTCCAGTTAACATTGTGATTTCTTGCAAGTTCAGAAGCAACAGGTAAAAGGAATTGAAATTTTACTAGCTCCTCACTGGCAAGATGGGCTAACGCAAATGCACGAGCATATCTGTTGTTTTCCAAGAGTAATTCTGCATCTTCGACCAGTTCCTGTGCGTTCTCTATTATTTTAGTTAATGCTGAAAAGATTTGGTTTATGCTTAGAGGTTTCACTATTTGCTCCTGATTATCAAATTAACACCTCGCTTCTTAGCGGGGCTTTACGTTACAAGGACACAAAGACTTATCAGCAGTATTTCCATGCCATTGTACAAGGGAATTAGAACATCCGTCAATAAGGGTACCTGGGTAAAAATAAACAGGGCGAAACAACCACTTTGCGTCAGTAAAATGTGCCTGATGATGCACAATTGAGAACAGGCGGCGTCGAGGTTGGCAACGGCGGATCAACTGCGAGCGTTTACGCTGCTTTCTCTATCTTTGGCGTTTGTCGAACTCGTACCGTCTTTGGGGTGATAACAAGAAACTGATGAAGCTGATCTCTGTAGGAACTGAGAACATACGCAAGTCTGTTTTTCCGTAGCTCAATATTTGTTTCTTCTGATTTCATACGAAAGAGCAACACCCCATAATGGGGTAGAAGTCGGCGGAAGATAAGTTCGCCAAAGTCTGATCGGTCTTGCGTGATAAGAATACGCTGCTCTTTTACAGATACTGCTAAGACTTCACGATCAAGCAAACGATGGGAAAAGTCTACTCCAATCACTTTCACATCATGACCTACGTCTTTGAGGAATGGCACAAGGCGGCGATCTGCATTTTCATCAAGAAGAAATCTCATACACTGGCATGGCTATGCGGTCTTTCGTCTGATGGGGGAAAAATTTCTTCTTCCTCAACCAGCTCTTTTGCATAGTCGAGGCATGCCTTCACGTCTTCCAGTGTTAAGTGGGGAAAGGCTTCAAAAAGCGTGTGGGTGTTTGGGTCTTCTGCCAGGTACTCTAATACTAATCTCACAGGTATTCGTGTTCCCTTGACCACTGGCTTCCCACCCACAACACCAGGTGTTCTGATAATTCGCTCTTGATAGTTTGTCTGTTTGGTTGCCATAGTTGAGCTTATTATACCACATCACCGCCTGCTTGCAATGGGGATAGGAACATAAAACCTGCAAAGACCTTTCGGTGTTGCAGGCGGTTTTAGTCTCCTCACTATAACAAGCGAGTGGTATTTGTCAAGCAAGCAAATGAACCGTGTTATTTCTTCCGCACTGCTTGTTTGAGGAGTGATCCAGGCCGAAACGCAGGGATGCGGACTGCTTTGTACTCCATTGGTTTGTTTGTTTTGAAGTTCCGTCCGCGTCCACCTTTGTGAATGCGGGTATAGAAGGTGCCAAAGCCCATAAAGCTCACTTTCCGACCTGCTGCGAGTTCCTGCCGGATACTGGTGAGTAAGTCAGTGAGAACTTTGTTATAGAGGTGTTGGGTGATCTGCGGCTTCTGGTTCTTTTGTGTGACCCGTTTGATAAATGCTCCTTTATGCATGAGTATATTGAAACATAGGGTGCTTGCTTTGTCAAGTGAGGAGTTCGCGCTCGGTGGCGGGGTCAGTAGGGTTCAGGCTGGCGGAGTGAGGCAAAAGCTTGGGTAGATCGAAACGCAGTCCATGAGGCTTCTCGCCGGAGCGAAGCGGAGGGTCTTGACCATTCGGGTACGCTCGAAGCAGAGAAACGATCACGCCAGGTGGGGTGGTTGGCATCGGAGTGTATCGGGCGTGGTCGTTTCGGCGCGGAGTGCTGAGCCGAATGAGTCAAGACAAGCCTCATGGACGTGCTACAACGCGACCAGGTGGAATGTCTTTGATGGGAAGCAACACATGGCGCATTCCTCCATGTGCAATTCGTTCACTGCCTGCGGTATATATTTCAGCGTATGCAATGGTAAAGCCTGGGAACGTGTGTTGTACCTGCTGTTCGACACTCTGCCAGGTCTGCTCATACGCTTCAAGTGAACATGAGTGATACAGGGTATCAAGTTCGTGAAGTTTGGTGAGAAGCTGTCTCTTCTCACTTGTGGTAAACTGTTCCATGAGGTGTCCTTTCTCACGCAAAAAAGCTTGAGGAAATTCCTCAAGCTGTAACGAGAGTTATATTTTGTGGAAGAGTGATACCTAAAAGACGCGCCAAATCAGTGACAAGCTCGTCTAGGTTACGGGCGTGAATGAAGGGAGATTGTCGAGGTGCTCAACCTCTTCATGGTGCCTCAACAGGTGGAGATGCAGGCCGCGTTACCAGATAATGCCGAAGAACGTACACTGCTCTCCCTGCTCAGCCACGAGCCGTGTCACATTGATGATCTGATTCGCGAATCGGACCTGCCAACAACGACTGTATCGGCAACATTGACGGTTATGGAACTCAAGGGGCTGGTCAAATCAGTCGGCGGTATGCAGTTCGTCCTGGCAAGGTGAGAGGAAGATGCTCGTCACCATTGCACGACCTGCGTTCTGCACCTGCTAGAAACAGAGGACAGATGTGTCGATTTATTTATTTGCTATCAAACTTTAAGTTACTAATGTTTGACAAGCGATGCAAAACAATGAGGTGTCACTGGCCTTCCAGAGAACTAGAACCAACAATAGAAAGTCACTAGGCAGATTTTCGTGCCTGTGACCTCAAGGTCGTTGGAATTTGATAGCCGTTCCCATCACAGCAGCATTATAGTAGAGACCCGTTTCTGACGTACTCAGATGTACGCCAATTACGCCGTCAGCCCCAAGTTCACCCGCTTCATGTTCAATTTCCAGATAGTAAGCAGCCTTACTGAAGTTACACCGGAGACTCTTTCTCTTCTATGAGGACAAATATCCTCGTAGTTGTTTAGCCCCGTTACCCAAAGGTCTACTATATTTTCGTGTTTTCTCCGATGTTAGAGTATATTTACGTACAAATCTTGTTGGTACCCTTATTATTCTTAAAATTCCCTCCGCTTATTTTCCCGTCTGCACTGCCAATCCGAGAATAGAAACTATTTCCATGCGTTTTGGCAGTCGCAAGCCCTCCTTTTGAACCTGCTATTTTTTGGGCTCTCCGTATCGCCATGCCAACCTTTACCTTTAGTATTTGCCATAAATTGAGAATATATCTATATTCATATAAATGAGTTATGCTTGTCAAGCTTGTAAGAATACTTTATGGTAGACTACATGGCCTTCTGTGACAGCAACATTGGTACTGGGCTAACAAGCTAAAATGCTCTTTCCGCTTCGCCGAAATTATATTGTCCGGCGTTGAGGCGAGGTTGTGAAGCGAAATAACTATTGATCTGGTAATTGCGTTAATTATCTGATATTCTATTTGCAATAATTGTACTTATTTTGTGAGATAGAGGTGAATGAACTATGAACTGGCGCTCACCACTCCATCTGAACAATGAGCAAACAGGAACGCTCTCTGCGAGTAACGGAACTGTTTACGTTAATACCGAAGGCAACTCTTCAGCAACCAGCAATCTCTACGCGCTGCGGACTGATACAGGAGCGCAACTATGGAGTAAGCAAAATCTCTCTCTTCAACTCATTGCCTTCGGTACACTGTATTGTTTCGGCGTTGCCACCGATGGAGGTTTCACGAACGATCTCTATGCACTTCACGCCGTTGACGGGACAACACTATGGCATATACACATTGGTAGTTCAGGTAGTAGTTATGGGCCTAGATATATTTCAGTGGCTCGTATGACTGTTTACGTGATGACCGACACAACCCTATATGCTCTCCATGCAAATGATAGAAGCATAGCATGGCAGAGTTCAATATCTGGTTATATGGTGGTTGGGCCATAAAGACCTTCCAAGTAATTGAGCAAAAAAAACCTCAAACCCAGGGTGACATGAGAAACGGCACAGAAGGAAGTTAAGGCAACGTAAGCTATGCTACCGCCTTGCTGTTTCCATCCAAGGGTGGAAGTACTGTTAAGGTTTGGGCGGGTGTCTAGTGTGACGCCCGCCTTTTGTGTCAAGTCGCATTCAGATTGCCGATAATTGACGTCAAATGTCGGCAAAGTTCCGTGATTAGCTCTCGCTAAGAGCCGCCTGAATTGATTTCCAACCTAACAGGACTTTGAGGAGGGCTAAGAGAACCTCAGGATGAGCTAAAAGCCAGCCAATCACTAGGAGTATCCCTATAATCAGCACCGTCTGTACAGGCTCGGATAATTGCCGAAAAGCGATAAACACTTTCTCAATGATGCACACTTTTTTAGGCCGTTTATCTGCCAGGTACAAAATGCTATAGCCCTGTTTACGATGTTTTCCTCGTTTACGATGTTTGCGCAACGCATACACTCCTTTCTGAGCTCACATCAGGGAGGAGCAGCGTGCATTAGTCGCTATCTTATGGATATATGCACTACTATTGACTATTGACTTTTCATGCATATATTGCATATTATAGGATAGTAAAGAATTATCCGATGGTGATTAATTTGGGTTAATCCGCCATTGGGTAATCTCGATCAGCACGCTACATCTCCGATGTTTGCGTGCAAAAACCAAGAAGGCATCCTTCTCTAGAGAACCTTTTGAAACGTCTCTACTTTGGTCGGTTGCGACGTCTCAGAGGATGAGTTGGGTGCTTTTTTGGTGCATGGTGTCAACCATGCATTTGCATCCTTGCATCTGTTAGGAACATACAGCATGAAACTAGGGCTGTCAAGTGGAGAACAAGTGATATCTGCATTTTTAAAATGCTTATAAAACTGCTTAATCTTAATAACTCGTAAAACCCGTTTATTCGCTCTAGTATATTCTGTTTATTTATGAAGTAAAGTGCATATGTATCTTCACTATATAACTTAAATTCTCGTACCATTTCATATAACATCATTTGACCGTAAAGTTCCAATATATTCTCTTCGCTTCCCTCCCATCACCCACGAAAAAATAAATTGCACTTCTTACCCTGCTAAAACCTGCCGATTGTCATATTAGGAGGGAGGTAGACAGTGGAACTGACAACGACGCATATCGCCGCGAGACTTGGTGTATCGGAGCGCACTGTGCAACGCTGGATCGCTAGTGGCAAACTCAGGGCTAAAAAGATTGGACATTATCGCTATCAGGTCGAAGAAAGTGATCTGAATGCACTAATGGTGCCACAGGTAAAGGATATGCAAACACAATTTGCAGTTATACAATTAGAAATAAGGAGCCTGAAACGTGAAGTAGAAGGTCTGAAGCAGCGTATTAACAAATTGGAGCAACGTCTAGACGAGGAGCACAAAAATTAGCGTAAGCGAGACAGAGCTTGTGATCTATGAGGATGAGGACGGTTAAACTGCCACAAAGAGTCTGTCAAGAGGTTTGTGGTATGCTATAAAGCTTACATCCGCTAAGGGTCGTTTCCTGCAATATTTTTCTGCCAATATTGCCATTTTGATGCCATAACGATTTTTGTGTAATGATGTGCAACGAGATGGCGTTAAACCCAGTCCAGGCCTAACTTCCTGACTTTTCTGTTATGCACCATTACACAACATTTGATATGGCATCGCCATTTTCCTTACCTCTCAAGACTGTAGAATATAACTATGAGGTTGAATTGGAGTTATGCGGTGGTTGCTGGCTTTGGGCGCGTCGGAGAATAATTCAATGGACGACATGGCGTTTTTTGAGGTTTGGGCTTGGAGTACGTGAAGTCGGACAAGAAATGATGGGCGGCGTCGAGGCCAGTTTTGAGCCACAATTAATCCAAAAGTATCAGACCCGCTTAGAGGACTTCGAGGACAAAATCTATGGGGTTTGTCCCGTTTCAAAGACAACGACCTCAGCAGCAAGTACGAGGAGAAGAAGTAAACCTTGTACAGATAACCTAGCTGCTCCATAATTTGTTTTGCGCCCATGGAGGATATGATTTCTTTCTCCGGCTAGTTGTGTAGTGATAAGATCAGCCACTCCCTGAAGCGCATTATGTGTTTGCCAAGAGGAACGTTGTATAAGTACACCTACTCCGCGAACTTCTACTAGCTTTCCATCTCTACCTCGTTTGAGTTTTCCATTGGCTTCTTTCATATACAACTTATGGCCTTGAGAAGCAATAAGCCCATTCAAAATAAGTGCATCTCCAACAACGCCTTCCACCTGTGCAAGAAGAGCCGGTATGGAGATGTTGTATTCACGACGCCGATGCGCCTTAATTGCCTGTGAAACAATAGGCCAACGACGACGCAATACAGATGATTGTTGGAAGAGTTGCTGTAGTTTCTGCTCAAACTCCGCCCGCCGCGTCTCTACCGCTAATTCGTTAGTAATTACAGCACTTCTTACTTTTGGGCTGACAGTTGCAAAACGCCTAACCGTTTTGAATGAGACATAATCACTCGTGATAAAACTAAAGCCAGCTTTTTCAAAAGCCTCACCTCCTTCTTTGGCTTCCTTCCAAATTTCATCCAGTTCTGCTAAATCAGGAAGTCCAGCAAAGAACTGAGCCGCGTTCAGGAGAGTAGGCGAAATATCCAATCGGGGGAGGGATGCCGCAAAGTTGTTGTATATCCCAGAGATCAATTGTGTACTAGCAGAAACCTTCTGGAATAACGCACCTAGACCGACTAACGACTGACCTAAACCACTTATATTTGGAATGCTTGCAGAAAGCTGTTGAGCAAGGGAAGCTTGAAGTTGCCCAGCAAGGAGCGTTTGAGGCAATAAGATATTATTTACCAGTGGTGATAACTTAATGGCGTTCCCCAGATTGGCAATCGAAGATGCCAAGTTAAGGGAGGGTAAAAACGCCTTTGACAAACCTTCAATGAACTGTTGCTGCGATGTGAAAAGTGCATCCACTTGTTTGCGGGTCTCACTGGTTAAGGCAGTATAGTAAGCATACACAGCATCTTTGATTTCCTCAAAAGACGCTGTATCAAGTAACGTACTTTCTTCTTGCTGATTGCGCAGCCATCTGACAGCAACAAAGGAAAGCTCATCGTCCGCCCAATCATAAACCTCTTGTATATTGAGCTTTGGTGTGAGCAAGTGGGAATATATAAGTTGAACAGTAAATTCGCGTGCTGGTAATTTTTGAGTCTGTTCCTTGTCGAGCCAGGACATATCTTTTAGTATAAGCTCAGAAAATTCCAAAACTCCATACGTTGGACTCTCAATTATAATGGGCTTGCTCTTGAAGAAATCATCCGCATTTACTGGCATGTTTGTTTTTCCTCTTCCTCCCTACGAATTATTGGAGACTACTTTAGCACGAAATCACCTGATAAACAATCCTAATTGTCTTTATAACCCCGATCTGCTACAAAAGAGCGTATTTTTATATTTTTTAACATGACGCAGCAAGAACTAGAAGAACGCATAAATGACATATCGCAACGGTCTTGAGGCTAGTTTCGCACAAGGAAGTTTGTCCGGCGTGGAGGCTAGGTCTGAGGCTACTTTCTGCAAGAAATAGGGGTACCAATACGATTTGAATTCTTCTGGCTCACTTGCTTACTTGGTTTCCGAGCGAAATACCTTTGGCTAAATCGCGGATAGCTTCATCTTTCATTTTTACATCAGTGACAAGAGAAAGATATTGCATCCCTGTATAGCTCTTCTCAAGAGCAACCAGCTCTCTTGCATGTTCATCTAATCTAACCTAAGTTTTGTCCAAATTAATGACAACATGCATGGGAGCAAGCAGTTGCCGCACCGACGAGAGGAGACGACGAGCTAGATGGGCATCCTGATTGAGAACAATCTGGACGATCTGACCAGAAGCATCCCAGCAGAGAAAGCCACTGATATGGAAGACATCGCGCACCATGCGCACCATCCCATACCCCGGCAAGGGGTCGCAGGTCGCAGATGCTTGCCCGCTGGCCTGAGCCGAGGCAGCCGAGGCAGCACCTGTCAGCCAGTCATGGGCCCAGACGATGACATTGTGCACCAGGCTGCCCAACAGCATGAGCATTTGCTGGGCAGCAAAGCGCTTTTTGTTGCGTTTGGTCAAGCCGACGCCTTTGTCGCCTTGAAAGCTGGTTTCGATGCCCCCACCGCGCTGGTCATACAACCACAGCAGCGCCAGCAGCACGGCATGCGGGTCCTGGGCTTCGCAGGCGGGTCGGCCTACCAAGTGCAGTATATCCTGATCGGAAAGCCAACAGATCAGCACGCCCACGCCCCATTGTCCATTGGGCTTGGGACAGCGCACCGCCACCCGGCGCACAGGACGGACAAAGGCGAAGGCCTGCTCGGTCACCCAGCCGACTTGCCGCTCGGGCAGATGCGGATCGGTGATCCACTCCTGCACCGTTTTGGCCAACTGACGGGCCTGCTGACCCGAACAGGCTTTAGCCAGAAGGTGGTACCCCCGCTCCAAGAGCCAGTTGAGATTGGGCACGCTGCCCCCACCAGCATCGATGCGCAGCAAGCAGTGGGCTCGCTGCTCCTCGGTCAGTTCCAAGGTCACTTCGGCGGCTTCGACCAATTCTTGCAGCGTCGTGTTGAGTTGGCGATTGCCTGCAAAGAGGCGATCCACCACCACTTCCTGGTAGCGGGTGGCCAGCACGCGGCCCAGTTGTCGCCCGCGTCGATTGCGCTGTTGACTGGCAAAGTAGCCTTTGGTGGCAAACTCGGCTTTCTTGCCACACAGCCAGCCGCTCATATCCACATCCAACACCTGCCAGTCGGCTTGATAGTCGTGCCCATAGCCTCGGCTGTGCTGGCGGTAGATACTGTCCACCGCTTGCTGCATCTGCCCCGTATTCTCCGCTGTACAACAATCGAGCGTTTGCTGCACCACCGATTGCTCAGCACATCCCGTCCGTCCAAAGGCGGCTTGCAAGGCGGGATCAGCTCTCAAGCGGGTATTGATCTCGACCAGACCATGCGCTCCAGCCAACAGAGTGATGAAGCCGTCATAGAGCTTGTCCATCGGGCGGTATTTCACCGTCTTCTGGGCGATCTGCACCCGTTGACGAATGGGTTCAAACAGGTTCATTTGCTGCAATTTGACTCCCAACGCCGCCAGACTCGCGGCCGGGGTAAAATGACGCGTCGTTTCTGTGATACACTCGTTCATGATGGGGCTCCTCCTAATGATTGGATAACTTTTTCTCCATTAGGTATGAGCCTTCCTCATGCCTTTGGCAAGCTCTTCACTTGCTTTCGGTGT
>WNFX01017225.1_pt1 | contig 13023 bp, 15 predicted proteins | sample 5400111 | NCBI WGS metagenome assembly WNFX01 (sample SAMN13153363, study PRJNA577476) | soil metagenome | isolation source: 40 cm soil or saprolite under grassland replicate 1 | place: USA:California | collected 2016-06-15
TACAATAGGGGCATTCCATAGTTTTTTTGCCTGCCTTTTTACTCAGACGTACGTGTTGTTTTCCCGGTTAACGAACGGTCAGCTTGTTCAGGGCGACTTGTTGGGATAATTATACTGTGTTTCTCGATAAGAGTCGAGAGATTGTCTGTCTCATTGATTACATACGTATCTGGGGGGCAAAAGTTCAAATCGGTGATGAGAAGAGCGCACCGACTGGTGCGTCCGGGTACGCATATGCAACTTGCGATTGTTTCTACAGAGAACAGAGGAGTGCTGGTTTTAGAGGTGCTGGCAGCGCAGCGATATGATGCCGGGAGCGAAGTGATTGGCTTTTTGTAGATATTCTTGCTCGTTGCCCTCGATCATGAGTTTGTGCATGACGACAACGTCGCCATCGGGGAGGGGTTCGGCAGGTTGGAGGCAGAGTTCCATGACGGCGCAACCTCGCTCGTAGACTTTGACGAGGCCGCCAGAGCCAGGGATGCGGTAGACGCGGCTGTCAAAGGTGGGGCTGGCAACTTCGAGGTAGCCGAATTTGATCAATTGCTGATACTGGTTCTCTGATAACATTTCTCGCAGCAGCACTTTCGCACGGCTCTCGGCGGAGAGATGTTCACTGACGGAATCACGGAAGTGGCGGCTTAGACTGCCATCTGAGGACTGCGATAGGTAGTATATCGCTAAGAGTAGAAATAGTAGCCATATTCCCAGGAAGAGGCTTAAAGTTTCCAGCATAGCCGCTTTTGCTCCTCTGTTTTTTACTATCAGACAGAGTTACCAGTTACGTAGTACAAAGATTATAGCATATGGAAGTGCGGGATGCCATAGTATAACAATGTATTACGAGAGGAGGCAGGGGAGGAGGCAGGCGAAGGTGCTGCCCTGTCCTTCGGAGCTGGTAACGCTGACCTGGCCGCCGTGCATTTCGACAATCATCTTGACGATGGCGAGACCGAGGCCCAATCCATTGGAGCGGCTCGAAGCTGGCTTTGGGACCTGGTAAAAACGCTCAAAAATGCGCTGTTGCTGCTCCATGGCTATACCGTGGCCGGTGTCGCGCACCTCTAATTTGAGTAGCCTACCGCTCTCCGCCGCAGTGAGCAAGCTTGACTCATCATTGTCAAGGCGATTGGTGATGGTCGCGGAAATGGTGACGTTCCCACCAGAGGGCGTGAAGCGCAGGGCGTTGCTGATCAAGTTGCGCAGTACCTGTTGCACGCGTACCGCATCGGCGTATATGGGGGGGAAATCGTGGGGTATGTCGACGATGATGTCTATGCCATTGTCGGTAGCCATAAGCTCCAATTCTTCGATGGCATCCGCGACGATTTCTTGCAGGCTGACGAGAGCACGATTCAATCGAGCCTGGCCGGAGTCGGCGCGTGATACCAGCAATAAGTCTTCGATCAGGGCATAGAGGTGTTCGCTACTGGAACGGGCTCGCTGCACAAATTCTTGTTGCTGCTGGTTGAGCTCTCCGCCTATACCGGATAACGCCAGGTCGAGGTAGCCATGTATGGCATTGAGCGGCGAACGCAGTTCATGAGTGATCATGGAGAGGAAGTTCGACTTGAGGCGAACGGTTTCGCGCATGGCGGTTACGTCCCGCACTATTAGCAGGCTAAGTGGCTGGTCGGCCGTGGTAAGCGGGGTAATTGTAAGGCCGATGGACCGTGACAAAGCCATGATGCTGAGGTCAATCTCTACATAGGGCAGAGCCTGATGCTGCTCGAGTGCCTGTTGTATGGTGAATATATGACCGGAAGGGTCTTTAACTGCAGGTGTGTTGTTGTCTTTGCCCCAAAGAAGTTCTGCGCAATCGATGTCTGGTTGCTGAGTGGAGTCGAGGCCGAAGATGTTGCTGAAGGCGTTATTGGCTTCGACGATACGGTTGTTAGCATCGATGAGGGCTATGCCGTCCGAGCTGGCTGCCTGGATGATGCGCAATTGTTCCTGCAAGGTTTCAGGCTTGCTTGCTTGTTGTACTGTTCCGGTATGTTGTGTATTTGTCATTTTTGTTTGATCAAAGTGTTTCTCGGTGTTGGATGTTATCTTGAGCCGACGCGGGCGAGCAGGGCGATACATTCGATATGGTACGTTTGTGGGAACATATCGACGGGTTGCGCGGAGACCAGGCGGTAACGACCGTTGGCGCAAAGGGTGGCGATGTCGCGGGCCAATGTGCTCGGATCACAGGAGACATAGCAGATGTTGCGCGGGGCTAGCGTCTGCAGGGCCTGGAGCGCCTTGGGATGGCAGCCGGCACGAGGTGGGTCGACAAGGGCGATATCGACGCGCTCGCGGCGGTAGTGGAGCTGGCCAAGGATACGTTCCAGGGTGCCCTCAAGCGTGGTGATGTTGTTCTGGTTATTCAAGGCGGCATTGGCGCGGGCATCTATGACGGCGCTGGGCTGTGATTCAATGGCGACTACGCGCGCGGTACGAGCGGCCAGGAAGGCTGAGAAAAGCCCTACGCCGCTGTAGCCATCGAGGGCAACTTCGTTGCGCTGTGGTTCCAGCATCTGCAGGACCTTCTCGATTAGAACGGCGGTCTGGACCAGGTTGACCTGGAAGAAAGAGTCAGAGGAGACGCGGAAGCGGTGGCCGAGGATCATGTCGGTCAAGAATTCCTGGCCCGAGACTACGCGTCCATAGCGGCCACCGACGCGTTCGACGATGACGCCGACGATGCCAGGGGTGATGGTGATGAGCTCGTTTGCCAGCTGCTGGGGGTCTTCGATGATCGAACCTGGGCGTGCATGCAGGCTCAACAGGGCTGGCACCGGTTTCACCGATTCGGCTGCTGCCGCCAGGTTGCTGTTAACCGCACCGATGGCGCCGCGAATGGTGAAGCCTTGTATCTTTTCGCTCAGGGAATCGCCGAAATAATTGATGAGTTTTTCTCGGACACACCGGTAGACTATATCGAGGGCGGGATGCAAAAGTTGGCAGTCTTCCAGATCCTGAACGTCGTGGCTATCGGTCAATTTAAAGCCCACTTCTCCTGCTGGACCAATCGAAAACAGGGCGATGTTACGGTAATGCCAGGGAGATATGCCATTGGGCATGCCAATGGTGGGATGGACAACGGCATCAGGCTGTTTGCCAATACGCACGAGGAGCTGGCGCACGATATGCGCTTTCCAGGTCAATTGCGCGGGATAAGCGATGTGTTGCCACTGGCAGCCGCAGTCTGTGAGTAGTGGATAGCTCGGTTCGACGCGCTCCGGTGCCTGGCGAAGGATTTCGAGCAGGTCTGCGCGCGCGTGTCCACGCCGCTCCTCGACAATTTCTACTCGTACCCGTTCTCCTGGTATACCTCCCGGGACAAAAAGTACTCGCCCTTCGTAACGGCCTACGGCGTCTCCTCCGTAGGCGAGGTCTGTAAGTTCAACGTCAATACTCATGTTTCCCCTCGGCGGCCACCAGACGAGCTGGAGAGCTGTTTGTGTCCGTCACATCTTTCCAACGTATATTTATGTTGCATTTCCTGCCACCGCATCATACCTCCCACCATGGACGACGCAAGCGTCCCCACCCCACATCCACACCACCCCCGCCCCTACGAATTTGACGATTTGTCCTCAAAAAACCTACTGGTGAAAGACACCTCGTTTCTTGCATCCTGCGTTAGCATTCTATGCGCAAGAGCGTTACACCTATGGGCAGGTGAGTTCGGGTTATATTAAAAGGGAAGTGGCTGTTTGGGCTGGCTGTATAACCGTGTTCCGAAGCGGCTCAGGAAAACGGCTCCAAGTCCTAACAACCCTGTTCCAATAATGATGAGCCAGCCGATATAGGGGAGAGATCCTGCCAGTACCAACACCGTCAGTCCTACCACTATTTGCACCAGGCGTGTGTTGTGTTGTGGCGCTACCTTGCGCATTACATATTCGCCGACGAGCCACCCAACGGTCGCCGTTCCCAACGCCCATGCTACTACAAGTATCAATCCTATCACGATAGCCAATGGAATAGATAAAACAAGTGCCACCAGGACAAGCAGGACAGGCGGCGCAAGTGTGATGCTGAGTAGACCAATGACGAGGCTGCGCCTCGTTTTTTGGACTACGGTCGTACGTACGAGCATCATATGCTCTGGGAAAAACCGGGCAAGCCCTATGCCTATTATTATCCAGAATAACAATGACCAGATAGAAAACCTGAAGCTACCGTTAGCGTTAATCAGCCAGTCCAGGTCCCTGGTGCGATCGATCACCGAGCCGTCAAGCCTGTCGTCAGATCCCTGTGTAAAATGACCACCGTAGAGGTGGATATCGCCACGAATGTGGGAGCCACTCTGTAGTATGACATTGCCACCATACAGTTCGATATTTCCGTCGACGGTGCCCGCAATAACAATATCGCTATTGTACGCAACAACGTTACCTTGAACCTCGCCATTGATAGCGACTTTACTACCGAAGGTGGTGAGATTGCCGCACTCAACCTCATTATAATCGACAACAACAGTGCCGCCAAATGATGGGTTATGGTGTTCATTCGTACAATCGCTGTTGGCACGAGTGTTTACTTCGTTCGCAGCGAATACGGTGGGTACCATCCCCACCAGAATTGCTCTGCCCCCACTCAGGTAGAATGCTATCAATAGCAAAAGCCCGCTGAGGGCGAGCATAAACCATTGTCTCCATTTGACGTGTCGCATATTGGAACTCCTATCATGGTCAACGGTCTAGCCGGTAGGTTCTCTCGATGACCATGACCTTCGCTGCTACGCCTCCCGTGGATGGCGCATCAAGCGAAGCCACATCCCCATCATTACCACCAGGACGAATGCTACGCCCAGCAAGAGCATGTTGTCGCGTGTGATGAACATCAGTCCTGCTTGCAGGTATTGCGCGAGGACGATGAGCGCGTAGACAACGCCGCCGAGCAGCGAGATCGTATTCACCAACCAGTCAGGTTGAATAATAATCAGAGCGAGCAGCAAAAGAGGGATACTTCCCAGTGTAAAAAAGGCAATCGCTGCTAAAGGCAGACCAATGACACGCATGCGAGCCATCCGTGACTGCTGTTGCGTCTGAATGTCTTTGATCTGCTGCGTGATGCGCTTCTGATGCTGAACCGCCAGCAAAATGCGTTCTGTTGAGATGCTGGAAGACGAGCGGGGAGTTGGCGACACAAGCCGGGTGTTAAGACATTGTAAACGCTCCTCGTAAGCGCGACAGGCTGGGCATTGCTCCAGGTGCTCCTGAAGGGTAACGATATCCGACTGTGCCAGTCTACCATCGCGCTGAGCAACTAATGCTTGTCTAGCTTCGCTGCAGCGCATCTATCTGCTCCTCCTGATTGGATGACAATTGTTTCATGTAGCGAGCTAAGAGCTCGCGAGCGCGATGTAAACGAGCTTTGACGAGAGCAGGTGTCAGGTCCAGCGTCCTGGCTATTTCTTCGTAGGAGAAGTCGTACCAGTAGCGTAGGACTATTACCGCACGATACTTGCTCGGTAATCGTTGTAGATAGACCTGGATCTCATCCTGTTGTTCGCCTTCCAGGGCGGATTGCTCAGGGCTGGTGCCGGAATCGACGATCCATTCAAGGAAAGGGACATCGTCGAGTGGCAGCGCCAGGAAACGCCGCCGTCGCAGCTGGTCAATGGCCAGGTGAGAGGCAATCGAAAGGACCCAGGTGCTGAATTTATGCGCAGGTTTGTAGGTAGCAAGTTGTGTATAAGCTCGTACGAATGTTTCCTGTGTCACATCTTCTGCTTCCGTGGTGTTACCCAGCATACGGTAGGCAAGATTTTGCACAGCATCTTTATATCGCTCGACGAGCACCGCGAAGGCGTCCTGGTCATTGGCAAGCACAAGCTCGACAAGCGCAACGTCGCTCATCGTTTCTACGATAGCCTCGCGCGCATAGTCTCTAGATGTACGTTGTGCCCCCACGACAGCCTGGTTATTATATGCTGTGCTTGAAGTGCTTTGTGAGCCAGCCAGAGCAGCAGTAGATTTCCTGCCACGTGTTTTACGCGCTGGTTGTGCCAGTGAACCGATGGCTCCCAAGGAACTTGAAGCTGAAAGTGTTGATTCCATTTTTATCACCGCTCGTTCATTTTTATTCATTATAATGAATTAAACAAAACAGAAAATAAGGTTATTTCATAATTACCTACGAATTGTTTCTCTAAAGGTTGTAATCATTGTTCTGTATAAAGTGTAACATGGCTGTGGCTAAGTAGCAAGTGCGAGGTACTTTGTCACTTTTCATCCAATGAAGGAAGTCAGGCAAAAAGAGCTGTAGATGAACTTGTGCAGGCAGGATTTGACAAGGACCAGATTGTGGTCGCATTTCCGGGGGAAGAGCGAGCGATTCAACGTATCCTCGATACCCTGGGGAATGTGGGGATGCCGGAAGAGGAAGCCAGGCATTGTGAACATGAGTTTCAAGCTGGTTGCACTATCGTTGCAGTGAGGCATGAAGGCCGCCATTGGGAATCCGCCAATATTCTGTACGGCAACAAAATATACAAGTACTGGAAGAGGTTGAGATATCAAAATGAGGCTTCTCAGACTTCCACAGCAAGCAATCCTCAAATAATGACTGTCTCTCAATCAGATGAAGCCGAAGCAACGGGCACGATACCTGACTGGCAGAAGTTGCTAATAGACGCCGACCTCGATCATTTATTTGAGCAACTTTCCTGATACGGTGGCTTCACAGTCATCGAAGTGCTTGAAGACCTCCTGGCCATACGTGTTCTCCCTCGCTAGTTGCCCTCGCAGCATGATTGACTTGCTGGCGAGGGCAATTATGCATGGTAGTACAGAGTTTAGGGTTCGACACCTTCGTAAATGAACAGTGTCATCGGGAAGTTGACCATGGCGGCCAGAGCCCCTGGCCGGAGATCGTTAGCACCCAGGCTCTCATATGGGGCGCCTTGCTTCTTTCTGAGCGGGCACACAGTGAGGTAGGTTGCCGCCACGACGAGTTTGTATGGCGTCCCGGTGTTTTCAACCTTGATATCATTCGCTGGAACACTGATGCGAGCATGGTAACGGCCATCACCACAGGGATTTAGCTTAACCAAGCCTTTATCAGACTCTCTCTCATAATCGTCACCACCCGGGCCGATGTTCTCGGCCATAAGCCTGAAGGCCAAACTGCCGCAGATCATAGGTAGGAGCGAACCAGTAAGCTGCAACCATACATCGACGTGCCAGTCCTCGTTGGCGTCAATGATCCGAGCTGGCGACTCACCATCAGACTCGGTAATTCTGGCAACGATGTCGCCCGCCAGGAATCTGCGGTCCAGGTCGGTTTCAACTTCACCGTGTCGAAATGTAGGGTCCTTAAACGGGTCCACTGGACCACTATACGGGGCAGCTGCTTGGGTCGTGTCAATAGCCATGTTTTTTCATATCCTCCATGAATACGTTAGTGTGATTGCCGACCAGGCAAAAGGTATCGGCAATCCGTGAAACTTCCATTGCACAGGTTAGATAGGGTTGGGCTGTGTGATGTTTAGCCTTTTCCGATCAACTGTTTTAGCCAGCGCGTCACGCGCTGGTGCGTTTCGAGTTTCACGCCCATATCCTCTAGATACGGCGCAATGAAATCTCGGACATCGTCCAGGTTTTTCAGGTAGTGCCGCTCTCCACTGAGAGTATGAGTGATGTGACCGTGCCACACACCCAGACCAGAATCTCCAGCAATCTCTTCGACCCAGACTTTGACGATGAACGATTGGGTAGTTGACTCTAACGTATCCATAATCGCCCTCGCCTCTCAAATGATCGTGAACAGGTTCTGTTCGTTTTAACCGCACCCTATCAGTGCTGTGCTAAACATACCATGGGTGTGTCTATCCTGGCGTCTACTCATTATCTTTCTTTGCACCAGCTTTGCGTCTAGTTTGCGTCTTTTGTACGTCAACTTAGCGCTCCTCAAGCGTCTCTTGAACGTCTCTTCAACGTCAGACGAGCGTCTTTCGTGGCGATGGAGAGCTTCCAGTAGCGTTCAAAGCCAGTTCAATTTGCTGGATGTTTTGCTCTACCTGGTTCTGGAGATCGGCCAGGGTCTCCTGGAGATGTGTAAGGTTGCCAAGTACTTCTAGCATTGAAGGTGTAACTGTCTCAAGTGTGGGGTCGGTCTCTTTTAGTGCCATAGCCAACTCTGGCTCACCAAGTTGATCGGCTTGAATCTGTTTATAGAGTGCGAAGGTGCTTTTGGAAGGCTTCACGCCGAGTTCTTCATTCAAAGCGGCTGCGCATCGTTCGTACTGGCGCAGAGCTTCTGCCCGGTCACCAAGCAGATAGTACAGGCGCATCAGGCGCTGGTGGGTCCGTTCACGACAGCGGTCGAAGCACATAATACGCAATCCGTATAATATGCTCGTTTCGTAATCATGACGTGGCTCGCAATAACTCATCAGCTTGTCAAGCATGGCGAGGTACATATTCTGGAGGCGTTCGCGCTCAGACAAGCACCAGTCTTCGTACCAGCCCTCTAATAAAGGTCCCCGGTAAAGTTGTACGACATGCTCTAGTTTCTCCGCTAGCGGAGTATCCAACTCTTTCCCAGGAATTTTCTGGACAAGGTTGTAGACCTGCTCAAATACGGCTACGTCAAGCCAGATATTGGCTTCCGTATTAAGTCCCACCCATTCTGACTCGACCAGCAGTATGCGGCTGTTGACAGGCTCGGTTTGCGAACCCAAAGCGGTTTGAAGCTGCCAGAGCGCTTGCCGTAAATTCTTCTTTGACTGTGCGGTAGTAGTCTCAGGCCACAGTATGCTAGACAGCGTTTCACGAGCAAGAGAGTGCTTTCCGTGGAGTAGAAGATAGCAAAATAATTCTTGCACCTTGCGGGCATCGAAACCATCTAATACCTGCCCGTCGCGCCAGACACAAAACTTTCCAAAGAGCTGGATACTGAGTGTAGGCATACTTCTCTTTCCTGGTAGTCAATTTCATCTCCCCCAAGACGGTACTTGACAGGGGCGCAACAACAAGAGGTTTCGTACTAAAAACTACGTTTATTCACCGGGCCGGGCGTTTTTTTAACACCAGGAGTCTATTTGTTCCCAAATTGTCAACGCAGTTGAAGCTGGTTTTTGGAGGATGAGAAGCTTCGAGCAATTTCCTGTTCTCCCACAGGAGTTGTCGCCGTGCTGGTGATATAATTGGATCATCTGTCACAGTTGCCTTCACTGAAGGCCTTGATCCCTCTAGAAGAGGAGCGAGGAACATTCATGCGCACAGTCGACTTGACTGGAAAGAGAGCCCTTGTGACGGGCTCGAGCCGCGGTGTGATCATTCACGATGTGGACGAGCGTGCAGCGGCGGAGTTTGGAGAAGCCCCTTCGGGACCAGCAGTGGCCGAGGAGATCCGTGCCCTGGGCCGCCAGTCCACTTTTTTCGCCGCGGACCTCACTGACCCGGCGCAAGCAGAACGCCTCGTGCAGCAGGCGCTGGCAACATTGGGTCGCCTGGATATCCTGGTCAATAACGCGGGTGGAGATATTGGTTGTCGAACTCCCCGGCCCGACCCCAATGATGCGCTGGATATCGACCCGGATGATATCCGTTGCGTCCTCGAGCGCAACCTGCTCACAACCATGTATACCTGCAAGTACGCGGGCCTGCACATGCGCGATCAGCGATCGGGCAAAATCATCAATGTGGGATCCGTGGCCGGCCATCTCCCTGTCCACAGCGGCATTATCTACGCAGCAGCCAAGAGCGCTGTTGCCCATTACACCCGCTGCCTGGCTGAGCAACTGCGACCTTATGATGTGAATGTGAACTGCATCGCGCCCGCGCCAACATCTACCGGTCGGTTCCTGGCGACACGCGCGGTTCCTGACCAGCAAGGACTCTCCCGGCTCCAGCAGGTGGCGCAGCCCGAAGACATGGCCCAGATCGTGTTGTTCCTGGCCGGCCCCCAGGCGGATTTCCTGACGGGCGAGACTATCGTGTGCTGGGCTGGATAGGCACGATGCTATGGAGCAGGTTATCCAACGTATAACCTACCAGGAGAGATCGGTAAAGTAGTTGCGCCTGCGTCGATATTCAGAATGGTTCCTGTCACCTGGGCTGATTCGTCGGAGGCAAGATAGACGACGGCGTAGGCGACATCTTCGGGGGTCTGATGGCGTCCCAGTCGTAAGGACTGCCCAGCCCGCTGCAAGTCGGCATCACTGACACCCCGGCTATGTTGGAGTGCCAGTTCACCTTCGCTGAGCACCCATCCCGGGATGAGGTAGTTGACCCGAATGTTGTCGGCTGCATGTGCTCCCGCCAGCGTACGGGTCAAAGACAATAAGCCCCCTTTGGCAACCGAGTAGGCAAGAAGGTTGGGCAGCCCTTGAATACCATTGAGGGAGCCGATATTGATAATGCTGCCTCCGCCAGACGCACGCATGGCTGGGATGGCGTATTTGCAGCAGTAGAATGCGCTCCGCAAATTGATCTGCAACACCTGTTCCCACAGCTCGGTGGTGGTCTCTTCTAACGTTGCCCTGGGAAACCATCCGACATTATTCACCAGGACATCTATCCTGCCATAGGTTTCGCTTGCCGCTTGCATCAATGCCGCGCACTCCGTTTCGTTGACGACATTGGTTGCCTGAAAGACTGCCTGGCCACCAGCGGCTCGAATGGCGGCAGCTGTTGCTTCACCAGCCTCTTTCTGGATGTCTCCGATGACCACATATGCGCCCTCACGGGCAGCCATTTGGGCGCAGCCGCGCCCAATTCCTTGTGCCGCCCCGGTAATGACCATAACTTTCTCGTTCAAGCGTTTCGTCATACATGCTCCAATTCATCTGCTGACACTACCTTCTAAGGAACCGTTACAAGAAAAGGGGAAGAAATCTTCAAATGGATTGTACTGCATAAGGGGGCGCGCGTCCAATGTCTTTTCCTGACGGCAACCTCTTTAAAAATGACATAATTTGTACTTTATGCACAAAGTAGTGTCCCAGATTTCTAACAGATTAGCCTCCCACGAGGACGATGTTATCGTGTACTTTTCTCTTGAAAGCAACGTTGTGATTGACGCTCAGTACTCGAAAGGACTCAGAGATGACGACACAAGAAGATATGCGGCTACTCTTGCACGTGGCTGAGTGGATGGCGCAGAACCATCGCCATGTGATGAGCGCCATTCGAGAACTCGCGGGCTCAGAGAAGAATTACCTGATCATTGCTCGTGAGCTAGACAGGGTTAATGCACACATTGCCCGCGCGCGGTCTCTCCATGCCGAGGCGACTTTGACGCTCGTGGAGTGGCTTGTCATTGTGGATGCTCATCAATGGAAATGTGTGTATTGCCAGGAGAAGCCATTTGAAGTAATGAGTCATCGCATCCCATTACAAAAGGGAGGTACCACACCCTCCAACTGTCTTCCTGCATGCCGTGGTTGTTGCACGCGCAGGAAGAAGAAGCCTCCCAATCGGGCTCCTCTCATCGGTTGATTAGGCAATGTATACAAATGCGTATTTTCATCCTAAAACTATACCCTTTCTATACCCTCTGGGGAATAGCTTTCTCGGGCGTCTTCAAGTATAGTCATTCTCAGGAGTATTCGCTGATCAGCCTTACAACAGGCAACTTTACTAGAGTAACCTCTAACGTGAGCAAGTTTGCAAGATGTATGTATAAAGGAGAACAGAGATGGCGATCTATGCACATCAAACTGCTGTTGGTGTATTCGATGACGATGACCTGGCCGACGAGGCTGTAGAGGGTCTGCGGAACGTAGGATTTAGTTCCGGCCAGATTTACTATTCTGGCCATGCTGAGAGTGAGAAACATGGCACTAATTTTTGGCAAGGGTTCGCAAGAGTCTTTACGCGTGATAAGCCTCCTTCTCACGAAGATCTCGCCAATCAACTCAGGGACCTGGGTCTCTCTGACGATGAGAGTCGCTACTATGAGAACCAGTACGATATTGGGCACACGATCGTTGCAGTCAAAGCCCCTGGCCGCGAGGAAGAGGCATTAGACATTATGCGCGATAAGGGGGCTCATGCGCCCTCTAAGTGATGCCTGAATGCGGATATGGCGGAATTGTTCGGCAGAATCTCTCCAGATTCTCAAAGCGTGTGGATGGTTGGCGAAATGCTGGGAGTCCGAAATCATCGACGATTTGTTTTGGGAGCTTAAGGAAGCCTTCAAACAACGGTTAGCTACTGGCACACTTCCCGATCTTACTTGATAGTCTCAAAATCAATCGGTAACAGATCGGGAATGGCTTACACCTCGGAACGAGTCGAAATCGAATAGAGCTCCCACGCAATGCCATCAGGGTCATAGAAGCTGATGTACTTGGCATGGGTCTCTGGGTCTTCCTCAACCCCATTGTTGCGTACCCCTGCCGTGTCTAAATCTCGCTTCAGGTCTCCATATCGATTTTTGTGTAATGGTGTGCAGCGAGAAGGCGCTAAATTGTTCGGCAGAATCTCTCCAAAATCTCTCCAAAATCTCCTCACAATTCCATCATGACGCTCAGTATTCCGCCATATATCCATTTGATTTCGTCTCGTGGCGGAATTATGGCTGAATTAGTCAGCAGAATCTCTCCAGAATCTCTCCAAAATCTCTCCGTTCTCAATCGAGAGTATCGAGATTTGACAGGTGTTTCAGAGCAAACGGCGATGCGCGACCTGGAGATGCTTGTAGAGCAGGGAACACTCAAGAAAGTTGGCAAAACGAGATCGCGGCAGTATAAGCTACCGTAATCTACACTGTACATTCGGTTCCAGGAGGGTGTTTTCACTAGGAACATGTTTTCTTCAAGAGGCTTTAGAGGCGCTTCTAGCGAGAGGTGGGACGAGAGGGAGTCGAACCCTCACGACCTTGCGGTCAGGGGATTTTAAGTCCCTCCTAAGCACCAATCAGCGCTACAGGCGGCTTCGTGTAACTGAAAATCCTTCCAGGTCAGGGGATATTATAGCGTACCTTTTTGCCTTTGCAAAGTGTTGCTCCCCCGGGTAATTCCGCCAGAATCTCTCCACAATTCCGCCATAATTCCGCCATAACCGCCACACCCCGATT
>WNFX01016942.1_pt1 | contig 13017 bp, 11 predicted proteins | sample 5400111 | NCBI WGS metagenome assembly WNFX01 (sample SAMN13153363, study PRJNA577476) | soil metagenome | isolation source: 40 cm soil or saprolite under grassland replicate 1 | place: USA:California | collected 2016-06-15
TTATTCATAATTTGTTCTCCTTAAACCTTTAATTTGAGTAATCTTGCTATAACATCCTATGTGCTGTGTGCACTTATGTGGATTCCTTTCCTTTGCCTAACTTCTTACACAACTCACCAAGAGTTTCCTGCTCAGTTGCTGAAAGAACACTGAACTCTTCGACCAATGCTGCTACATGACCTGGGAACACCGCCTCAATCTTGCTTGAGCCGGCCTCCGTCAAATGGACATGGATTACCCTTCGATCTTGCGCGTCACGTTCCCTGCGGACAAGCCCATCACGTTCAAGGTTGTCAATCACAGTGGTCATATTGCTTCCACTCTTCAGCACCTTTTGACTCACTTCGCCCTGAGTCATGGGACCGAGGTGATATAACGCTTCCAGTACAGCGAACTGCGATGGGGTGAGGTCGCCAATCGTGTTGCATTCTGCGAGTCGTGTCATTAATGAATTTGTACAGCGTGTGAGTTTTATGAATGTATCTAGTGTGCGCATTTCTGCACGTGTTCCAGAATAGTGGGTAGACATAGTTAACTCTTTTGACGTCAAATAGTTTGATGTCGAAATATTATCCTGTAAGATGTGTACTGTCAATAGATTTCATCCTAGCCTTAAGGCTAGTCGCTACTTATCTTATTGATTAGGTTACAAATGTTATTTCAGGTATTTGGCAAGAAAATCTAAAATGATTTGATTGATCTCATACAGAGTTGGCATAGCTGTCCCATTGATTCCAGTGAAGGAATGGTCGCCGTTCTTAACAATCACTAGCTGCGCAGGCACATTAGCTTGCAATAATCGGTCATACATCAACTGTGACTGTTCATAAGGAACGACTCCATCTCGATCTCCATGGATCAGCAAAAAGGGCGGATCGTCTGACGTCACATGCGTGATCGGGCTTGCCTCCATCACGTTATCTTCTCCAAACCCAACAAGCTTTATTGTTTCGATGTCGACATTTGGAAATTTTCTTGTCATATCTGTGACGGGAGCCATCGCAACGACCGCTTGCACTCGACTGGATTGATCAAGATATTCGCCTATATCCCAGCCATCACTCTGGTCCGAGGTTCCAAGTAACGCAACCAGGTGTCCGCCTGCACTTGCTCCGATAGCTCCGATACGATTTGAGTCAAGGTTATATTGAACGGATTTCGCTCGCAACGAACGAACGGCACACTTCACATCTTCGATCATGCTAGGGAATTTCCCCATAGGATATAAACGATAATTGATCGAGACGACAAGATACCCTTGGGATGTCATTCCAACTGCCAGACCGGCCGCCTCTGACTTATCGCCGTGCATCCAACTGCCACCGTGGACATAAACCAAAGCGGGCCACGGTCCGCCTGATGCCGGAAAATAGATATCCATTTTCTGGGTGGGGTCCGCAGTGCAATATGTGACATCAGTCAGCGTCTCGCCATACTTAGTAAAAGGAATTGGCGAGGGACTGGGTGTAGGTGTTGCTGTATGCGAAGGCCCAGCCGTAGCAGTTGGCTGAGGTGTTGACACCCAGAGGGTGGGTGGAATTAATTTTTGTTGAACTGAACACGATAAGAGAAGAAACGCTAAAGTCATAGCCAATAAAAATATTCTTGTATTTACAAAAAGGGTTCTAATCTTTTTACTCCTTGCGGACAGAGTTTCTCAAATCTCCTAATCCTTCTATTTCAACAATAACTTCATCTCCATTCTTTAATTCACCGACTCCTGCCGGTGTGCCAGTGAATATTAAATCGCCCGGCTCAAGCGTCATCACAGATGAGATATACGCGATCAACGTTGGGACGTTGAACACCATATCACGCGTAGATGCCATTTGTCGCATCTGTCCATTCACGCGGCAGGTCCTTCGTGTTCCACTTGCGCGGATTGCGATGGCAGAAGTATCGTTTCGCCATTCGAAATGATTGAAGAGGGCGGTTTCAAAAAGATCAGCGGAACCTTCGGCACCTCGTTGCCCAACTCTTTAGCATGCTCCACGTAGTTGCGTCCCAGGCATAGGATTTTGCTCGGCTCGCAAGGAGCGACTAGCTTCACCTCCACGAGAGGCGTTTCGGCTTCCTTTCGGCGATAACGCCCAAAAACATTCCCACCGATTTCGCCAACTTTATCGCCCAGTAGCCATCCATATTTTGGTTTCTTGCCATCCCCTGTTTCGTAACGAACAATACGCATGTTCTCTCCACTATAACGTTTCAATGTTCAAACGTTTGAATGTTTTTTATTGTAAGAAAGTGTAGCACAATTTTAAGAGCATAGAAGGCAATCGCGGTATAATGCGCAACACTACGGTAACTCAATTTGTTAGAGCGTGGCGTGGCGCTAAAAGCGCCGGTCAGTCTCCGAAAAGTGAATGCCCGTTTGGGCGCATAGCTCAGTTGGTTAGAGCGCTTCTCTTACACAGAAGAGGTCAGGGGTTCGAGTCCCTTTGCGCCCACATAAAAGAGAGCCTCATATTCAGAGACTCTCTTTTTGTTTTTTGTACGATCTCCTTGGCTATGTTTAGATCGCTCTGGCCGCCTGATAGTGGTACACGAGTTGAAGGACAGCACGCTCATCCCAAGGTTTCCCTACAATTTGCAAACCTAAGGGAAGGCCGTTTGCATCAAAGCCACACAAAACGCTGATGGCTGGCAACCCATAGTAGTTGGCAAATGCTGTATTCTCTGGCGAGAGCGCTTGTGGATTGATGCCTGCATCTCTGATTGTTGGAACGGTGGTTGTGGTTGTTGGCAGCAGCAAAAGATCAATATCTTTGAAAGCTTGGCTGGCGATGGTCTTTCGGTCAGATTCGATGTTGGCTATACCGTTACTAGAGTCACCAAAGGGAGCAGCCACCTTATTCATTCGGTAACCGAAACTGCGAATTGTTTCGACAGCTTTTTCAAAGGCTGCTTTAACTTCTTGGTCAGCCTTGAAGTTGTTTGTCACACCAATCCGTAATTTCCTGTTTCTTGCTAGCGCACGGACAAAGTTGGCTGTTTTTATATGTTCGTTTCGTTCTGCAAGTACATCAAGCACAACAGCCGTATCTTGGACGCTGCGTGTGGTAATGGCGGGGTGCGACAACCATAAGATCATCTCATCAGCCTCTTCACCTTCAAGAATGCCTTTGGTGCTGATCAGCCCATATGTGCCCTTAAAGCCGACAACGCCACAGCAAGCGGCAGGCAGACGGCAAGAACCAATCGCGTCGGTATCGAGTGTCGCGTAGCACATGCTGCTGGCAACTGCCGCTGCCGATCCGCTGGATGAGCCGCCGGAAATATAGTCAGGATTCCAAGGATTTTGCGCCGGTCCAAAGTAACTATCAAGCCCGGTCGTTCCCATGCCCAACTGGTGCATATTCATTTTTCCAATAATGATCGCGCCGGCCTTTTTCAATTTGAGCACACCTACGGCGTCTTTTGCAGGGATACGATCTTTAAAATGCTCAAAACCAGCGGTCGTGTTAATACCGGCTGTATCGTAAAAATCTTTGATACCGACTGGAATACCATGAAGCGAGCCGCGCCACTTACCGGCTTTTATCTCTGCTTCAGCATGCTGAGCCTGCTCACGGGCTTGGTCAGCCAAAATAGTGATGAATGCATTGAGCTTTGGGTTGGAGGATTAGGAATATTTTTTCGGGCTGATTTCATAAATTTGTTTTATCTATAAGCCTGAGATTAAGTTTCGGGGAGTGCCTAACATCAGAAACACTATGTTTTGAATTCAAGCACTCCCAAGTTTTGATTCGTCGCGTTTCTCGTTTAGCCTTGACCTTACTACACTTTCTCCACGGGGAATTGAATCTCGTTGATGGTATTCGGATCGTTCTGGTCGCCTAGCTTCTCTGGCAGTTGGAGATTCAATTCACGCCCCGGCCCAACGATCTGGTAGCCATTCTGATCAATCCACTTAGCAATCGCATCATACGCCTCACCAATGGTTGCAAATGGACCGGTGTGAACGACGCAAGCTGTCTGTTCAGATGCAGGCAACTCATAAATCTTAACACCATTCTCGGAATTTAGTTCGTCAACAACTGGCATACAGACTTCAATATCCCAGTCACGTTCCTTAAAATCTTTATCATGGTAGATTGCCATAGGTGGGCCAATCATGCGCGCACCTTTTTGATTGAGATATTTCATCAGCCCATCCCATAAGGAGCGCTGATCGGGCAGCGTAGGGACAACCCCTCGTACGGAAGCAACTTTAATCGGTTCGATTTTTTTGATCACAACATCATATTTGGACATGGAATCCTCCTGTTCGATTTCTCTCAGCCAGAGTTCGACGCGCTCCAAGCGTTCCGCTTCTTCCTCTACCCGTTGCCTGATCTCCGCCTGACGCAGTTTCAGCATCCCACGCATCTGTTCAGTAGAAAGGTCTCCCTCGAGGAGATGGCCGATCTCCTCCAGTGAGAAACCCAGGTCTTTGAGCGCCAGGATGCGATACAGGCGAGGCAGTTGATTGAATTCGTAATAGCGGTAGCCGGTAAAACGATCTACTTCAATAGGCTTAAGTAAGCCCATCTCATCGTAGAAGCGTAGCGTCTTAACAGACACGCGGCTGAGTTTGGAAAAGTCTCCGATCCGGATCATTTGAAGGCCTCTGATATTCTTATACACCCTCCAGCAGGAGGAGAGTCAAGCTTTTAGTAGAAAAGTTCTGTTTTAGAGAAATTTTTGTTTGCACACTAGTTACATTTTATTATTTCAGCTTAAATAATGGAAATTGATGCGATCTCAGTTTTGCCGTAAACAACTTCTTTGGTAAAGCTAACAGGTGAGGCAGATCATTTGCCTCACCTGTTTTTCATAAATTTCTAATTCAATTACTTTTAAATTTAGCCTCCACTTTGCTGAGTCGGTTGAGCAGACGGTGTCTGGTTTTGACCAGGACCAAACCCAGGTCCGTGTGGACCGCCGAAACCAAATCCAAAGCCCGGCCCATCCAGGAAGCCTTTATCGAGGCCCTCAAGCAGCCAGTTTGCCTTATCTTGAGAGATCGTGCCATCTGACAGACCTTGCTGAATTCGTGAACGGACTTCCTCTCGATGAGCAGCATTGATTGCATCTTTAACAGTCTGTAAATCAACACCTTTCTCAGTGGCTAATTGCTCAAGTGTCTTACCACTTTGCAACGCAGATGTGAGTTCATCAGTCGTCATGCTAAGGGCTTTCGCGGCAGCTTGCAGTTCCACCTGTCCCAGGCCGGGACCGCGTCCATTGCCCGGACCACCTCCATGCAATAGCACATTTGACGGACTCTGTGCATACGCGCTTGTCGCACCGATGATACCGATGATCAATAGCGCCACCAATAATCCGCCGATCAAAATAGATTTTTTATTTGTCATTGTCTTATCTCCATTTTTATGTTTTGGCTGGATCACATCCAACCTGCACATATCTTATATGGAGGGTGTTATAGGGCTGTGAAAAGCTTGTGGGGAAATTGTGTGAGTAACTTTCAGTATAAGGGTTGAATGATCTTTTATTTACCTTTCAAATTTGAATGTTTTTTTCAGTTGTAAGCTGTTCGTAAAGACTCAAAATAATGGTTTGGAGTGATAATGTATTCATCATTGCGAGGGCGCTTCAACACCTCACCGCAGACATCACGTCAACATCACATCATTGTAGACATCTCAATTCAACACAGACATAGTAGCCTCATCGTAGGCACCGTAGCCCAACGCAGACATTGAAGCATCATTATAGACTTTGCGCCCTCAATGTAGATATCGCTCTCGCAATGATCAGTCAACACGACAGGCTTGTTTCCATGGTGCATTCGTTTGGAAACAAGCCTGCCATTTTACAAAGTGCCGCATAATTATTTGCACTAATATCTAAAAATTTATCCTATACTGCGTTCCAAAAGTCTGGTGAATTATGAGATACGCGGTAGCGAAGAGAAACTGCTAAGTTTGCAAATCATCACAACTTCATGGAGGCACCTGAAATGAAATCTCTCGGTCGCATCGCTCTTACTTCACTCGTATTAATGGGCATTCTTTCTGCTTGTGGAGGTCCTGTCGCTACGCCCTCCACAAATGATGTGGTTAACACCGCGGTTGCAGGGACACAGCAGGCGCAGGCGCTTGCCCAGGCAACCGTCAATGCATCGGTATTGACCGTCATACCTGCTACACCAACGCCGGGTCCGACGGTAGATTACACCACGTTGACGGAAGAGGAACTCGCCACACTGATTGACCAAGCTGTGGCTGAAGCCGTTACTGCTACCGAACAAACCACGACTGCAGTCACAACTACTACCAGCGACAATACGGTCACCTCAGAAGAAGTTACTTATGTATATGATTATTACTACAATGCAGATTACTATATGGAATATGCCAATCAACTGCTAAACGAATACTACAACCTTTACTCTGACCTGGCTGATGAAATGATCGTTGAACTGAATGGAATTGAATCGGAACTTACCCAAATGAATAACACGCTCAGTTCAATCGATTCTTCATTACAGCAGATCAATAGTACCCTCGAGCAGGGGCTGACTGTCGCGGAAGAGACTATTACTCAACTTGAGTCCACTGCGCAAACTGCGCAGACGAATGCGCAAGAGTTGACAACACAGGCACAAGACATGATGTCCACGCTTCAGATTGATCAGCAAGGGCGTGTGCAGGAAATTTCGCAGATCCAACCTAATAACATTCCTACAGATCGCATCAGTTCTTTGCAAACTGCTTTCGATTTCCTGGATGCGACAAAACTCGCAATGGGTGATAATAAACTTTCGCGCGATGAACTGACAACCCTTACTCAGCTTGGCGTCAACGCCCAGGCAGGTTTCCAAACCTTCGGTGGGAATGCTGGCATTGCGGGCGGTTCGGACCTGAGTCAATTTACCGGTAAATTCAGCGAGATCACTGATCAGTTAGCTCACGGCCAAATGCCACAGGCACGCGGCAATGTGGACACGTTTGAGCGCTCGTTGGGTACGCGTCCTATGACAATCAAAAAGAAAAGTCTATTTGGCATCATTCTACTTATTCTCATAATATCCGGGATTTTGTTACTCAGGATCTATCGCCAGCCGCTTGGACCAGCCTTGGAGCTGCCAACTTCTACACAACCAATTTCTACATTTACTACAATTCCTCTGCAAGATATTGCAATCAACAGCACAGCTACAGAAGTTCAACCCACCAATACAGCGACACCTCAACCCTTATGCGGTGGACCTGCCGTGATGAATATTCTCGCTATTGGCTCGGATTCGCGCGGTCAACATTATCTTTATGGGCTAGCGGATATTATCCGCCTCGTACGCGTCGACTTTGTCCATGCGCGCGTAGGCGTCCTTGAAGTGCCGCGCGATTTGTGGGTGGAGATCCCTGAAATTTCAGATCATTATGGGATTACGCATGGAAAGTTGAATCAGGCTTATCTTTATGGCAATAAAGGCCTCGGCTATTATGATGGTCCTGGCGAGGGACCCGGCTTGCTGGCGCGCACATTGAATCTCAATTTCGGCGCGCAGCCAGATCATTACATCGCGGTCAACATGCTGACCTTCGAAGCCATCGTGGATGCCATTGGGGGGATCGATGTGTACCTGCCCTATGAAGTTAGTGCGAAGACGCCCTCTAACCCAAGAGCCCCCTCTGTACCGGCTGGGCATCATCACTTCGATGGCAAGACCGCATTATGGGTAGCACGTATCCGCCAGTACTCCACGTTCAGCCGCGCCGAGAATCAGAACATCATTATGTGCGCCATACGTAAAAAGGTGCTCAGCCCTGCAATTGTGCCTGCCATTCCTCAACTGGTCAGCGACTTCAAGCGTTACGTGCAAACCGACCTCAGCCCGGAACAGATCAACCAACTGGCTTGTCTTGCCACACAAATGAAAGGGACGGATGTGGTCTTTGCCAGTTTCCCGATCAACCTATTTAAGGCCGCAAAGACCTTCGATCCGCAACTTGGTACAACTACCACCACAGCCGATGCCGATTTCAACATCCTGCGCGATTACATTGACCGCTTCCAGCAGGGAACCTGGCCCGACCCGAATATCGTGATTAATACCACACCCTCACCTGCTGACACTGATCTTGAATTCTCATGTGAGGATTAATTTAACATGTAGGGAACGGCAGCTGCCGTTCCCTACATGTTAATACGATAATTGTATAATGTCCCTATGAAGCCACACCGCGAATGAAAATCCATGCGCCTACATCATTATGATTATTCAATGCCTGGTGCATATTTCGTTACTGCATGTACTAAGTATCGGGAGTTATTGTTTGAGGCACCAGATGCAAAAGCAGTAGTTGAATCAGCATGGTATTCATTATTGGATATATTTGCCAATATTGAGTTGGGTGAGTTCGTCGTGATGCCAAATCACGTTCACTGTATTGTTTGTATCATGGGGAAAGGCTGCTGCCGTCTTCATCCTGGCACTTGGAAAAATAATGTAAATCGTAGGGACAACCAGCTGGTTGTCCCTACGGAAAACATAAAATTTGAGACCCTTAGCAACATCATCGGTGCGTTCAAGACAACGGCGGCAACGCGGGTAAACGAATTACGCGGCGTCATTGGATTATCTGTATGGCAGAAAAGTTTTTATGAACGGATTATTCGGAATGACAATGAATTAGAACGAATACAACAATACATCCAAAATAATCCTATCGAATGGGTGGAAGACCGGGACAACGCTGGTTCGGATCACCTGCAAAATCCATTGACGATTATTGGAAAGAAATATTTGATTTACACTTATAGCAGACAGCGCTGGGGCATGGCGTTAAGGCAATAATGCTCTCGTTAGCATATCCGCCAGCCACTCTGCATATTTTTCTTTTGACCAGCCGCGCTCGCATGTAAGCAAGAGGAAAACTTCAGGGCTGGTCAAAGTCCAGACGGTATCCCTTGCATAAACCTCATCCATGTTTTCCCGAAATGCTCCGTTCGCTGCAATCTGCTGAACAGCAATGGTCATGTGTTCCAGCCGTTGTTTGTTGAGCTTCTGTAAGATTCTGTCAAAATCAGGTTCAATCTTGGCAGCCTCAACCATAATTTGGGAGACCTCGGCAGCTTGATCAAGATTGTTAGCGACCACTTGAGCAAACATCTGTAGTTGACGATGCTGATCGCGTTCCTGAGCTACCGCTTGGACATTCGGCCGTTCAGGCACAGGGGTATAGTCTTCCACGCCCGTTGTGGGAGAAACATTCATTAAACTAACAAGCAGTTTTTTCTTATTCTTGAAAATGGCATAGATTGTTTGCGCAGAGACACCCGCCTCCGCGGCAATCGCTTCAGCTGTTGTCCCTGCGTAGCCGCGTTCTATAAATAACTTACGCGCTGCCTCAAGGATACGGCGACGCGTTTCATCCGCCTGCGCCTGACGGCGAGTGGAATCGTATTCACGTTTAGGAGATCTTTGCTTGATCATTACTCTTGACAATTCCTCAATTTCATTATATCATACTTATATTCAATATAGATCACTTATAATTAAATTAAGGAGAAATAAAATGATTCAACACGAGGTCACTATTCATCTCAATCGACCGGTCGAACAAGTCTTTGCATTTCTCATGGATACCAGCAAACTCACTACATGGCAATCTAATCTTATCAAAATAGAGAAAATCACCGAAGGGCCATTACGCATGGGTAGTCGCTTCCAGGAAGTTCGCCGCCAAGGTAAAAGAGAGTCTGAATTTGAGGCGCAAATTACAGCCTTAGAACCGAATAAGCGATTCGAGACAAAAACCCTGACTGGGCCACAAGTCGCAGTCAGCTATTTCCTTGAGCCAGAGCATGGTGGAACAAGGGTCAAGCACAAATTTGTCATGCTCACCACCGGCTTCATGCGACTGCTCGAACCTATGATCGCACGTTCGATTAGAGAAGAGAATATCTCGGATTTTGAGAACCTAAAACGTGTCCTTGAAAGCTAATCTCATGGCACATCCTTGAATATAAAATTGTGAAGATAAAAGAGATGGCACTCGTCATCTCTTTTTGATTAATATGTCATTTTCCACTTGACCCTTCCCTCTTCCCGTTCTACAATTCAATTCATCTGACAATTCAAATAACTCTCACAAGGAGAATAGTATGGCTGACTATTTATTCCGCGGCAATCTCGCTAAGCTCGATCGTGATGTCTACGAATTAACTCAGTTGGAAGCCGAGCGACAAGCCCGTAAATTGATTTTAATCCCCTCTGAATCGACTGCACCGATGGCGGTCCGTGAAGCGCTCAGTTCCGCCTTCCAGAATATCTATGCGGAAGGCTACCCTGAAGAAGAGACGCGTTGGATGTCCGAAGAGGAAATTTTGGATTATCCAGCGCGTTTAGGTGATTATCGCCGCAACGGCGACCCGCGCTACTACAAAGGCGTGGAGTATGCGGACGTAGTCGAGTCATTGGCTCGCCGTCGCGCCGCGGAAGCCTTCGCCGCGAACGGATTCACCGCTGACCAGATTTATGTCAATGTGCAGGCGTTATCTGGTGCGCCCGCCAACAACGCGGTCTATCAAGCCTTGCTCAATATCGGTGATACCGTGATGGGCCTCAGCCTCCTGCATGGCGGCCATCTCTCACATGGATCGTCGGTCAACCGCTCAGGGAAATGGTTCAAGGCAGTGCATTACACCGTGGATGAAAATGAAAAACTGGATTACGACAAGATCCGTGCACAAGCACTGGAGACCAAACCAAAACTCATTATCGCAGGCTATTCATCTTATTCATGGGTTCCGGATTGGAAGAAGTTCCGCGAAATCGCAGATGAAGTCGGCGCGTATTTGCTGGCAGATATTTCACACATTGGTGGGCTGGTTGCCGCAGGTGTGGTACCTTCGCCGATTGGTATTGCGCATGTAGTGATGTCTACCACGCATAAGAGTCTCGATGGTCCACGTGGGGCAGTGTTGCTCGCAACCGACGCGGCGATCGCAAAAAAAATTGATAAAGCTGTGTTCCCTGGCGAACAGGGTGGACCTCATGTCAATGTGTTTGCAGCGTTGGCGTTAACGTTCAAATTGGCGCAAACCAAACAATTCAAGAGGTTGCAAGAACAAACTGTCAAAAACGCGCAAGCCATGGCAGATCAATTCCAGAAGCGCGGACTGCGCGTCCCCTTCGGTGGCACGGATAGCCATTTGGTGAACGTCGATGTGACCCTGATCAAATCGCCAGATGGCGTTTCACTGACAGGTGATCAAGCCGCGCGCATTTTGGATATTGTCGGTATCGTCGTCAATCGCAACACGATCCCCGGTGATAAGAACTCAGTTGACCCCTCTGGTATTCGTCTTGGCACGCCGTGGATCACACAACGCGGCTTCAACGAGAAGACCACGCGTGAACTAACAAACATCATGGCAGATGTTTTACTTGCTTGCGCACCACATGCCGTGGATACACCTCACAAAGGTAAACAGCGCCGCGCAAAACTTGATTTCAATGTGTTGAATGATGCCAAGTTGCGGGTGAGAAATTTGGCAGAGAAGGCTGGGATTGATTTCAAGTACAAGAAAAGTGGCTATCCACATTTTTATTACATTGACGATAAAGTCAAAGCAAAAGACATCGCTATCTTTAACTTGGAAGGTCCGCGTGTGCGGCAGGTTTTGGATTATGCGACCTCGTCTGATCTCTCGGCGTTGAAGAAGAGAAAGAGTCAAGCCACGAAGATTTCTACGCCCATGGGTGCGGTCAGAGGCGCGCTCGTCAAAGTAGACGATCAAACGTACCAACTGCTCGTGCCTATCCAGAGGGCGGCGTTGGTCGCCACGTGGCTGCGTGATCTTTCGGATGGATATGTATCTGTCAAACTGGATGGCGAAAAAGATTACAGCGAAAAGCGCATGCCGGGTCCATTTGCGGTCAGCCAGACGAAAAGAGCAGTCGTGAAGCGTGCATTTCCCGGACGGGGATTAGTTGTCAGCGAAGAGAAACCTTACTTTATCGGGATCAGCTCCGAGTTCCAGAAAGAACCGCTGCCGTCCTTCCAATGGGAGGAACAGGAAGAGCCAGTCAAATTCACGGCTTTGCATGATACGCATAAGTCCATGTTCGCGAAGATGGTCCCATTCGCGGGTTGGGATATGCCCGTCTGGTATACGTCGGTCGTCGAAGAACATCTTGCTACGCGTCAGGCAGCGGGCTTGTTCGATGTCTCACACATGGGTGTGTATGAAGTGCAGGGCGCGGACGCGTCATCGTTCCTCGATACCATCTGCGCCAACGATGTGGGCGGACTGCTGCCTGGCGAAAGTCTATATAGCCAGTTCCTCACACCCGACGCGGACGTGATCGATGATACGCTCGTCTATCGCCGCGGGTGGGATAAATATCTGGTGGTGGTCAACGCCTCAAACGATGACAAGGATCGCACATGGTTTGAGTCGGTGCGGGATGGAAAAGTAAAGATCGACAATGCCCGACCCTGGGCGCGAACGTATGGCTACGAGGCGGAGATCCGCAACCTGCGTGACCCGAAGGCAGGCGCGGATATGCGTGTTGATATCGCTTTGCAGGGACCGAAAAGTCGTGACATCTTGCTCGCTATAGGAGTAGACACGGAAACACGTACACAGGTAATGAAATTGAAGAGGACTGAACTGTGTGATGCCAAGATCGGTGGCTTTGACTTGATCGTCTCGCGCACGGGCTACACGGGCGAGAAGATGGCGTTTGAATTGTTCGTCCATCCTGAGCACGCCGTGGACTTTTGGAACGCGGTGCTGAAAGCCGGCGAGCCGTTTGGCGTCAAGCCGATTGGGTTGGGCGCACGTGATTCGTTGCGCACGGAAGCCGGCTTACCGTTATATGGTCACGAAATGGGGCTCGGCTCCGGCAAGTTCGGCGCGCGCGATTTGGGTGTGGCTGAAGGCGGATTTGGTTCGTACGTCAAACCGTATAAGCCGTGGTTCATTGGGCGGGATGCCTATGTAGCACGCGAGGAAGAACGCAAAGGCGTGGTGGTGCGCTTCCGCTTCGACGAC
>WNFX01004919.1_pt1 | contig 13010 bp, 15 predicted proteins | sample 5400111 | NCBI WGS metagenome assembly WNFX01 (sample SAMN13153363, study PRJNA577476) | soil metagenome | isolation source: 40 cm soil or saprolite under grassland replicate 1 | place: USA:California | collected 2016-06-15
CTTAAGAGAAACGATACTGAATAGATTGTACGTCACTATTATGATAGATATGAGGCCATTCTGATATTGGTTTCATCAGATAAGAACCACAATAACAATAAGAATGGAGTAGCAGTAGGTCACAAACAGACACGCAAAGAAGGAAAATTTGAAGTTAGTAGATTCTCATCTTTTTACAAAAGAATCCTCATTGTGGATGATGAGCCTGATATTGCTATGACTCTGAAATTAGGTTTAGAGAGCAGCAACGACGACGACAAGAAAATAATCAAGTTCGAAGTATATTCATACACGGATCCTGTAGAAGCATTATCAAACTTCAAACCAAACTTTTATGATCTATTACAAGTCGATATCATCATGCCAATTATGTATCGTTTTGAATTATGCGAAAAGCTATCACCGTTGGATATCAACGTTAGGATCTGCTTTATGTCTGCAGGCGAAATAAATCAGTAAGCAATCAGAGAATATATCCTTTGAGAACTATAGGAGGATGTTTTATTAAAAAACCAGTTGAAATGGGTCATTTGATCAGGCAGCTTATTGCAGAGTTAGGATAAGACAGAAAGCCTACTGATTGTCGTCTTCCTATATTCTATCTATATACTGCAATTCAATGCTTTACTATCAAATGATATATCCAATCCGCATTATAATTAAAGGTCTTTTTGATAGGATTTAGTACGCTTACTTTGAGATGTAAATCATGTGTGCCAGTTTCGAGTCGACTTTTGCACAGTCGCTTACTGGAGGAACTTATGCAGATCTCAAACTAGCACGCCATAAATTAAGACTTGGTTTTCAATATAGTCTGATCCAGTACTATTCAATCGATCCTGCTTGATGAGTCAACCAATATTGAATTGATGCAACAAGGAAGCATGCTTATTACATAGCCTCTGATTTTCGATTTGCGAGTGTATTAGTTCCTCTTGCCAATGTGCATCAAAAAGTCTGCAATTCCTATCATTACAGAAAGGATCCCCATTTGATATAAAGAAAAATAATACTTGAAGAACATATCCAACTGTTACGAGATTAATTCTATCGTCACAATAATCTAGATACATATTCCCAGTAAACTCTTTCTTGTTAGATATTTCGTTATTTTCTTCATCCGGCTTCATACCGTAGATAGAAAATTGCATTTGCTTTATGTACCACTCTTTAGGTTTGGCTGGTGCTTCAACTATGCCAGTAGTGGAAATAATGGCTGGTACTCCGCATACAACCGCTCTTGCATGATAGCGCCAATCCTGTTCGCTAAAAGTACAGATTAATCTATCTTCAACTACTACATGCACATGATCAGTAGTCGCCTCATTTTCAGGAATCATTGTTCGAAGTAACCTTTGCATCATAAAACCATCATATAATATCAATTCTTTATATTGCCCGGCAGTAGTGTTAGTATTAGTATTAGGATCAAAATCATTAACAATTAGTCTCCTAGGAAAGTTCTTCTCATAAGCAGCGTCTTCAATGTTTTTTAGTCTCGGCTGATGTCCTCTATCAGGTTGCTCATTATAGGGTTTTTTGATCTCAGATACTCTCATTGATACTAAGCTTTCTGCAATTATGTCATCTATATTAGTTAAAAGTGGTTGTCTTGTATCTATAGTACAGTTTGGAAAATAATTTTGTATTTCAGGAACTATTATGTTGTCTAAATCCAATGTATTTGCTGGATTGGAATAAAAGTGAATATATTTGAATAGCATCGTTTGCCTGGTTGAGAGTTATCATACGGACAACAACATTCTTTTCTCCGACTGCTGTTTGAGATAAATGCTTATTCTATACAATCTACAACCGCACTCAGACATATTTCTTTAAGAATGCCAGTGTCTTTTGCCACGCATCTGCAGTCTCTTTTGGAGCATAGTTAGCTCCACTTGGATTTGCAAATGCATGTCCTACCCCTTTGTAAATGTGAATTTCATTAGGAATACCCAGTGCATTTAGAGCAGATTCAAATTCCTTTACTTTTTCTGCAGGAATAGCTTGGTCTTTGTCTCCGAATATTCCAAGAAGAGGCCACTTTATTTTTGAAAGTTCCTGTTTGTCTGTAATTAAAGGTGTGCCATAGTATAATATAGTAGCAGCTAAGGGGTGTTGTTCACTATGCAATGCTAGTTGCAAAGATTGTCCTCCACCAAAGCACCATCCAAGCGATGCGATTCTTGAAGCATTAACATTATCTAAAGAGCTGACATATTTTACTGCTGATTGCAAATTGGCAATAGCTGTAGAAGTATTGTTTCTTACAGAACTGGCTAATTGTCTGGCTTGATCATTAGTAGTAGCTACGTGACCTTTGAACAGATCCACTGCTAATACCACATATCCTTGTTTTGCGAATGTATTAGCCATATTCTTGATATTGTCGTTTAATCCCCGATTTTCATGAATCATTACTATAGCTGGAAGTTTAATACTACTAGTTGTATTACCGGCTGATGGGTAGACTAAGTATCCAGATGCATTATCAAAATAATTAACTGTTTTAATTTGCAATCCTTCGGCTGTGGTGGTAGCATCTGTATTGTTAGCTGATAGAGCAGCAAGTGCACCTGCATTTGTTTGACCATATGCATAAGGTAATGCATTATAGCCTACGGTATTGGCTGCCAAGACTAAAAAGGCAATAATGAATGATACAGAGAGAATAACTGAGATAATTCTCTTCATTGTCTGTATTAATCCTTTCATTTTATATTACTGTTACTAACAAATTCAAAGCATATCTCGCACATCCCTCTATAGTCCATTTGTATTCGCAGCATTCAAATTCCAGAGATATCTGATAAACTTCCCTTTGCATTAGCATAAGGAGAGTATGCTTTCTATCATTATTCAGACTTATGCTGATAGAATGCCTATCTATAGGCATCGAATATATCACCATATAAAGTTGCTTCCTTTTCCAAGGTTCGATCGTTGTCAACTGGGGTTATGATACTCTTTGAATTCTTATTTATCGTCGTCATATGTTAGCTTAAGGCTTATCAGAAATTGAGTTCTTCCTCTTTGGCTTTCTTCAACAAACCTAATAGCATTATCTACCACTGTACCTTTAGTAAGGAGATCTAGCCTTATGGCTTAGAAGTACTTCACAATTATTATTTTATTTGTTCTTTTTGATCAGTCGTCATTCTTCCTTGTCTTGTCAATAAATATGCGGTCAGTCCTATGTATATGAATTGAAAAATCTCTATTACTATTCCCATACTATTAATTCGTAGGGCTCTGCCTTCCGTGATTGGGGTTGAAAACCTAGTAACGAAATAGATTATTATAAGTTCTATAGTGCCACCAATTCCAATGTAGTACCATATTCTTCCCCATCTTCTGGCCATAGGCAATGCCCAGAATAGCTGTGCTATACCAGCTATCAAAAAGAATATACCGGAAAGTGAAGCCCTACCAATCCCATTAGCAGATAATACAATATGCAAAATTCCAGCTATCGCAGTAGCAGCTGCAGCATAATAGTAATAATTAAAACTATTGACCATCTCTCCTTACCTCGAGTCACCTATCTTTAGCAAAAATAAGAGTATTAGTTTAGCAGGTTAAACTGTTTGGCCTGCCAACTAAGGTTGTGATGTTGCTGGTATTTGAGTATTCACAGCGTTTGGATCTACGATAGAAGCTGCTGTTCGTTTGTTAGGACATCCAGGCCCACTTTGCTTCAGCGGGTTGAATAGAGATGCTACCTATCATTACTAGAGAGATTGCAAATACTAAAGCAGTGGAGGCTATAAGAAGCGAGTTGTTAATCATTATTTCAACATTATTATCGAACAGTAATACATATGATCCCATGATTTTTTTTATAATCAAACTCAAAAAATAAGTGCCGTTGCTTAGTAACAACAAGAAAGTAGAGTATTATACGTCATAATGTGCAGACACCTACAGATGATATAGAATATGATTCAGAAAATCATCGAGTGCAATGATTTTGATTAACTCACAATTGAAGTTTGGATGAATCCTATGGCTTTTATATAATGTGGTGCATATATTTTTTATAATATGAGCCTTCCAGAGAAGCAGAAAGATAATACCAAAGATCACTATGAATACGAATCTACAGATAGTAATAATAATAATAATAATAATAATAATAGATCTGACTCCTCAGATCTAACGCATATCAAAGATAAAATTGTGGGGAAAATAACTTCAACAACTATTGGTAATCCTGAAGAGGATAATAATGTCTACCTATCTGAGTCTGCTAGAATATCTAATAATATCAGGACAATACTGCAGAGTCTATTTGCCTTGATTGGTTTCGTTATTCTAGTATTTGCTATCTTCGCAGCTAGTGTAAGAGGTGAACTAGTCCAGATTGCAACTAGCGTATTCATTGTAGCATTCATAGCAGCTATAGTTGGAGCATTTGCGCTATTTGGTGTTGTAGTATATCAGATTCGTAGTGGTGGGAGTATTAAAGTAAAGTTATAATTCTAGTACTCTGTTCTATTTTGTTCCAATAAATCTGACCGAATAGTATTCTCTACTACTGCAGTATTAGTTAGTAGATCTAATTTCTTTGCACAGCATTCTCTAGCCAATGGCACTTCGATGATTTCTCTCTCGTGCTTTTGATATATCGTCCAGTTGCCAGAATAGAAATTGGAACTTCTAAGATCGACTATTTAAAAATTAAGGTGATAGATTCATGCCAATATTTGAAATCACAAAGACAACAAATAGTAGACCTCATACAACGAGGATACATTCTAGAATCTATAACTAGGAATTATGCATTCAAGCAAGCAATATAAGTATCAAAGTAAAGCATTGAATTCTGTATAATATTCATTTAAATTTAGTGTTAACGATTTACACCAGAAGGAATTATTCTGAATATCTTTCCCTGTCCAATTGAAACCACATAGAGGTAGCCATCGTAAGGTCCAATCTTTAGGTCAGTAATTCCGCCAAAACCTGTACCAAATATTATTTTCTGAAGGTCTTGATCGGCATATGCCACTTTATCGGCAAGTGGTGGTTTGAGAATCAGGTCTGTTCTATCCTTAGTCAATTTAAAATGGTAAAGATTCCCTCTATGGACATCTCCTACAAACATATCATTTTCATATTTTTTACCCAATTTATCAGAATTGAGGAATGCAATTCCAGTAGGACCTACAGTATGATTCCAAGTAAATTGAGGAGGATGGTATTTTCCTTTTCCGTTGAAATCTACCAGGGTATCCAGTTGGATTGGAGCGATACCTAATTTTCCTCCAACCCCTTCTCCGGTCCATATGCCTTGGACTTTATTCCATCCGCTGTTGAATCCTGGCTGAACAAGGTTTATTTCATCACCAAACGCTGGACCATTTTCAGTATCCCATAAATTACCTGTAACAGGGTCAAATGCTATTCCAAAGCTATTTCGTATGCCATATGCATAGTATAGATTCAAAGGAAAGGTGTTTCCTAAAGGACTGTCAGGCAAAACCCGCCCATCCTGTGTAATCCTCAGGATCCCACCAGTACCATCTGGTTGTGGACCATTCTTAAAATTCTCGGCTTGGGTCTTATGACCATCCACATCACCAATAGGTACATACAAATTATTATCAGGACCTATTATTATGGCACCTCCATTGTGACGAGGTCCAGGCGTAGATGGTAAGTTTAGAAGCCGTGTTGGATTTACCAATTTATTATCAACCAATTCATATCTATATAGTCTATTTCCAATTGGTGTACCGCCATCTCTCACAGCAGCTTCAGTATAATACAAAAAGACGTACGTTGGTGGTGTTGTTGTTGTGCTATTATCGGGTCCTTTAGCATGGGATATAGCAATTCCACACATGCACCTTTCAATCTGTGTTGCGACATTTACGTCTAGCATTGGTTCTGGTAACATCTTTCCATCTACAATTCTCTGAACTGTACCTCTTTGTTTTTCTAAAACTAAAATATCATGTGGACCTAGAAATGCCATTGTAGTAGGTAGATTCAGACCTTCAGCAACAACCTCGACCGTCAAGTGGCGATCCCTAATGGCTATTGCTTCGGTGCCATTCGAGTATCTAAGTATAGGTACATATTGTTGTTTATTTGAAGAATTTAAGGCATAAGCAGTGGAATAATACTTGTTATATCCGCTTTGAAGCGAGCTCAAAGCAGCAAGCAAAACAATGAGGGAGATTATACTTAAGAATGCTGCTCTAATCATAGAGTTGCCACCTGGTAAATATCTAACTGCCGTATATTTACCATTATCAATCAAAGTTGTATAGATAGTCAAAAAACGATGATTAAGATATACAAATTTATCCGATAATCTATTTAATTGCACTTATCTGGAGGGTCTCTAGCTTAATTATTATAGTCTACAGCAAGACTATTATCATCTAGATGTAGTATGGAGTCTGTTGATATTCTGCCACCTGAAAGGATTGCTTTTATAACATATAATATTGGAATATACGAATTTGTTCAGAAGTTCGGCGGATTAATAACTAGTGGGAAGATAACCTACGGTACTGATCCAACTAAAGTAGCAGAATTACTGTCAGAATCTATTGCTTTTTATGATGCAGAAATGATATCTGAAATCATGAACGCAATGCTACAACATAAAAAGAATTCTGCCATAGACAGAATTAATGCCGCAGAGGTGAACTATGTAATGAATCAATAAAAGGCTGTATGTGTTTTTATTCGATGATTCAATCTAATGACTAAAGAATGCTATGCAATGAACTGGATTTTGCTTGCTAATGGTACAGTAGTCGATCTGTGCTTATTCTGATTACGGATTCTTCTCTTGTGTTTGTCGTTCCAGCCATTAACTCCCCCATCTCGTTATACATTCTTAGGAGGCACATTCCTTTTTCTGTTGTTTTATAAGTTCTTTCTCCTTGAAGATACTCTATCAAATCTTTTTCGACCAAAAGCACCAGATAATCTCTCAAGTAACCATGAGAGAGAAATGTTTTGTAGAGGATCTCTGTCAGCCTTACTCTATTGCCATTGGCAACTTCCAAGATTAACGCAATGATTTCAGACCTACTTCTATGATGGTTCATATACTAAGCTATGACTATAGTAGTAATATCATACTATTTTAGCTTAGTATCCTTCTGGCCTGATTTGTCATGATTGGTGGTTATAGTATCCTTGCATTGATCCGGTACCAAGTGCTGGATCAATTAGTGCAATGGTAGCAGTGTGATTAAAACTATTTTAAGATATGGAAGAATTGTCCACTAATAAAGGCAGTTAATTGTTGTGTTTATTATCAGTACTATCAGTAAGGATATCCCTACTGATCTAAAGAGTTTCTATGATTAATAAGTATAATAATCACGTACGTAATATATTGGGATTTCTAAATGTCTAGATTAGTACTGAGCTATTAAACAAAGAAAAAAAGTATGTTTATTTATTGCACTTTTTCTTGTTCAAAATGTTTCTCAAAAGGGAAAAATAGTAGGTGACTCAGGCTATGTCAAGGGTGGTAGCTGAAATAGCAGCTACTTTGACGTAGCGTTATTGGTACTGTTTTTGACTAGAGTGTTTCTTTTTGTAATTTCATTATTCCTAACTTTATAATATTGTACTACCTTTCCATTCTGACAGGCATCTAGTGATTGCTGTGTAGTATTATTCTCTCCACTACATATTTTGTTGAGTACAGGTCCCAATTGATTATCACAAGCTGAAGTTCCGTTTGGTAAGGAGCTTATACAAAAATCAACTACATTGTTGACTCTTTCATTAAGTAATATTTGATTATTATTAGCTGTAGTTGTTGTTGATGAGGACCTGTTAAAGTATGACATAGCACCAGCTACAACTGATGATACGAGTACAGCCATAATTACGATAACCAGAATCCTTTTACCACTTACTCTCATAATATATAGTACATATGTCCTCATTATAAATTAAAGAGATTATTAGTTCCTTGGAAAGAAAAAGCATTAAGTTTAGCTCAAAATTAAAGCAGTGTATTTGTAATCCTAATTTTATTATACATGAGATTTGCAAGTCGGTATAGAGAGGTGCGAACCTGCTCTATGCTCTTATCTTATTTATAATTGAAGCACTGGTCTTGAGATCAATATTGTTCTTCAACTAATGTCTATAATCCATTTAATGGCATCTGAGTTTCTGTAGTTTTTATTACTTACATTAATAAAGATATCCTTATTGTCCATGTTATATGGCATATAGTGATGAACACACTATCAAGTGTAGTATCTGTAGTCGAGAATTGATAGTTAAGGATACTGTTAATAATGGAGTGGCTTTTCTAAGCCACTTGAAATTAGACCATGGTATTACATATACCCCTCAACGTATGACTGAGCAACAGACCAAGCGTAAAAGTGCACAAAATCAGATGTACAAGTCACCTGAATAATAAATACACTGAATAATAATTACACAGTAAGAACAACGTAGGCACATTATTATAACCACTACTACCATATTCTTGAGAACTGAAGTACTAGGGCCTCCAAGGTAATTACCACTAGGAAGGTAAAAGTGAAAATTGGGACAGACACCTCTTAACATATAGTTTTAGCTTTTACTATTTTAGATGACTAGTAGTAAGTAATATGATTAACTTACGCTACATTTATTCAGTAGATATTTAATATATGAGCGCGGACGAATAGAATGATAATATGTAATCATAATCAGCAATCACCTCAAAAGCTGAAAAAAAGAATTCTAGCTGTAGATGATGAACCTGATGTTACGTTAACTTTAAAATTGTCCTTAGAAGAAACTGGATTATTCGATGTTGATGCATTCAATGATCCAGAGCTAGCATTATCAAATTTTTAAGCCAGAAGTATATGGCTTGTTGCTGCTTGATTTTAAAATGCCAAAGATGAATGGTTATGAACTTTATGATAAAATAAAAAACATAGATGATAAGGTTAAGGTTTGTTTTATCTCTGCCGCTTACATGAATCCTGAAAATGCTAGGGAAGTATTTCCATTCCTGAAAAAAATAGAATGTATTATTCAAAAGCCAGTTGAAATACCTGATTTGATAGTAAGAGTAAAGGCAAAACTAATGTGGGAAACATAAAATAGATAGATATCAAAAAACATTGTTAGCGATTTGTTCATGTCTTTCATTTTCTCGAATGGCCTCATTTCTATCTACCCATTGTGTCATTAGATGAGTTTCAATATTGGTCCAAATATCTTTCCGTTATCATTACTAATTCTCATTACAGCTTTAGTCCTTTTGTCACCTAGTTCCCACCAAGATACAATCATATTAAAAAATGTGGCAGAGTATCGCGCATGATTTTCTATTATTTTGCTTCATTTGCAGTGGCATTTACATTGTAATGATCAATGCGTGCGAATGTAACGGTTTCAGGAAAGCTAAAATCTAGGGTCTCGCCCGGTTTTACTACTTGTGAAGGATTGCTCAGAAACATGCTAGTCTTTCCTAATAGTGAACTACTATTGTCATAGAATGCTGCATTAAGTTCTACGTCTGCTACATTTTTTGTAGAATTGTTTATTACTTTTCCTTTAACATCAACTGCAGAAGTGGGACCCTTGGTCACCGATAATCCGTCGATCTTCAGAGAGACCTTTGATTCTTTGGCAGCAATAACTAAATTAACACCAGCGCTGCCATAAGATAAGATTAGACTAACTGAACCAGCAATAATTGCAATTAGCAATAAGGACCCGAATGTTCGATTATTCTTTCCCATAAATGATCTTAAGTTAACCATGTTAACTTACAGTAAAAAGGAAGCAAATAAGTTTTATGCTTTTTCTAACAATAGAATTGATTCTACTACAGACATACCTTGATATACGGATGTATAGCAGCATTAAATAATAATAAGCGGATTTTACTATTATTATTTCATGGCTCTATCTTACCGTTGGTTGTAACACCTGGTCAAATTTCAAAAGATACTGGTGTCGTGCTGAAAGATTATAAGTCTAATCTACAGATATTTTGATGTTAATAATGAGAAAAGACTACATTGTTTCTAAGATAGAAGCTTCGCAAGATGGAAGTCCATATGTTTATGTGGCATTTTCTGATCCTAATGATCCAAAGCCAGGAGTCGGAAGCGCAGGTAGGAATTTCCCTCAGAGTCCTTTTGGTATTGGTTTAGGCGCAATACCCTTCACTTCTCCGGAAGATTTAATGAAAAATCTACCTAAAGCTATGTCAAATATGTTTGGAGGAGGAGGAATGGGCATGTCCCCTGACACACCTACTTTTAAAATCAGCATGAAAGAATACGATGATCTGCAATTAAAGGTTGGAGATAAAGTTACAATGGAGATTGAAAAAGCAGATAGCATTGGGATTTGATGAACTGCATCGTCATGATCTTCTGTTTTAACTCGAAATGCTTGTAGTGTTATCAAAATCTATCAGGCAGTCATTTATACTGGTTCGATCAATATACCCTTCCTGTCTACACTTCCTCAGAAACTATTAACAAAGCTAAGGTAAAAAGTAAGAGATGCTTTAATTTAAAGCGAGAACCGAGCTATCTTCCTTTTTTATATCATATCACACTATATGCGAGCAGGTGTTAGGGAATAGTCTATTGCCATTATTGCAGCAAGAGACATCCACGATGCACCTAACAAAGGTTTTTTCCTCAAATGAAGAGGGTGACCAAAATGTAATTTTATTATTCCAGTGGTCAACCCGCATAACAATAAGACAAAAGTGATATATTATTATTTGATGTTATTTAACTTGAACACAGAGCTTGGAAAACGATAGTAATGATTGTTGTACTGATAACGTAGCACTTAGTCATTGGGAAATTAAGATATTGAAATCGATAACAAAGGAAACTAAAGGCGAAAGGAAAATTGCTAAGGACATTGGGCTCGACGTTTCAACTACTTCGCAACTAATTACTAGGCTTATGTTGAACGGATTTGTAGATAAGATCAATAAACAACGCAGAATGCGTCCTTCCTCCTATATAGAACAGTTTGCCACTACTCCAGAAGGACTTGTAGAGTTGGAAGATATTAATCGGCGAAGTAGCAATACTTTCGAACAGGTAATGAATTTATTAAAAGAACGTGGAGAAGAAATATTCTTTAGCTATACCAGAAGAAATGATCTACCAGTAAAGATACCATTGCACATTCTAAAGATAACTTACAAGTTTGCAAAGTTCTTATTAAAGTAAAGATAGATAAAAACAAGGAATTGTTACACGCGAAGACCATTCTTCATTCAACTCGATCCTTTTCTGTGCCTTACGCAATAGTTAGAATGCAATTCAAAACTACATTAGAACATAAGAGATTAAACCAGGAATGGATAGATTTGGGGTTTCTCTTATAGCCTACCTGCTGCTAAAAAATCATAAGCTCAAATTTCATTCCTAATTGCTAGTTCGCCAAGGAGAAACGACGCATATCCTCACTGGCATAATTTGCAACAGCACTATCAGCTGATCTAGTCTTTTTAAGTAAGATCACAAGCTCTGATAAACGTCTAGCTGGTATTGCGCAAGTCATGTCAGAGCTAGCCATCCCAGTACGGACTCTACTCAACATACAGCCTACACTTAAGGCAATTTCATTTTGTTCTTTTGCAATAGCTATGATATGACACTGCGGCTTTCCTTCGACCCGTAATGCTGCTACTCCATCTGATAATATCATGGCTTGCATAGCATTTATGAAGACAAGAATCACATCTGGATCAATAGTAGTATACTCTAGAGGACCATAGGTGATAAATTTTGGCCGTTCTTTTATTACAGGAAGTTGAATAACTGCATCATTTGTAACCCAATTACATTCAATCAGGCTGGAGACATCAGAGTTGCCTATGACCTCGCTCAACGTCTTTAATCCATGAGTCAAACTACCCACACTACAATTACCATGGTCTCCTGGCACTGTTGTAAAAGTTTGCTTTGCTGCTTCCGTCCAAAAAACGCAACCGGCAGGCACCTTACCAGTTCGTCCATCTGGTGTAGGCTCTGGCATGCTGCCTTTATACGCTGACACTCCTAGTGGAGCAACATTAGAAAAAGTAATAGCTATTGGAGAGCATTGCAAGTTTAATAGATACTTTATCTCAGAAGCTAATTCTTTCCAATTTTCCTGAACCATTTCGACTCACAACTTAAATTCAACTAGATCTTCATAAATCTTGTTCTTTCCTTCTTCTATCTGTTCTCGATATTCTTGATGTCTTCATGGTGGCCCCAATGCAACTATAGAGCCCCCCACACGTCCTTCTTTCGGCAGACCTTGGATTTCACCAGTTGGTATGAAAAGTATTCCATCGCCTATGGATGGTCCGACTTGACCTATTGGCGCATTCACATTAGCCTCCCATACCTTCGCTCCTGTATCTTTATTCAATGCCAACACTACTCCGGATCTTAATGTAGAAGTGCCATGTGTTGATGGTTTTGCTCTTTCTGTAAAAGGAATAAAGCCAGCAAACACAATGTTATCGGTAACTAGCGGAGAAACTCTTGGTGGGAATTCTGTCTGGTATTGCCACTTTATTTTTCCAGTGCTTAAATCTAACGCAATTATAGTTCCGTTACGTAATCCTTGTTCTGTAGTATGAGGGGCCGCTATTTTGTGGCCACTTATTCCGTCTGTAAAATAATTTACGCCTTTATTTGTAGCTGCAATATAAAGGGTCTTATTGCTATTATCTACTGCATGATAATTATGTACACCATAAGACCATACCATACCACTGCCAGTAGGTAATGGAATTGCATCTATATTGTATTGCTTTCCTAGCGTCTTCCACCATATCTCTTTTCCTGTAGCTGCGTCCATTGCGATGACATTTCCCATTTTATCATGACCTATGACTATCTTTTTTTGTGTTCCATTGTCAAATGTAACTTTACTAATACTGCTTCCCCATGAAGTATCCCAATCATGTGTATCAGGTACTCTTACATTCAGAACAGTCCCATATGCTATAAATGGAGTTGCCCATATCATTTTTCCATTAG
>WNFX01005665.1_pt1 | contig 13009 bp, 10 predicted proteins | sample 5400111 | NCBI WGS metagenome assembly WNFX01 (sample SAMN13153363, study PRJNA577476) | soil metagenome | isolation source: 40 cm soil or saprolite under grassland replicate 1 | place: USA:California | collected 2016-06-15
TCCAAATTTGGACCGACCGGCGAATTGCGTCGGCGGATTTGTTCGGACTCATCTCCCAGACAAATAAGCAGTTTGCAGGAAGGAGTGGAACAAGTTTTTGAAATTCCACATCCCCGGTAAAGGGCGCCTCATGATCTTTCGCAGGCCAAACGCAGTCCTGCACGTGGCAGCCAAACGCTCGCGGACCAATCGAGCGCAGCCATTCGGCGTGATCAATGAACCCAAGGTTCTCTTTGATTTGTGAGTGACCGAAATCGTGCCAGTAACCGATTTGCCCTGAATTCAGTTCCTCGAGCAGCGCCGGCAACTCGCGCTCGGTTGGAATTTCTTCGTAACCGCGCCGGCCTTCTAAAGCGAGCCTGACATTTTTCGACGCGGCGTGCTCGATGATGCGGGCTAGGCAATCTTTCACGCGCTGCAAACAAGCGGGCGCGATTCTTTCTCGTTTTTGCACTGCTCGTAGCTTCAACCTCACATATTTCCGTGACAGGTATCTGCCGGTTTTCGCCAGCTCGATCAACCGGTCGGTGACAGATGCTATGTTCACCTGCCCTAAATGCAGCACGACAAACGGCGCGTTTAATCGCGCTGCGAAATCAATTGTCTGAAACGTTTGCTTGACGGCGCGCTCACGTTCTTCAGAAGAAACAGCGGAAAATTGGTAGCAGTCCGGCGAAGCCATCATCACTTCCACGGGTAACGGGCAAAAATTATGCAAACTGGTGAAGCGAACCTGCCCCGCATCAAACATTTGTTGGATTCCTGGCACCAGCGACAGGCGGATACCATGACCCAGCTCGATTAAGTCAAACCCAAGTTGGGTTTTGATTTCGCGCAGCATTTCGTCCCCGGCGGTGTGGCGTCCGGAGTTCCAGCAGGTGGAAAACGCTATCACGCTAAACAGCAGCGGCGATCGGCGGCACCGGCGTTTCGGCGGTGGGAGTTTCTGCGAGCGCAGGTTGAGCGCACTGCCGGCGGACGCGTCCGAGTACAATTAACGCGATCACAGCGTAGCAGCCGGCCGCGACCGCCAGCGCCGTGCGCATTCCGATGAGATCCGATAGACCAGTAATTCCCAAGCCCGCCACCGGCATGAGGCCAACAAAGCTCAACATGAACACAGCTGAGACGCGCCCGCGCAAATAATCGGGCGCCCGTTCCTGCACAATCGTGTTCGCCAACCCGAAGTTCATCGCCAAGCCTAGTGAATTAAAAATGAGCAGCGCGGTCGCGAGATAAAAACTTGGCGCCCGCGACAAACCAAAAATCGCGCATGCGACGATGCCGACGTTCACCATCATAAACGACACGCGTTTCTCGCGCGGGATGCTGATCAGAAAAATTGCGCCGATCACTGAGCCGACTGCGGAAGCGCCCATCAAAAATCCGAGCCGATCCGCGCCGAGCCCGAGCACCAGGCGCACATACAATGGCATCATCACGGTGATAATTGGGAAAATGAAAACCGTAGTAGCTGCGATCAGGCCGATCATCGCTAGACTCGGTTTGTCTTTTGCGACATACCGAAAGCCTTCCTTGATTCCACTGGCGCGTTTGTGTTCGTCTTCGGCCGTGCCGCGCGGTCGCGGCGGGATCATGAACAACGCGATGATCAGCGCCACGAACGAAATTGCGTTCGAAAAGAAGGCCCAAGCGGCGCCCCACGCGCTGATGAAGATTCCGGCGAGCGCCGGACCAACCACTCGTGATCCGTGAAACACCGCACGGTCTACGGCAATCGCGCTTTGAATTTCATCGCGCGTCACCAACTCGGGTACGAATGCGTTGAGCGTCGGCATTTCAAATGAGTTCGAAATACCGAGAGCGACCGCGAACGCCAGGATGTGCCAGATCTGGATTTTGCCGCTCATGATCAAGAGCCCGATGGAAATTGCGAGCGCAATCTGGAAATACTGAGTCGCGAGAAGAATTTTTCGTTTATCGAAACGATCGGCCGCCGAACCGCCGGCCATCGTTAAAAGGAGCATCGGCAGACCGGCAGCAAGATTGGCCATTCCGAGCATTAGCGCTTTGTTCGTGAGCGTGCTCATCACGTAACCTTGAGCCATCACCTGCATCCACGTTCCTGTATCTGAGATCGCACTACCGATGATGTAGCGGCGAAACGGCCCCGGCCGCAGTACGCGGAAAGCGTGCCGAGTGCCTAACTTCACTTCCGCGCTCATCGCAAACACTCATCCTTGTAGCGGCGTTTGTGTCAAACGCCTTAGCTTGAAGCTCGTTCAATTGAGTATTGAAGGTTCGGCGTTGCCGCCAGATGTTGCAGGGCTGTGCGGTGAATTGCCGCGCGGCTTGCGTTTACTATCTTGAAGTATGCGCATCGACAAATACACCCAGAAGATGCAGGAGGCGCTGCAGGGCGCACAGGATCTGGCTTCGCAGGCCAATCATCCCGAAATCACAAACGAGCATTTTCTGTCCGCGCTTCTGGATCAAAGCGAAGGAATAACGCGGCCGCTCCTTGAGAAGATTGGGGCAAACGTAGATCAGTTACGTGAACGGCTGCGCTCAGAGCTGGAGGGCCGCCCGACGATCCATGGCGCCGCCGCTGATCTGCGGCTCTCGAGCGAACTCCGCACCGTGTTGGACACTGCGGAGAAGGAGATGTCGAAACTGAAGGATGAATTCACCAGCGCCGAGCATTATTTGCTCGCGTTGGCTGGCTCGAATGTGCCTGCGGCGAAATTGTTAAAAGATTTTGGCGTCACGCGCGACCAACTCATGCAGGGTCTTCAGCAGGTGCGCGGCTCCCAGCGAGTGACTGATCAAAATCCCGAAGGCAAGTATCAGGCGCTGGAAAAATACGGGCGCGACCTGACTGAGCTGGCGCGGCGCGGCAAGATCGATCCGGTGATTGGACGCGACAACGAAATTCGACGGATCATGCAAGTGTTGTCACGCCGGACAAAAAATAACCCGGTGCTAATCGGCGACCCAGGTGTTGGTAAGACAGCGATCGTAGAAGGACTGGCACGGCGAATCATCAGCGGCGACGTGCCGGATTCGTTAAAGCAAAAGCGAATCATCGCCATGGATATTGGCGCGATGGTTGCAGGCGCAAAGTTCCGCGGCGAATTCGAAGATCGCCTCAAAGCTTTCTTGAAAGAAGTGACCGATTCCCAGGGCCAAATCATCTTGTTCATCGACGAATTGCACACAATCGTTGGCGCGGGCGCAGCAGAAGGTTCCGTGGACGCTTCGAACATGCTTAAGCCGATGCTTGCGCGTGGCGAGTTACGAACGGTCGGCGCGACCACGATCGATGAATACCGCAAATACATTGAGAAAGACGCTGCGCTCGAGCGGCGTTTTCAGCCGGTGCTGGTGAATGAACCGACCGTGGAAGACACGATCGCAATTCTGCGTGGCCTGAAGGAGCGCTACGAAGTGCACCACGGCGTTCGCATCACCGACGCGGCACTCGTGGCTGCTGCCGTTCTATCGCAACGCTACATCAGCGACCGTTTCTTACCGGACAAGGCGATCGATCTCGTCGATGAAGCGGCATCGCGTTTGAAGATCGAGCTCGATTCGATGCCAACGGAGATCGACGTGATCGAGCGCGAGATCATGCAACACGAGATGGAACGCCAGGCGCTCAAGAAAGAAAAAGATCTCGCAAGCAAGGAGCGCTTGAAGAAGCTCGAAAAGGAATTGGCTGAGCTAAAAGAAAAATCGAATGCGCTCAAAGCGGAATGGCAGAAAGAAAAAGCAGTCTTGGAAGAGCAGCGAAAATGGAAGGAGGAACTCGATCGACTGCGGACTGAGCTCGAGCGCGCGCAGCGCCGCGGCGAGCTGGCCAGGGCAAGCGAGATTCAGTACGGAAAAATTCCCGAGCTCGAAAAGAAATTGGCCGACGCCACCGCAAAAAGCGCTAAGAGCAAAAAGTCTCTGCTCCGCGAAGAAGTGACTGAGGAAGACATTGCAGAGGTCGTTTCGAGCTGGACGCATATTCCGGTGTCGCGGCTACAAGAAGGCGAGCGCGAGAAGCTGGTAAAACTGGAAGAGCATTTGCATCTGCGCGTGGTCGGGCAGGACGAAGCGATCAAGGCCGTCGCCAACGCGGTGCGTCGAGCGCGCGCTGGCTTGCAGGATCCAAATCGCCCGCTCGGCTCATTCATTTTTCTGGGCCCCACCGGCGTCGGCAAAACGGAACTGTCCCGCGCACTAGCGGAATTCTTGTTCGATGACGAGAACGCGATGATCAGGGTCGACATGAGCGAATACATGGAGAAGCACACGGTCGCGCGGTTAATCGGCGCGCCACCGGGGTACGTCGGCTATGAAGAGGGCGGCCAATTATCTGAAGCCGTTCGGCGCAGACCGTACTCGGTCGTACTCTTTGACGAAATCGAAAAAGCGCATCCCGACGTGTTCAACGTGCTTCTACAAGTGCTCGATGACGGCCGCATCACAGACGGGCAGGGGAGAACAGTGGATTTCAAGAACACGGTCATCATCATGACCTCGAATATTGGCTCGCAATACATCACGGAGGAAGAATCACGTGAAGCGCGCCGGCGTCTCGTAACGGACGCGTTGCGCGCGCATTTCCGCCCAGAGTTTCTCAATCGCGTCGATGAGATCATTATTTTCGATCGGCTCACGGAAGATGATCTAAAGAAGATTGTCGAAATTCAGCTTAAGCGACTGTCGAAGCGTCTCGAGCAACAAAAGATCACGCTCAAGCTCTCCGATTCCGCGAAGGAACTGCTTGCGCGCGAAGGTTACGATCCGGTTTACGGCGCACGCCCCCTGCGACGCACTATTCAACGAGAAATTCTTGACCCACTTAGCATCCACATCCTCGAAGGAAAAATCCGCGAAGGTCAAGCCGTCCACGTGGACGCCAAAGACGGGGCGTTAGAATTTCGCGAAAAATAGTTGTGAAAAGCGCGGAATTCGAGCATTGATTCCATCTTTTAGCAAGCGCGAGACGCACCATGATCCAGTTCAACGGCCGCGAGTACGCCAGTGCTGACGACATGCCAGTTAGCGTCAGGCCTGCATATGATCGCGCGATCGCCGAGAAGCCCGTGCTTCACTCCGGGGCGCGATTGGCGGCGAAACTGAATGCGAAGATCATCATGAACGGCGCCGAGTTCAATCATGCCGGCGAAATGTCAGTGGACGATCGACACTTGTATCACGAAGCGCTCGAAGCCGTCTTCCCGTCAAACATTGCGGTATCCGTCAGCGAGCCGCGAAAAATCAGACACAAGAAAGTATTGCTAATGGCGGTCGGCGTCGGCGCTCTGACCGGAGCCGTATACCTCTGGCTGCACGGCTTATTCGGCTAAAACCCTCAGCTTATAGAGGGATTCTCCTCGGCCCGCGCCGCCACAATGTTTCTGCGCGTTACACCATCACTTGCTTGAACGCGCCCAGAAAGGATTCCATTTCAGATCTCTTCCCAATGGTGAGGCGCATGTAGTTTGGAAGCGCTGGGAATAAGCGGCCGACCTCTACGTTGCGTTGCTTCAACGCCTGGATCAGCGGCACAACGGGGCGTTTGCAGTCGAACATGATGAAGTTCGCCTGAGAAGGAATTGTTTTGTAGCCCAGCTTATCGAGCTCGCCGACCGTAAACGTTTTCGCTTCGCTATTTAAACGCTGACCGGTTGGGACTTGATCGGGATCGTCGAGACTCGCGCTAGCCGCCGCCAATGCCATGATGTTGACGCTGTCCCACATTTGATGCGTACGCAGTTGGTCGAGCGTTTCCTTTTGCGCGACACAATAACCGCAGCGCAATCCCGCCATGCCGTAAACTTTTGAAAACGTGCGCGACACAATCAGGTTCGAATGATCCTTCACCAGCGGGATAACACTTTCGTAGTCAGGGCTGTCGGCGTAGTGAAAGTACGCTTCATCCACGAGAATCATCGTTTCGCGTAGCGTTTTTCCGATGAATTCACTGAGCTCATTCGTGGGCGTAATGCTGGCGGTGGGGTTGTTTGGGTTGCAAACGTAGATCAAACCTCGCTTCGCGGCGGCAAGCATCTTCGGCAGGTCATGTGCAAAGCTGGCGGTCAGCGGCACCTTCACGACTTCGGCACCGTTGATTCCCGCCTGTTGCAAAATCGGTTCAAAAGTGGGATCAGCGGCGACGAGTGTGCCGCGGTTCTTGCCGGTGAATGTCTCCGCGCAGAGCTTCAGAATCTCGCTGGAACCATCGCCGAGCAGGATCTGATCGTGATTGACGCCGTTTAGTTTCGCCAGCTTCTCAATCAGCAGGTTATTGTGCTCATCCGGATAACGGCAGCTTAGACCAAATGAATCCGTCATCGCCTGCAATGCTTTGAGCGAAGGTCCGTTAGGATTCTCATTCGCGCTTAATCGGACGATGTTGCGACCCGCCGTGGAAGACGTGGCAGCGGATTGAGTTGGCTTTGCGAAAGAAAGCGCCGGTTTAACGACTACCGCTGCCGCGCCTGCGCCTAACAACTGAGCAAATCTACGACGAGAAATAGACATGGTATTCATTGTATGAACCTTCCTTAATTTTGATTGTTAGTCTGATCGACACCGAATGCCAGACCGAATTGTGCCAACCGTATTTTTGCTGGCTGCCTTCGTCGCCTTCGCAATGCACGGATGCGCCAAATCACGCCAGGACGAAGCCGTGCGGCAGCTCCTTGCACGTGTGCGAACTGAATTTCTGCACGCTTGGAGCAATTACGAGCGTTATGCATGGGGTCAAGACGCGTTGCAACCTTTAAGTAAAACCGGACACGATTGGTACGGACAGTCGCTCTTCATGACGCCAGTCGATGCACTCGACAAACTCATCCTGATGCTTTTCGATGCCGCGAGGCTGAAAGAGCGCGATCGCTTATCGTCAGTGATCTGTCGTTCGATCGCGATATTTACGTCAAAAATTTCGAGATAACGATACGTCTGCTCGGCGGGCTTCTCTCCAGCTATCAACTGACAGGGGACCAGCGCCTCTTGAGCCTGGCGGAAGATTTGGGCAACCGATTGCTGCCGGTTTTCAATTCACCGACTGGGCTTCCTTACGTTTACGTCAACCTTCGCACTGGCCAGACACGCGATTCGGTGACGAATCCCGCAGAAACTGGCACACTGCTATTGGAATTTGGCACTCTGAGCAAACTGACTGGCAGGCCCGTTCTCTACGAGAAAGCAAAACGCGCGTTAGTCGAGACCTTCAGGTGGCGTTCGCCACTCGGTCTCGTTGGGCAAAGCATTAACGTCGAGACAGGCGCGTGGACGAACACTGATAGTCACATCAGCGGAGGCATTGACTCGTACTACGAGTATCTATGGAAGTGCTGGGTTCTGTTCGGCGATAAAGATTGTCGCGACATGTGGGCCGCCAGTATTCCCGCCGTTAACAAATATCTTGCCGACGAAATCGGCGGCGAATTGTGGTATGGGCACGCCGATATGCAGACAGGTAAGCGAACGAAGAAAACTTACGGCGCGCTCGATGCATTCTTTCCTGCGTTGCTCGCCCTTTCAGGCGATCTCGAGCGAGCGCGTCGCCTGCAGGCTTCATCGTTCAAAATGTGGGACCTGCACGGCATCGAGCCGGAAATGCTCGACTGCAAAACGATGCGCGTGGTCGCCGGAAGTTATCACCTGCGCCCCGAGATCATTGAGTCCACTTACTACCTGTATCATTACACAGGTGATCGGGAGTATCGGCGGATGGGCGAGAAAATGTTCGATGACTTCGTTAAATATTGCCGCACGGACGCCGGCTATGCTGCGCTCGCCGACGTGATCAGCAAACAACAACTGGACGAAATGCAGAGCTTCGTTCTGGCTGAGACTTTCAAATATTTTTATTTGCTCTTCGCGCCGCCTAAAACCTTGAAGTTCGATAAAGTCATCTTTAATACTGAAGCGCACCCACTGAGCCGAATGTGGTGAAACGTTCTGCTAACATTTTCATATGATCTTTGAATTCCTGAAGCAGCGGAGGCGACGTCGCCTGCGAGCGCGGCCGTTTCCGAAAGAATGGCTGAGGTTGATTCAGCGTCATGTTATATTTTTTCAAAAGCTGTCCGCGAGCGACCGCGCCGAACTACTTGGTCACATCCAGATATTTCTTGCCGAAAAACGTTTCGAGGGATGTGGCGGGCTCGTGATTACCGATGAGGTTCGCGTGACTATCGCGGCGCAAGCCTGCCTTCTGTTGTTGCATCGCAGGGCGGATTATTTCCCCGGGTTGCTCACGATTCTTGTTTACCCCTTAACATACATGGTGGAAGAAAAAAGGCCGATTGGTGAGCATGTTTGGCAAGAGGGGACTGTGACTCGTCTTGGCGAGACCGGTCGTCGAATGGGTTCGTTGGTCCTGTCCTGGGGCGCCGTCAAACACGGCGCGGCTGATCCTTCCGATGCTAAGAATGTTGTCCTTCATGAATTCGCTCACCAACTTGACTACGAAAATAACGCAGCCGACGGCGTGCCGGGATTGGCAACGCGCGAGCAGCAATTGGCTTGGAGCGAAGTCATGAGATCCGAGTTTGCGTCGCTGCGTGTTGCTGATGAAAGCGGGATACCCACTTTGCTTGATACTTATGGAGCTACTGATCCCGCTGAATTTTTTGCCGTGTCAGTCGAGGCGTTCTTCGAGCGGCCATGGGCGCTGCGTGCTCGGCATCCGAAGCTATACGCAGAGTTGCGAAGGTACTTTAATCAGGATCCTGTAGAATATTCTGCCGAGCGAACGATCTAGAATTAACACTAGACGACGTCTTGCAGAGATGCTCCGCAATTATTGCGGCTGCGGCACGATGCGAAGGTACGGTTTCGGTGCCTTCCACCCTTGCGGGTAACGCTTCTTCGCCTCTTCGTCCGATACGGAGCCCGCGATGATCACGTCTTGCCCTTGCTTCCAGTTGACTGGCGTTGCTACTTGATGCTTCGCCGTCAATTGGAGAGAATCGATCACCCGCAGCACTTCGTCGAAATTGCGGCCCGTCGTCATCGGGTAGACGAGGATCAGCTTGATCTTCTTGTCCGGGCCGACGACGTAAACATTGCGCACCGTCGCGTTATCAGCGGGCGTGCGCTTCTTCGGGTCGCCCGCGATATCGGCCGGGAGCATCCCGTATAGTTTTGAGATCTTGAAGTCGGCATCACCTACAATTGGGTAGTTCGGCGCGTGTCCCTGCGTTTCTTCGATGTCCTTTGCCCAGCCTGCATGATCGCCGGTGGAATCGACCGACAATCCCATGACCTTAACATTTCTGCGCTCGAACTCTGGCTTAATTTTGGCCATGTAACCGAGTTCGGTCGTGCAGACCGGGGTGAAGTCCTTTGGGTGCGAGAACAGAATCGCCCAGGAATCGCCGATCCAATCATGGAACCGAATCCGGCCTTCGGTAGTTTCCGCCTCAAAATCCGGTGCTGTATCGCCAATTTTCATTTGTTTTTCTCCTTTATTTGTTTGGGCGCGATTTTGCTCAATCTCAGACCGAAAGTCAATATCGATGTGTGCAGCGCCGTTTTTTCAAGAAGCGCGAGAATACGCGTGACCAATTTGTTTAGGATGCGATCAGTTCGCAGAACTTGTTGAGGTCGATGTTGCCACCGGAGACGATGGCAACAATGGGACCCTTGCCGGCTTTCCCGGTCACTGCCGCGGCAACTGGCAACGCGCCCGCGCCCTCGGCGATGATTCGCGCTTTTTCGGCCAAGAGTCGCATTGCGTTTTTTGTTTCGTCGAGGCTGACGACGATATAACCGTCCACCACCGGTTTCATTCGTTCCCACATGCGAGGAAACATGCTTTGTCCGCCGGCGCCATCTACGAACGAAGCTTTCCAATTTGTAAACGCTTGCGGCGAACCTTTCTCGAATGAAAGCGCTGCGGGCGCAGCCGTCTCCGGTTCCACTCCGAAGACCTTTGTTTCCGGCTTGAGCGCCTTGATTGCGCTGCCAACCCCAGTGATCAGTCCACCACCGCCAATGCTGGCGATGACGGTAGCCGCGTCAGGCGCGTCCTCCAGAATTTCCAATCCCATGGTTCCGTGGCCGGCGATGAAATTGTCGTCGTCGAACGGGTGAACGAACGTTCCTTCGGCTCCAGGAAATGAGCGCTCCTCCAAGGCTTGCCAGGCGACGTCATACGGAACGGGAATGAGTTTGGCGCCGAGTGCTTTCATCCGCTCGAGCTTAGATTTTGGCGCCGTTTCAACGACCACTACAGCGCACGGCACCCCTGCTTCTCTCGCCGCATAGGCAACGCCCTGGCCCGCATTTCCCGCACTGATTGTCCAGACTCCGCGCCTGCGTTGTTCCTCGGAAAGCAGCGCTACTGAATTGGCTGCGCCACGCAATTTGTAAGCATTAATCGGCTGTAGATTCTCCAGCTTGAGTCGAATATCCGGAAAGTCCGGTCCGAGATCCAGACGGATAAGCGGCGTGCGAACGATTGTTTGTGCAATTCGTTTGCGCGCTTCCTGGATTTCTGAGAGTCGGATCGGGCGAACGGGGTCGAGCGTTGCGGGCATGAATTTTTACTGTAGAGGCAGCTGTGACAGCTGCAATCCTATCCCACTGGAGCAGTGAGGAGCGCGAAAAAGTTTGAACGCATTCGATAGCGCGACTATCTCAGCATCCATCATGATTAAAATTACCACTACAGCTCTAGTTGCCATTGCGATGCTTACGGCATCGAGCGCGTTTGCAGGAGACAAGGCATGCTGCGCCAGGGGCGCCGCGAATGCGGGTTCAATGGCGTGCGTTAATCTGGCAACACTCAATCTGACATCGCATCAAAAGGCAAAAGTTGAAGCGTGGCAGGCGGAATGCATGAAAGCCGGCTGCACCAAGGAAAGCAGGCAGACGTTCCTGAGCCGCGCGAAGGGTATTCTTTCCGCAGAGCAGTTCGCTCAGCTGAAAGGGCAATGCAAGAAAACAGCAAACGCAAAGAAGACCGAAGCCTGAGTTAGTCTGTCATCCCGAGCGGCAGCGAGGAATCTCACGAAGTAGCGAGCGTTCGATTAACAGAGAGATTCTTCGCTTCGCTCAGAATGACGTCTGAAACCGTGCCGGAGAAATTCCGGCGCGCTCTCTTTGTTGCGCCGCATGGCGCGCCAGGGATTAGCCTTCGTTATGATGAGAACAGAGGCTATGTCTTTATGAGCTTCTGAGACGTGACGCAGCCGGCTAGAACATCTTGTCAGAATCGAGAAGGATTGTGACCGGGCCTTCGTTGACTGATTCGACGGACATCATGGCTTTGAAAACTCCTGTCGCCACGCTGATTCCTAACTCACGCAGCGCTTCACTGAACTCTTCGTACAGCTTCTTCGCTTGGTCTGGCGGCGCCGCAGCAATAAGGCTCGGCCTGCGCTGACGGCGTGCGTCACCGTAAAGTGTAAACTGCGACACGACCAGCGCGCTGCCCTTCACGTCTAGAAGGGAGCGGCTCATTTTCCCTTCATCGTCCTCAAAGATCCTCAGGTGCGCGACCTTCTCGGCCATACTGACAGCGACAGCCGAGGCATCATTGCGGCCGATGCCAAGCAAAATCATGAGACCGACCCCGATTTCTCCTGTGACGCGACTCTCCACGATTACACGCGCGCGGCTTACACGCTGGACAACGGCTCGCATTTTCGGCTTAGAAGAATTTGTGCTGTCGGCCCGGCTTCATTGGTTCGCGCGCGACGGCGCTCTCTGCCTGCTCACCATTCATACGGACAACGCGACCCCCGCGCTACAAAACTTTCTCTAGTAAATCAGCAAGACGCCAGCCGGCCTTGTGTAATTCGTCGCGCACCACATTGGTCGCGCATGTGCGATAAGTAAGTTGGTCGAGTTGCGGTTTTTCAACCGCTTCACCGGCTGCGACAACGCGATCCTCTTCCTGTTGCGGGTGTACATTTCTGAATTGGACTCGTTCATGCGCTTCACGCGCGATCGGCAAGATTTCGTCCGCCCACATCTCGGCGTAATTGTTAAGGGAAACATTTGGCGGCATCCGCCAGTTGCGCGCCTGAGGGAAAAGCGCGTTTACCGCGTCATAGTCCCAAAACGCATGGAAATTTTTCTTGGGGATACCTCGGCGTCGTGGTGGTTCATCACTTAATGCCAGCGTAAATGTGTTTCCGCCTTCATCTCCGAGGGCTGATTTGTCCTTATCCGGATCCGTGGCACGGCCCTGCGCATCGAAATATTCCGCGCCGACATGAAGCGGCTGATGAATGTCCGCGACATAATGAGCCAGCAAAAGGAGCGCTACCGGCTTGGTAATCTTGCGCTCGTTTTGCTCGGGCACTTGTCCCTGTAAAACGTGGATACAGTACGGAATCATATGCACTATGTCCCATTTGCTGCGACCAGGGTTTCCGTCTCGATACTTTTGCGGTGGCACCACTGGGACGTCGGTGTAATGAAACCAATGATGCGAAGGCGCAGCTGAATTCATCTCGTGCGTCGGCTGATTCGTCCGCCAGAAATCCCGTAGTTGTCTGTCAATGTTCCGATGCGCCGAGTAATGAAATGACTTTGGATTGTCTACGCCTTTTTTATCCCAGCCTTTGATCTCGTCCGCAATCACAGCCGCTCTTTCCAATGTGAGCCCGTCGAGTAATGCGTACACTTTTGCGGCCGTGGCCGTATTTACCAGTCGCTCGTCGGCAATCGCGCCAACGATTTCATGTCCGAGCGGGCCGTACGCTTCCGCCGGTATTGTAAATAGGACGACGATAAGGATCGCCAATAGCAAGCGGCGGCCAGACGCGGATTCCATTTTTTGAATTGAGGATAATACGATTGAATCCCTTCGTGCCCAAAGACTCTGCGCGTGGCTCCTACCTAGCTACCAAAATTGGTGCGGATTTGCTCGAGGCGTTTCTGAAGTTTCGTGAAGTGTGATCCAGCCCAGTAAATTTGGCGACAGCCGCTACAACGCCGAAATCGCTTATAGTAAATTTTGGTAAGCGGCTCGAGCTTCTCCATGATGTCCGCCTTGGCCACCCTTTGCAGCGGCGCGTTACAGCGA
>WNFX01006522.1_pt1 | contig 13009 bp, 7 predicted proteins | sample 5400111 | NCBI WGS metagenome assembly WNFX01 (sample SAMN13153363, study PRJNA577476) | soil metagenome | isolation source: 40 cm soil or saprolite under grassland replicate 1 | place: USA:California | collected 2016-06-15
TCTATAGTCACGAACCTTGTCGGTGTTTGCCTGGCCAGCTACTGAAACTTTTCGCCTGAGATTCACAAACAAACAACTGGAATGAGCCCTTTCCGAATTCTAGTCTTGTCCAGTGTGCGGCCTTCACGAGCCTGGAGGATGGCTAATCGAATCGCGCGAGAAGTACTAGGTGCGGAAATCTGCGGGATCGTCCAACGACCCCTCCAAGAGCTTCCCCTTGCCCAGCAGTTGATCATCAACGGCGGCACACACCCCGCTTTTTTCTCGCCCCTAGTGCTTTCGAATGCGAAGGTTTGGTTTCATTATGTAATGGAAAGACTGGCGTCCTGGGTACTCTGGTGGGTCCACGGTTGTCCGCCGCATAGGAACGGTGTAAAGAAATTCACAATTGAAACGTTGGCGGAAGAATGTGCGCGAGCGGGATGGCCATTTCTGCTGGCCGCCGATGTCAATGGTGCCAACGTCTTAGACTTCGTCCATCGACAAAGCGTGGACCTATGTATCGTGCTGGGGGAACTCCCGCTGGGCCCAGAACTCCTGTTGATTCCACGACATGGTACGATCCAAGCGTCGCAAAGGGAAGTCGTGGAGGCCGAAGGCCTTCATATCAGAGTGGAACACCTCGCGAGAGATGTAGAGACCCCGTTTGCCATTGCTTCTCTCACGATCCCGCCGCAGTTTTACGACGGCTTACTAGGGTTAACACTGAAAGCAGATCTGATCACAGACGATCTCCTTGTACAAACCGCCAAGAGCCTGCGGGCCGGAGACACCACACAAGCACCAAAAGAAATAGCGGATTGGATGCACAAGATTTTGTATCCCTATCTGACTCAGTTCGAACATGCGTCTGTTAACAGAGTGCAAAGGGAGCTCATCCGCCCGCGATGCCGCCCCGCTTGGAAATTGTTCATCGAGACATTGTTGCTTTGCTCTCCCCTCGTTGTTGCCCGGAACTGGCACCGCCGGTGGCGCGGCCATTACCCGGTGCTCATTCTCACGCATCACCTGGTTACCGATCGGATCCACCGCATGGGCATATCGACAGAAATTTTCTGGCACCAAGTGCGCTTCTTACAAAGACATTATCGAATTGTGAGCTTATCCGAAGGCATCGAACTTCTGCGTTCGGGCGAGGTGAACGTCCCTTGTGTCGCGCTTACCTTCGATGATGGCTATGGAGACAATTTTGTGAGTCTGCGAGCGGTGGCCGAGGAGACAGCAATCCCGGTCGCGTTGTTTCTTCCAACGCAACCGATTGAGAATCACCAGGAATTCCAGCACGACTTGGTGAGAGGTATCAGGGGATTCTTCCCATTGACTTGGGACCAAGTCCGCTATTGGAATCTCAGGGGGGGCGAGTTTGGCAGCCATACGCATACTCACTTCGACTGCGGCTACGCCGATCGAAAGAGACTAGAAGCAGAGATCATCGGATCCAAAAATATCCTGGAGAGTCAGCTGACAAAGCCCGTACGATTTTTTGCTTTCCCCTTCGGGGGGCGACGCAATATCTCTTCAAAAGCGATGCAGCTGGCGGCGTTCACCTACCCCCATGTTCTATCTGATTTTGGCGGAGAGAATCTACCGGACATCGGGAGAAGCAAAGGACACCTACTTCGCAAGGACTTTTATTTAAACGTATGGGAACTCGAACTGGAATTGCAATCCGTTTTTGATCTGGTAGCCGCCAGACAGAAGTTCTCTCTTGGCCGGGCAAACTCTTCCAGTTGTCCGAACAGACTCACTGCCGCTTCAGCCTTCAACACACGCAGAAATGCTTAAGCTAGTTCCCGAATCGATGCCAGTCGACATCACGGAAGCCCTGTCCAGTAGATTCCACTCGGAACCGAGGCAAGAGCGTTTCCGGTGCGCTCAATCCAGCCGAATGGAACAAACAGAGGCAAAGGGGCTGACGAGCGCGCTGGAGTGCACGGTGATTCAGACAATGGCGGCTGCGGACAGCTCTCTGCGTATGGGCCGAAACGTCGGCTTGGCCATCGTCTCTGGACAAGACCAGACGAGTTACACCCTCCATCCCGAGGAGGCGCGAATTCTGTTGCCACGTACCTGCGGAAGAAAACGGGTCGAATTCGCCTTAGGACGAGCTGCAGCGCACTTTGCCTTGAAACAGATCGGTTTTGAGAATCCACCTCCGGTATCGCGGGGCCAAAACGGAGAGCCCATATGGCCTGATGGAATCGTGGGCTCGATTACCCACTGTCATCCTTGGAGTGTTGCCGTTGCCGTCAAATGTTCGAATGGCTTTGCAATCGGCGTGGATTTAGAAACCATGGAAAGGATACAACGAACGGATATCAGCGACCTGGTTTGTCGTGAGGCCGAACTCGACTGGATTCGTGGTGGCGATTTCCAAGAGCGGCTCACCATGATTTTTTCGGCAAAGGAGGCTGTCTACAAGGCACTCTATCCCCTCTGCCGACGGTACATCGACTTCAAAGAAGTTGAGCTCACTTGGTTTCCTGAGCAGCACCGTTTCCAGGGTGAATTTTTGGCGCCCCTTGGCCCTAACGTTCAGCAGGGACAAGCATGTGCAGTTCATTGTCGCTGCCACGCCGAATTGGTCTTCAGTTGTTTGGTCCATCAGTTCAAATGAAAACGGGATTCGTCAAGCGCCGAAATCTTGACTCACTCGTTCCACTGAGTCCTATCACGAGGGCGTCTTGGCATGCCTGAAGGAGGTGTATGGTATGTGCAATACCACAGCGGGTTCATTACGAGAGCAAGCATCACTTAGACAAGCGGACCAGCAACGGCTGGAAATCGGGCACTGCATAGAACAGGGCGATTTGCTGCACGCACTTGTCCCGCAGCTGATAGCTGCTCAAGCCGCTGCGGTGCCAGGCGCGCTAGCAGTGATGCAAGGAAAACTGTCACTGACCTATCGTGAATTGGATCAGCGGGCCAATCGGTTGGCTCATTTCCTGCAGTCGCTCGGCGTTGGTCCCGATGTCGTCGTCGGGCTCTATCTAGATCGTTCTCTAGCGATGATTGCGGGAGCTTTGGCCATTCTCAAAGCAGGTGGCGCCTATCTTCCCCTAGACCCAAGCCACCCAAAAGAACGCTTGATAGTGATGCTGAAGGATGCAAAGACGTCCATTTTGGTGACCGGGCACGGCATGGTAGACGCGTTGCCGGAACACCCAGAGCACGTGGTGGCCTTAGACTCGGAAGGACGATTGCCTTTCACTCAGAGCTCTGAAGCGCCTATCCCTAGAGCGAGGAGGGAAAATCTGGCCTACGTGATCTATACCTCAGGCTCAACCGGCCAGCCAAAGGGCGTTGAAATCAGTCACGGCGCCCTGCTGAATCTTGTCTGCTGGCATCAACGGGCTTTCAGAATCACTCCCGACGACAGGGCAAGTCAGCTATCGGCTCTAGGGTTCGATGCCGCTGTATGGGAACTCTGGCCTTACCTTACGGCGGGAGCGAGCGTACATCTGTCAGATGGTGTCGCCATGAATGACCCGGAAGCAGTCCGCGACTGGCTTATCTTCCAAAAGATTAGCATTTGCTTTTTGGCTACTCCCTTAGCGGAGCGGGTGATGACCCTGGAGTGGCCAAAGAAGGCCAGATTGCGCGTGTTGCTCACGGGAGCCGACACCCTCCACCACTATCCTCCGCGAAAGCTGCCATTCCAGTTGGTGAATAACTATGGGCCTACCGAGTGCACGGTCTTGGCCACGTCAGGAACTGTTCCTCCTAATGAGCACCCGCACCGGCTGCCCTCGATTGGCAGCCCGATCGATAATGTGCAGGTCTATATCTTGAATGAAGGTATGCGGCAGGCTCCGATCGGAGAATTTGGCGAAATCTACATTGGAGGCGCGGGTCTCGCATGCGGTTATCGGAATCAGCCCGACTTAACCGCGGAAAGATTTGTTCCTGACCCGTTCAGTTCTGAACCGGGGGCGCGTCTCTTCCGGACAGGCGACCTAGGCTGTTATCTCACAGATGGCCAGATCGCGTTTCTCGGTCGAGTTGACGAGCAAGTTAAGATTCGAGGCTTCCGGATCGAGCCGGCGGAAATCGTAAAAGTGCTCGACGAACACCCGGGCGTGCAAGCAAGCACTGTAGTGGCCCATGAGGTCGAACCGGGCGACAAGCGCCTCGTTGCATATTTCGTGCCCGCTGCGAAGGCTCAACCGACGCACACGGAGTTGCGCAATTTCATTGCCACTCGCTTACCGGAGTACATGGTTCCGGCGACATTCGTGAAGCTCGAGGCCTTGCCTCTGAATCCGAGCGGCAAGGTGGACCGCACCGGACTCCCAGCGCCGAACGCGGAAAACACATTGCGCGATAGCAGTTTCGTCGCACCCCGAACACCCATTGAGGAACGCCTAGCGGCTATGCTGGCATTGTTGCTCGACCTGGACCGAGTCGGCGTGGAGGACAACTTCTTTCTGCTCGGTGGTCATTCCCTGTTAGGCACCCAACTGATTGCCAGAGTGCGGGATGCGTTCGGGGTCGAGCTTAGCCTTCGCACTCTTTTCGATGCGCCGACGGTTTCAAAACTTTCAGCGCAAATCGAGGCGCTCCTCCTCGCCAAGCTGGAGGCCATGAGCGAGGAGGAGGCGCAGCTCCTTGCGAACGGAACCGAACCCGCAACCGCCGAGAGGCTTCCGGAATGACCCCGCACACTCAAACGGCCTTCGCCGCGAGCGAGTCGGACGGCGCGCTGAGCCTCTATCATCTGCTTGAACCAGAGGTCCTCGCCGATCCCTATCCCCTTTTTCATCGCCTCAGAACCGAAGATCCAGTGCATTGGGATCCTTTTCTGCACGCCTGGGTGGCGACCCGATACAGGGATGTGGTGACGGTACTTCATCATTACTCCGCTGAGCGCACTCCGACGCCGGAACAGCTCGCTGCCATGGGCCTTGCTTCGCTGAACCCGATCGCAGAGATCATGGTGAAGCAGATGCTTTTCCTGGACCCGCCAACTCATACGCGATTGCGAAGCCTCGCGTCGCAGGCGTTCACTCCTCAGCGGGTCGAAGTCCTGCGCGGGCATATCCACGACATCACCGATCGTCTGCTCGATAAAGTCCAGGGCAAAGGCCGGATGGACGTCATTGCTGACCTGGCTGAGCCTCTGCCCTGCATCGTAACCGCCGAGATGCTGGGCGTACCCGTGGACGATTACCAACAGTTGAAAGCGTGGTCCCAAGATTTCGCTGAGATGCTCGGCAACTTCCAGCACAATCCGGAACACGCGCCACGAATTCTTAAGAGCGTTCTGGAGATGGCTGATTACTTCCGTTCCGCCATGCGCGAGCAGCGTCTCCACCCTCATGACGGCCTTGTAAGTTCGTTGATGAATGCGGAAATTCAGGGCGACCGGTTAAGCGAGGAGGAAGTGGTCGCGAACTGCATTGTGACCATGGTGGGGGGCCAAGAGACCACCACGAACCTGATCGGAAACGGTGTGCTTGCCCTGCTGCGGAATCCCGACCAACTCGAAAAACTCCGCTCCGATCTCTCGCTGATCCCATCGGCCGTAGAGGAGTTGCTGCGCTACGAAAGCCCCAGCCAGCATACTGCCCGCTTGGCTCCGGAAGATACGATTCTGGGTGGAAGGCGGATTCGAAAGCGCCAGGCTGTAATTGCGGTAATGGCCGCCGGGAATCGAGATCCGGAGAGATTTCCTGATCCCGACCGCTTAGACATCACCCGCGCCGACAACCGGCATCTTGCGTTCGGTTGGGCGGCGCACTTCTGCTTCGGTGCGGCGCTGGCGCGGATCGAAGGTCAGGTTGCCTTTGAGTTGATGCTGCGCCGGCTGCCCAACTGGGCACTTGAGTCCGGACCACTCGTCTGGCGCTCGAATCTCGGGTTGCGCGGTTTGACGAGACTACCGCTCCGCTTCCCGACCACTTGACCGTGAGAGAGACAGTGATACATCAACAGGAAAGCGACGCAAAGTCTGACCTTGCCCGACTTTCTGAAGCCAAGCGCAGGCTCCTTCAAAAATACCTACGCGGCGAGCCTGGAAAAGAGAGGGGGGAACGGGCTCTGATCTGCCCTCGTCCACCCGGGGAACCTGTACCTCTATCTTTCGCTCAGCAACAGATATGGCTCCATGGGCAAATTGCGGGCGATGTCCCCTTCTACAACGAAAGTATCGTCGTTGACCGGCAAGGTCCGCTCGACGTGGCTGTGTTGGAACGGTGCTTACTTGAGATTATTCGCCGCCACGAGATCTGGCGCACGACGTTTGAAGCTACTGCGGGTGAGCCCATCCAGAGTGTTCACCCGGCTCCTCGCGTGTTTCCGTTGCCGATGACGGATTTACGCAAGCTTCCGGAAGCAGAGCGCGAGGCGGAAGCGGTGCGTTTGGCAACGGAGAATGCACAGCGTCCATTCGACTTGAAAACGGGTCCATTGATGCGTGCCTTGCTGGTACGCATGGACGATGAGCGCCATCGCCTTTACATGACTGTTCATCAAATCATCTCCGACGCGGCATCCGCTTACCGGGTTTTCCTCCCCGAACTAGTGACACTTTACGAAGTCTTTGCGGCGGGCAAGCCCTCCCCACTGCCAGAACTTCCCGTTCAGTATGCAGATTTTGCGTACTGGCAGCGGAAAAGGTGGTCCGACCATACCGGGTCCGAACACATGGCCTACTGGCGCAGGCAGCTAACGGGCGAGCTTTCTTCGCTCCAGTGGCCCAGCGATCGTGCACGACCGCCGATCGAAACGCATCGCGGTGCGATTCAAAGATTCACACTGCCCGCAGACTTAGTTAGGACGCTCAGGCACCTCAGCCAGCAGGAAAGAGTATCGCTTTACATGACTTTGCTGGCTGGGTTTGTCGCGCTGCTCCATCGTTATACGGGTCAAGAGGATATAACCGTGGGCAGCACGACTGCGGGCCGTAAGCAGGCTGAAGTTGAGCCCCTGCTGGGTTGTTTTATAAATCCGCTCGCGCTGCGGATCGACCTCTCAGGCAACCCCACGTTCCGGGAGTTACTGTCGCGTGTGAGGGGAGTGGTTCTGGACGCGTTGGCTCACGAAGACGCTCCTTTTCCCTACGTCGTAAGAGAGCTCCGACATAGGCCTGATCCCAGTCGAAATCCTCTGTTTCAGGTGATCCTTTCGCAGCAGCCCCAGATGCCCAGTATCGCCTCTGGGTGGGATTTAGTGACTGGGGAAATCTCCAACGGAGGTTCCAAGCTCGACTTGATGGTCGTGCTCGACGACCGCAGAGACCGTATCTTTGGGCCCATCACGTACAACCCCGATCTGTTCGACGACTCAGCCATCACGCAAATGGTCGGAAATTGGAATACCCTGCTTACGGGCGCGGCGGCGGAGCCAGGAAAGCACATCGCGGAATTGCCTGTCTTGACCGACGCAGAGCGAAACCGGATTGTCGTCGAATGGAATGATAGGCGGGTGGATTACCCTAGAGACCGCTGCCTGCATGTTCTCATTGAGGCCCAGGTGGAGCGGACGCCAGAAGCCACGGCGGTCGTGTGCGAAGAGGAACGACTCAGCTATCGAGAGCTGAATGCTCGTGCCAATCAACTTGCGCACCATCTTCGCAAGTTAGGAGTGGGCGCTGAAGTGCTGGTAGGCATTTGCATGGAACGGTCGGTCATGATGATGGTAGCCCTGTTGGGCATCCTGAAAGCTGGCGGAGCTTATGTACCGCTTGACCCAGCGTATCCGCAAGAGCGACTCGCATTCATGATCAAGGATTCCGGATTGCAAGTCTTGATTACCCACGAGCCATTCCGCAGCACGTTGAGCAAGCAAGTGGAGAAACTTGTCCGCATCGACAAAGATTGGCCAATCATCTCTCGGGAGAGCCAAGAAAATCCGGCGACCGAGATTGAACCAGAAAACCTGGCGTATGTAATCTACACCTCAGGATCAACAGGTCGGCCCAAAGGGGTTCAGATTTGTCATCGTTCGCTCGTCAATTTGCTGACGTCCATGCGAGACCGGCCAGGGCTCACAGAGGAAGATTCTTTGCTGGCCGTCACCACGATATCGTTCGATATCGCTGCTCTTGAGCTTTACCTGCCTCTAATGGTAGGCGCTCGCTGTGTGCTCGCCAGTCGCGAAGCTTCGCAGGACGGGCAGCGATTGTGGAGGATGCTGGACCATTATGAGATTACGGTAATGCAAGCAACGCCGTCCACTTGGAAGCTGTTGTTTGAATCGGGATGGCCGGGAAAAGCGAACTTGAAGATTCTCTGTGGCGGTGAGGCGATGCCCCGAGAACTAGCAGAGCAGTTGATCCTTAGAGCATGCTCGGTCTGGAACATGTACGGCCCCACGGAAACTACCGTGTGGTCCAGCTTCCACTCCGTCACATCATCCGCAGCCCCTATTCCGATTGGCCGCCCGATCGCGAACACCCAAATGTACGTGCTTGACCGCAACATGCAGCCGGTGCCCGTGGGCGTGGTTGGGGAGCTCTACATTGGCGGTGATGGTTTGGCGCGGGGCTACCGAAATCGTTCCGACTTGAACGCCGAGAAATTCATCCCGAACCCGTTCGATTGCGAACTGGGTTCGCGCCTCTACAAAACGGGTGACCTCGCGCGCTATCGAGTGGATGGAAATATTGAATGCCTGTGCCGGATAGACAATCAAGTGAAGATTCGTGGATTTCGGATCGAGTTGGGCGAGATCGAGTCCGTGCTGCGTGAGCATCCTGCCATCCGTGATGCCTGCGTCATCGTTCGCGAGGATCGTCCAGATGATCCGCGCCTAGTGGCTTACGTCGTACTGGCAAAGGAAGAGTTCTCCTCGCTCAAAGACCTACGCAACTTCGTGAAGGAGAAATTGCCCAGCTACATGGTCCCCATTGTTGTCCAACTGGAAAGGCTCCCATTAACTGTGAATGGGAAATTGGATCGGCGCGCACTTCCAGCACCGGATCATGTGGAGGTCAGCGACGGCCAATCTTTCGAAGGATTTCGTGAACCCATCGAAGAGCTGTTGGCGGACATATGGACGCACGTGCTCAAAGTGGAGCGAGTGAGCATCTACGACAACTTTTTTGATTTGGGAGGTCACTCACTGTTGGCTACACAAGTGGTTGCCACGCTGGAGAAGGAGCTAGGTTTGCGTATCAAGCCCAATGAACTCGCATTTCAGACTCTCGGGCAACTTGCAGCCAGTTGCAAAGAACGTTTGTCCTGCCAATGAGGCTTGCGGAAAAAGTCGTGCCCTTCTATTTCGGCTCGCCCGATAAATTGCTCTTCGGATGCTACCATGAGCCGAGCCTCGAGAGGCGCCGGAAGTGTGCAGTCGTTGTTTGTCAACCGGTGGGGCACGAATACATCAATTCTCATCGGGCTCTTCGTCAGCTTGCCGCGCGCCTGTCTGACGCCGGGTTCCCGGTTCTACGGTTTGACTACTACGGCTGCGGCGACTCGTCCGGCAGTAGGGAAGAGGGCACAATTCTTCAATGGCTGGAGGACATCTCGACTGCCATTTCCGAGGTGAGGAGTAGGACGGCCGTGGTTCAAGTCTGCCTTATAGGACTGCGACTGGGCGGAACCCTGGCGATGATTGCTGCCGCTGAACGAGCCGATCTTGAAAGCATGGTTCTTTGGGATCCAGTGGTAAGCGGAAAGGGTTATCTCGACGGCTTACTGCGTCTGCAAAAAGAAATGCTCCGCTTTCGCCCGAAACCAAGCAGTGCACAGGAACCCCAGGGCTACTTGGACGTGCTCGGCTTCCCTCTGTCGCGCTTCCTCCGTGCCGAACTCGAAAAGATAGACCTTCCGCCAATTGCGGGGAGTCCGGCCAAGGATGTTCTGGTCATTCAAAGCGACCAAACGGCCGGCGAAGCGAACTTGAAAGAACATTTCAGCCAAACGGAGACTCGCCTCGAGTATCAGCGCTTCGATGGCCCTCAGATTTGGCGCCCAACCTCCGATGGCAGCTTGCTTGTACCCAGCCAGATACTCCACTCAATTGTTCGCTGGACCCATAGGGTGCACGCATGAGAGAAGAGGCCGTCCTTTTCGGAGAAGTGAAATCCTTGATAGGGATTCTGACCGATCCTCCAATGAGGAACGGGAATCACCCCAAGCCTGCCGTAATCCTGTTAAACCCGGGAATCGTGCACCGCGTTGCACCAGGGCGCATTTACGTAGGAATGGCACGAGCATTGGCTGCCATGGGCTTCGTGGTCCTTCGGTTTGACTTCTCTGGAATCGGAGATAGCGCGGTCCGTTATGACAATCTCCCGTTCGATAAGAGCGCTGTAAGGGAAACGCAAGATGCCATGCACTTTTTGGAGGCAACAAGGGGCGTCGGTCGTTTCATCTTGCTGGGTGGGTGCTCTGGAGCGCGCATTTCACTCCAGACAGCCTGTTGTGACCCGCGAGTAGTGGGCGCATTCCTGATCAACCTACAGATGACCGAAGATGAGGGCCAAAACTCGGATCAGGTTACCCGCAGTGCGGCCTTTTATTATTGGAATTTCGCCCTCTTTAATCTTAGAAGCTGGTGCAAGCTGCTCACCGGAAAGGCCAATTACCGAAATATCCTGCGGGCGCTCGGATTTCAGGCAAGGACGCAATTCGCTTCCGGAGGAAGAATGTCTGCCGAATCGATTCAGCTCGCCGCTAATTTGCGAATGTTGGCCGAGCGGGGTGCCTATGTGACTTTCCTATATGCGCAAAGCGATCCACGACTAAATGATCTCTGCGAGGTAGTTGGCCGCGAACTCAAGCAATTGCGCGCGTTGGGAAAAGTAAGAGTGCAAATCATTCCGCGGTCAGACCACACCTTTAGTTCTCTCGATGACCAGGAGAAACTCTTGAAAGAGATCTGCGAGTTGATCGATGCGATCACTCCGGCAACCGCGGGCGCGCCACTCAACCAACGCCAGGATCAGCCGCCTCAATCAGTACAGGAAACCCTTCCACACCACGGTGGGAAATAGCGCAGACTCCTAAGGAACACTAGGCTCTCGAAGATGGAGGCGAAGCACCAATGAGTACGGGGGAGCGGACATTCGCGAACACAGAGAGACACACTTCAACTTGGACAGGAGAGAAGCCTGCCAGTGGCCCAGTCACCGGCCACGCACACGCTCAAAAGACGATCCGGGAAGTGGTGCGTTACCTCTCTGAAGAACTGGACAAGCTCGATCGGGTGCAAGAGGGTTGGCAGCAATCTGAGGTGACCACGAATGTTTTCTTGCTCTCTTGCGCCATCTTGGACGCAGTCGACGACTATCTTGTCGGGAATAGGTATGATTTTTCCAAGATTAGCCAACTCCTGCCCTTGGCCCGCCATGGGGTACAGGCGGTGGAGAAGCTGCTCGACGCCGCAGGCAGATTTCGTACAGCGTGGTTGTTTCGGTTGCATCGCTGGAGAGGGGTCTGGGCAGCAGCTGTGACTGAATTTCTGCGGCACTCACTGATCGTTGCGGCCCCCGACCGCGCGATCCTCCTCCAGCAGCGCGATCAATTGACAAGCTTGCTGCCCGCCGACCTTCCCGGACGTTTGTGGAATCTTCGCCCGAAAGTCCCCGCTTTCTTCCGGTCGAGAGACTTTGCTCCTTTTGATTGCCTCGAACTGGGACGGAAGTTTGTTGCCGCCTTCCCCGAACCTGCGCGGCCTGCCATGGTGCTGGGGTTGCGTACAGCGGGCTCGTTCCTGGCGCCCCTCCTGTGCGCCTATCTCAGCACCGGGCTTAGAGACACGGACTGGGTCGCAGTTCGCCCCCGAAAGGGCCTGGCCGTGTGGGAGCGAGACGCGCTCCGAAAAGCTGCCCGAAAAAACGCACGCCTGTTGATTGTGGACGAGTCGATCCATACAGGACAAACTATCGCCAAGGCTGTCCATCTGCTTCGCCAAGCAGGCTTCTCAGACGAAGACATAGTGATGCTGAATCCGGCTGAACCGGCTTTTCCCGATTGGAAAAACTCGCCCACTTTGCAGGCTCTTTCAAAAATCAAAGTACTCACGTTAGAACCTGCCGAACGCTACAAGCAACAATTGCTGGGTTCGGGGGCTGTGGCAGCTAGATTAAGCGAGTATTTTAAAGGTCGGGGTTATGTTGGAGCCCGGCTCGCGCCGAACCCGAAGACAGACGAGTTGAACCTACGGTGGGAAGGCCAGCCGCCGGAGCGAGTGGACGTTCGCCTCAAGCGAGTTTATGAAATTCATCTGAAGGATGATGCTGGTGCCACGGAAGTCCGTTATGTCCTCGCCAAAAGCGTGGGCTGGGGATGGCTGGGGTACCACGCCTTTCGATCGGGCGAGCAACTGGCACAGTTCGTTCCGCCCATTCTCGGCTTGCGTGATGGGATCCTCTACACAGAATGGTTTGCTGGAGCGCGAGAGTCGGCGCTTTTTGCTCCGGATCGACATGCATGGACGAAGTCCCTTGCCGCCTACGTTGCGGCGCGGGCGCGCAGCTTGAGTCTGGGCACTGATCCCACGCCGGATTTAGTCCGTGCGGGTCGTCATAAGGGCTCCGAGATATTGGCGAACGCTCTGAGTCGCGCCTACAACTCACGGATCGTCTCAGTTTTGAAGCGCCACCGAATTCAAAACGAACTGTCGCGACAACAGCACCCGGTGCCCATCCTGACTGACAGCAAAATGTCGCGCAAAGAATGGGTGGTCGTCGATTCCAGACTGCTGAAGACGGATTTCGAACATCATGGCCAGGGGAAGAATGAGCTTGGCATAACCGACCCAGCCTATGACTTGGCTGACGTTATTTTTCATTTCCGGCTTTCGGAGAAAGAATCGGCGCAGCTCGTCCATCAATATGTCAAAGAAAGTGGCGACATTCATGTCGAGAAACGCCTCTTTTTGAACAAACTGCTGGCCGGCCTGTGGGCGCAGGATCAAGCCATACTTGGTCTACAAAATCCTCGGCTCCTACACCGGCGGCGCGAGTTTCACCAGCAATACATTTCAGCTTGGAACTTCCTCGTTGGAGAAACAATCCGGGAGTGCGGTGAGCTGTGCCATCGTCCGCACGAGATTCACT
>WNFX01005384.1_pt1 | contig 13006 bp, 13 predicted proteins | sample 5400111 | NCBI WGS metagenome assembly WNFX01 (sample SAMN13153363, study PRJNA577476) | soil metagenome | isolation source: 40 cm soil or saprolite under grassland replicate 1 | place: USA:California | collected 2016-06-15
GTTCGACGCGGTGGCGGTCGTGCCGCGCACGCGCGATCTCGATCAGCTGTTCCAGGATGGGCGCGCGCAGGAGGCCGTGGTGTTCGAACCTGGATTTGCCGTCGATCTCGCCCGCGGCACGCCGGCCCGTCTCCTGATCGTGACCGACGCGACCGAGCCGAATTCCGGCAGCGCCTTTCAGTACTACGCGATGGCGGTGATCCAGGCATACCAGAGGGAGCTCAGCGGCCGGGGACAGACGATCGCGATCGTTCCTCTGAGCCGGATGCGCTTCAACCCGACGCGCGAGAGCTCGAACCTCTTCGTGCCGGGACTGATGGCGTTCGTCCTGACGATCATTTCGTCGCTGATGACCGCCATCTCGCTCACGCGAGAGAAGGAGACGGGGACGATGGAGGCGCTGCTCGTGTCGCCGCTGCGGCCATGGCAGATCATCGTGGGCAAAGTGGCGCCGTATCTCGGCATCGGTTTTTTCAGCGTAGTCGCGATCATCGTCGCCGCCCGAGTCGTGTTCCACGTGCCGCTGCGCGGCAGCCTGCTGCTTCTGCTGGCAGAAGGCGTGCTGTTCATTCTCGCGTCGCTCTCGCTCGGCATTCTGATCTCGGCGCGGACGTCGTCTCAACGCGTGGCGATGCTCGGCGCGCTCGTCGGCACCATGCTGCCCAACATGCTGCTGTCCGGCTTCATCTTCCCGGTCGAGAGCATGCCGGTGCTGCTCCAGTGGGCGTCGAACGTCGTCCCCGGGCGATGGTTCGTGACGATTGCCCGCAGCATCATGCTGAAGGGCACTGGACTCGAGTACCTCTGGCGCGAGACGCTGATCCTCGCGGCGATGGCGCTGGCGCTGCTCGTGGCGAGTGCGCGCTCGTTCAAGGCTCGGCTGGAGTAACGGATGCGGCGCATCTTGTTTCTCGCCCACGCAGAAATCCTGCACGTCATCCGCGACCGGGCGACGCTGGTGCAGGTGCTCGTCTTCCCGATCGTTCAGCTGCTGATTCTGTCGAATGCCGCCACCTTTGCCATTCGCGACACGCCGACCTATGTGGTCGATCTCGATCGCACGAGCGTGTCGCGCGGGCTGGTGGAGCGGTTCACCGCCTCGGGGCACTTTCGAGTCCTCGGCGCCTCTCCGTCTCCGGACCTTGCCAACGAGGCGCTGCTGGCCGGCAAGGTGACGATGGTGCTCATCGTTCCCCACGATTTCGAGCGATCGCTCGTGCGGACTGGACAGGCATCGGTCGAGCTCTCCGTGAATGCGGAGAAAGGCTCGGCCGCCGGAATCGTGAACGCGTATGCCGCACGCGTGCTCGCGAGCTATTCATCGGAGCTCGCGACGAGATTCCGGCCCAGCGGGCGAGCGGAAGGTTCGCGTGAAGGCGGACCCTACGGCGGGCCTCGTATCGATGTTCAAGTGAGGAGCTGGTACAACGCAACGCTCAACTATCACCACTACATGGTGCCCGCCATTCTCGTGGCGCTGGTCACGATGATCGGGACGCTCCTGACGGCACAGAACATCGCGCGCGAAAAGGAGCTGGGCACACTCGAACAGCTCAACGTGACGCCGATCACCCGCGGGCAGTTCATCGCCGCCAAACTGTTGCCATTCTGGGCACTGGCGCTCCTCGAGCTCGGCCTCGGGCTGCTCGTCGGCACCTGGGTCTTCGGCGTGCCGATGCGCGGCAGCGTGCTGCTGTTGTTCGGCGTCGCCGCGGTCTATCTGGCCGTCGCCCTCGGCATCGGGTTGTGGATCTCGACTCTCGTCGAGACGCAGCAGCAGGCGATGTTCGTCGCCTTCTTCATCATGAACGTGTATCTGTTGATGAGTGGGCTGTTCACGCCGATCGACAGCATGGCGCCATGGGTGCAGGTAGTGTCGCAGCTCAATCCGGTGCGACATTTCGTGACGATCTCGAGGGCGGTGCTGGTGAAAGGCGCCGGCATCAGGGAGATCGCACGGCCATTCGCGCTGCTCGTGGCCTACGCGGCGGTCGTCCTCACCTTCGCGATTCGACAGTACAAGAAGCGGCTGGCGTAGGCCCTGGCGGGGATGCTTCGCAGCAAGGGGTGGGGACTATTACGCGCCGGCGCCGGGCTTTCCCCGCGGCAAACTCGTCAACGGGCTGCGACGAGTGGTACGCAGTCGACTCCCAGTCGACCGATTCGCGATTTTTCTTCGATTTCAGCGCTTGGCGAGCCGGTGGCCCCAGCTTTGCGTAGCAGTCCGATCGGGGGCCCGGAGATGTTCATGTCACAGGATGAAGCTAGCGCCGCGAGGCGAGCGATCGCATTGGGCCACCCGGTTGAATCCGCCTTCCCGGTTGTTCATCGCTCCCCACACGGCGCGGTCACGGGGATCGATGTGCGGTCTCTTCCGCCTGGCACCCAGCTTGTGGTCGGCACGCACAACTCGCGCTATCACCTCGTCATGTTGGGCGGAAACGGCTCGAACGCGAGGATTCAGGGCGGTCCGTACTTCAGTGAAGAGACCGAGGCGCGAATCGAGGGCTCAGCCCTCGCCGGAAGTCTCCTGAAGTCAGGCTGGATCGGCATCGGCATGTTCATGGAGATCATGGCTGGAGGCAGGCGAATCGTCACCTCGCGTGTGCAAGGGATCAACGTTGAACCCGACCCGGTCCTCTCGGATTCCGAGTTCGTCGGTTCGGCCGCCTAGTGATGCGCGCGATGCGAGCGACTGCCGAATACCCGCCGCTCGGTGCCGAGATGACGGAGCGTCCGCGTTCGATCCTCGTCGCGGTCGATTTCGGCGCGGCCTCCGGCCGCGGCGTCGCGATTGGCAGTGCGCTGGCGGAACGGTGTGGCGCGTCGCTGCGGCTCCTCCACGCCGGCGCCTTTGATACCCCGCCTTACATGACGTCCAGTGAGTCGGCAGCGTTTGACCCGCACGCGGGAGGCGACCACGAACGGGCGACTCATTTTTTGAACGATTTCGGGCGGCGATACATGGCGGGTGCATTCACACCGCTGATTGACGCTGGCGCGCCCGTTGACACGATTCTGCGCGAGAGCCGCACCTCGGACCTCGTGGTCATGGGCACTCACGGACGTCGCGGTCTGTCGCGGTGGTGGCTGGGATCGGTGGCGGAGCGCGTTCTGCGCGAAACGACGGGCCCCCTGTTGGTCGTCCACGCGCAGGAGGAAGCGCTGTCAGCGGCCGAGGTGTTCAAGCACGTCCTGGTCCACGCGTCCCCGCCACTCGAAGGTACGGCGGCCCGGAAGTACGCGGCCATGCTCGCGGACTGTTTTGGCGGCGACGTCATAGACGCTCGCTACGAGCCGCTCGAGCCGTCGCTCGAACGGACCGGCGCCACGTTGCTCGTCGTCAGCACGCCCGCCGTCCGCTGCGGCGCCTGGCTGTCCAACATCGGCGAGCCGATCGTGCGCTTCTGCGAGCGGCCGATCGTTTTCGTTCCCGAATCTGGCACCGATCGCTGAGACGCGAACGGTTCGTCGACGAACAGGTCGACCTGGACGACGACCCAAAACGTGCCCGGATACGGGCCGACCGCGTGCCAGGCAAGTGCGACGAGTGCACCCGAAGGAAGGGCCTCCGTTCAGTCGAAAGGAAGCGGCCGATGAGACGACTTCTCGAAGGACTTGTTTGGGTTGGTGTCACGCTGCTCGTCGGGTGCGATCGTACCAGGTCCCCGAACGCCTCGCCGGTTCCTGTGCCAGTCGCGCTCAGCATTAACGCCGAAATGGTGGGCCTGGTCGACCACGCCGCGCATGCGCTGTGGGATGTCGAGCGTGAGGGACATGCGCCCAAGAGCGACGAGGAGTGGGCGGAGGTCGAGGATAGCGCAGTCCAACTCGCGGCAGCCGGAACGGTGATCGCGCTGGGCGGCACGGGGCCCGCCGACGCTGGCTGGGCCCAGCTCCCTGACTGGAAGACGTTTTCACGCGAGCTCAGAGACGGCGCTCTTGTCGCCCGTAGCGCGGCCCAGGGTAAGAACCTCGAGGCACTTGTGAAGGCGAACGGTCGGATCGTCGATGTCTGCGAGGCGTGTCACAAGGCGTTCAAGCCGCAGTTGCCGACCGAAAAGATCCTGCATCGTCATCGGAGTCCATAATCGAACGGCCGGTGGTTTGACGCCCAAGTCGGGCCGCGTGAGTTTCGCGAACCCCGAGGTTGCCTTATCTATGAAATGACGACGAGTGTTGGCCACGACTCTGTTGATCGGCGGTCTGCCGGCGCTCCAGATGATTCCGCCAGCCGAGGCGCTGCGTGCCGATCCCGGATAATCTTAGACGTGCCCGTCGACGATCCGATCGCGATGTTCTCGGAGTGGTTCGAAAAGGCCGGCCGCGCGTGCGCGGAGCCGAACGCCATGGTGCTGTCCACCGTGGATGCGAACGGCCGCCCGTCAGGACGCTACGTGCTGCTCAAGGGCGTTGACGCGCGCGGGTTCGTGTTCTATACGAACCTCGAGAGCCGGAAGGGGCGGGCGCTCGCCGTGAACCCGTACGCCGCGCTGACCTTCTATTGGCCGCCGCTCGACAAACAGGTGTGCGTCGAGGGCGACGTCGAGCGCGTGTCGGAAGCCGACGTTGATGCGTACTTCGCCACACGGCCGCGCGAGTCCCAGATTGGGGCCTGGGCGTCGACACAGAGTGCATCGCTCGCCTCGCCGGAGTTGCTCGATCAGCGCGTCCGGAAGGTCCGCGATCGTTTCGATGGCGCGCCGATCAAGCGGCCGCCGTTCTGGAGCGGCTTCCGGGTCGTCCCGCAGTCGATCGAGTTCTGGACGCGCGATCCCGCCAGGCTTCACGAGCGCGCGCTCTTCGAACGCCGGGGCGGCAGCTGGGTGCGCTCGCTCTTGTTCCCGTAGCCGGCCCCGCAGTCGTTACGGCTCCTTCCGTAGCGCGAACGCAAACAGCGCATCTCCAGCGGCGATCGCGATGTACTGGCGGCCGTCGACTGCGAAGCTCACCGCGGCGGTGTGTATCGCGGCGCCCAACGGGATGTGCCACAAATCCCGGCCCGTCTCCGCGTCGAGCGCGATGAAGTTGCCCTGCCCGTCGCCGGAGAACACCAGTCCGCCAGCGGTTGAAAATACGCCCGCCCAGGCGTCCGCGAACTGCTTGAACTCCCACCGCACGGTGCCGGTCTTGGGATCCACCGCGCGCACCTTGGTCTCGGCTTTTTCTTCAGGCATCGGAAAGAACGCGCTGCCGATGAAGGGTCGTCCTGGACGATACGGCGGCTCGAGGTGTTCGTCCGACATGAACGTGTCGCACTGCTCGTAGCTGAAGAAATAGAACAGCCGCGTGCGCGGGCTGTAGGACGGCGAGTGCCAGTTGGTGCCGCCGGTCCCGCTCGGGCAGACCCGGTTTCCGGCGGGCGTCGGATCGGTATTGGGAAGCACGATCGGGCGTCCGTTGGCGTCGATCTCTTTCGCCCACGTCACCTGCGTGTAGGGCCTGCCGAGGAGGTACGCGCCGCTGACGCGATCCAGCACGTAGAAAAAGCCGTTGCGGTTGGCGACCGCCACCAGCTTGCGCGGCCGGCCGGCGATCGTCTCGTCGATCAGGATCGGGGTGTGCGTGGAATCCCAGTCGTGCACGTCGTGCGGCGTGAACTGGAAGTACCACTTCAACGTGCCGGTGTCGGGATCGAGCGCGACCAATGAATCCGAGTACAGGTTGTCGCCAAGCCGATTGGCGCCGTACATCTGCGGACCGGGGTTGCCGGTGCCCCAGTAGAGCGTGTTCAGCCCGGGATCGTACGCGCCGGTGACCCACGTCGGCGCCCCGCCGCGCTTCCACGAGTCGCCGCTCCAGGTGTCGGTGCCGCGTTCCCCCTCGCCGGGCACCGTGTAGAACCGCCACGCGCGCTTGCCCGACTCTGCGTCGTACGCGTCGATGAAGCCGCGCACGCCGTACTCGCCGCCCGCCACGCCGACGATGACCTTGTCTTTCACAACCAGCGGCGCGCCGGTGAAGCTGTAGCCCTTGTCCGCGTCCGCCGCGGCGGTGTCCCAGCGTACGCGACCGGTCTTTGCGTCGAGGGCCACGACGTGGGCGTCGAGCGTGCCCATGAACACGCGGTCGCCGAGCGCCGCCAGGCCGCGGTTCTGCGGGCCGCAGCAGAGCGACATCTCTTTCGGCAGGTTTCGTTCGTAGTGCCAGAGCGGGCGGCCGGTGCGGACATCCACGGCGTACGCGTGGTTCTGCGGCGCCGTCAGGTACATCACGCCGTCGATGACGAGCGGCGTCGTCTCGTGCCGGCCGCGGACGCCGGTCTGAAAGACCCACTGCAGCGCGAGGCCCTGCACGTTGGTCCGGTTGATCTGATCGAGTGGGGAGAAGCGGCCCCCGTCGTACGCGCCCGAATACATGAGCCACTGCTGCGGCTCGCGCGCCGCGTTGGCGAGCCGCTCCGGCGTCACCTGGGCAGACGCGAACGAGGCGGTGAGGCAAAGTCCGATCACAACCGATTCAACGATCTTCATTGGGCGCCACCCTTCTTCGGAGCCGACGATGTCGAGCGCAGCGACTGCAGGTAGGCCACGAGGTCGTCCAGATCCGTGTGACCGAGCCGGCCGGTGTCGTACGGCGGCATCAGCGACCGGTCTTCGTGCCGCATGCTCTTCAGTGACTTTTTCTCGAGACTGTGGACGCGCTCGCTCACGTCCATCAGCTGCACGGTGAATGTGTCTTCGTTCATCGGCACGCCAACGATCGTGCGGCCATCGGCAGTGACGGCCGTCACGGTGTCGTATTTCAGCGAGTCGCCGAACGCGCGATTCCGGGTCAGCTGCCGATTCGGCTCGCGAATGGACTCGACAAGGTACGCGCTGGATCGGGCCGAGCCCACGGTCGAGAGCTCCGGCCCCAGCCGTCCGCCTCGCCCGTTGACGATGTGACACGACGAGCAACGGGCCGTGCCGAAGAACAGCGCTTCGCCGTGCTTGGGATCCCCGCTTGTGGCCGCGACCGGTTGTTGCAGCGTTCGCAGGTAGGCGACGACCTGCCAGATCTCGTCCACCGTGAGTTGGTTGGGCGGCATCGCGGTCCCCGGCACGCCGGCGCTGATCGTGCGAGCCAGCTCCGCATCGGAGCCACCGTGACTCCACGACCCGGTGGTCAGGTCGGGTCCGCGCATGCCACCTCGAGCGGCAACGCCGTGGCAAAACACGCACTCCTGCCGAAACAGCACCGCTCCCTGTGTCACGGCTTTCGGATCGCCGGTGAACGGATTGCGTGCCAGTTCTGCGATCGTCGGTGTCGCCACCTGTCCCCACAGATGAAGCGTGAGGCTGCCGACGAACCCGGCGGCCAGTGTGGCTCGCACCCGGATCGTGCCCATGCGCATGTGACACCGCCTTGGTCGTTTGTTTACGTTGCCGCGGTTTTCGCGGAGTATAGCAGCCCGTGGTGAAAGTCTGGCGTCGCACCGAGACGGGCGAGGCGCCCCGCCAGCAAGGCGCGACGACCGAGAATGCCGGGAGTATTTGAGTGAGGAGCAACGCAGCTGGTGGGGATGCATCGCCCGTCGAATGCAGCCAGACTTTCACCACGGGCTGCCAGCACGCAGGAGCGCTATGACTCCGCGTCACGCATCATGGAGTAGTACTTGAATTCCACGTCCATGGCGCCGCGCGTCGTGAACCGCGGCTCCCATTCGTGGAGCGGGAACCTGACCGTTGTAGGCAAGCGTTCTGACGGAACGACCGGGCGCCAGGTCGAGGGTCAGCTCACCGATCCGCAGCGTGATGTCAGGGTCTCCGACCGGCGTGGATGGACTCGGCGTGGGACGAGGGACCGCCTGATGCTGGCTGCCTGCTGTTGCGCGAGCCGCGGCCCAGGAACAGGTCAGCGCCAGGAGTTGATGGCGGGTCCTGAACTCGACGCTAACATGAGCGCGCGAGACAGTATCTCACTGCCTCGCGCGCGTGTCGCGATTCCTACTGCGTCTGGATGGACTTGAGGTAGGTGACCAGGTTCGCCACCCGCAGCTTCATGACGCTGTTGTCTGGCGCGAGTGCCTGAAAGACCGGTCCCCAGATCGGCATGTCGCGCGAGCCGTGAGAGGCCAGGACCTGCTGGCCCATGATCACGAATTCCACATCGGCCTCCGAGAACTTGCCGCCGCTGCGTTTCGCCATGGTCGTCAAATCGGCTGGCACCTTCTTGAGGGCCGTTGCCGCCGGTCCATTACCCTTTGCCGCTGGCCCATGGCAGACGGCGCAGTACGCCTTGTAGGTGTCCACTCCCTCGACGGACTGGATCCGAGGCGCGGTCCCTTGTTGGACCGTCTGGGCGTCCACCCTCGCACCGCCGAGCGACAGAAGCGTGAATCCCGCCGCGCCGCACACGAGCCAAGGTCTGACGCCTTTCATGATGTTCTCCTTCCTTGATTCCTCACGCGATGAGGATCTTTTTCCCGAATCCGTGCCAGGCCGCCTTAGCCAGGCTTTGAGACTGTCGATGGTCGCGCCACACGCTGCCGGATTTCCGACACCGGCTCACGTTTTCGCACCGAGCTCGAATGGCCTCGCGTCGAGCGCCGAGCGCACGCGATTCCGGACGGCCCGCCGCCGCCATCCAAGGTTGCCCATGAAGGTATAAACACGACCCGGCAGGAGCCGGCGCGCGAACTGTTCGACGGCGGCCGCAGGCACAGGGCGGCCCTCCGCCAGCTCCGCGGCAGCGCGATCGAGCGCCGCTCGCACGTGTCTCGTCAATCCGCCGAGCGCCTCGAGCGACTGGCCGTCGATCGCCCCGCCTTCGCCCAGCGCCAATCCACCGGCCCAGTCGAGCCGCGCGCGGCGCGCAAACGCTCGCAGGATGTCCAGCGCCGTGCGGCATTGCTCGGCCTCGGGGAACCCGCAGTTGATCACAGCTGCGAACGCGGCGGACGACTGCCGCGAGAACGATGAGCGCGCCAGATGCTCCATGGTCCGCGTCACCAGGTACGGCAGGCTGTCCACATACAGCGGCGTGGCGAGCACGAAGAGGTCGGCATCCACCAGGGCGGCGGCCAGCGTTTTCTCCGCATGCGACCGCGGTGACCGACCCACGAACATCAGGGTGGTGGCGACACCGCGTTCTTGCAACTGCCCGCACAGGTAACGCCCGAGCGCTTCCGACGTGCTCGCGCCTGCAGGCTTCGCGCTGCCGACGAGGCAAACGGCGCGCGTGATCGTCATGCGGCACCTCGGCGGGCCGCCATTTGCGACACCGCGCGCCCGATCGCGATCTGCATCTGTTCCTTCGAATCGTCACGCGACACCAGACAGACGGCGTGCGCGGGCGCGTGGAAGTTGATGGCATTGCGGTCCACGAGACGCGCGAAGATCTGCGCTTCTTCCGGATCGCGATCTGCCGAGACGCCGATCCCCAGCAGCGCCGGATGGCGCGTATATCGAGCTTTGTGGTGGACCTCGCCGTCGAGCCGCGTGAAGAACGGCGAGACGATGCCGATCGATCGGTCCAGCGCTTTCTTGAGCTCGGACGAGTACCCGCCGAACGTAATTGGCGACAGAAACACGACCAGGTCGCTGCACACAAGCGCGCGCGTGACGACGCTGGCGCCATCACGCGTTGCACAGACGCCGGGTGTCTTGACCGAGCAGTCGAAGCAGCCTTTGCAGTACGCAATCGAGACCTCTCGCAGCTGGATGCGCTCGACGCTCCAGCCCGACGCTCCAAGCGTGGAATCGACGGCCGCCTCGATCGGCGCGAGCCCCGCATCTCCTGCCAGCGCGCCGTTCAGAACCAGAGCTCGCATGGTGATGTCGAGGACGCAAGGCGTGTGCCGGTGAAGATCGCCCGAAATCTATTGCGTCAGACGAGCGTTGCGGTCGATCCGCCGGGTGTCCGCCGAAAGGAGATCAGGCGTCCGTCTTGCACCTTCAACGATCAAGTAAGCGCACCTGCCGGATTTCCGGCACCGAGGCCCATATGCGCGAGATCAACCGCATTCTTTGTCCGGTGGACCTGTCGGACGTGTCGCGCCACGCCATCGAGCACGCCGCCGTTCTGGCACGTTGGTACCAGGCAAGGATCACGGCGCTCCATGTGCGCAACCCCGTGGTCATTCCGTCGGCGGACTTCACCGCCGTCGGACCCGTGCGATTCCCGCTGACCGAGGACGAAATCGAGGAGGCGCGGGCGCAGGTCGTCGCCTGCCTCGAGCCGGCGAGAGGGCTCGACACCGACGTCATCGTCGAGCACGGACAGCCGGTGGACCGGATTCTGGAGCGCGCCACGGCGCTGCCTGCGGATCTCATCGTGATAGGCACTCACGGCGCTGGCGGTTTCCAGCACCTGGTCCTCGGCTCGATCACCGAGAAGGTGCTGCGGAAGGCGACGTGTCCGGTGCTCACCGTGCCCCCGCACGCTCGCGCCACTTCAAAGCTGCCGTTCAAGCGCATTCTGTGTCCGGTCGACTTCTCGGATTCGTCGCTGGCGTCCCTCGACTTCGCATTCTCGCTCGCGCAGGAAAGCGATGCGGAGCTGACGGTTTTTCACGCCTTCGAATGGCTTCTGGAAGGCGAACCGCTGACCAACCGACCGATCAACGTCCCTGAATACCGCCTGGAACTGGAAACCGACCTGACGTCCAGACTCCATGCGCTGGTGCCGGATTCGGTTCGGATGTGGTGTCGGCCGGTCACGCGCGTCACCCATGGCAAGGCGTACCGGGAGATCCTGGGCATCGCCACCGAAGACAGCTCGGACCTGATCGTCATGGGGGTGCACGGACGGAATGCCCTCGATCTGATGTTGTTCGGATCGACCACCAACCAGGTGGTGCGGCGCGCCACGTGCCCGGTGCTCACGCTGCGAAAGTAACGAGGTCGAGCACAGGAGGATGACATGAAGGCGATCGGGCAGGCGTCAACAGCCGTCTATTGGCATCGCGAGCTGCCTCCGCTCGACGCCGAACCAATCGGCGACCATACCATCGAGGCGACGAGCGATCGCATCCCGGGAACACTCGCGCGCCGCGACGACATCTGGGATCCCTGTTATCGCCAGTTGATGGATCGCGCGGATCGCAGGCTCGAACAGGAGATTGTGCGCCTCGGTGGCGACTACGCGCACGTGCTGGGCGAGACTATCGAGCCACGGCACGACGACGGAACAGGAGAGGCCTGGATTTACGGTCGGTTCGACTACGAGCTGTACCGCGCACGCCGCGCGTGCGATCGCGCGGCTGCCCACAGGGCAGATGAGGTATGAGTGCCATGACGAAGCGTTCATCACACATGCTCGACCGCGCGAAACGCGAAGCGGAGGCCCGACTTCGAGACGTGCTTCACGAAGCCCAGCTCCTGCTGCTGGCCTTTCCGCATCTCCGCGATGCGTTCGACAAGGACGAGCTGCCGATTGCATTCATCATCGCGAAGGGCTCAGGCCACTTGACGCGACGAAAGGGTGCAGAGCCGCAGCGATAGACTTTCCCCAATGTCACAGCGAATCACTGGCGGCGGCGCCGTTGCCGCCGAAATGCCCGAGCGTACGACTGAGCACTACTGGAGCGTTGACGCCGACGTGCTGGTGCAGCGACTGGGCTCGACGCGGGAGGGCCTCTCCGCCGCAGAAGCCGCGACACGCCTTCGCGAGTACGGACCGAACCAGCTGCGCGAGCAACGGCGTCTGACGCGCACGCGGGTATTACTCAATCAGATCCGAAACCCGCTGTTGCTGGTGCTGGTCTTCGCTGCTGGCGCATCGGCAATGACGGGCGAGTGGGTGGACGCCTTCATCGTCGTGGTGATCGTGCTCGCCACGGTGATTATCGGATACGCGCGTGAGTACCAGGCGGAGACGGCTGCGGCGGCTCTTCAGGCGCGTGTGCGGACACGAGCCCGCGTCTTTCGCGACGGAATTGCTGTCAACGTGCCGATGGAAGAGGTCGTGCCAGGCGATGTGGTGCTGCTGTCGGCAGGCAGCCTGGTGCCCGCCGACGGCGTGATTCTCGAGGCGGCGGACTTCTTCGTCAGCGAATCGGTCTTGACCGGCGAGAGCTTTCCAGTTGAAAAGCGACCAGGCGCCGTCGGCCTCACGGCAGGCTTGCGCGACCGATTGAATTGCGTCTTTCTCGGAACCAACGCCCGAAGCGGCACCGCGCGCTGCCTGATCGTGGCGACCGGCTTGAAGACCCAGTTTGGGGCCATCGCTCACCGCTTGACGTTACGTCCGCCAGAAACAGAATTCGACCGGGGGCTCCGCCGGTTTGGCCAACTTCTGACGAGTGCCATGCTGGTCATGGTTTTTCTCGTGTTCATCGTCCACGTGCTGAACGGGCGGCCACCAATTGAGACGTTGTTGTTCTCGGTTGCGCTCGCCGTGGGGCTGAGTCCGGAGTTGCTCCCGGGTCCCCCTCGCCAGAAGTGCAGAAGCAGGGGGCCTGGAACGCGGCGCTCGAAACCGGGCTCGCCAGCGCGCTTGACGATGCGATCCTCAGGGCCGCAGCGCCCGATCTCTCTACGGTTCAAAAAGTGGCCGAGATCCCGTTCGACTTCGTCCGCAAGCGTGTCAGCGTGGTCGTGGAGACGGAAGGCAGGACGTCGCTCATCACCAAGGGCGCGTTTCATCACGTGCTCGAGATCTGCACGCGGTCTGCCGACGGAGTGTTGCTCGATGCGGCGGGGAAGGCACACCTCGAGAAGCGCTACCAGGCATGGAGCGCGCAAGGCATCCGGGTTCTGGCCGTGGCCTCGCGAACGGTGGAGCGCCAGGCTCCGTACCGCAGGGAGTTGGAGCGGGATCTCGCCTTCGTCGGCTTCCTCACGTTCTTCGACCGGCCGAAGGGCGACGTGGCCGACGCGATTCGGAACCTGGCCACGCTCGGCGTCTCCGTCAAGATCATCACGGGAGACTGCAAGCCGGTCACCCAATACGTCGCCGCCCTGGTCGGTTTGCGGGCCGATCGCGTGCTGACAGGAACGGACCTTCAACGCCTGTCCGACGAAGCGCTGTGGCGCGCCGCGGAATCCACGGACCTCTTCGTGGAAGTGGATCCGAATCAGAA
>WNFX01006418.1_pt1 | contig 13004 bp, 7 predicted proteins | sample 5400111 | NCBI WGS metagenome assembly WNFX01 (sample SAMN13153363, study PRJNA577476) | soil metagenome | isolation source: 40 cm soil or saprolite under grassland replicate 1 | place: USA:California | collected 2016-06-15
AACGCCATCCGCATCCACCCGCTCGTCTGCAAGGGGTTCAACGCGGACTTCGACGGCGACCAGATGGCGGTGCATCTGCCGCTCTCGGACGAGGCACAGGCCGAGGCGCGCGCCTTGCTGCTCTCCACGCGCAATTTGCGCTCTCCGGCTGCTGGGGACCCATCCATCTCGCTCTCGCAAGACATGGCCCTCGGGCTATTCTATCTCACGCAAGATCGTCCAGGCCGGAAGAGCGCGGGGCGCGTTTTCGCAGACGCAAGCGAGGCACTGCTGGCGCTCGACGTCGGCGTGATTGATCTACACACGCGCATCGTCGTACGCACTCGCGATCAGACCATCTACGAGGCGCCTGGAAGTAGAACGGTGAGACCAGAGCGCAGGAGGGTCGAGACGACCGCTGGACGCCTCATGTTCAATGACGCCCTCCCGGAGCGGCTCCGCTTCAAGAACTACGCCATGACCAAAGATCACCTCAAGCTGCTCATTGTTGAGTGCCTCGAGACCTGCGGACCAGAGGTCACCGCACAGATGGCCGACCGGTTGAAAACACTCGGGTTTCACTACGCGACACGCAGCGGCATCAGCTTTGCCATCTCGGACATCGAGGTGCCGCCCGCAAAACACGCGGTGCTCTCGGCAGCAGACGCGGAAGCTGCAGCAGTAGAGGAGACATACCGCGCCGGGATGCTTACCGCAGAGGAACGGTACCGCCAGCTCATCGAAGTCTGGACACGTGCCACCGAGGCGATCAGCGCCAGGCTCGAAGCTGCGCTTGACCCGTGGGGGAGCCTGGCGACGATTATCACATCGGGCGCGACCAAAGCGAAATTCCAGCAGATCCGCCAACTCTCGGGCATGCGCGGCCTTATGGCGAACCCGTCCGGTGAGATCATCGCCATTCCGGTGAAGGGCAATTACCTGGAAGGCTTGAAAGTGTGGGAACTCTTCATTGCCGCATCCGGTGCGCGCAAGGGGTTTATGGATCGTTCACTCAACACGGCGCGCTCGGGCTACCTGACGCGCAAGCTGGTGGAGGTCGGCCTTGAGGTCAGGATCACCGAGGAGGATTGCGCCACCACGCAGGGCCTCCTCATGACCCACCAAGAGAGCAAGCGCATAGGGTTGCCCCCTATGCCGAGTCGCCTGCTGGGCCGAGTGCTGGCAGAGTCGATACCAGAGGCAGCGCTAGAACGTGGAACGCTGCTCTCCGAAGAGGTCGTGGACCGCCTGCTCGCGACCGGCATCGCGGCTGTGCGCGTGCGATCTCCGCTCACCTGCCAGACCCCCTACGGCATCTGCCAGCGCTGCTATGGGATTGACCTGGCCACCGGGCACCTGGTGCGCAGAGGAACCGCCGTGGGGGTCATCGCCGCCCAAAGCATCGGCGAGCCAGGGACACAGCTCACGATGCGTACATTCCACAGCGGGGGTATCGCCAATGCGCAGGGGGACATCACGCTGGGGCTGCCCCGTGTCGAAGAGTTGTTCGAGGTGAGAGCGCCTAAACACCGGGCGATCATCAGCGAGATCGATGGTGTTGTTGAGATCGAAAAGGACCAGGCGACAGGTGTGCAATGCGTTCGTGTAGCCTCGCGGGAAGAGCACTTCGACATCTATCCGCCCCCACCAGGCAACTCCGTCCGTGATGCGGTGTGCGAGGAGCGGACCTATTCCGTACCCGCTGGCCAGAAGCTGCTGGTCGAGCACGGGCAGGCGGTCTCGGCGGGCACACCACTGACAACTGGGACACTGGACCCACGGGACCTCCTCAGAACCCTCGGGCGCGATGCCACTGCACGCTACCTGATGAGCGAAGTTCAGCGTGTATACCGCGGCACCGGCGTGTATCTCCATGATAAGCACATCGAGGTCATTGTGGTGGGGGATACGCCACTCCTGCCGGGAGAGATCGTAGATCGCTTTACGGTCGAGGCCGTCAACGCGTGCGTGCTCGCAGAAGGCGGGGCTCCAGTTCTCGTTCACCCGGTGCTCTTCGGGCTCACCCGGACCGCCTTGCAGACACGCAGCTGGATCGCGGCAGCCTCCTTCCAGGATACGAGCCGCGTGCTGGCGTGGGCGGCGATCCGTGGTGAACTGGACACAATCCAGGGATTGAAGGAGCGTCTCGTCGTGGGCAGGCGCATCCCGACATCTGACTAAAGGAAAAGGGAACATCAGGATGGATGTCCAGAAAGCCGCATGAAGTAGATATTTTGTTCTATTTCTTGTATACTGGTAAAGGATGTGCCTCTTGATACGCAAGCGCGTACCATTGCACACCATAATGGCACTTCGGTCACGGCAGGCAGACCAAAGAAGCACCCCCCTGCTATTTTTCGGAGAGGGGATGGCAAGAGGTCACCCAGGGCGGGCGAAGCCTCAACGTGGGCACATCTCTCACCTCGGCACTCTGTTGCCAGTGTAGTAGCCGTGAGGCTGTCGTGCGAGCTGCGCCTTGATCGGAGCACGCGTCCTCGTGTCCCGTAGGCGCGGACGGTAGAAAGGAGGCAAAAAGAGAGAGCGATGCTCCGTGACAGTAATCAACGTTCTCGTTCTCATCATGCTTATAGCTCCTTCTTTGGGAACAGGAAGTCTCCACCACTAATTCCCTCATTGGTGGTCGGAGCAGTGTTCTTATTTGCATTGCTATTCTTGACGGTTCCCAACTGGGGCGAGCTTTCGCGCAGTGTCTGGCAGTTTCCCACCCTCTGGCAGGTCAGCAGCAATCGACGAGAAATCATCTTTCTGGTAATCAGAGTGTGCTCTCCGCTGCTGCTCGCCGCCATCGCTAGTGCTTGCTGCTGGTTATGGTATACGATTAAGGCGTATCTAAAGCAGGAGACACCACCCGCACGTGTTCAGCCACAAAGGTCCATGCTGCCTGCGTCATCTGTAGAACAGAGGTCAAGATCCAGATCATCCATGCAGGAGTCGAGGCAGAAAGCAGCGCCATCACTTCCTTCCACCCTCATCCCACCCGTTCTCTCCAACGCCTCTGCAGACCAGGAGAGCCTGCAGCATACCTGGCAAGTGGCAGAGGGCGAGGAGGAGCACCTAGACCTGGGAGAAAGTGCCCAGGAAAAGTCGTCCGACGGGACGAGCGCAGGCTCTGGTATCGCTCCAACGTCCGCTCCCGAAGACCTCGAGATACCAATGGAAGAGATGGTTCCTGGTGCAGATGCAACGCACCCACCCCTCTACGTCACCATTACTGTGCTCAAAGAGCTGAGCCTGACGCTCCATGTGCCAGGAGGGAAAAGCTCTCGCGTCCCACTGCATCTGAATGCGAAGGAAACGCAGCTCGTCGCCTACCTCGCCTGGCTTCATGGGCAGTCGCAGGGGCAGACGATCAGCCTCGACAAGCTGCGGGAGCACATCTTTGGCTATGGCAGAGCCGATGAGGATGCCACGCCCAAGAAGTTACAGGATGCGCTGGACTCGGCCAAAAAAGAGATTCGTCGGCAGATCAGACAGACAATAGAGCAGGTCAACAAGAAGGCGGGATACGAGGCCATCCAGCCTCATCTGGACATCTTTGCCATCAGGAACAAGCGGTACGGACTCTCGGAGGTCTGCTTTGTCTCGGATCTCTCGATGATTGAAGCGCAGCATCAGAACATCCAGCAGGCTTTTGACGAGGGGTTGCTCGTTGACAGTGTTCCCGAGGCCATCAAGGAAGCCTGCGATCGACTGAGGAAAGCCTACGCAGGGGATTTCCTGGCTGATCTTCTACATGAATCTCCCGAAGAGGTGGGCACCTGGGTACGTAAACCGTTCACGCTCTATCGTGACTATTTCCTCCAAGCCGTCTTGTATGCGGCCGAGGACCAGCTGCGAGCGGGCCAGGAGCTGGCGGATGAGCACCTCTCGAATGAAGGAGAGGCCGCAGAAGAACGGCGGAAAAGGCAACGCGCGCATTACAGCCGCGCGGCCCAGCTGTACCGCACCTACGCAATGCGCGCCTGCGACAGCCGATTTGACCTGAAAGTCACCTTTGGCGGAAGTGGCAGGGCACATGGGGAACGCGTTGATATGAGCGAACGCACACTGCGCCGCTGCATTACGCTCTACGGCATCCTGGGCAGCACTCACATGGTGAACCAGGTGTACAGCGCCTACTACAAGCTCATGAAGACGATCTCGGCCAAAGCCTGGGAACCCAGCAAGGAGACGCTCCAGGACCTGCAAGGAGCCCAAGCCCAAACCAACGCCTATCGCTTCCCTACCAGGGTGATGCCCCATGAACCTCCCCCCCCCATTTAGAGACGGGTGGCAGCTCATAGCAGTCAAGCAAAACTCTTACCGGGTCTCTTCCCACAACGGGACTGCTCTGCTTGCAAAACAGAGCAGCCACAAAAATGATTCCAATCACGCCGACTGGTCAATTCCTCGCCTCTCCTTTAGTCGTTACCTGGCACATCAGTTCGTCCAGTAAGCCTTTCATGAGCGGCGAGTTGCCTAAATCACATTGCAACCGCTCGTGTAGTTAAGTCGAAAACGGTGCCTTGTGGAAAAGGAGGGCATAAATTGTGGATAACAGGTGGAAAAATATTCTCCTCGGTGAGCGAGTCTTTGCATGCGTATAGTCCTATAGGCCATCATATGCCATACTCACTGCAAAAGCGAACTCATCCTATATAGCGCCCACTTGACCTCGCTCAAATTTAAATCATAGTAAGAGCTTGTAAAATCCTCACGGAGGCCCTGCTATCTGCAGTAACCGATCCAGTGTACGACTATTTGTTGGAGCAAGGCGGCTTGCCAGAGAAGGCAGGTGCTTTGCTAAGGCTCGATATGCTGCGTTTGGCTTTCCCGCACTGAGTGGGGTTGAGGCGGTATTAGGGACTATCCATGCCATCATTGAAGTGGGACAATGGTGGCCATAATAGTTGGACGCTGTCAAAGCCCCTGCTGCTAAATTCGGGTATGTGTTCGATAAAGTACTATTTGGTCATGGTGATAATTGAAGTCGAGAGTATTCTTTTCCCCTATGTTCGGCCCTTGCAGCAGTCCATAGATGTGTAGCTCATGTCGACCATGTTCATCATTGGCTATTTCTCCTTAGGAGCATCCCCAAAGTTCATTCTCACCTGCTGGTAGTCACCCTGAGCATAGCCTTGGACATTCCCAGTAATTTGCACATTGTACTTGCCCATGGCCGCTTGCTGTGGTTGAACCAGTGTCATCAACTTTTGCGCTGCCGCTATGATTTCCAAGTCTTGATCGGTCTCTGTTTCCTTGAGTCCCTCCTCAAGTGGTGCCTTCCAGACATCTGGTTTCTTCTCATGCTCTTTCAGCGCCATCTCAGCGGCAGGTTTGCCTGCAAATTTGCGCTGGATAAGTGCTTTAAGTCCGTTATAGGAGTCTTTTATAGCAGTACTTGCAGTATCTTTGGCACTCGCGGCTACACCAGCGGTGAGTGCAGTGAGAATGAGTGTGATCGGGTCCATCGGTTACTCCTTGTTAAGGAAATGCCTATTAAATTTATCCAACCCACTGTACAGGCTGATTATAGCTTCATCGTCATAGTGTTGCAAGAAGCATATTTGCAAATGTATTACATGACTAGTTGTGTAGAGCAGGGTATGCTATACTCACCAATAAAAGAGAACCTGCTCGATATTTGGCAAGCATTTAGGTTAACCTCTTGTCAAATTCTTAGAAAAGGGCCTGCGCGATGCTCACCGAAGCCCTGTTAGCCGCTATCGCCGAGGCCATGTTTAGATCCTGGTTGGAACATGCTGGCTTGGCTGAAAAGACCTATGCTTGGTTAGGATACGAGTCGCAGCGACTAGCCTTCCAGGTGGCGCTTACTCGTGCCTTATCGACGTTTGCCCGAGCCTATCCCCAGTGGATCACCTCCCTCTTCGATGAGCACTTCTTGACGCGCCATGCGGGCCCACTGCTGACTCGCACCCTCTTGCACGATGGCACGCTTATCCCAGTGGAGTTGGCTACTACCTGGGTCGACCAAATGAAGCTCAACGAAACTGCACGTACACAGTTCATCACCGAACTGACGCCGATTGCCTCGAACTTTATCCGGTGGCTTGAAGCAGAACTGCATATGCGTCCCGAGTTACGACCTATCTTAGACACTCATGCCCTTGATGCCATTGCCGAGTCTTCTCAACAAACAGCCCAAGCACAAGAGCAGGTAAGAACGGAGTTGAAAGCAGCGCTATCGACACTCCAGCATGTAGCTAAGTACCAGGTCACAATACAACAAGCACAAGGGATGGCCATCGGCGACTTCAATACTGTGGTCAACCACTTCATTGCCGGGGTACGTGACCTCCCTACAGATTATGCTGCTCGCGTGAAAAACTTCCTCATCGAGTACCTTGGAACGCCGCGTCAGCCAGTACCTTTCGGTGGCCGAACAAAAGAGTTCACACGCCTGAATAGCTGGCTCGATGATCCACAAGCCTCTCCCTACTTACTTCTGGCGGCCCCAGCAGGGATGGGGAAGTCTGCCCTGCTCGCCAGATGGAGTCAAACATTACTCGAGCGCCACGACCTAGCGGTGGCCTACTTTCCAGTGAGCATCCGCTTTCGCACCAATTTGGCTGGCGTCGTCTTTCCTAGCCTGACCGCACGTCTAGCAAACCTCCATAGCGATAAAGTCCCTACCGATCTTAACGTACCTGAAGAGGTCTGGCGTGGGCTCTTGACCGATTACCTGACGAGACCTTTGCCAGAGGGACGCAGCCTTATCTTGATTCTTGATGGTTTGGACGAGGCCGCAGACTGGGAAGCTGGGGCTGACCTCTTTCCTCTGGATCCTCCACTTGGCTTACGCATCGTGCTATCAGCTCGCTACCTGGCAGATGACCGTGAGGCCAATACCTGGTTGAGCCGCCTCGGTTGGACACGCCGTGGACTGGCTCGCACGCTACCATTGCATCCGCTGGATCAAGCAGGTGTAGCCGAGGTGTTACGGCAGATGAGCTTTCCGCTCGATCGCCTGAGTAGACGTGTCGATATCGTTGCCGAACTGTACCGTCTGAGCGAAGGTGACCCGCTGCTGGTCCGACTCTACGTAGACGACCTATGGGAGCGGGGCGAAATGGCTGTGCGGCTGCAGCCAGAAGACCTGCGTTCCATTCGCCCAGGCTTGTCAGGCTACTTCGATCGATGGTGGGAAGACCAGCGTCGGTTATGGGGCAAAGGAGCACCACTTCATGAGCCAGCAGTACAAGTCCTGCTCAACCTGTTGGCCTGCGCACTTGGCCCGCTAAGCAGAGACGACTTGTTGAGGTTGGTGTCATCTATGATGAACCTCAAGACCTGGGATCTCGAACTCCACCTGCAGTCTTTGAAACGATTTGTCATTGGTGATGGGAAACACCAGGGATACGCCCTTACTCACCCTCGTCTAGGTAACTACTTTTATGAGGAGCGGTTGAGCAAGGTAGAGCGCCAAGAAGTGGAGAACCGCTTTTTAAAGTGGGGAGAAGAGACACTTGCAGATTTGAATGAGGGGCAGTTGCTACCGGAGCAAGCATCTCCTTATATAGTCCAATATTATAGTAGCCACCTAGAACGAATGGACTGTAATACAGAATTGCGTCTATCCTTAATATGCGATGGTTGGCGGCAAGCGTGGGTGAAGCTAGAAGGATCTTATACAGGCTTCCTGAATGACATAGAGAGAGCCTGGCGAGCGGCGGAAAGGGACGACGAGGTGGCTGTCGATGCTGGGAACATGGCTTCTTATATAGGAAGAGAGGTGCATTGCCTTCTGTGTCGGACAAGTGTCAACAGCCTGGCCAAGAATACTCCGCCTACGCTTCTGGCAGAATTGGTGAAGAGGAAGATATGGACTTCAGCCCAGGGCCTGGCCTACGCTCGCCAAATACCCGACTCGGCTATGCGGGCAAAGGCGTTAGCATTGCTTGTGCCCTACTTGTCGAATATTGCGGAGATTCTACAGGAGGCCTTGGAAGCAGCACGGGCGATTGAGGATAAAAACGATTGGGCAAAGGCGCTTGCAAATCTGGCTTCACAGTTGTCAGAGTTGGGCTATCAGCAGGAAGCTTTAGAAGTGGCACGAGCAATTGAAGATGGGTATTGGCAAGCAAACGTGTTAGTTAATTTGGGCTATCCGCAGGAGTCGTTGGAGACGATGCAGACAGTTACTAATCAAGAGGACCGGACAAAGGCACTGGACGAATTAAATTCATGGTTGTCCGAGGTAGGTTTCTATGGGCGGGTCAATTTGACCGACATCAAAGAGTTACCACCCCAGTTACCAGAGGATCTGGTATCGAGTTTAATATGGAGTTGGCGGCTGTTAGAATCTGAGTATTGGCAGGCAGAAATGCTGAAGAGCCTGGCGCCTTACTTATCGGGAAAACGACTTCGGGAGATGCTGCAGACGGCACGTATGATTAGGACTAAAAAAGATCGGTCAAAGGCCCTGGAGGAACTTGCTAAGCTGGGCTATGCGCGAGAGGCCCTGGAAATAACGAAGGCAATTGAGGAGGAAGAATACCGGGCGGAGTCGTTGGCGCGGCTAGCTCCTTATCTTTCTGAGGTTGGCAGGAAAACCCGTCAAGTGACCCGTCTTCATGGTGAGTCGTTGACACGGCTAGCTCCTTATTTATTTGAGGAGCTATTGCGAGAGGCCCTGGAAATAGCGAGGGTGATTGAGGAGGAAGAATACCGGGCGGAGTCGTTGGCAGGGCTAGCTCCTTATCTTTCTGAGAAACTGAGGGATAAGGTGATACAAGAGGTATTAGAGATAGCAACGACGATTGAGGATGAAGAGAGCTGGGTAAAGGTGTTGGTGCAACTGGCTCCTTTCCTACCTGAGCCGCTGTTGCGAGATGTGCTGGAGAAAGCACAGGCGATTAGAGATGAAGAATATTGTGCAAACGCCTTGGAGGAACTGGCCTCTTGTTTGGCTACGATGGGTTATTCGCGGGGGGCACTGGAGATAGCGATGACGATTGAGGATGAGGAGTATCGAGCCGGGTCGTTCAAAAGGCTGGCGCCTTACCTGTCTAAAGAATTACTGCGGGAGGCATTGGAGCTTGCGGAGGCGATTAGGAATGAAGAGTGCCGAGTGGAGGTGCTGGCTGAACTTGCTTCACGACTGATCGAACTAGGATATCCCCAGGAGGCGCTGGAGATAGCGGGGAAAATTGAAGATGAAGAGAACCGGGCAGAAGTTTTGGTAGGGTTCGCTCCCCACGTTCCCGAGGAATTGCAGCGGGAGGTGCTAAAGGCCATAAAGGAAAGTGAGTCAGAGTACTGGCTGGCAGAGGCACTGTCGAGACTGGCTTGCTATCTAGCCGAGCCACTACTGCAGGAGGCGTTGGAATGGGTGCAGGTTTTTACAGATAAAGAGTATCAATCACGTGCATTAGCAGAATTGGCCTTGCGGCTGGTTGAGTTGGGCCATTTGCAGGCCGCATTACGGGCGACACAAGCGATTGCGAATGAGGAACACCAGGTAAGAGCGCTGGTGAAACTAGCTCCTCGGTTAGCCGAGTTGGGCTTCCCCCGGAAAGCGATTGAGGCAGTGCCGATGATTAAGTTCGAATATTGGCGGGTTGAGACGTTGAGGAAGCTAGTCTTGAAATTAGCCGAGTTGGGCTATCTACAGGATGCATTGGAGCTAGCTCGAACAACTAAATCCAAGTATGGCTTGACAAAAATGTTGATAGAGCTAGTGCCCTACTTGCCTGAGAAGCTGAAGAGCGAAGTGTTCCAGGAAATGCTGGAGGTGGCCTTGGGGATTAGGGGTGAAGAGGATCGGATAAAAACTCTGGTGGAACTAGCCCCCTACCTTCCAAAGGGACTACTGGGAGGGCTGCTAGAGGCGGCGCAAGCGGTTGAGTCCAAGTATTGGCAGGCAAATTTGTTAGCAAGTCTTGCCCCTTACTTGTCAGAGCAGTTGCTTAGGAAGGCCTTGGAGATAACGATGATGATTGAGGATGAAGAGTACCGAGTCAAGGCGCTGATAGGGCTAGTTTCCTACTTACCTAAGAATCTCTTACAAGAGACCTTGCGAACATCGCAGGAGAAGATTAAATCTGGGTATTGGAAAGCAAATGCGTTGGCATTACTAAGCGCACGACTGAGCCAATTAGGTTTTCTGCAAGAGGCTCTGAAGACAGTGCAGACAATTACAACTGAGTATTGGCAGGCGGAGGCGTTGGTGGAACTGATCCCCTCTCTGCCAAAACTAGGGCTTGTGGAGGCACTGGAGATAGCGAAGGGAATTGTAGATGAACGAGAGCGGGCAAGAGTAATGGTAAGTTTGAGCCGCGGATCTGCCGAAGTGAGTTCTCTACAAGACGCTTTAGCGAGCGCTCGTAGGCTTCAATATGCGGAAGATCAGGCAAAGGTGCTAATGGAACTGCTTCCCTACCTGCCAAAGGAGCTATTGCAGGAGGTGCTGGATGTTGTAAAGGCGGTAAAAAATGAAGAGTGTCGCTTAGAGTTGCTAGGGATTCAGGTCTCTAAATTGGCCGAGTTGGGTTATCTGCACAAGGCATTGGAAGCAGCGCGAGCAATTGAGGATGAATACTACCAGGTAGAGGTGCTAGGGAATTTGGTCTTTCAATTGAAAGAATTGGGCTACCCGCAAAAGGCGCTAGAGATAGCCCAAGCAATTGAGGATGAAGATTATCGCCTAGTGGTGCTAGACAATTTGACCTTTCAGCTGGCTGAGTTAGGCTATCTGCCGATAGCACTAGCAGCAGCGCGAGCAATTGAGGATGAGTTCTACCAGGTAAAGGTACTAGCAGACCTGGTTTCATACCTACCCGAAAGTTTGTTTGAGGAGGTACTTAGGGCAATATGGAAAATTCTTTACGTAGAAAAGCAAGGCGTGAGGGATAATGAGATTACAAAAGAATTGCGAGAGAAAGTCCTATCAAAGCTAGCTCCTCACTTGGCTAAACTGCCTCCTGTTAACCTCTATACTCTTTGGCGCGACGCGCTCCATGTCTTGGCCAGCAGCACACGCCAGGATCTGTTGGTGAATCTATCTACCTTATCCCCCGTCATTTTTTCGCTCGGTGGAGCAAGAGCAATAACCGAAGCCAGTCACGCTATCTTGAAAGTAGGACAATGGTGGCCATAATAGCTGCCTACTACCATTTCTCTACCGAGAGATTTTTCTAATATCTGCTCTATCTCTATTTAAAGTCTGTACTGCTCATTAGTAAGATGGCTGCGCTTTGTGTCAGCAGCTCTCACGAGCGAGAGTACTTGGGTCTCCATAGCCTACGGGTTGTGCAACAAGATGAAAAGTTTGTTAAAATCAGCAAGTTCCTCTGCTTATGAAAACACTTCCCACAACCTAGAACCAGTCGATTGGCCTTTTCCCCTTTTCTCCCAGGTCCTCACTGCGCTCTGTCCGTCTTTCTCCTAGGTGCCTTCCGCCTTCGTCTGATACTGTATTTTTGTGCTGACGGTACCAGAAGGCGCTCCTACTGACCTCGTGATAAGAAACTAAACCGAGTAGCCGCATTAGGGACGTGCCAGGAACTTGCAGAGGGTGGAGATCACTTCTGTATGCACATACAGGGCATCTTTGTTGACATAGACGGAGCTATGCCGGCCAGAACTGTACACGAAATGGTCATCGCTTACGATAGCTCCTGCATTGGCAAAGATCTGCATCAGTGTTGGATCGTTCATCAAGACCGCCTTTCCACACGTGAGTAAGTTGAGGAGAAGCTAGCCAAAAGAGTGAAGGCGAACTTCTCGTGAGTGAGAACACCTTCCTCGGAAGAGGCGATGCTCTTGCTTGAAAAATGGTGAGAGAGCTGATCCTGCTGAGAGTGTCAGCAGAGCGTCCTCCCTTCTCTGGCGCTTCTCCGCCAGAGATACATTCTCAAAGAGGATCATAGCTCAAGCAAGCTGAAGCCTCCATGAAAGGTCCTGGACAGAAACGGTTCGCACGAAAGAGCATTTCCAGCATGAATGTACTATCAGCTCAAGCAGTCGCTCACACCAATACGACTCCTTGATTTAGTTTCTTATCACGAGGTCAGTAAGTATGGCAATCCTCCATCTACAGGTCCACACAGTCTGCAGACCATGTGAAAGGAGGGAGCACAGCGCGAGGCGATCCGTACGACCTGAAATGATGCCGATCAGGTGAAAGCTTGCAAAGCAATATCATCCTGGTAGGTACAGTATTGGTATCCAATTGTGGCGAGAAGAGATAACCTGCGGCATGCAGATGACCATGAGCTCTTTACGAGAAAGCATACCGCGCCAGAGATACGAAATGAAGGAAAGGATATTGATCATGGAGCAGCGAAATGAACTGGCGTCGCAACCATTGTTGCTTACCATCCCTCAAGTGGCAACAAAGCTTGGCTTGAGTCGTGCAATGGTTTATGTTCTCATTAATAGAGAGGGGCTTCCTGTCGTGCGCCTGGGAAGGGCGGTACGGGTTTCAACAACGTCTCTCCAAAAATGGATTGAGGAGCGTGAACAGTCATCACGCTTCCCTCAAGAGGAGCAGCACTTCTTCTTAAGCACCCGCTAGACAAACACTGCGCTGATGCTCTTGATACCCATTAATAGCGACTTCACTGGTATTCCCGCTGATTCATAAGGGCACAGCAGCACTCATTGATCAGCTTCAATAGCGCCCGCCGTTCTATGCTCGACTTTACTGATCATCAATGCATCACCCATAAGCTAATGGGAAATTCTTCTCTCATTGAGTAGGACAGGTGTTCAGAAATTGCCAATTCACCATACTATAAGAAAGAATAGTGCTACAGGATGCTCATAGTAGGCCTGTCAAGAAAATCAGGGGAAGGAAGATTCTATGGCCAGACGCGGACACGGTGAAGGCTCCATCTACTTGCGGAGCGACGGTCGGTGGGCCGCAAGTATCTCAGTTGAAGACGGGAAGCGAAAGACGTTTTATGGTAAAACTCGAAAGGAGGTGCAAGAACAGCTCAAGACTGCGTTGCACCAGCAGCAGCAAGGGATGCTGGCAACCGGCCCACAGCAGACAATGAAGC
>WNFX01008149.1_pt1 | contig 13003 bp, 11 predicted proteins | sample 5400111 | NCBI WGS metagenome assembly WNFX01 (sample SAMN13153363, study PRJNA577476) | soil metagenome | isolation source: 40 cm soil or saprolite under grassland replicate 1 | place: USA:California | collected 2016-06-15
TTGCAACACTTGTTAACCCACTCCTTTAGCGGCAAAGCGCTTGCCGTCAAACGAGTGACGGAAAACCAAGGTAGGAAAACACCTGGCGTGGACAAGGTCACATGGACGATGCCGAGCCAGAAAATGGCAGCCGTACACCAGCTTCGACAAAGGGGCTACCGTCCCCAGCCATTGAGGCGAGTGTACATACCCAAGAGTAATCACAAATTGCGCCCGTTAGGCATTCCCGCCATGTCGTGCAGGGCCATGCAGGCTCTGTATCTTCTGGCGTTGGACCCCATCGCCGAAACGCTTGGGGACTCCAATTCCTACGGGTTCCGCTCAGCACGATCTCCAGCAGATGCCATCGAGCAATGCTTCACAGACCTGTGCCAACGCAACTCAGCGCAATGGATACTTGAGGGAGACATCAAATCATGCTTCGACAACATCTCGCATGACTGGCTCTTAGCACACATTCCTATGGACACACCCATCCTCAGGAAGTGGTTGAAAGCAGGGTTCATCGATAAGCACGTCCTCTATGCTACCGAAGAAGGGACCCCGCAAGGGGGGATTTGTTCACCCGTGATTGCCAACATGGCCTTAGATGGCCTTGAGAGGAAATTACGAGAACACTTTCCCAAATCCCATCGAGGAAGCAGCAAAGAGAAAGTGAACTTTGTACGCTTCGCCGACGATTTCATTATCACTGGCAAGTCGAAAGAAGTCCTTGAACAAACGGTGAAGCCCCTGGTGAAGCAATTCATGGCAGAGCGAGGGTTGGAACTCTCACCGGAGAAAACCCTCATCACCCATGTCGAGGACGGCTTTGATTTTCTGGGACAGAATGTCCGCAAGTACAAAGGGAAACTCCTCATCAAACCCTCTCAAAAGAACGTGAAAGCGTTCTTAGAGAACATCCGAAAGATCGTGAAGGAAGACAAGCAAGCGGTGGCTGGACATCTGATAGCACAACTCAACCCGAAAATCCGGGGTTGGGCCAATTATCACCGCCATATCGTAAGCAAGGAAACCTTCACCAAAGTGGACCACGCAATTTTCACGATGTTGTGGCAATGGGCCAAGCGGAGACATCCCAAGAAATCCCACACCTGGATCAGGAAGAAATACTTTCACTCTATTGGAGGAGATAATTGGGTTTTCAGTGGAGAAATTCTTGGACGAGATGGAGCATTTCATCCCATCCGACTCCTCAAGATGAGAAGTATCTCCATTGAAAGACATGCCAAGATTCAGAGCGAAGCCAATCCCTATGACCCCGCCTGGGAAATGTACTTTGAGAAACGTCTTGACGTGAAAACGGTACACAACCTTCGGGGAAGACGGAAGTTGCTTGCTCTCTGGAAACAGCAGCAAGGTCTTTGCCCACTCTGTTCTCGAAAGATCACCAAACTGACGGGATGGCATAGCCACCACATCGTGTGGCGAAGTCTCGGAGGTGGAAGTGAGTTAGAGAACCAGGTGTTACTCCATCCTGAATGCCACGACCAACTTCACCGCCAAGGGTTAACCGTATCGAAACCGCGTCCCACAAGGGGCGTTAGAAAGGCTTGAGCGGCATGCGGGGAAACTCGCTCGTGCCGTTCTTAGAGGGCTTGAGGGCGGCAACGCCCTCCGGCTACTCGGCCAGGCTTAACGCTTCTCGATTGAATTGAGCGCGGTTTTTTGGGCCAACACGTGATGCACGAGCGAAACAGCCGCCGCCGCAGCCAGTGGCTGGTAGAGGTCCTGCTTGTGGCCATCGCCCCAGTCGCAGATCGATTTGACCAGAATCCATGCCACCCCAAACCTTCCGGCAACGGCGCATAAGCCTGCCCCCTCCATCTCCCCACCTATGGCTGCGGGGAAGCGTTTGAAGAGCACGGCCTTAAAGTCCGGGTCATCCACCAGCTTTTCCCCCGAGAGAATCGGGCCAACTTGCAGGTTGCATGCCTTGCCATCTGGCATGGGACGAACAAAGCGCCAGGTTGGCGCATTCTCAAAGCGGTTGAGCAAGACGGCATTGCTGGGCGGGATAGGGTTTCGAAAGATCACGTCCGCGCCGACGCGCTGGCCCTCGTAAGGAACGATCTGAGAGGCAACCAGCACATCGCCCAGGTGTTGCTTGGAGGGATCTTTGCCAAAGGCGACGCCGACCATGATGATCGCTCTGGGCCGCCATATGATCTGCGCTTGCTGGGCCGCCAGGATAACGGAGCCTTCACCGATGGACCCCATACGACACTTCGTAACAACCGCCTTATAGGCCCCGAACTTTCCGAGGTAATAGGTTTCAGGCCCGATATACGCCAATAAAACACGTCGCCTCGGCGAATAGGGTTCGAGTTTGTGCATGGCTGCTCGTAGCTCGGTATCGTTGGCGGTGATAATGACAACATCTATCTCAGAGCTGATCGCCCTGGCCTGCGCTTCGTCGATTATGGTGGTTCGCGGAAAGACAGGCGCCCACGGTTGTTCTTCGACCTTAAATTCAATTTGATCTGGGATGATTACCTTTCCCACCTCCGGCAGACGTGCCCCGGCATGCCCTCCTACAGAGGCTCCCTGGGCCGGGTTATTTGTTGAAACTGGTGCGGATAGCTGGGCATTGACCGGCGCAGCTTTTAGCTGCTCGAGAATGCCACGCACGCCTCTCACTACATTTAGAAAGGCAGCGTTACGGTTTGGCCAACTGCCTATAGGTCTTTTATCAGTAGGGAGAGGTGCGAGCTTGCCAAGAATCGAGTATTCCCAATCGACTTCGTGCAGCAGAACGGGTACAACGTATACATTCGGTGGCGCATTCCTTGCCACAGCCTGCTTTGCGAGATTGTAGGTCTCATTTGCAGCCATGAAACGTGCGCTCACGAGCAGAAGGATTATAGAGGCGGTTTTCAGATGGCTATCGATGGCCTGTTTCCACTCAGTACCGCCGACAATCTGGCTGGGGTCCCAGATCGTGACGAGACCTTCCGTTTCCAGGGATTTCAAGTTATCTTTTAGTTCTCTCAGGAGTTCTGCATCTTCCCTGTCATAAGCGATGAATATCTCTATCTTATCTTCCATGAGCACTTTCCCTCAAATTTTTTTGGCGCTATTAAGTATAGTATAGTTCAAATTTTTTATCAAGTTTTTGTGTACCCTTAGACACCCCGACAGCAAGAGGAGGATACTCAGCAAGTCAGTACCGAGGGCGCGCAGTTAGCGAACTCTGGCGGTGTCATATGGGTCTGGTGAAACATCTGTTTCATAGTAAAAAGAAAAAATTTAATATAAACTAAAAGATATCAAACATTTTTAATCAAATACCAGGTGTATCAAACAATAAAAGGAGTTCCCTACTTCGCTTGGAGGCTTGAGATGGAATCGCATGTACATTGCATCAGAGAGGAGGGGGTTCTTCAAGGACTTGCTAAAACCATCCGCCGCCAGCACTGTGCCCTGCTCATCGGGTTGGGACTCGCATTCCCAGAAAATATAGATGAAAAGCTGCCACAAAGACATCTGAAGGAGTTACTGACAAGAATGGTACAGTGGTGTGAGGATGAGAAATTAATCGCGCAGGAAGACATCAAAAAAGACTTTAAGAAAATGCTCGCAGATGGTGAACTGGAAAAGGCGGAGCGAAAAATCCAGGAGTACCTCATAGATGCTGATAAAAGGCGGCAATGCATGAGCACTGTTCTCCTGCAAAGCCAGGCTGAAGTACGCTACATTTATCGTCTCCTTTCACAAATGTCCTTCAATGCTTACCTCTCGACAGGTTACGATGAGTTTCTCGAAACGGCCTACAAGGACATAGAAAAGTTTCCCCCGTTGTCGAAGTATTACAAAGATTCTATAGATGATGCACTCGGTGCCTACCAGACGGAAGAACCTTTTATTCTCAAGCTGCACGGCGATGTTACCGAAGATTATCGAGAACCAATAACACTCAGCAATCGATTTGCAAAAAGCAACCTTCTTGAAGCCATCGTCTATCCAAAGCAACTCCGAGACTTGCTCGCAGATGTACATACATTATTTGTGGGGTTTGAAAAGGTTGATCCTGATCTGGAGGGGCTTAAAAGTATCGTAAACAAAAAGGATGAGCTAAATCGCTGGTTGCTCATACCAGAAGATCATCTCACCGAGCATGAGGCTGAGATGTTGTGGAAAGATGACAAGATCACTACTCTTTACTATACCGATCGACCTGAGCTTATACAATTTTTGAGAAGGCTCGAAGAAGTGGCTGCCACACCGCAGGAGATCGAGGTCTATGTATCGTATGCCCCTGAAGATAACGAGATACAAAGCATGTTACAGAAACATCTCAATGTTATGAACTATCCAGGTCTGAAGATCACATGGAGTGATGGGAGAATTGAGCCTGGCCAAGAGCGGAAGCGAGTCATAGAGGAACGCCTCAAGAAAGCTGAAGTGATACTCTTGCTGGTCAGCGTGGACTACCTGTCATCGATCAACGAGAGGAACATCAGGATCGAGATGAGGCGGGCAGTACAAAGAGACCGCGAGGGAAAGGCTCGCATCATTCCCATAATTTGCCGCTCTTGTGAATGGAAGGACGCCCCATTCGGTCGTCTCGCAGCGCTGCCTTCTAATGAGATCCCTATCGACCTGGCATCAAATATTGATAAGGTTCTCCTCGAAGTTGCAAGAGCAATTAGGACCGCTATCAACGAGTGGGTAGAGAAACACCAGGATGCACTGCTCCCCAATGCCCGCTCCACCTCCCAGGTCACCCCTGGATCTGGGCCAGCAAGCCCTGATCAGGTGTAAGGACTGCCTGCGCTATGCTCGCACAATGGTAATACCGACCGCCCTGTAAGACGCGAGTGCCTCGTTCGGCACAGAGCCCGCAGTCACCAGGTGCGTCAGGTCGTTGAGCGGCCCGACGACGTAGGGTGAGGCTGTGCCCAGCTTCTCGGCGGAGGCCAACACTACCACCTCGGCAGCGCATTACCTCATGGGAAATCTTACCTTGGCGGTCTTGTTGGCCCTGGAAAAGATTCAACGGAATGGCACATCTTGGGTAAGAAGAGGAAGAGCTTTAGTGAGACAGTGCAGGTTGTGATGAAAGGGTAGACATTCTGCCTCACAGTGTTTTTGCAACCTAGCCACTTCTATGATATGCTCTTGATGTATCGTCAAGAACGAATCATGCAATGCGTTTAAGTGTGACATCCTTTGCTATAGAAGGAGGAAATGGTTATGCCTCTCAAAACACAAGCCGCTACTGAAATTGCACGGTTTCTCGCGAATCATCCAACTCCTGAACAAATCGTTGCTTTCCATCCCTCTTCTGAGGTAGCTGAACGAGCATATGAACTCATCCATACTGAGCGTGAGGACTCGCTCACAGAAGAGGAACGCCAAGAACTCGAAAGCTATTTGGTCATTGAATATCTTATGGAGCTGGTAAAACTTGAAGCCCAGCGACAATTGAGACAGCAGGCATCCTAAGGCGATGACCAAGAAACCCTCCGTCCCCGAACGTATACGGCATCAGGTGCAAGAGCGTGCGCAGGGACGATGTGAATACTGTCTCATCCATGAATCAGATATGTATTATCCGCACGAACCAGACCATGTGATTGCTGAAAAACACGGTGGACCGACATCCCTTGATAATCTGGCGTGGGCGTGCTTTTATTGTAACCGTTTCAAAGGCTCAGACCTTGCTTCTGTTGACCCAACATCACAGAAAATCGTCTTCCTCTTTCATCCACGTGAGCAGAGATGGAATCGCCATTTTCGCCTCAACGGTGGTCTTATCGAAGGCATTACCTCAAGTGGTCGCGCTACTGTCGCTCTTCTTCATCTCAATGATGCTGAACGAGTGGCCTACCGACTTGGGCTGATTGATATTGGCCACTATCCTGCCCGATAGGAGCCAGTACAACCGAGGGGGCCGGTTCGATCGCCAAGCTTACCAGGAACGCAACTGTGGATAACCCCTCATCAATGGACTCAAGCAATTCCACCGCATTTCCACTCGCTGCGAAAAACGAGATGCAGAAGAATGTTATGAAGGCATACCAGCGTTTGTGAGCTGGGTCAATTGAAGGAGGCTTTATAGGCACTACCCGGTCCCATTGCTTGTGCATTGGCTTCGGTCTCCCACACTTTTGTGTGTAACGAAAAGGCGAAACCGGGGACAAAGAGAATGAGGCCTTAAGTGTGGTTGAGAAAATGAAGACATGACATCAAAAAAGGAGGGTGCGCTTCGCCTTCTGAAGGCCATACTTCAGCGCACAAGCATGCATGACAACCTTGATGAACTTTCCGACGTCACGTGAGCATATCCTCAGCAGTGGAAACACAACCATAGGGATCATACCCGAACTGAGTCTCGTCTCACACTTTCAGGTCGGTTCCTGGCAGGTACTTTATCGACCAGGGGAAACGGGTAACGTCAAACGTTGGGGACTACCACTCATGATCCCAAACTTCTCACGGCTTAAGGATGGTATTTTCAAGGAGAAGGATACACTTCTCCCGATACACGGTTTTGGACGCAATTTGCCGTGGACAGTCATCGAGCAGGACTCCAGCCGTATCAGCTCATCCTGGGCCAGTTCCCACCAGGCAGTTGATTTCTTTATGGGGATGAGTGCTGCCCTGGTTGCCACGAGACGACCCAGTTCAACTTGTTGGACCACTAATGCGGACCGCTCCATCTTGTGAAGGTAGCGTTCGTAACTGGTCACACCACGCAGAAGCCAGATACTACTCTCCAGGGTTGCGGCCTGATTGCCCTCGAAGATCGACACTCGTGGGACCGCTGGCAGAGCCTGGCCGGCGATGACTTGCATGCGTTCGACTCCCCACCTTCCAGCGGTGCCCCCTACAAAGGTATGGAGAAGCGCAGTCATAGCATCGGCTCCTTGATCTGCTGAATATTACGGGCAGTCGGACCAGTTCTCGTCTCAACAACCTCAAACTGCACCGGAATACCCGGCCTGATGGTGCGATACCCCTGCCCAGGAAGAGCCGTAAAGTGAAAGAAGACATCCTCAACTGACCCCTCGCGTGCGATCATGCCAATACCTGCATTGAGATCGAACCAGCTGATCACGCCTTGTGCTATTAGCAGACCATTTGCGCCGAGTGAAGGCGAGCCATTAGCCCATTCTTGCTGGGGAATGCGAATCTTCCCCACTTCCGGCGTGTCATACGCTTCGTAGCGGTAATCAGAACGGCTTTCCATGATGGTACGCAAGTCATGTCGCAGTTCCTCATTGGTGGGGCGACCGACAAAATACCACCCGTTATAGATGGCGTGGATGCGCAGATCGGGCCGCAGCACAAACGTGTATGGCTGCGCACGATAAGCGTACTCGCCTTCCGTCTCATCCAAAATGTTGATCTGCTTGATAACGATGCGCTGCTCATCAGACAAGAAAGTCCACTGCGCTCCCAGGCCAGCGCGAAACGCAGCCTGGACGAGCGGCGGGTCCGCACTTACAGCAACGAGCTTAGCGTAATTCACCCTGAGTTCGTGTTGAAATTCCACGAACTGCCGCATCTGCTGCTGATCGCGTGGGCAGAAGAATCCTCGAAAAAAGACGAGGATCAGTGGGTAGCCATCCAGAAATCCCAGGTGCTGGTCGAGGAGACTGGGCTTCGTGAAGTGTGAGAGTCGCGTCAGTTCGTTCTGCTGATTTAGCAGAGCAATGTCGGGAAACTGATCCTTTACCTGAAGATTGGTTGTCATACGTATATTCTCCTGGTGATACATGAGCTGTGTGATCTTTTCATCAGTTGCTCACTAAGTCAGAGTTATTCAGTTCTCTAGTCTCGCAAGAGTATTGAACGTTACGTCTCTGCCGATCGGGATTGATCTGAAATTGTGATGATCTGTCTGTAACGAATCGGCATATATCTAGACTATATCTCAGGGACATGCATACACAGCAGGTGGGAGCGTTTGAAAGTGGGGGCTTCAGCGTCGACGCCTCTTCTCCGATCAAGGCATGACTATCGCAAGTGCGCCATGTCCATGTTTCCTGGACGGTCATGCTGCTTATGGCCGTCCAGTACGAGAATGTTTTGAACGAAATCCTAAAAGAAAGGATACGCAATGAAAGCAATAGCAGTCTATCCCGGCAAACCGAATTCGATGCATTTAGAAGAGATTCCGATGCCAAAAGTGACGGATATTCCAAAAGGGCAAGGCGTACTGGTGAAGGTGTTGCGAGTAGGCGTTGACGGCACAGACAAAGAAATCAATGCGGCAGAGTATGGCATGGCACCGGGCGGCTACAACTTCCTCATTACTGGTCACGAGAACTTCGGCCAGGTGATGGAGGTTGGTCCAAATGTGCCAGATACTATTCGACCAGGAACGTATGTTGTAGCTACCGTGCGCCGCCCAGGGCATAGCATTTACGATCAAATTGGCCTCCAGGACATGACAACCGATGATGTGTACTATGAGCGCGGCATCAACCTGCGACATGGCTATCTCACTGAGTACTACGTTGAGGACGCAGCGTACATCGTAACGCTCCCTGCTACTCTACGCGAGGTCGGGGTGCTGCTAGAGCCGACGACGGTGGCACAGAAAGGCTTGAATCAGGCCTATGAAATTCAGAGACGATTGAAGGTCTGGCAACCGCACCGTGCGGCGGTGGTCGGCGCTGGCACGATTGGCTTACTCGCTACCCTGGGGATGCGCCTGCGGGGCGTGGAGGTGACTTGCTACTCTCGTCGATTGCCACCGTACTTTAACAGCGATCTCATCTCCGAGCTTGGCGCTCACTACGTCAGTTCACAACAGGCCACGCTGACCGAAGCGAGTGAGATGTATGGGCCTTTCGACATCATCTTTGAAGCCTCGGGCTTTAGCCCACTGGCCTTTCAGGCGGCAGAGGCGCTAGGTAAAAATGGCGTCCTCGTTCTATCGAGTGTGACGGGTGGAGAGAAGAAAGTTGAGGTGAATGCAGATATGATCAACCAGGGCTTCGTGCTTGGCAACAAAGTGATGGTTGGAACCGTCAATGCCTCTCGTGCTGACTTTGTTAGCGGCGTGAATGACCTGGTCAAGGCTGAAGCTTTCTTCCCCGGTTGGCTGAACAAGTTGCTCACCACAAAGGTAAGTGGGTTGGAAAACTATGCCGAGATGCTCCGCCACCTCACTGAGGACAAGGAAGCCATCAAGGTTTATGTCGAGGTCGCGCAAGAAATGTAGGGATGCCCCTTGCACAGCCTGCATGGCCTCCCTTCTTGGAAAGGATGATGACAAAGATGGTGAACAGCAAATCGGTTGAGAAGCCACCGGCTCTGGAACTGAATGCAGAGCGCCTGAGACTTGCCGAGGCGCATGAGTATACGAAACCATGGTATCGCTGGGGACCGTATCTCAGCGAGCGCCAGTGGGGGACGGTTCGTGAGGACTATTCCCCCTCTGGGAGCGCCTGGGACTTCTTCCCACATGACCACGCACGTTCCCGTACCTATCGCTGGGGCGAAGATGGTCTGCTGGGTATCAGTGACGAACAGGGTCTGCTGTGCTTCGCACTCAACCTGTGGAATGAGGCCGACCCGATTCTCAAGGAGCGGCTCTTCGGCCTGACCGGTCCGGAAGGCAATCACGGTGAGGATGTCAAGGAGTACTACTACTTCCTTGATAGTACCCCCACCCATTCATATATGAAGGCCCTGTACAAGTATCCGCAGCGTGCTTTCCCCTACGCTGAACTGGCGGCGGAGAATCGCCGTCGCGGGCGAGGTGAACCCGAATACGAATTGATCGATACCGGTGTGTTTGCAGAGGATCGTTACTTCGATGTCACCGTAGAGTATGCCAAAGTCGATCCGCAGGATATACTCATCCGCATTTCTGCTGCAAATCGCGGTCCAGAAGCAGCACCGCTGCATGTGCTCCCTACGCTCTGGTTCCGCAATACCTGGGACTGGGGATATGATCACGACGAGGAAAACCGTCGCCCGGAACTACGGGCCGTAGAGACACTTTCAACGCCAACTGGGATGGAGAGACAGAACCTTGTTCAAGCTACCCATGCCACACTGGGAGTGTACTGGCTTGCGTGCCAGCATGGCGAGAAGGAGCCGCAGTTGCTCTTCACAGAGAACGAGAGCAATGCACAGCGGCTATGGGGTGCGCCGAATCGTACACCTTACGTCAAGGACGGCATTAACGATGCCGTGGTGAACGGGGCCCAGGATACCATCAACCCAGAAGGTTTCGGTACCAAGGTTGCCTCACACTACACCTTTGTCATTGCCCCCGGTGCGACTGAGACGGTCATGCTGCGCCTGTCGGCTACCCAGCGCAACAACCCTTTCGCGAATGTCGAAAAGATCTTCGAGGCACGGCAAGCGGAAGCAGACAGCTTTTATCTGACATGTGGTGCTAAAAATTTGTCTGAGGACGCACGCTTAGTGCAGCGGCAGGCGTTCGCCGGCCTGCTGTGGAGCAAGCAGTTCTACTACTACGACGTGGATATGTGGCTGCATGGCGATCCGGCTGGACCACCACCGCCAGACTCACACACGTCCGGGCGCAACAACGAATGGCGGCATCTCAACACCTATGACATCATCTCAATGCCCGATACCTGGGAGTACCCCTGGTACGCAGCGTGGGACCTGGCATTCCACTGCATTCCGCTCACGTTGGTTGACCCCGAATTCGCCAAGAAGCAGCTCATTCTGCTTCTGCGCGAGTGGTACATGCATCCTAACGGCCAGTTGCCGGCTTACGAATGGGCGTTTGGGGATGTGAACCCGCCTGTCCATGCCTGGGCGGCGTGGCGCGTGTACAAGATCGAGAAGCGCACCACAGGGAAGGCTGACCGTGTCTTCCTGGAGCGGGTCTTCCACAAACTCCTGCTCAACTTCACCTGGTGGGTGAATCGCAAGGACAGTGAAGGACACAACGTCTTTCAAGGTGGCTTCCTGGGCCTGGACAACATCGGGGTCTTCGACCGCAGCGCACCCTTGCCGACTGGTGGCCACCTGGAGCAATCCGATGGGACCGCCTGGATGGGCATGTACTGCTTGAATATGCTCATGATCGCCCTGGAATTAGCGCGCGAGAACCGAACCTATGAGGATGTCGCCACCAAGTTTTTCGAGCACGTCCTCTATATCGCCGACGCGCTCAACAACATTGCGGGAAAAGGTTGGCAAGTTTGGTTTCACGCTGGCACGAGCCAGGGATGGAGGAACGCCGCCTGCTGGCACTGGTGCGTGGTCATCGTATGAAGCGTCTGCTCAAGCGTATGCTCGACCCTGAAGAGTTCCTGAGTGACTACGGCATCCGAGCGATCAGCAAGTACCACGCGCAACATCCCTATGACTATCGTGCGCATGGCATGGACTACGTCGTCAGGTACGAGCCGGGTGAGTCAAGCACTGGACTCTTCGGTGGCAATTCCAACTGGCGCGGACCCATCTGGTTTCCAATCAACTTCCTGCTCGTCGAGACGCTCCAGAAGTTCCACCACTACTATGGCGACGATTTCTTAGTGGAGTGTCCCACTGGTTCGGGCCAGAAGCTCACGCTCTGGCAGATAGCCGATCAGCTCTCGTGTCGACTCACGCACATCTTCCTGCGTGGAGAGGATGGGCATCGCCCGGTCTTCGGCACGAACGAGACCTTTCAGACCAATCCGCATTGGCGCGACTACCCGTTGTTTTACGAGTACTTCCATGGCGATACAGGCCGAGGCGTCGGTGCCAGTCACCAGACTGGCTGGACGGCTGTGGTGGCGAAGCTGCTTGAGCAGACTGAGGGCAGGTAGACCGCTTTACGTTGAGCATTCCCCCAATGACTAGCGCGAGCATGCAGACAAGGTGTACGAGATATCTATGAAATGCGAAGGAGAGAGATCATGAGTAATTTGCCAATTGCCGATTATGCTTTACTGTCAGACTGTCGCTCGGCCGCACTGATCAGCCGCGCGGGTTCCGTTGACTGGCTGTGCTTTCCCCGCTTCGATGGGCCGTCGGTCTTTGCCCGACTGCTGGACGAGCAAGCGGGACACTGGTCCATCTACACGGTTGGTGCCATCGAAGTAAGCCGCCACTACATTGAGGGGACGATGGCACTTGAGACGACCTTCCGCACCCCAACGGGCGTCGCCGTGCTGGTCGACGCGATGGCGATGGGGCGCAATGAACGCGGACACGAACTGGGCGTCAACTCGCCTGGCATAGTGCTTCGCTCGGTCTCGTGCCAGAGCGGCACGGTGGAGCTAGAGCTTGAGTATGCCCCCCGCTTCGAATACGGCCTCATCTATCCCCTGCTGAGGCCAATTGAGGGAGGCATCCTCGCCCGTGGTGGCGCAGATGTCCTGGTCCTCTCCTCACCGCTGGTCTTGTCTATAGAAGGCTCAATTGCACGCGCTCGCTTCACCCTCCAGGCAGGTGAGCAGGCAAGCTTCGCACTACAGCACCGGCCTAGCTGGGAGAACACTCCACAGGTCTATACTCAGGTGGCGATCACCGACTACCTGCATGACACGGTTGTGGGATGGCGTACCTGGTCAGACCTGCATCAGCGATACGCGGGACCGTGGCGGGACCTGGTCCATCACAGTGGCCGTGTGCTGCAGGCGCTCATGTTCCGTCCCACGGGAGCCCTCGTCGCCGCACCCACCACCTCGCTGCCGGAGTCTGTGGGGGGAGAGCGCAACTGGGATTACCGCTACACCTGGATTCGAGACGCCAGCTTTACGCTGGACGCCCTCTGGGTCGCTGCCTGTCCTGATGAGGCGCACTGGTTCTTCTCCTGGATGGCCGGTGCAGTGGCTACCCAGATCCGGCGAGGCGTTGATCTGCAGATTATGTTTGGAGTCGGTGGCGAGCGCGATCTGAGCGAACGCTCGCTCGATCACCTGACTGGTTGGCGTGCCAGCCGCCCGGTACGCATCGGCAATGGCGCCTGGAATCAGCGCCAGCTCGACGTCTACGGGGAGCTCCTCGATGCGGCGCACCGCCTGCAAGACCAACTCAGTGGACTCGACGAGGTTACACGCAACTTCCTGGT
>WNFX01017044.1_pt1 | contig 13003 bp, 7 predicted proteins | sample 5400111 | NCBI WGS metagenome assembly WNFX01 (sample SAMN13153363, study PRJNA577476) | soil metagenome | isolation source: 40 cm soil or saprolite under grassland replicate 1 | place: USA:California | collected 2016-06-15
GAGGGATGTACTGCTCCAACCTATGCCAGCGACAGCCTGCACAGCGCCGTCGTAGAGATCAAGGTTATGGAAGGCGCTCGTGTGCGCTACACGACCATTCAGAACTGGTCGAAGAACGTCTACAATCTCGTGACCAAGCGTGCAGCGGCATACCAGGACGCAACGATGGAATGGGTCGATGGGAACCTGGGCTCGAAGGTGACCATGAAGTATCCGGCTGTCCTGCTGATGGAGCCAGGCGCTCGTGGCGATATCCTCTCAGTGGCATTTGCCAGCGATGGGATGCAGCTGGATGCTGGCGCCAAAGTTACGCATCTTGCTCCGCACACCACTTCGCAGATTCTCTCGAAGTCGGTCTCGAAGGGGACGGGTCGAGCCTCGTATCGTGGTCTGGTCCGCATCAACCGGGGTGCGCATCACACCAAGTCCCATGTCCGCTGTGACGCGCTCTTGCTCGATGAGCATGCCCGCACCGATACCTATCCAACTATTCGTGTCGAAGAGAACCAGACCGAGGTCGGCCACGAGGCGACCGTCTCGAAGGTCGGTGACGACCAGCTCTTCTACCTGATGAGCCGTGGCCTGGATGAGTCCGAAGCGTATTCGCTGATCGTCAACGGCTTCATTGAGCCGATCACCAAGGAACTCCCGATGGAGTACGCGGTTGAGCTCAACCGCCTGATCCAGTTGGAGATGTCCGGCAGTGTGGGCTAAACATCTGCTTATATAATGGCAGGAAGAAAACGATGCCCTACGGCATTGGGTGAGCATGATGTGGTCCAAGCGAGAACTTTTGTGGGCCGAAGTGAGCCATCATGACGCTTCGACGGCCCGAGCCCTCCCCACAGTGGAGCCATTCTTCGAACTTTTCACCACAGCGGAGAGCAATCGTGCCCATTGCTGCTCTCAACACCTTCTCATGGCAGGACGCTTCTTACAAACTGCCGAGCACATGAGCGAACCGTGAGTGGAGGAACGTTCTTTTAACGCTTGTTTTAACGCTCCCTGCTTATACTGAAAGTAGCTTGGACAAACAGGGTGTTGGGCATTCTTCACCCTTGACTATCAAGACTGAGATTGTTGGCCTTCGTTTTGAGCGCACATCAATGCTTCCCGTCCCCGTCCTGGCAGGCATCATTGAGGGTTGCCAAAGGCCCAGATGATGCGTTTACAGAGAGCTCCCTCTTGCTGGTACTCGACCCGATCGCGGCGGGTGTCCAGAAGGCGGTCGCTTTCACCACAGGCGTTTGATGTAAGAAAACAGGAATGCGATGGCTCAAGAAAACATCGCAGTAGAACTTGAAGAAGGAGAACACTCATGACACAAACGAAAACAAATACCGTTGGAAGGAAGAAGGAGGAGACACACATGAGAGCTATTGTGTATCACACCTATGGATCACCGGATGTTCTGAAACTGGAAGACGTTCAAAAGCCGGTCCCGCAGGACGATGAAGTCCTGGTACACGTTCATGCGGCATCCGTGAATGCAGCTGACTGGCATTTATTGAGAGGGAAACCGTTCTTGGCCCGCTTCGTAAACGGGCTTCAAAAACCCAAAAACACGAAGCTCGGCGCTGATGTAGCGGGGCGCGTTGAAGCGGTTGGCAGAAACGTCACGCAGTTTCAAGTCGGTGAGGAGGTATTTGGGTGCATGCCCTTACATGAGTTGGGCAGTTTGGCCGAGTATGTCTGTGCTCATGAAGATGCAGTGGCGTTGAAACCGGCCAAGATGACATTCGAGCAAGCAGCAGCCGTCCCTTTAGCGGCATTCACCGCCTTGCAGGGTCTGCGCGACAAAGGACAGATAAAGCTCGGGCAAAAGGTTTTGGTGAATGGTGCGTCTGGTGGTGTGGGTACGGCTGCCGTTCAGATTGCCAAGTCATTCGGGACTGAAGTCACTGGCGTATGCAGCACGCGGAATGTAGACATGGTGCGCTCGCTTGGCGCAGACCATCTCATTGATTACACGCAAGCAGATTTCACCAAAAATGGGCAGCGGTATGACCTGATCTTTGATGCTGTGGGAAATCGTTCGGTTTCAGATTTTAAGCGTGCATTAACTCCCACTGGGATTTGTGCCGTTGCGGGGTTTACAACCCTGTCTCATTTGTTCCAAGTTATAGTTCTGGGATCATGGGTATCAAGGACCGGGAGGAAGAAAATCGGTCTCATGGAGACGGCGAACCCAAACAAAAAAGATTTGCTTTTTATCAAGGAGCTTCTTGAAGCCGGCAAAGTAGTCCCTGTGATAGATAGAACGTACCCGTTAAGTGAGGTTCCTGAAGCTATCCGGTATCTTGAAGCAGGACACGCCAAAGGAAAAGTCGTCATCACTGTTGCAACCTAACAATAAAACCGAACGATCTCAGAGAAACATATGAAGGCGATTGTCTGCACAAAATACGGCCCTCCTGACGTTCTTGAACTAAAAGAGGTGGAAAAACCGACTCCCAAAGAGGATGAAGCACTGGTAAGAGTTCATGCGGCATCCTTAAATGCGGCTGACTTTGAAATGCTGAGAGGTACGTGGAGTGCCCGTTTCGGGGGGCTTCTCAAACCAAGGCACACGATACTCGGATCTGACATAGCCGGGCGGATTGAAGCAGTTGGAAGAAATGTCAAGCAGTTTCATCCAGGTGACGGGATATGGGGGGATTTATCCGAGTGTGGTTTTGGTGCTTTTGCCGAGTATGTGTGTGTTCCTGAAAATGCAGTAAGGCTGAAACCGACTAGTATGACATTCGAGGAAGCCGCGGCTGTACCTTCAGCAGGAGTCGTCGCCCTACAGAATCTTCGAGGTGTTGGATCATCTTCGCTCAGTTTTCTTCTCTCGGATAAAGGACACATTCAGTCGGGACAAAAGGTCTTGATTCATGGTGCGGGTGGTGGTGTGGGTACATTTGCGGTGCAGATTGCCAAAGCATTCGGGGCGGAAGTGACTGGCGTGGACAGCACGAGGAAATTGGATATGCTGCGCTCGATTGGTGCAGACCATGTCATTGATTACACGCAAGAGGATTTCACCAAAAGTGGGCAGCGGTATGACCTGATTCTTGATGTTGTGGCATCTCAGTCGATTTTCGATTACAAGCGTGCTTTGAATCCCAAGGGAATTTATGTTATGGTCGGAGGTTCCCTGGCTGCAATACCTCAAGGATTCTTACTAGGACCATTGATTTCAATGACTGGGAGTAAGAAAATGGGAAGCGTGATGTGGAAACCAAACAATCAAGAAGATTTGGCGATTTTGGAAGAGCTTTTTGCAACCGGCAAAGTAGCGCCTGTTATCGATAGACGTTACCCGTTAAGTGAGGTTCCTGAAGCTCTGCGGTATCTTGAAGAAGGACATGCCAAAGGAAAAGTAGTCATCACTGTGGAATAACATGGAACGAACATCCCTCTTTGCTTTCCTCAGCACACGCTCGCAGTGCGAGAACCTCTTTGTTTCCTTACCCTGGACAAAGAACGAATTTCTCACAAACCCGCTTCCTTATCAATGATGGGGAGAGCCCGCGTTGTCTCTTCCAGGTAGCGTTTGGGAGAGCATAACCACACCGAAACATGTGCTGGCTGCATCGTCTCCTCAACCACCGCCACCAGCTTGGTGCATAACTGGTTCAAGTCCACCTCATCACGGATGGTCGCACTAAACGTCGCGATCGTGCGGGCCGCGTCATACTTGCGACGGTAGAAACGACGGTCGATGAGCGCACGCGTGCGATCATGCAGTGGCTTGAACAGAAGCCCTATCAGAAGAGTGGAAGCGACAATCGCCAGTTGGTTTCCCTTTATGAGTGTGAGACTGCTTGTAAGGTATTGGAGCGTGAACACGCTGACTTCGTAGATCAAAGCCAGCACAACCGTCAAGGTGCTATAGACCAGCGTGCGGTGAATGATGAGATCAATGTCATAGAGCCGGTAGCGCAGAATGGCAAAGCCAATGGAGAGCGGGACCAGGAGGAAGGCGACGGGGAGGATGATACCCCACACTTCATTAAACAAAATAGGGTTGATAGTGTTGATGAAGGATGGGATGAGTTCGGCTATGAGGGATATGACGAGTAACCCGATGTAAAATCCGATTGCCGCCGCTACTCCTAAGATAACCCACTTCGTCTGCTGGCGCTGAACAGGCGTGGACACGCGCCTGTAGCGGTAGATTTGTAAAACGATGATGACTCCAAAGAAAACGGGATAAACCAGCAGGTTGAGCCACGCTGGCCAATTCGTATCGAAAGGTGAGGTGGTGGAAGGGAAGGAGTTGAAGAACTGGTAGATGATGACAAGCAGCAGGATCAGTCCCATCCAGCGTGGGGCTAGCCGTCCATTGGGGAAGAGCAGAAAGAACGCTAAGAGGGAGGTTAGACCAAGAAAGCTCACCAGACTGAGAGGCAAAGCGAAGACGGGATAGGCGAGTGCCAACATAAAGGTGGGATTGCCTAATGAAGGGGCGGTAGAAGACATCACCAGAAAAAAGGCGGCCAGCAACGCCAGCCAGTCATCCGACCTGCGCCAGAAAATGATGAAGCCGACAGCACACCAGATCGCCGTGATAATCGCGAAGAAGATGGTGAACAAAGCGGCATACTCAGTGCCAGAAAAGCCAAGAGTAGGGAGCGCCTGGAGTCCCTTTGCAGTCAGTGTCCCGGGGAGTTTGCCACATGCCGTGCCGATAAAACACCCCCTTTGGAGTTGCTGATAGTAGACTGGGATGCTGATCACAAAGAGTCCCACACTGGGAACCACCAGCGCCAACCACACGGCGCGGGCAATGATGAGCCTGGTGCCGGTTAAGCGTGTAGTCGCGGTGTTGGAAACTACCGCTCCGCCTGTGCTCTTTTGTTCAGTATCAGCCAGGTTCATGCATCTTTCCCTTCTTCAAGAGAGAAGAAAAACTCAACGACTCAGAGGTAGATTTCTGCCTTCCTCAGCACTATCATATCATACTTCCATGCCCAAGTGACGGCGTTGGCTTGTAGCCTGCCTCGCTCTTACGGCGTTCCTCTTTGAGACCGTCAGGATCGGCGGTCCGCGCCACATCGCAGCCCAGCAAGCTGATCCATTGCGGCTCTCTGCGATGAGCAGGGGGACCTACACGTTCACCAGCTTTGCGCTCTGCTCCCATAATTGTCGCTGGAGCGACTCATCATAGGAGATTGAGGCTGACCGCTTGGGAATGCTCTTCACAAAGTATGTGCCGGTGACGCCCTCCACACCGGGCGAGGAGGCCAGGTAGATCGATGTTTTCGCCCCCTCTTCGGGACTCATGCCAAAAAGGGAGATGAACTTTACCGCAGTGCGAATGACAGGTGCTGTACCGATCTGTCCAAAGTTTGTGGCAACGAAGCCAGGATGCAGGCAGTTGGCAGTCACGCCCGTTTCCTGGAGTCTGCGCGCAAGTTCGTAGGTGAACAGCACCTCGGCAAGCTTCGATTGCCCGTAGGCGGACCTGTAGTGTTTCTCTGCTTGCAAATCATCCATCTGAATGTAACCTGATGCTTGTGTAGCAGAACTGACATTGACAATCCGTGCTGGCGCGCTGGCTTTGAGCATATCGAGCAGCAAATGTGTCAACAGGAAAGGCGCCAGATAGTTCACGGCGAATGTCATCTCCAATCCATCCACGGTTTCTCGCCGACCAGGGAAGGTCGCTCCCGCATTATTGATCAGCACATGCAGGTGCGTGTAGTGGTGCTGAAAGTTCTCGACGAGTTGTCGTATGGACTGTTGCGATGACAGGTCTGCCAGCAGGAGATCAACAGCGTTCTTCCTGCTTTTCGTGGTGATCTCGCGCTTGGCTTCCTCCCCTCTGGCACGGTCCCGGCACACCATGACGACGGTTGCACCCATCTGTGCCAGCGCCAGTGCAGTTGCTTTCCCGATCCCTGAATTGGCACCGGTCACCATGCAGATCTTCCCTTGCATACTAATATTCACTGTTGGCATGATGCGTTCCTTTCATAGCTCTCTACAAAAGGTTTGCAGAAAGTACCCCGGCCTTGGCTTGAGGTTGTTGTTGCCGTATGTGTTGGTCAATCGAATTGAGCACATCGTGTAAGGTGTTATTTTGCTGGATTGCTCCTACCGCTGCTGTAATCAGCAGAGGGTGGATGACCAGACCAACCGCTCCTACTGCAATTTGATCTACCCAGTCCTGCGCTCCTACTTTCACGAGTAGCCCACCGTTGACTCGCTGGAAGGAAATCGCGAGTGCCTTATCAAAGCCTGTGATGGTTCTCAAGGTGCTTTCCTTCTTCAGTTGAACGGTGGTCTGGTCTGTTGTTCGTTCCTAACACTCACAGTTCGCTCATGTGCCCGGCAGTTCGAAAGAAGTGCTCTCCTGACATCTTTTTCCGCGTGATCCATGCACTACGTTGTCCAAGCTACTTTCAGTATAAGGAAGGAGCGTTAAAACAAGCGTTAAAAGAACGTTCCTCCACTCACGGTTCGCTCATGTGCTCGGCAGTTCGTAAGAAGCGTCTTCCCATGAGAAGGGATGCGCGAGCAACAATGGGAACGAGTGCTCTCCACTGTGGTGAAAGGTTCGAAAGCATGGCTCCACAGTGGAGAGGGTTCGAGTCGTCGAAGCGTCATGATGGCTCACTTCGGCCCACAAAAGCTCTCCCTTTGTGAACGCCTGCGTAATTTTGGCTCATCCTGGATCTGTATGCGCGCTGGGTGGTTGGCTGGTCAATGTCTTCCTCTTGTGATGAAGCATGTGTCGAGGCAACCTTGTGCATGGCTCTCACGCGACGTCGCCGAAAGCAGGGACTGATGCATCAACAGGCTCGTCCCAGTTCCAATACACGTTGTACTACTGGTGCGGCGAGGAAGTTCGTGCGCAGTTCCACATCCTCCATCTTCTCTGCGAGCCCCTGCACCATCGCAACCGCTCGGGCAAATGCCTGGTGCGCCTGCTTCATCTCTCCACGAGATGTGTACACTTCTCCGAGTGCTACCTCGATCTGCCACAGCTCGCCTGGCAGTCCGATCTCTTTTGCTAGCATCGCTGCCTCTTGTAAAGACGCTAGCGCCTCCCTCGCATCTCCATCCCACTGAGCCAGGGTCGCAAGGGCCCGCAGATAGTCGAGGCGTTGCCGCCGATTGGTAGTGATGTGCCTTCCCAGGCGCTGCACATCCTCCCTGGCCCACTCCCCGTCACCTCCCCGCAGTAGCGCCTCCGTCTCATAATAGCGGGTGAAGTCGATGAAGAACATCGAATCGTTAATGTCTTCCCGTATGGCTACTGTCTCCAGAGCGTAAGTGTACGCGGTCTTCCAGTCTCCAACGAGGGCGCGGTTCGCGCACAGCCTGGAGGTTGCAAGCACTTTATATGACCGGACAGCGATAGTCGAGCTTATGGCCAGCGACTCTTTGAGCACCTCGTATGCTTCCTCCAGCCGCAACATCGCTTGATGCACCGCACCTGAGACCGTGAGCATGAAGAAGAGCAGGGTCGGGTTGGGAAGCGTACGCGCCATCTCCATCCCTTGCTGTGTGACCCGCAGCGCCTCCTCATACTCCCCCATATCCAGCAAGGCGCGATTCAGGTTCAGCACGCTGTACACCTGTGTCCACACGTTGTTGATCTGCTGGCTGATGTCGAGCGCAGCTCGCCCGGCGTTCACGCCTGCCAGTGGCTCGCCGCGATTGATGTAGCCGAGAGCCAGGAGACACAGGCAGAGCACTTCCATCGCCCGCTTCGTCAACTGCTCTGATGGTGGGGATCCGGCATAGATCAACTGGGCTGACAACCCTGAGGCCTCACCTGCATGATACTCGATCGCCGCGTACAGAGTTCGGGCCTCCTCGGCATTCGCCACAGCCTCCTCCCAGCGGTTACCCTGGGCATAGCTCAGACCAAGCGTGTACAGGCTACGTGCGGTCAATTCTTTCAGACCAGTCATACGTGCCCGCTCGAGGGCACGCTCGGCATGGAGCAGGGCTCGCTCCGACTTCCAGGCATGGATTGCCATCTGAGCCATGTTCCACTCCGTCTCTGCCAGCATCACCAGATCGCCGCTCGCTTCGGCAACCCGCCATGCCTCCTCCAGCAGCGTCTGTGCTGTGGCCAGGTCGAAGGACTGCTGAGCTGCCAGGATCGCCAGGCGGTTGAGGATGGTACTCTCCATCACCAACTCACCTGCCTCCCGTGCGTACGCGAGCATCGAGGTATAGGCCGTTCGAGCCTTCTCCCACTCAGCGTTCAGTTCATACGTCCGCCCCAGGTGGATGTAGAGATGCTCGATCTCCGGCGCAGGAAGCATGGTCAAGAGGCCGAGCCCATGCACTCGCTCAGCCATAAGATGCTGTGCCTGCTCGTAGAAGGTGAGGGCATCGCGCACGGCTACCAACCGCATGGCCTCATCGCCTGCGGCGATACTCCAGTGGAAGGCTGGTTCTGCAAGTCCCGCAGCCAGGGCATGGTAGGCCAATTGCGCCGCAGGTGCTGCCGCCGCTTGCAACGCTTGCAACGCACGGCGATGAAAGATGGAGCGCCTCGCTTCACCCGCCTCAGCGTAGACGACCGCACGAATCTTCGGATGAGCGAACATGTAGCTTCCAGCAGCCATATGCCCTGCCTCTCCCCCCGCTCCTCCCTCTCGTTCTAACTCATGCAGTAGACCGCTGTGCAGGGCCTCGTCCAGGGCAGCGAGTCCGACTTCTTCTTCGAGATCAGCCACCTGGCAGAGGTGCCCAAAGGTGATTCCCCGGTCGAGGACGGCTCCTGCCGCCAGCAGCGCAAAGGCATTGGGTGTGAGTCGATCCAATCGGGCGCAGATGACTTCGCGCACGCTGGGGGGGAAGAATCCACTCATCACCATTTCATGTTCCATAGCTGCTGTGAAGTCAAGTGTCCACCCTCCTTTTTCATTCGGGCGCGAGGCGAGTGCGCCACGCTCGAGCAAGACCTTGATCGTTTCCATCACATAGAAGGGTTGTCCCTCCGTTTCCGCAAATAGCCACTGCCCGAAGCGTTCCAGGTCCGGCGCTTGCTGCTCGTCTTTCCCTCCTAAGGCTTGCAGCAAGCGCCGGATGTCTTCGGTGGTAAGCGGACTCAGCTGCAGGCGAGTCAACGGCACGGTGCGTTCTATGCCAGCTCGCCACTCGTCAAGCTCTGGTAACAGACCTCTTGATCCCATTGGCAAGGTCAGAATTAGTAACGCAGGCGTTGCGCTCTCCGACCAGCTTCGTGCAAGATAATGCAATACATCGAGCGAGGCGGCATCGGCCCACTGCACATCATCGATGAACAAGACGAGTGGTGCGCGTTTAGCCAGGGCTTGTCCCAGGCGTGCTACCGCTTCGAACAACCGATTGCGTGCCACGGACTTGTCTCCTTGTGGGGCAAGCAGATCGGGATAGCGATCGCACAGTTCGGGCAGCAAGCGCGTGAGTTCCGCCAGCCAGATGTCTGCCAGCAGGTCGTCCGGGGCGTTCTCCCGCTCGATGCGCGGACGCAAGGCCTCGATCACGAGCTGGTAGGGCAGGTGACCACCGCTTTCAAAGGCTCGGCCCTGCAAGACGTCTGCCCCCTCCACTTCAGCCCAGGCCAGAAACTCGGTCGCCAACCGCGTCTTACCAATGCCGGCCTCCCCCTCCAGGAACACGACCTGCGTCTGACCACCTTGCGCGCTATGATACACCTTGATCAAGGTACTCAACGCTGTTGTCCGTCCCAGGAGCGGGCCCTCGTTGAGCGCTGCTGGAGAAAGTGCTCCAGGGCGAAGTGCAGGCGCATCAGAAGCCGGTAGGCTTCTTCATGCGATGGGTCGAGGACGAGCCAGCGGTTGGCCGTTTCAAGAGCAGGCGCCAGCTCTCCTGCTTCGAATTGCAACTGGGAGAGCCGATCGAAGACCTCACCCGTGCGCAGGTGCCAGTATTCGCGTTGGAACCGAGCCCAGTCGTCGAAAGCCGGGGCATCGCGGAGCGAAAAGCCCTCCAGAAACGCACCACGAGCAAGGCTGGTTGCATGTTGGAGCTGGTCAAGCAAGCTGCGATGTTCGTCTTCTGGGATGGTCAGTGTCGTGTGTGTCGAGGCGCGCGCCAACCTCCAGGCCTCGTGGAGGGTGTGCAAGTCAAGTTCGACATCGGAGGTGAGATCAAGACCGAGGGTGTCGCGTGTGACGAAGAGGTGAGATACATGCTCAACACCAGCACCCTCACCCAGCAGATGACGGAGATGGAGCAGGGTAATGCGTAGGGCTGCCCGGCCATGCATCGCGTCCCCTTCTGGCCAGAAGAGCTCGGAGAGGTTTTTGCGCGCATGGACGCGACCTTCTACCGCCAGATAGATGAGGAGCGCGAGTTCCTTGCGCGTGGAGAACAGCAGCACCTGATCGGCATGGCGCACTTCTGGTGGACCCAGCAAGGTGAAGCGTACGTCGCCCATTTAACGCTCCTTATAACGCTCTCCTGTTACTCTAAGCTTAGAGATATTACAGATATGAAAACTGACATAATAGCGAGAAACACCAGGAGTCCATTCGTCCACACGAGAGAACCTATTCATTATCTCACAACGTCCTGCTCGAGTGAAAGGAGTGCTTCCATGTCCAGGCAAAACACAGCCCTGTCCGAAGAGCAGCAGGCCAAACTGATCGTGCTGTTGAACCGTCGGTTAGCCGACGCCATCGATCTGCAACTCCAAAGCAGGCAGGCTTACTGGAATGTCAAGGGGCCGCATTTCATGGCCCTGCGCGAACTGTTCGACAAGGTCGCCCGGGGAGTGCAGGAGTATGCGAACCTGATTGCCGAGCACATTGTGCAGCTCGGTGGCATGGCTGAGGGAACGGCGCCGGCGGTCGCCAGGCGGACTTCCCTTGATGAGTATAGGCTTGCGACTGCCGATGGGCAAGGCCATAGCAATGCGCTTTCGACGACGCTCACCGCCTTTGGCAAACATGTACGCTACGCCAGTGAGCAGGCAACCGAACTAAAGGACACCGATACGGCTGACATCTTTACCGAGATCGCACGAGGCATCGACAAATTGCTCTGGTTCGTGGAGACGAGTCAGTAAGGAGAGAGTTGAGCACAGATGGTTCATGTAACGATTCTTTCACACTGAATACCTACATTGAAGAAGAGAGGATGGTTTTCTGGCTGTGTGGCAAAAAAATTGTCATAGAATGCAACCAGTAGAGCTGCCTATGCGATGGATGTGCTGAGACAACCATTCCGAACAGATGGAAAATGAACTGAACCTTTCCAGCGAGAGTTCCTTCATGCCCTTGCAGCGTTCGAGTTGACGTTTCGAACGAAGAGAGCTCGAGGAGTGGAGGGATGAGGTGCAGCGAGCGTGTTCGAGAAGAAACATGTCGCCGCTTTGGCATCACTGGTGCAACTGAGCAGAAATTCTAGAGTGTTTCCTTTTGAATCCAGGGCGCGAAACAGATACATCCATGCCTTTTTCACCAATGACTCATCGACGCGCCATGAGTCATTGGTTGCTTTCAGATACGGTCGACATCGCTTCTCCAATTCAGATGTAGAGTGCTGGACAGCAATGCATGGTTGTATGATCAAAGCATGCCACGTTCAGGGCATCATCTCTTCGAGATTTCGATAGGCGAGTCAAATAGCGTAGATACCAGCGAACACAAAGCGAAATGAGGTCGGCTTCGCGCATGACGCCATTTGAACGAGCTTGGATTACTCTTGTAGGAAACTCCTTTGTTCAAAGGAATATGCCAGAGCTTATGCTATTCTCCCCCCTTTTGCAACGGAACCCCAAAAGGTGCGAAAGGCAGTGTGTGCCGAGAAGTGCCCACCCAGACGATATCTGGTCACATTCGTAGGGGCAGGATGGTTTACTGAGGATGTGATTCGTGGTAAAACTGGCTTCGCGACGCTCTCTCCGGTATCTTGTTATACGAAGGTACCTGGTACCAGATTGCGGCAAGCGGCCCCCGATCTGCCAACCGCTAAGCGGTGGTGGTCTGTATCACCAGTCCTGGCGTATCGGCAAGGAAGGCTGCTGCCATGCGTGTGATTCGCATTTCCTGTGCCTTGCCCGATGTCACCATGAGCAGGTGCGGTAGCCCGCTTTTCCCATGAATCACTCGCGTGAGGTCGTATAGCGCACATAAGTCTTGAACTTGGCTACTAGATCTCGCGCACCCATTGTTGCCCGATCCCATTCCAAGCAGAAACGCACCCGTTGCTCTACCGCATGATATGCCGCTAAGGCATCGGCCCGGAGATTGTGCCAGCGATCATGATCACGATAGCGCCGGACGCAAGATTCCCACGGCAAGGTGCGATAGCACAACCTAACATAAGGCGGATTATGTCCGCAGTTCCTTCTCTAAACCCATCCGCTCTACGCTCAAACTCCAAAAAATAAGTTCTCTTAACGGCCAAAAAATTCCCCACATAACCTCGTTCACCTCTTGCTGTCAAGTATCATTTTACCAGATAGGGAACACATAGCCGACGGTTTCTTATCATGAAGAAATACAGGAAGACTCATTCTGCTGTCAAGAAAATCCTCACAGAAATAAGGCTTTATATGTATGAGTAAGATTGGTGCCCCCTCAAAGGGGGACTATTTGGGGGGTGGGGGGAAAGGGCACTTTTTGCACAGATCGCAAATCCCGCGTCGTTTGTGCGCGTATTTTCTTATGCGCCAGTGTTCGTCATTGTTCATCATTATTCGGTGGTGTAGCTGTCACATCTGCTGTCAACCAGGCACAGGATGAGAGCTATCGATGCGCCTCCTGAGCACAGGTAGGTGCGTCTGTTCGTAACCCCACGGCATAGTTCATCGTGAAAGAGAATAGACTGGTATCCTCTGTGAAATGCCCTCATGTGTTGTACTCGTTTTAACTGTTGTACTCGTGTTAACGAAAGAAAGGAGGTTGGCTATGCTCGATGAAAACGACAGGCATGAAGCAGCAGGGACGTTGACGTATAACAGCGAATGGAACTATCTAGAACTAGACGGCTATGAACTGCATGGCGGTGAGAGCATGGAAGTTTCTGTCTTTGGCTATTG
>WNFX01015222.1_pt1 | contig 13001 bp, 11 predicted proteins | sample 5400111 | NCBI WGS metagenome assembly WNFX01 (sample SAMN13153363, study PRJNA577476) | soil metagenome | isolation source: 40 cm soil or saprolite under grassland replicate 1 | place: USA:California | collected 2016-06-15
CGGAGTCTGATGGCAGTTCAGCAGACTCTTTGATACGTGGAATCACGAGGCCTCTGGTAGTTCCGGGGGGAACAGTGCTCCTTACGACGGCGAGATGGTAGGACTTTCTATCGCGAAGGGCGCGTCCAACCTCGGCACATATCAAGAGGAGCGGGCGGAGGTCGATGGTGCCATTCACTGTTGGGGTTGGCGCGCATATCATTGAAACATCGCTCTGTTCCACGGCGTCTCCGACGCTGGAAGCGATTTCGCGCCCTTCGTGCGCGAGCTGCGCTAGTTTCATGGTGTCGATGTCGTAGAAGACAACGTCGTTTCCCTTCTTCTCCAATCCCACACCTGTGGCCTTTCCGACAATACCCGCGGCTATGATCGCGATGCGCAATCTAAGCTATTCCTCACATGCCACGGCTTTCTTCGTCTGCCCATGGACAGATTGTTGGAGCATCTCAGCCCGCATAGGAAACATTGTTAGAGGCATCGGACTGGTCATAAAACTCCCAGATAATAACATGGCTCTCACATCCGAATAGATTAGAACACATCGGCAAGAAACAGATATCGAGCGCGATAATTGTATTCATCTGATCACCTTGGTCCTTCTACGGCCCGCGATGACACTCGCTAGGAAGGTGGTGAACATGAAGAGGAGGAGAAGCATCAGGATCATGCTCACAACTGAGATCAAGAACAACGAGATTAGGCGGAGGGGAAGGACGAGGACGTTTCCGATTCCGACAAGCTGCTGTAATAGTTGCCCTGTTTGAGTTCCTTGTAGGAACGAGTTGATGTACTGCCTCATGAGAGGGTTGCTCACGTATTCGGAGTATAACCATCCGGCAAGAAGGATGATGACAAACAGCTCCAACAGGATTGCAGTCGTCTTGAAAGACGGTCTCATGTGGAGAAAGCTCGCTCTCTAGGTTGAGAGATCCTCTCGTAAGCTCCTATTTTCTGTGAGGATAGCCATCTGGGCTTTCCTCCCCTGGGTCCCCTTCGAGCTGAAGATCTCTGACCTCGTCTCGAAGCCCTGACCTTCCTTGCGGCTTCGAAGCCTAAAGATGCAATCACGAGGATCAAGACCGCGAGGATGCCCATTGCGGTGGGGTCAAGCCTGATAAATTGCAATGCGGATGCTGGCTCAGAGGCTGAAGAGCCTAGATTGATGTCAATGTTTACTGGACCATGGACTATGAATGTGAAGTAGACAAGGTAGCTCCTTCCGGTCAGGTCCATCGTAGTCTCGACCGCGGCTCGGGGCAGCTGACCCTTGTCTACTATGATCTGTAAATTGTCGATACTTGGGAGCGACGTTAGAGGGATCGTAAGGTTCGCGTAGCCGGTGATTCCGTGGGGGCCTTCCGCGGTGAAATGAATCGTGTTTGCTCCAGATTTGATGTTGAAGATCGTCACGTTGGCTATAATGTAGCAGAGGCCCCTTCTTCCGCATTCGACCTGGATCGGGCGGACCACTAGCACGGTGAAAATCGTCGTGTGGGTTATTGAACCATTGGTTGCCGTAATGGTAACGTTGAACCCGCCTCCAGGCGTGTCAGCGGCGGCTGAGACGGTTAGAGGGAAGGAGGTGTTCATGTAATCTGGGCCTGCGGTAACCGTCATTGTCTTGGGAACTGGCCCGATAGTGGGTCCTGAAGGCGACAGAGTTGCCGAGAGGTTGACAGTATCTGCGAAACCGTGTAGGCTTGAGAGAATGACGATCGATGTTCCCGAGAATCCCGGCTGGATCGCTAATAGGCTTGGCCTGCTACGCAGGCTGAAGTCGGGGAGTCTTGTGGCATTCCAGAGGTTGGTTTCACTGATTCTAAAGTGAGCCGATGCTGTACGCGAGTATCCTTGTAAGGTGGCCGCGTTTTGGTAGGAGTATTCTAGCAAGATCCCGGTGGCCTGGTCGTATATCGCAACACTACTGGACGAGCCTGTCAGATAGTCTGAAAATGTTGACGTGAGGTTCACTATGTTGACTCGCCGGTGCACTCCTAGGTAGACCCTGTTCAGAGTTTGATTGATCGTTGGAGCCGCTGGAGAATATGACGGGTCAAAGATTGGGTCCCCGGCTCTAAGATTAGCAGCTAGGGTGCATGAGAGAGGGCAGACGCTGGTTAGATTACCGTTCCCCGTCTGCAAGTTGCCTGAGATCTCATAATTCTTGGAGCCAGTCGCATTGGAGAATACTATGGTTGACTCGAGGCTAACGTTGCTGCCGGATGCGCCTAGGATTTTGTTGATCTGCCAGTAAGTATCTTGGTAGGACGCGAGGCTGTTCTGGTCACCAGGAATGTTGGACACCCAGGAGGCTGAGAAATCTCCGTACTTGACCCACTCGCCACTCTCTATACCTGGGATAAAGCCCTGCCAGAGATTCGTTGAGACGATCCGAGCGCTGATAGACTCCAGCGTCGAATACGTGTACCCATTGCTGACATATGTCGAATTAGTGTCTGTCCGCGTTGCCAACAAGAACCCTGTTGCTCTGTCCCAGAACCTTACCGTTCTAACCCATCCGGTATATGGTGGCTGGAGCGTCTGGGTCACGTTCAACACACTGACCTCCCGAAGTGTCCCCAGATAGCTTAACAATCGTGTGTAGTTGATGAACATCCCTTGCCAGTTGGGGATACTATTTCCTCTATGCAATCCGGCTTCGATGACGAAGGGGCCAGGGGATGCTGGAGGTGGAGAGCCCGCGGATATGTTGGTTGTGTTAGTTATCATGGACTGTGTTCCATTCTTGAAGTTCGAAACGATTTCTAGAGTGACGCTCGTCCCTGTAACATTCTGAATGTTAGCCTGTATCGAATCTACGCCTTTGAGAGTCGATCCTGCAAGTCCGGGGGTAGTATCGTTTGATTCGTAATCGACTGAGATATCACCTAAGCGTACGAACTCGCCGGGATTAACTCCGACGATCCTGTAGGAAATCAGCTCGCGGGAGTCGATGATTCCCCCCGTACTGTCGAGTGATACAGCCTTCACAGATGTCTCTGCCTCAAGGCTGAACCACGAGTATCCGTCGAGCACTGTGCCGCTCTCGCCGTACTCGGCAACTAGAAACGTGTCAAAGCTTCCAGCATGCACAATCACGGATGTCTCATTGATCACCTTTCTGAGTATGGAAACTGGGTTCGAGAAACTTACGGTTACGGAATCGCTTAAGGTCCAGCCAGAGGCGGTGCCATTCCACCACCATGATTCCGCAGGCTGTAGAGGAAATGCAAAGAGCTGCCGAGGCGGAGTGTACACTGTATTCGTAATAACATTGTAGCCATCGCAGCCGATACAGTATTCTTTGACAAGGGACCAGTTTCCTGGCACGATCCAAAGAGTGTCGTTGTATGCAGCGTTAACCTCGCCTCTCATGATGCATTGAACGTTACCGCAAGGCACTGTTCTACGAATGCTTTCATTGCTGCTTCCTTCAATTGTTAGATTGTAATGCCAGATATCGCCTTGCCTGAGGACAGGCACCGCCGCCGTTGCCAACGGGACACTCGCATGAGGAAACGCCTTGACAGGCATGCCTCCTGTATAGGCGTAGGGCAGAAACAGGAGGAGGATCGAGAACGCAACAAGTCTCTTGAAATTCAGTTTGAATGGTTCACGTTCGCTCGGACTCATGGGCACCTTCTCTCATGTTGTCGCTCCGAATCTCGAACCATAAGGGCCAAAACCAAACAACCAATTCGAAATTGAGACGTACGACACTCTTTTCGGCAGGATTTATCCTTGTCGAGCACAACAGCCAATGCACAGGATCGTGGAAGATATCGAAATGAATCCACGGAATTCCGCGTCGACGAGTCCCCTATTGTTAGTCTAGCCTCTAAAGAATAGACTCTTTCGGAATCGACGAGAAACGGAAGTGAGGTGGCCGAGAGACTTAGCCGCGGTGATGTTGATTTGCCCAAACCCTTTCTTGCAACGTTCTGTACTCTTGGTTACGCGTCTTTGTTCTGGTCTTGGTTCGCTTGACGCGAAGACTCGGCGTTGTTCGTCTCATCTGATTGAGCCGCCGTAGTTCAGTTGCAAGTCGACGATTATCGGCATGATATCTTGAAAGGAAGATACCGACGCTCAGAAATCCTCCAGCGATCAGTCCAATTGTGAATAGGGACAGCGTAGAGATCAGACGCGATGTGATGCAGAGAATGCATATTCCTCCAGTGGGTTGCTTACTCGGGGGTTGTGTAGGGGGTGGGGGTTGAATCGTTGACGCGGGGTTGATGCTGACCGTCTTTGATGAGATAGTCGTATCGCCTATATGGTCCGTCGTGGTCAGAACGACAGTGTAGTTGCTCGCTTTCGTGTACATATGATCTATATTCGTTCCAGTTGCAGTGCTGGCGTCTCCAAGGTCCCAGCTGAAAGTGTAGGGTCCTGTTCCTCCTGTTGCTGCGGCATCGAATGTAATCGTTGTATCTACGGTCGTCTGGGAGGGCTTATAGTTGAAATCGGTGGTCAAGGGTTGTATCTGTGAGCCAATAACTGTCACGGTCTGAGATGTTGAGTATGACTGCCCGCTATTGTCAGTGACTGTCAACTGAATTGTGTATGTGCCAGAGTAAGCGTAAAGATGACTTGTATACGCGCCGCTGGAGGTTGCCCCATCTCCTAAATCCCATTGATAATTGTATGGGAATGTTCCTCCGGTTACGCTTGCGGTGAAAATGATCGTTGTGGTTGTCGTTACCGAGCGAGGCTGGTAAGCGAAACTAGTCGAGAGCTGGGATGCAGAGGGCGGGTTTGACACCGCGAGCAGTTGCGAGGTACTCGCTGTCTGACTGTTAAAATCTGTTACAGTAACAGTGACGTCGAAGGTGTCCGATGAGCTGTAGGTGTGGCTGGAGGTAGCTCCAATATCTGTTGAGCCGTCACCAAAGTTCCAAGTGTAGGAGTATGGTGCTGTTCCGCCAACCGCCGAAGCTGAGAAAGAAATCGACTGGCCTGTCTGTCCGGAAGATGGCTGCACAGTGAACGATGTTGAAAACAGCTGTGAAGTACTAATAGTAACCTCGTAGTAGAGTTGAATCTGAACATTGTCGAGACGCAGTCCCCAGAGGTTACTGTCTATTGGGAAATTGTTGGCTGGATCGTAGGCTTCAAAAGCGAACACTCCGTCAGTATAGAGCCGCCATCTTTCAGGACCCAGCTTGACGACTGTGAAGTTGTGCCAATTACCATCCATTATGTTGAGGTTCGAGGAGATCTCTGCCGGTGTTCCGTCTGGTTGGGAAATGGTCGAGTAGCCAACCCCGGCGCAGGCTATCAGGTCGGAATGGTTGACGTCTAAGCTTGTTATGGTGGGGTTCACTTGGGCCTTCGCTCCGACCACCGTTGTTCCTGCTGGTCTAGTGCTGTCCGTTCTCCAGAAGAGAAAGTAGAGATTGCACGCATTCTGCATATTTACCCAGAAGACGACACCCTGGCGTGTGACACCGTCCGAGTCAGGCCCAACCGTCGGCGAACTGCCGAGGATCTTGAAATAATAACTGGCTGATACGACTCCTGGCTCGGGAGATGTCATCGCTGCTCTTACTCGATCGACGTTAGCGTAAATCGAGTTATCTGCAAGCCCGATAATGCTACCCGATATGACCGAAAAATTGTTCGCAGGCACAGTGAGGGTTCTGATTGTATTCGGGATTGATTGAATGCTGGCGGAACCGGCCACGGAAGGATTGGAAGCTTCCGCAAGAAGCTGATATGTCAGAGGACCAGTGAGGAGTGTTAACGTGCAAAGCAGGAGGAGTCTTAGCTTGAAGATTGAAGCATGATGGAATGATCTCAACTCTGGATCTGCTCCAGTGAGACGGAGACCCTGAGAATCGCTCTCTTGTCCGTGAGGAAACAAGGGTGAGAGTAGAGTCTCTGTTCGAAGGTACATCCATGTATGATTGGTTTCATCATCTGTTTACCCCCGTCTCCGTCGCGGTCTATCCCACGCGGAAGCGAGGTATCTTTCAAGCTCGGGAACGAAGAACCACTCTTCCCGATGAGCGATTTCCCCTACGCCATCAGATAATTGGCCCTCTCGCGAATAGGTAGCATCTAACTTAGTCTCGGTTCCCCCCGTTCATGTGCTTAGTATTGCGTGGAGAGTTCACACGTCGAGCGAACCCTATGGAGATAAGATGCTCTAAATGCCAAGCGAACGCTCAGCCGGACGTTGATCGTGGCGAGGGATGAATAGAGAAGCCCCTCCATCAAATGATAGTCGATTCGGCAAAGTGCCGAGGAAACCTCCCTGTCTCAGGGGAGACTGCGATCGTTCTTCGTTCTACAGAAGCTTTGTCATAACGTAGGCTAGGACGAATCCTACCGCGGGGGAGATTATCCAGCTGGATATGATGAGGAAGACGTTTCTAGCATTCATTATTCGCATCCTTCGGGCGAGCCCAGATCCAATGATTCCGGAGGATACGGTCTCCGTTATAGACAAAGGCACTCCGAGCTGGTTCGCCAGTTCGACTGTCGCGGATCCGATTAGCTGAGAGAAGAACGCGTTGGGGTAGCGGAGGCTGAAGATGCCTTCTGTCAGTCTTCGCAGAGCGCCCCGTCCGAGGACGAATGTGCCGAGGGCAGCACCCATCCCTACTACCACTGTTGCGTAGACTGTCTGGTTGTAGACGACTCCGGCTATGAGTCCGAGGGTATTGCTGCCCAGGACGTAGGCTGAGAGGAATGAGACCACTAGGAGGCCGGTCTTTAATAGTGAGAGTTTGATATCCTGCGCTGTTGAAGGCGCCGAGGGCCATGCTTACTCCGAGGATGGCGCCAGTGAGCGCTTTAGAGAGGGACAATGGAATCTGGGAGAGCTCGCCGCCGAGGAAGACTATGAGTGAGGCCAGAAGGATGGAGAATGTTCCGGTCGCGGTGTCGATGGGTAGGAATATTTCTCTGACCCGGAAGAGTTTCGGTCCCTCCAGCGCTAAGCCAAGGATGTAGCCTGTGATGGCTAGCAATATGCCAGTCCGTCTATTGACCATTCCACTCCCGATGAGCGGTCCACAACAGGCGGAGAGATTGTTCCCTCCCACCGCCATGCCGAGTAGCCCTGCTAGTACCAGTGAGACGATGTCTAGAATGGCGATCATTGTCTGGTTAGGCGCCCAGGGCTTTCATAACCGCGATGACCAGGTCCGACGCATCCTCGCAGAGGTCCAGAATATCATCTGCCTCGATGGTCGTTTCGAGATAGTTGTGGAAGGAGGCGTAGTCGAGTTTTTCCCAGGACCCATAGATCTCGTCGAGCATCGCATCTTTCACATCATCTCCCTGCTCCTCCAACTCTTCGATCTCCCGGGCGAGTTCGATTGCTTGGGTCCGGTCGGTCCCTGCAATCGTCAACAATTTTCGGAATGCTCGGAGCTGGGTTAGACCAATCTCGATCAGATGGATCATCTCCTTGCGGTTCGTTGTGTCAAACTCTTTCGCCTCACGTAACGGCCGCCGCGTAACCCGTCGTAACTGTCGGGACAAACCGTGCGCCCGGTCGAGAATGCTGTCTACATTGTCGGCCAGTCGGCCAAAGTCGTATTCGATCGAGGCCGTGATCGACCCGCGCCCTAGCATCTCCTCAAAAGACTGGGTAATCTTGTCTCCCATCTTCTCCAGAATGTTGATCCGCTCGGTACAGATCTCAATATTGTGAAGACCATTGTGCGTACCGTTGCTTGTGCCGTTACCGGAGCTGGAGAGAATCTTCACTAACAGTTCCAAAGATTCCTCGCCCAGACCCGCCAGCTCTTGGATCCGCAAGAACGCGTCTTTCTCTCCCGGGACGAAGAAGCCTTTGACTCGGCGAAACAGCTCGCTCAAATTGGTTTCTCAAATCCGCCTAAGAAGATGGTAGGGGGACTCCAGTCTTCAGATTCCAATAGAAAAGAATACTGTCCCTCCGAGAAGCGATGCGCTGGGTGTTCGGTCCGTCAAAGTATATACCTCTCAAGCGCCATTTCAATCAAAGAAGGCTCATGGCGCAAGCTCAAGTTGACCTGACGAAAGCTGATGCGGTAGAGTTCTCGATGAAGGATGAGCCGTGGGTAAAATACAAGCTCGAAGACGGGACCTCACTGTTTGGCCGACTGATAATCACCAAGATCTTCAGGGGAACCGACTATGATCCGACCGGTCAGCCTGTCTACGCTTGGTCGTCCCAGAACCTCTTCACAACCATTTCTCCAAAAGCATTGAAGAGCACGCCGACAAATCCTCCTCCAACAACACTCGACCCTGGGAGTGTCAACACTACACACGTCGACTTCGAAAGAGTGGGTGCGGAAAGATGGAACGTGTACGAACTCACCGATGGGAGTGTGTTGCGAGCCAAGCTTGAGATAACGGGGATTCTACGGACCGACAAGTACGGTCCCGATGGCGAACCGCTCTACGTCGTGAACGCTCAGATGATCCCCCGAATAAAGGTCCCGGAGACACTAATCAAACGACAACAAGCACAAGCATCTAAACAGGATCGAGACCGCAAGGGAATGTATGGCTAGCTTTACTGATAACCCAGATTTCTACTCACGGAACACGATCGAAGCTTGATATTTGTTACCTCAACATACAGGAGAGCGAGTCTCTGATGGAATTTTTCAGACACTGTCCCGGTTGTGGACGCAGGTTCCACATCAAGCTGGAAAGCAAGAAGATGGTTCATCTGGACAGGGAGTCAACGCGGGGAAACGAGGGACCGTTGAGTGTTAGCCAGTTTCGAGGAACCCCAGTCCTACTTGTCCAGGAGACCAGTAGACCAATAGTTGTTGATGTCGAGGAATTCCAGTACTCGTACAAGTGCAAACACTGCGGGCATGAGTGGTCTGAGAAGCACGTTGAAGAACACAGCGAAACATGACACCGCACGAAATATCAGTGGGCATTTCAGCAAGATGGGCGTACAATTACAGAAGCTCGATCGCGCAAGTCGAGGTTTCAGAGACTTCTCAGAGCCGAACTAGCAGAATTATGTTTGCGATCAGCAAGTCAATGATTGTGAGTGGGACAGATCCCTTTGCGAATCGTGCGAAGCCGAGTCTCTTTTTTTCCTTGTTGAGAAAGTTCAATGCAACCATATTGGAAGCAGTTCCAATCGGCGTCGCCATCCCTCCGATTCCAGTGCCTACTGCTAACGCCCAGGCCAATGGCGCGATTGACACGCCAGGATAACTGGACATGGCTCCGATGACCGGGATGAAGACTGTTACCAGCGGTACGTTGTCGACTATTTGGCTGATCAGAGCAGTGGTCCACAGCACAATTGTGACTGCGAGAGCGAGGTTTCCTCCAGATTCTTGGACCATCCAGCCGCCTAGTTGGACTAGTAGTCCTGTCTTCGCGAAGCCTGCGACTAGGATGAATAGGCCTCCGAAGAAGAAGAAAATCTGCCAGTCAATCCTCCCCAGAACATCGCGGACTTCGCTGGAACGCGACGACTCGTAGACGAGGATCAGAAACGCAGGCAGTAGAGTAGCGAGGGCAGCAGAGACTCCTAGAAAAGTATGAACAATGAGGAACATGACTGCAAGTCCCAGGGACACGAGGCTGACTCGTAGGAGGCCCCGATCTTTGACAGCGCTCGATGGATGCGGGAGCTGTAGCGGTCCGCGTTCCCGATGTCTTCTCATAGCGTCTCGGTGGAGAAATCCGTGGTTCCTGAGATAGAGGATGGAAGAATTCACTGCTAGGATCGCCAGTGCAATCGGCGCGGTGTTGAACAGGAATTGATTGAAGGAGAGGTTGACCAGCGGTGACGAGCCGATGATAACGTTCGTCGGATCTCCAACCATCGTCGCGATTCCTCCCACGTTCGCAGCCAAGACCTCAGCAATCACGAAGGGGATAGGATCAATGCCAAGGCCGTCAAACACCTCCACGGTCAACGGGACGATGAATAGAGCCACGGTGATGATGTCGAGGAGCGAAGCCATACCCGCCGTCAACAACGGCAGTAGAACATACATCAAGACCGGATGGGCATCAACCGACCGAGCTAGACGGAGACCCATCCACTCGAAGAACCCCGCCTCTCGGAGGCTAGAGGCAATGATGAACATGCCTAGAAGGACTCCGAGAGCGGTCCAGTTGATCGCAGAGACCAAATCCGTCTCGCTCAAGACCCCGGTCCCAACCATCAGAGTAGCGCCAAGAACAGCAGCGGAGGGCTTGTGGAATCTGTCTGACAGTATCAGGCCGTAGACTCCGAAGAAGACCCCGACCACTATGACAGTGAGAGCAGTGGGAAGAACCAAATCTTACGCCGACTCGGACCTAGCTCATAAAAAGACTCTCTGGGATACATCCGAAGGGAAGAGAGCTGCTCGCTGAAATGTTCTCGGAATAGTTCCTAAACTATGTTACGACTACTGTGACTGCAAGGCTAGGCGGAATAGTGCTGTATCCCTGGAATATCGTCACGGTGCCCGTGTAGGTCCCTTTGCAGTTCGGCGCGGTCACGAGACAGGTCGCCGTTACGGTTACAGCGTCCGGGGCTGGGCCGCACGTCGCCTCACTATCTGGACTGACGGTGAGGCTAATCTTGGTCGGGTTGCTGATGGAGGTGTGAAAGATCGCATTGTCAACCTTCGGGGCGCACTTGACCACCTCTCCCACGCTACCCGAGCTGCCGATGCCAGCGCTGCCTGAGAACGTTATGGCGACTGGGTTCGCCGACCATAGAGCCTTGGGGGCTGTGAGGCTTGCGAATCCGACCGCGGAGTAGGCTCCTACCATTATGAGGCTTATCGTGAGGCCTACCAGTAAGTGGGGTAGATATCGTCTGATAGGCGACAATGGCAGAACGAGGGTTCGAGTCTTAGCAATTTAAGATTTGCGCGTAGAAGGAGTGAATTTTGACTGTTGGAGCTAACCTCGGATATCCGAGTATCCCATTCTAGCCAGGGATTCCTGCCCATCTCGACCTTGGCTTTTTGAAAGTTGAATGTCTATAAGTTGTCGCCTGCTTTGTGACGATGTCTGAAACCAAAACTACTCTGGAAGACCAGAAAGATCAATGCTCCGACATATACTGCGAAACTTATGAGCGGATCTATGAAGGATAGGATGATTGCGCCGAGGTATATCCAGGGTCCTGTTCTCCAGCGCGCTCTAATTCTTTTCATGACCCTCGTGTCATGTTCGGGAACGACCAAGAGGTTGTTTCGGGTAGAATAGGATAGGATGCCCAGCATGCAGAAGCTTGTGGCGATTATGTTAGCCCCGTAAATTATCACAGGCACCTGCACCTCAGGATACCTTCCGATTAGAGCTGTCGAGAATGGGAGGAATCCGATCGTAAGCAGGAAGAGAGTGTTCAGCCAGAGAAGTGGCCGGTCGACCCTCGTAACATAGTGAAACACGCTATGGTGGCTTATCCAGAGGACAGCCAACAACAAGAAACTAAGAACGTAGCCTATAATATCAGGCCACAGAGTCATGATGTCTCCGACAACTTCGGACGACAGTTTGGGGCCTGTCACACCACTCGCGATGACAGGGACGCTGAGGCTGAGAACCAGAACTGTCATCACGGTTGCAAAGATCCCGTCCGTGAGCGCTTCCAATCTCCCCTTGCCAAGACCCGGAATGTCGGACCCAGAGGTCAATCTAATCCACGAAGCTAGTTTGCCCGATGCTGGGTTTAAGGCATGTTACGAAAAAGCTGAGAACCGGTCAGCTTGTAAGAAATGTAATTCCCTAACCAAAGAATTCACGTCCCTAGGGGACTGAGTCTCCGAGGGGAAGATGACCAGGGTTTGCTGTTCTCTTCAAGTTGAACCCGGTCGCCTTCCACGCAGGATCCTCACTCCCATCCACAACAGAACGATCCAGACCGTTGCAAAGATCATGAACGGCCAAAGTGGCAAAACTGATCCGATGAAATTCAACATGTCGAAACCAAGGAACACGATTGGAAATATGGAGGTGATCATTACGAAGAATGCCAGTATTCCCCGATGCTCGTCGCTCATAGGTAGAGTCAACAGACCGATTGCTCCCCCCACCGAGGCAACTGGCAAGCCAACCAACACTAGTATCATCAACACAAGTATAATCAGCGCTGAAAATACTGTTTGAGAGAACCCGTCTCCCCAAGGGGGTCTCGTGAACAACCCCGAATAGATCAGCCACCACGGCGGGAAGATCCAGGCTTGATATGCTCCTCCTATCAACCCCAGCGCAGAGGATAGCCGGTAGGACCCAGCGAGCTCGTTCCATCGAAACGCTACTCGCAAGGATATCCTCACACCGACAATTTTTCATCGGCGAGAAAGATAGGTCTATCCCATCTAGTCAAACCATGCCGTTTGTGCCTCTGCTCTTCTTCAGATGCCTTCACCAGCTTTATTGGTGGGCCGGGGGAGATTCGAACTCCCGACCATGCGGCCTCGAAAGGGTTTCCGCGTGTAAGGCGGACGTTCTCTCCGGGGCATTCCCTAACCGGGCTGAACTACCGGCCCACTGAGAAAGAGTCGTCGAGTGTCTTCAGGTAGATTACGATTTAGGTCGAGATTACCCAGCCTCGCAATATTTGGGAGATTGTCCTTTTATAGAGCGAATCGCTAGTTTTCATTCTGGGCATTTTGCATGGCGGGGAAGGAGCCGCTTGTATACATCGACGGTGAATACCACCTCAAAGGAAGCGCAAAGATCTCAGTCTACGACCACGGACTACTCTACGGCGACGGCGTCTTCGAAGGAATACGAGCCTACAACGGAATAGTCTTCCACCTACGCGATCACATCGAACGATTATTCGAGGGCCTCAGAGTCACAAGGATCAACGTCTCGCTATCAAAGGAGGAGATGGCGAACGCTGTCGTTGATGCTCTACGAAAAAATAACATGATGGACGCTTACATCCGGCTTATCGTTACTCGGGGACGGGGAAATCTTGGACTCGACCCTCGAAGCTCTCCGAAACCGTCCACCATCATAATGTGCGAGCCCGTCGCACCGGCCCACGGCAAGGAGGCCCGGGAGAAGGG
>WNFX01004925.1_pt1 | contig 13000 bp, 9 predicted proteins | sample 5400111 | NCBI WGS metagenome assembly WNFX01 (sample SAMN13153363, study PRJNA577476) | soil metagenome | isolation source: 40 cm soil or saprolite under grassland replicate 1 | place: USA:California | collected 2016-06-15
GGTACATCGTGGACGAACATACGTTATTGCTAACCAGCGGGGTATGGGGTGTTGGAGAACTTTATTATGTACCACCTGATGGGGATGAGCGAAAAAAGGGTGAAGTATGGATGCGCAATTTTAAACCTTTTCAGGTTGGCGCTCTTGACATCGATTATTATGTCGAATGTCGCCAGTATTTCACCCTCAATGAATGGCGCGATCTGTTGATATCAAGCATGGGCTTTAACCCTTCGATATACACCGAGCGTCAGAAAATGTTATTAGTGACCAGAATGCTTCCGTTCATCGAATCAAGAGTGAACCTGGTAGAATTAGCTCCTAAGGGTACTGGTAAATCTTTCGTGTACGATAATCTCTCCAGATATGCACGCGTCGTCGGTGGAGGAAAAGTCAGTCCGGCGGTGCTCTTCCATAACTTAACTACCAACACGCCGGGCCTGATCACTCGCTATGATGTTGTTGTTTTTGATGAAGTACAATCCATTACAGGCGACTCTACAGGAGAACTTGTTGCAGGTTTAAAGGTCTATCTAGAAGCCGGTAAATTTAGTCGTGGTAAGACAGAAGCAACAGCAGAGGCTGGCTTCGTTATGCTTGGAAATATCACGCTTGATGCTGACCGCAAACCTATCTCCATCGAAGAAAGCATCTTTAAAGAGATTCCTAACTTTCTACAGGAGACTGCGTTTATTGATCGGATTCATGGTATCATTCCTGGTTGGGAACTACCGCGTGTATCAAAAGATACTCCTTCCCGCAGCTTAGGCTTTAAAGGCGATTTCTTTTCGGAGGTGCTACACTGCTTGCGAGGAGAGGTTCGCTACGCAGATTATGTAAAGATTCATATGCGTCTTGAGGGTAGTAATGATCTACGTGATCGCAAAGCCATCTCACGCCTTGCCTCTGCGTATCTGAAACTCTTGTTTCCCAACTTACAGCCATCAGAACATGAATTTCGTGCTTACTGCGTGGAACCGGCTATCGAGCTACGCCAACGAGTTAGGGACGAGTTGCATAAGCTAGACGTGGAATATACTTCTGTTAAGATAGATGCTGTATAGTAATTAATAAGGGAAATCCCTCAATAGTTTTCTCTCCTGTGGGAAAAGAAAAAATTTACGTGTGCATCAGCACTTGCCCATATTCGTGCTGAGCAGTGCTCCAATCTAACACGTCATCTAGTGAGAGCCGGAATTCTTCTAGTGCTTCTTCACGTGTCGTTTCGTCCGGTATGACAGTTCCTCGCCAAACGAGAATAAGAAGCACTCGCTCTAAAGAATCACTGCTTGCTGCAACATAACGCATTACCGTTCCGGGAAAGAGGTGTTGTTTCTTTTTCCTGATCACTTCCAATTTTTGCTGCAATACATCGCGTTGACCAGCACGCAACTGCACCGAGATGATAGACATGAACTGCGTGTTGTCGCCCGAAGAGATGTGCCAAAGTGGAGTATTTTTGCGCGGACGACCGGAAGGTTCACGCTTGAATTTCCTGATCTCTTCTATTGAAATCGCGATCACATCAGCTAACCGAGCGCTAGGAAGACGCCCCTCTTCAATGTAGTCGTACACGGTCCTTGGGGAGAGACCTAGCATCTCAGCAGCTTCTTTCACAGAAACATATCCCGGAATACGCGGAGAATTTACACTGTCATCCATGCAATCAGTGTAGTAGAACGTGCTATTATTAGAAAATGAATTGCTATGTGCTATTCAAAAAGAGTGCAAACCCTAGTATACTTGTCTCCACAGGTACATGTCTCGCTCCTTTGATATGGAGTGAACAGAGGGACAAATCCTATCCCAAGCAACATGTCTTATCTACAAGGAACTTGAAAAGTTATGCATAGTGAAGAGATGTTTACTCTCAATAATTCACCCGATGAATGACGTATATGGTCCCCACTTGTAAGTAGAGTATATATAAGTGAGCATGGTGGCTGGCTAGTGTTGTGAGGAAATAAAACCTGTTACAATCCTGAGCAGCACATATGAAAGTAGTAGTTGATGGCTGTACGTTTGCGTGTGAAAGAAGTCGCTAAAGAGAAAGGGATTAGTATGGGCAAACTCCAGCGCGATGCTGATATAGCCTATAACACCATTAAGCGGATGTTCAAAGATCCGTACTATGTCACAACTACGGAGACGCTTGGCAAGCTGGCAAGAGCTTTAGGAGTTCAGCCAGGAGAGCTGATCGAAGAAGTACCCGATAGCGTTCGTAAAAGATCTCTCTAAAATGTTGGGTGTAGATTGAACCAGTATGGCATCACAATCAAAAGGATCATTTGATGAACGACATTGTTTTTGTTAACGGACGTTTATTTTTATAGTCTGCACCGCACAGTGGCAAAATAATCACCCGTAGACAGTTTTCTTTGTGACAAAGGAGAAACTGCATGAAGAGGCGAAAGAAAAAGACAGGTCACCGTTTCAAAATCACGGCATACCGACCATCTCCAAAGACAGCATTAGCAGAGATGGAACCAGAGGAGCTCGTTGTCTATGTTCGTCGTGCTGAGAAGAAAGCGCTTCCGACCATCAAGGAAATGAGACTGGGTCCTGGAGCAGCGCTGGCTCTGCTTGCACAATATGCCCAGGTGCTTACCACTGGTGATTCTCGACTCACCGCCGAAAGTATCACAGCCATCGCAAATCAAGTCATGGCACTTTGGCAAGCTCGCTACTACACGCCCGGTCCAGATTATCCGTTCACTTTTGAGGAGACCCTCCAGGAACTCAGAGAAGGCACAAGGGCAAAAGGAGACTACTCCAGCTCTTTCCAGGCATACACTCCATTTGGGGAAGACATCCCACGTGGCATCAGAGAAGTATCGGGGGGAATTGTCAAACACCCCGAGACGAATCTGTGGCAAATCTGGATGATGGATGATGGGCCATGGGAGCTCCTTGCAGCCTATCGTGATCCAGGAAAGGCCCAGCGAAATCTGGAAACACTTATCAATGCGATCAGGCAAGGAAGGCCGATAACAAGGGCAAAAGCTCTGTATCAACAGCTTCAATCGCAGGCAGATGGGGAAACGAAGGAGCTTCCCTACGAAATGATGCTCTATCTTGTCGAGCATCATCAACGCTTTACCATCACGCTATAGAGCATGAAGAAATGGAAGAGAGCCAACAAGAAGTCATCGGACAAACGACGGTGCCCCTTCCATTCTTGGACGATGTAGTCCCAGCTCTCTCCCTGGCAGATGGAAGGCTGTATATCCCGGTATTTGCGGTCTGTCATGCGCTAGGTATTCGCGCTGACAAGCACATCCGACGCTGGCGAAGATTGGTGTTGTGGATCACAGCTCGAAAGTTGCCGTTCCAGACGGAGAAACGAGGCAAGCGCCTGGTCTGGTGCCTGCTGATCTCAGAAGTACCGTTCCTGTACAGCCTCTTCGATTGGAAGCTTGTTTCGCCCGAACGCCGTCTCCAACTGCGTCAAGCGTCCAAAGAACAGATGAAGCTGGCAAACCTGGCCTATCAGGAGATGCAGCTGCAGTATAAAGCTATGCGCCATGCGCTCTTCACATTCCTCATCACTTTCGCGGATATCGATGTGCTTCTCCAGCAATATGCAGATACATTATCACCCACACTCGATGACGAATCGTCTCTCGCGCTTGCTACCCTGATCGAGTGTGGTTGCTCCCTCTTTCAGAAGACATCAGCGCATGCCCGAAAAATGTTGCACGATCAAGGAGACCTACCGATTATCGATGCCTTTGAGATCGATGCAAACAAGAACGTGATTGATACCTTCTCCATGCCGCTGCTACCTATCGTGCCAGATGAAGATAGCGAGTATTTCTTTGCATTGATGGGGCAGCTGACAGCCTGGAGGCAGGAGTTACAAGTGTTTTGGAACGAGCGAGGAGGGTAGTTCACAAAATGGCAAGTGAGCTGAGAGTGTTCAGGCTCATTGTGGTATGGCTGGTCTCAGGGTACACTCTCGTGAGGTCTAGTGCTTATAGTAGAAGATGGGACTCGCTGCATCCCGGTCAGGGCTATGTGCAAGGCGCTCGGGATCCGCGCCGATACGCAAATTCTCAGGTGGCGTAGGTTGCTCCTCTGGAAAGTTGCCCGCAAGTTGCCTCTCCACCTTAGAAAACATCTACAAAGCGATTCTTCCTTACTTTATTGTTTGGGGTTGAAATTGGTTCTTTGAAACGTGGATATTTCTGTTCATGTTCAGACATTCCTCTCCTTTCCGTTTTTCGTCGGTTCTGAGAGAAGAGTACTGTACTACATTAACAACTCAATCATGTTTGCGGGTTGCAAGGGAGCCGCTCCCTTGCGTAAAAGCATGAGCGCCCGCGTTTGCAATGCCCTCGTTTCTGATCCCACCTCGTCAGGTGAAAACCAACCCTGATGAGAGCTGGCGAGCAGTCTAGGCACCTAGAGGGAGTTCCGAGCGCCTGCAGACGCCTGTGGAGAGGAGTGCTGGCTCACTCGTAAGAACAGGTGAAACTCTTCTCGTCGAAGCAGGAACTCGGCTTCAAGTATGGCTTGTCCATAGTTGTCTAAATCCGAGAGAACGGTCTGATGAAACAATTGAGATCCACGACGTTACACATACAGAAATGACCGGATAGGTCGAATATACGTCTGAGAAGATCGCATAGAAGTTCTTTCGAAAGAAAATGGCGTTACATTGTACCTACAGAGCGTTTTCCGCCTCAAGAGAGGTGTTTCATGGCTAAACGTCGCAGAATAATAATCGGTGCATCGGCTATTGACAAACGTCTCAAAGAGGGACGAGGACAAGGTAGGGGCGCCAAGTATAAGCCATGGCTTTATATTCACGATGTACCCTCTAAAGGTCGGGCTTGGCGAACCAAGGGGTGGAAGACAGGAAGGCCACATCATCTATTAAGCGACTTTGAATATGATTACTTTCTCATAAAGGATTGGGATCCTTCCGTGATCGATATTCGAGAACAGTACCCCTTATTACCGCTTGAAGAAACATTGGCTCTAGCGGAGGAGTGTAACATTCGCCATCCTAACGTTCGCCATCCGACGAAACGAGGAGTTGTCATACCAGTCGTAATGACAACGGATTTCTTACTAACAATATCCGAGGGACTCAATAGCTATGATCAGGCTCGGACGCTGAAATATGCCCAGGATTTACAATCGCAACGTGCTCTGGAAAAACTGGAGATAGAGCGTAGATACTGGGCGAGGCGGAATATCGATTGGGCTATTGTCACAGAGCGCGAAATATCTCGCATTCTTGCCCGGAACATTCAAATACTTCACAAACATTTGACGATCGAGGATCGTGTTGCTCTCCCTGAGGCAACTATTCGGGAGGCGTCTGCAATGATGACCTCGGAAGTCCTGCAAAGCACATATTCCCTGAGCCATATTGCTTTGGAGTGTGATAAGCGGTTGCGTCTTGAACCTGGAATATGCCTTACCATCGCCTACCACCTCCTGGCAACCCGGCAATGGAAGATAGATATGTTGACTCCTATTCAACCTGGTAACAGACTGATCCTTTTGAATGAATCCCATTAAACCCATTAAGGAGAGCTACACATGCACAGCACAGCTTTGTATACGAATATGCTCCTGGAGTACTGCTTCGATGACGGTAAGACTTGCACGGAGCGCATCCTGTTGATAGACCCTTCAGGAGACTTCTTCGTGACGATTGATATTGACAGAAAAAATAAGCATGCTCTTCCCGTATGGAAAACGCGTGAGGAGATTGAATCCGCATTGGAGACGGGGAGCGCGAGCATTGTCGCTGCTGATCCTTGGGCAGCTTTACTGCTCCACGATGATAAGCGCTTAGAGAAGCGCCGGATAATGCGTCAAAATCATCGAGATAGGGCTTGGGCAGCCATTGAGCCCCTTGTAAAAGATAAAAGTGGCAGACTTTTTGACCCAAGCCAGCGCGGCTCGCTGATTGCAGATCTAGCGAGGAAGAAGATAGAGGAAGGTGAGGAGGATAAGAAGAAGGAGAGAAAAGGCTTTATTTATGACGCCTTGCGACAATATTGGCAAGGAGGACAAACGAAAAACGCTCTTTTACCATTCTTTGATGAGTGCGGAGCAAGGGGGAAGGAACGAGTAGGAAAAGATCACAAATTGGGCCGCCCAAGTGCTCTGGCGCGAATAGGAAACACTCCTGCTGGGATAATCTTGACCGATGACGTACGCAGAAAACTTTTGCGTGGCTATAAAGAGTACTACGTGAGCGGCAAGGAGAAAACGTTACCAAAGGCGCACCAGAGAACACTGGAAACATATTTTAGTATCCCCTTTGACGAGCAAGATAGCCCAAAGGGGAAAGAATTTGTCCCTATTTTACCTTCTGCCGATCAACTTCCGAGCTTTCTTCAGTTTAGGTATATCCATGAGAAATATGATGATCTCACACGCTTGCTCACCTCACGTGAAGGTGAGCGGAGGTTTGCTCTTCGTCATAGAGCCGTTCTTGGTGAATCAACACATATGGCTTGGGGTCCTTGCTCCCTTTACCAAGGCGACGCGACGATTGGCGATATTCATCTCGTCAGTTCACGAGACCGCAGTCGCCTCATTGGCAAACCGGTCATTTACGTCATTATCGATGTCTTCACGCGGTTGATAGTCGGGTTCAGTGTGAGTCTGGAGGGACCGAGTTGGGTAGGTATGATGCTTGCTCTGTACAATGCTACAGTGGATAAAGTTGCCTACTGCAAGGAATATGGTATCGATATCACTGAAGATATGTGGCCCAGTCATCGCTTGCCTGAAGCGATTCTGGGAGATAGGGGCGAGCTCGAAGGGTACAATTCCACGAGACTCGTCGATTACTTGGATATCGATATAGCGATCACGCCTCCCTACCGTTGCGATTGGAAGGGAATTGTCGAGCAGAATTTTCGCCTTATCAGTAACGAAGTGATCCACTGGAAGCCAGGGGCGACATATACAAAGCGTGAGCGCGGAGACAAAGATTATCGCCTGGAAGCTTGCTTGACACTCCCCGAATTCAGGAAGTTGATGATCCACTGCATCCTCAAGCATAATAATCACCATCGCATGGGCTGGTATGACATGGACGAGTTTATAATCACAGATCATGTCGAACCGTATCCCATTGATTTATGGAACTGGGGTGTGACCCATCGAAGCGGTCACCAGCGGGTAAAGTCTCCTGAAGTGATCCAATTAAATCTTCTTCCCGATGACACCGCATCAGTTACTCCCTACGGTATTTGTTTTCAGGGCGTGTATTATACCTGCGAACGTGCCGTCAAGGAGCAATGGTATGTAAAGGCACGCAAGAAAAGATGGACAGTGCCTGTAGCCTACGATCCCCGACAACTTGATATCATATACCTTCCCCTCGATCGGCAGAGTGAACCGGAAACCTGTGAGTTGACGGAAAGAGAACGGGCAAATTACCAAGGGCGTGATTGGTTCGAAATACTCGATTATTACGAACTGCAAAAGCAGGCTGAAGAAGCGTCACGGACAAGACATTACCAGGCCGAGGCCGAGTTTGACGCCGAAGTTGATAGCGTCGTCCGGGATGCCCAGGAGAAAACGGAACAGGCGACGAAAGGGCTGAGCAACGTTGCTCACCTGAAAAACGGCCGAGGAAACAGACAAGACGAAAGGGACGATGAGCGAAAAAAGGATGTCTGGCGGCCTGGAAAAGAGAAAGCAGCAGCTTCTCAATCAGACACAATAGCGCCAGAAGGCCAGGTTGAGGAATCGGAGAGCAACTATGTTCCTCCAGATCAACCCCTTGATGATATTCGAAGGCTGCGGCAAGAGAAGTGGGCTAGATCACAAGAAAGGGATGTTAAGACAAATGGATAAGAGCACCTGGAGGCCTGCACCTCTCTTGAGAGGGCGCATAGTTGAGGCAGAGTATAACGATCCCCTGATCCCTGATTATAAGGGCAACCCTCTTATTGAGGCACTTCCCCCAATTTGGTCGAAGGAACAAGTGATCGATACGCTTCAGTACTATCCCGAATATCAGAAAGCGCATCGTGAGTGGCCTCCGGAACTACGCCTACACTTAATACGCAATGTGCTTAAGTTCTTCGAGGTCATCCCGAGACATATCGATTTAGAGCAACGGCTTTCATCGATGCTCCGTCTCGGATACCAGGCAAGAAATCCTCGCTTGCACGATTATTACCGCGATATTGACAAGAAAGTCGACGCTCTACTATCTAGAGAACCCCTGATTAGCAACCTGCAATCCAGCGCTATTGCTTTGGCAGTAGTGGGTCTCAGCGGCGTAGGGAAGAGCGTTACGCTAGGTCACCTCCTTGCGCTTTACCCCCAGGTCATTTTCCATCATAACCATCGAGGGAATGATTTTAGCCTTGTTCAGCTTGTATGGCTGAAGCTAGAGTGTCCCTTTGACGGCTCCACCAAGGGTCTGTGCCTCAATTTCTTTCAAGCGCTCGACGACCTTTTCGATACCAATTATGTTGAGAACTATGCCCGTCACGGCCGTGCGACAACTGATGAGATGATAAAAAGCATGGCCCGGCTGGCATCGCTTCATACGATAGGAGTTCTTGTAATCGACGAGATCCAACACTTAAGCAATGCTAAGAGTGGCGGATCTGAAAAGATGCTCAGCTTTTTTGTTGAACTGGTCAACAAAATTGGCATGCCTGTTATTCTTGTCGGGACCTATAAAGCAATGGCCATGCTGAATACCGAATTTCGCTTAGCGCGCAGGAGCGCCGGTCTAGGGGACTTCGTATGGGACAGCATGAGGAGAGATGATACATGGAACACTTTTCTTGAGTCGCTTTGGAGATATCAATACACACAAAAGGATTGTCGTCTTACGCCCCAGCTCAATCGCACGCTCTACGATGTCACACAAGGAATCACAGACCTTGCTGTTAAGGTCTATATGCTCGCCCAGGCTAGAGCTATTACGCGAGGAGAGGAGGCTATAACACCGAGTATTATTCGCTCAGTGGCGCATGATAGTTTTCGACTGGCAAGACCCATCTTAGATGCTTTGAAAAGCGGGAACATCCAGGAGCTTTACAAAGTTGATGATGTCTTGCCTGTTGACATAGAAACCCTCTTACGAGTGATAACGAACAATTCCAAGCAGTTAGAGCCTATTCTTATTCAAACAAAGAGATCACAGGGGAAAGTTGCCCCCACTAAACAAGAGACCTCCTCGGGACTGGAATCAGCCTCCCTAACCTCGCCAACACAAGAGGCCACAGACGCTCTTCCAGAACAAACCGAGACGAAAGTGGCAGATTCACTCTCAGAACTCGCTATTCAGGGAGGCAAGCTTGATATGCCAGTATACGACCTCCTGCGGCAAACCGGATATCTAGCTTCTGGAGATCAGCAACCGGTCAGAGGTGGGAATCGATGATAGGTAGCTGGCCTGATCCTCGCCCTGGTGAACTCTTCTATAGTATATGTGCTCGTTTCTCAGAGCGAGTCCGCTATCCAAGCAAGCGTTCTGTTGTAACAGAGCTCTTCGGCACAGAAAATGCAATAGCATGCATCAGTTTACCAAGTCATCTAGACTATTTCATTGCGCAGTTGCCGCCTTGCTCCAACCTGGATGCCAAGCGCATTATAGATGAGTATACGCTTCTTCCCTTTTTTGCGCCATTTCTTCCTCCAGAACGGCACCTTCGTCTTCGCCAGGATATGTATAGTAGCAATGGCCCTGCAATCCATATGCGCGCTGGTCTTATGGCCAGCCATGTACCTCTTCCTCAATGGCTGCGCTTTTGTCCTCAATGTGTAGAAGAAGACCGCAGGAGATTTGGCGAATGCCACTGGCACCGTATTCATCAAGTGCCGGGCGTAGAAATATGCCCGTTGCATAAAGTATGGGTGAGAAATAGCGCTGCTCCTGCACGCAATGTGCACACCCGGTACGAGTTTATCTCGGCAGAAAGCGCAATCTATGAAGCATTACCTGAAGAAATCGACGAAAATGAACAATTCTTTGAGATACTTTTTGCTCTTGCGCTTGATGCTCAGTGGCTTCTGAATCAGAGAGGCCTCTCACAAAATCTCCTAACTTTACGGCATCGGTATCACAGAGGGTTAGCTAATTTAGGTCTATCGACGTATCGAGGGAGGATTGACAAGAATGCGCTACTTTCAAGGTTCAAGAACATGTACGCTTTTGAGCTATTGAGGCTGCTTCATTGCGAGTTAGACGAGCACACAAAAGATAGCTGGCTTATACGATTAGCGCATAAGCCTGATAATGCTCAGCACCCACTTCTGTTAACGGTCAATAGAAATAGGACTGTTTGGCTATTTATTCGTGCCGATTTTGGCCTCCTCAAGTTGAGGGAGATGTTGATGGGTCGCCTGATGTGCGCGATAGCTGTCCACGGCCATCATATCCAAAATGACGCAGTGGTGGATCACGCGGTCGATGGCAGCCATGGTGGTCATGGGATCTTTGAAGATTCGTTCCCATTCGCTGAACACGAGATTGGTGGTGATCAGCACCGATTTGCGTTCATAGCGCTCAGAAAGAAACGTAAAAAGCACCTCCATTTCGTCGCGATCGTGCTGAACGTATCCAATATCATCCAGGATGACACAGGCATATTTGTCCAGCTTGGCCAACTCCTGGGGCAGGCGCAGGTCCCGTTTGGCGGCGAGGAGCCGTTGGACGAGGGTGCTGGTTGGCGTCCAGAAGACAGAATGACCAGACAGGATGAGTTCATAGCCAAGTGCGGCCAGCACGTGACTTTTTCCCACGCCTGGTTTTCCCAGCGCGATGACATTGATCGCGTGCTCGAGGAAGGCACCTGGTTTGAGTCGCTCGATCTGAAGTTGCAGCGTGGGAGAGAGTCGCTTCAGATCAAGGGTGCGGAAGGTTTTCTCCACAGGTAAACCAGATTGGCGTAACAGCCGTTCTGTGCGCCGCTCCTGGCGCATGGCTTCTTCTTGCCTGGCGAGTTCATGCAGATAGGCCTCATGGCTCAGCCCCTCTTTCGCCGCCCGCAACGCGAGATCGGGGAAGTGTTGGGCCATGCCAGAAAGCTTGAGACGATCCAGGATGGCTTTGAGCTCTTGATGCCGATTCGTCGCGTTAGACACAGACCCTCAAGGCTCGATGGAATGAGTTGATCATAGGCTGCTAAATTGAGGTCAGGCGTGCTGAGAGCGGGAACGGTGCGCATGGTTGGCATCTGAACCAAGTCACGCACCGTCACAAACGACGGGAGCTTGCCCGCCTCCAGCACAATCTGTAATGCCGTTTCTACTTCTGCCTCAGAAGTGGTGGCGGCCAGATGTAAAATGCGCACGTAGTCTCGATCCGCACGCTCGCTCCCGCCAGTTACCAGGCGGTCGTAGGCTTGACGGAAGGTCGTGGTCGGAAAGAGGTCATCCTGGTAGCGGTAGGCCGCAAAGGCTCCCGGTTTGCGGACCAGCGAGTGGATGATATGGTGATAGTCGATGCGATGGTGGTGTTTGCCGATCAGGCGAGGGATCTCAAACACCCGTGCGGTGCCAACATAGCCTTCCAGGTGTTCTGAGCGCACGCGTACCAGAATGGTCGTACCCATCAAGCGTGAAGGAACAGAATAGCGGTTGGTGGCGACCGTGATCGTCGAGAACTGCGAAACCACTACCTGCAGTTCTTTGCAAGGAGCCAGCTCGCGGCTGGGAAGAGGTCGCAAGCTGGCTTTTTCTGCGGAAAACTTCTCAGCTCTGGTTTGATTGCGCTTGTGAATGAGATTCTGCAAGAAGTGTTCATATGCAGCTCGTGAGGCAAAATCACGAGAAGATCGCACACGTAATGCTTGATCTACGGCCTCTTTGAACCGATGATGAGATTGCTCGACATCCCCATTTTCATGAGCGATAGTGACATTGTTCCAGGTGGGTTGCATGCCGTAGTGCGCCATCAACCCTTGGTACCGAACGGTCCAATCTTCTCTTTCCGGCTGACGGAGGTGGCGCACCGCAGCACTCAAATGATCAGTTCGATGTTGTTGTGGCACTCCGCCAATCTGCCACAGCGCTTTCTCGATCCCTTCCGCGAGCGCCTCAAAGGTCTCGCTGAAACAGATAGAAGCAGCTTCCACATTCGAGTAGGTGAGCACGAAATGATAGACCAGATGGGCAAAGGGTTCTCCTGCAATCGTGACCCCCAAATCTTCCATATGGGTGAAATCGGATTGTGCTCGTTCTCCAGGAGTGTGCACTTGTTCAAAGATGATGTCCTTCTCTGGCCCATGCAGCACTCTCCATCGGGCAATATGCCGTCGCAACGTGCGATCTTGCGTCGGACGATAGCGATCAGGATGCCGTTCACAGAGCAGAGCAAACAGCGTGGTCGACTGGAGGGCGGGATCACGTTCGAGTTGCTCGACCACCCAGGGCCAGTCTTCCTCGAAAGGATTGGAGCGTGTTTGCCACGCATGGGGGCGCTTGAGGGCCGAGGGCAACGCTCCCGCCTGTTCGTATTTGCGGGCGGTACGCTCGCTCATGCCAGCGCGCGCCGCTGCTTGTTTTTGAGAAACGCCTTTTCGTCGTTCAGACATGTATAATTTCACCTCGTAATCGTTTTTCATATGACACCACCTTGCTTGTTTTTTGATGGTGCCATGCTAGGTCATCTTCGCTCGCTTGTCGAGGGGAATGGCCTTTTTTGTGTCCGCAGTGGTGTCGATAAAGCGCCAGACGGTCTCTCTGCACAGATCGCTCAGACGTGTCCGCAGTGGTGTCGATAAAGCGCCATCCTGCGAACTCACGCCTGGTCACCCTTCCCCACCTCCCTGCCAACTCCACCGGGCGACCAGGCTTCGTTCGCATCCTTCGCATTTCGCCTCGACTGCCCCCTTTCACTCCCCACCACCTCAGTCGATCAAAATGCGAAGGTGTATCTCCACCCCCACCACGGCTCAAGTTTGCCGTTTCACACAAACAGAGCAGTCATCTGACCTATTCATCACATGAGCGGCAAGGATAATTCTCCGCCATCGGTCATTTCTATTGTCCATCAACA
>WNFX01005117.1_pt1 | contig 12999 bp, 13 predicted proteins | sample 5400111 | NCBI WGS metagenome assembly WNFX01 (sample SAMN13153363, study PRJNA577476) | soil metagenome | isolation source: 40 cm soil or saprolite under grassland replicate 1 | place: USA:California | collected 2016-06-15
CGCCGGTGCTCGCCGGGATCAACGGCACCGACCCGTTCCGCCTGATGCCCGTCTTCTTGCGGCAGCTCGCGGAGATCGGCTTCTCTGGCGTGCAGAACTTCCCGACCGTCGGGCTCATCGACGGCACGTTCCGGGCAAACCTCGAAGCCACCGGGATGGGTTATGACAAGGAGGTCACGGCGATCCGGGCTGCGCACGAACTCGGCCTGTTCACCGCGCCGTACGTGTTCGACGCCGGGCAAGCGGCCGCGATGGCCGAGGCCGGCGCGGACATGCTCGTCGCCCACGTCGGCCTCACCACGGCCGGCAGCATCGGCGCGGCGGTGGCCCCCAGCCTTGAGGAGGCGGTGCAGCGGGTCCTGACGATCGCCGCGGCCGGACGCGCGGTGCGCGGCGACATCCTGGTGATCTGTCACGGCGGCCCGTTCGACGAGCCCGACGCGGTCGGCAAGGGCCTGGCCATGATGCCCGGCATCGCGGGCTTCTTCGGCGCATCCAGCATCGAACGGCTGCCCACCGAGCGCGCGATCCGCGCGCAGGTGGAGGGCTTCAAGAACCTGAAGCTCGCCGGATAGCCCGCGGACTTCCGGCCCGGGTGGCCGCGCATGGGGCCGCCTTGACTGCCGGAACGGGCCAAAGCTAGGCGTTGATCTTCGGGCTGATGCGCATCACGAACCTGGCGCACGGTGCGCTGTTCCTGCTTGGCGGCTACCTGGCGCTGGAACTGGTCGGCGCGGGCCTGCCCTGGGTGCTGGCCGTGCTGGCGGCGATGGTGCTCACCGGCCTGGCCGGCCTGCTCATGTATGAGCTGTTCCTGCGCTGGAATCAGGGCCAGGACCTGCGCCAGGCGCTCCTCACCATCGCCGTGTCGCTCATCGTGGGGGACCAGCTGCTGGCGCACTTCGGCGGGGCGCCGCAGACGCTCAATCCGCCGGCGTTCCTCGCCCAGCCGATGGGTCTCGGGATGTATAACCTGGCCTATCCGAGGTTCCGGGTCGCCGTGATCGTCGTCGCGGTCGCGCTCGCGCTGCTGTTCTGGCTGGTGGTCAAGGCGACCCGGGCGGGCCGGATCATGCGGGCCGGCGTCGATGACACCGTGATGACCTCGGCGCTGGGCGTGAACATCCAGCTGGTGTTCGCGGTGGCCTTCTTCATCGGCTCGGCGCTGGCCGGCCTGGGCGGCGTGTTCGGCGGCACGATGCTCTCCCTTGCTCCCGGCCAGGACCAGGCTTTCCTGATCAGCTCGCTCATCGTGGTCATCGTCGGCGGGATGGGCAGCCTCAAAGGAGCCGTGCTGGGTGCCCTGCTGTTGGGCCTGGTCGAGCAGTACGGCAGCGCCTACCTGCCCACCGCCTACGCCAACCTGTCGATCCTGCTGACCTTCGTATTGCTCGCGCTGGTGCTCGCCGTCCGGCCGACCGGGCTGTTCGGGAGCGCGAGATGACCCGGGCCTGGACGCTGGGCAGGGGAGCTTTCCTGCTGGCGGCGGCCGTCGTGATCCTGCTGTGCCCGGTGATCTTCTCCGTGTTCTTCACGAGCCAGGTGGCGCTCACCTCGCTGTGGTTCGGACTGGCCGCCGTCAGCCTGACCTTCCTGTCCGGATATGGCGGCATGGTGTCGTTGGCGCAGACCGGGCTGTTTGGCGTGGCCGGGCTGGTCTCGGCCAAGCTCGCGGTCACCATGGGGTGGAACGTCTGGCTCGCCGCGCTGGCCGGGATCGCGGTCGCAACCGCGGTGGGCCTGCTGTTCGGGGCGCTGGCCAGCGGGAGCCGGGGAATCTACTTCCTGGTCATCACGCTGGCCTTCGGCGAGATCACGTACAGCTACTTCGCCGCGGTGAACACCTTCGGCGCCCACGAGGGGATCAACGGCGACCTGCCGCCGGCGATCCTGGGCAATCCGGTCCTTCATCCGGCGCGGATGTACTACTTCACGCTCGTGGTGTGCGTCCTGGTCTACCTGGCCCTGCGCTACGTCGCCCGCACCCCGTTCGGCATCGCGCTGCAGGGAATCCGTGACGACCCGGTCCGGATGAGCGCCCTCGGCTACAACGTGCGGCTGCACCGGACGCTCGGCTTCGCGTTGGCGGCGCCCGTGGCCGGCCTGGCGGGAGTGATCTCGGCGTGGTCCTACACCCGGATGTCGGCCGACTCGGTCTCGCTGAGCGTGTCGATCTTCGTGCTGGCCGCCGCGGTCATCGGCGGGCTGTTCCGGCTGGAAGGCGCCTGGGTCGGCGCGTTCGTGTACACCATGCTGAGCACCTACCTGTCCAGCTGGACCGACCGGTACGCGACCTGGATCGGGGTCATCTTCCTGGTGATCGTCCTGGTTTCGCCCGGCGGCCTGGTCGGCGCGGCCAGCGCGGTGGGGGCGCGGCTGCGGCGCAGGCCCCGGCGGCCGGCCGGCCCGGAGCCCGCGGTCCCGGTCAAGACCCCCACTGGCGGCGTAGCGTGACCGCGGTCGTCGCGGTGCACGGGGTGACCAAGCGCTTCGGCGGGGTGGCCGCGGTCCGGGACGTGGACATCGCGATCTCCGCCGGAGAGCGCCGGGCGGTGCTCGGGCCGAACGGCGCCGGCAAGACCACGCTGTTCAACCTCATCTCCGGCAGCGACAGCCCCACGGCCGGGCGGGTGGAGCTGTTCGGCCGCGACGTCACTCATCTCGACGCGCGGAGCCGGGCCCGGATGGGGCTGTCCCGCACGTTTCAGACCTCGCGCCTGCTCGGCGGGCTGTCGGTGGCGGACAACCTGTACCTGGCCGCGCTGGGGACGGCCGGGGGGCATCTTCGGTTGCTGCGGACACGGCGAGATCACCAGGCGAGGGAACAGGCGGCGCGGGCAGCGGACAGCGTGGGGCTGGCCGGGCGGCGATCCGACCAGGCCGCGTCTCTGTCCCATGGCGAGCAGCGCCAGCTGGAGATCGGCCTGGCCATCGCGGCCCAGCCGCGGCTCCTCCTGCTCGACGAGCCCGCAGCCGGGCTGTCGCGGTCCGAACGCCAGCAGCTCACGAACCTGCTGCTCTCGCTGGCGCGCGACGTCACGCTGGTGCTGATCGAACACGACATGGACGTGGCGCTGACCGTGGCAGACCGGGTGACGATGATGCACGAGGGCGCGCTGATCACGGAGGGCACGCCGGCGGAGATCCGCGCCGACCAGCTGGTGCACGACCTGTACCTGGGACGGGGCCATGGCTGAGCCGGTGCTGCAAGCGCGCGAAGTGAACGCCTACTACGGCAGCGCCCACGTCCTGCACGACCTGTCCTTCGCGATCACCGAACAGACCACCGCCATCATCGGCCGGAACGGCATGGGCAAGACCACCCTCTGCAAAGCCATCATGGGCATCCAGCCGCCGCGGGCCAGGGGGTCGATCCGCTTCGCGGGCACCGAGCTGCTCGGCCGGGCAGCGTACCAGGTGTGCCGGGTCGGCCTTGCGTACGTGCCGCAGGGCCGCCACGTGTTTCCCTCCCTCACCACCGACGAGCACCTCAAGCTGGTCGGCAAGTCCCTGGCGCGGCGCGGCGCGTGGACCGTCGATGCGGTCTACGACCGCTACCCGCAGCTCGCCGGGCGCCGCAAGGTGAGCGGGGCGCTGCTGTCCGGCGGAGAGCAGCAGATGCTGGCCATCGCCCGGGCGCTGCTCACCAACCCGAAGCTCATCGTGATGGACGAGCCCTCGGAAGGCCTTGCCCCCGCGGCGGTGGACACACTCGTCGACACCTGCCGCGACCTCATCGCCGAGGGCGTCGGGCTGCTCATAGTCGAGCAGAACTTCGCGGTGGCCACGGCGCTCGCCCGGCGCCTGCTCGTCATGGTCGGCGGCGAGATCGCGCTCGACACCGACGCCGCCACCCTGATGGAGGACCGGGAAGCGCAGCGGCGTTACCTCGGGGTCGAGCCGGTCAGCCAGGGAACCGCCAGTTCGGAGAGCTGACGCGCCCGGCGGGCGGCCGCGCGATCAAGTAACGGTTGTGAGTCGTTCACTGCTGCTTGACGGACGCGTGCACCGCCAAATAACATCTATCATCGGGAATCGATTATTTAGCTCCATTATTATTCGCCTCCGCGGCCCCGGCTCTGGCCGAGGCGGCCTCGTCGCCGCAGCACGCGAACTGCTTCGACCTAACAGGAAGAGGTGGAAGATGAGGAACCACGGCAAGTCCGCTCCGGGCCGGTTCAAGATCACGCTCGTCCTGACGGCCCTGGCCTTGGCGGCCGCTGCGTGCAGTAGCAGCAGCAGTACCACGTCCTCTGGGACCAGCCCGTCAGCGACAGGGGTAAGCAGTGCCTCTGCCCCGGCCGGCGCCATCAAGATCGGCATCCTCACCACATGCGGCGGCCCGTTCGCCACATTCGAAAACGAGTCCTTCTCCGGCGCCAAGTACGCGCTCGTGCAGGACGCGGGCGGCACCGCGCAAGGACAGGCTCCGGAAGCGCAGGTGACAGGGGCGACGGCCGGAGGCAAGCCCATCTCGATCAGCTTCGGTTGCTCGGACGCGACGCCGGACGTAGCCGTGTCCTCCGCGCGCCGGCTCGTCGAGAGCACCGGGGTCAAGGTCCTGCTCGGCCCGCTGTCAGGCGACGAAGGCATCGCCGTCGCCCACTACGCGAAGTCCCAGCCGGGAGTGACCTTCGTGAACGGGACCTCCGGCGCGCAGACCACGACGCTCACCGTCAAGGCGCCGAACTTCTACCGGTTCGGCGGTGACGGCGCGCAGTGGATGGCCGGCCTCGGCACCTACGCGTACAAGACGCTGGGCTGGCGCCACGTGGCGATCCTGGGCGAGGACTACTCGTACCCGTACACCCAGGCGGCCGGCTTCATCAAGGAGTTCTGCTCGCTCGGCGGCAACGTCTCCACTCGTCAGTGGGTTCCGCTCGGCACCACGGACTGGTCCTCCGCAGTGGCCCGGCTACCACGCAACCTGAACGGCGTTTTGTTGCTCACCGGGGGAACCGACACCGTCGCGGCCGAGAAGGCGTTCCAGCAACTGGGCGAGAACCCGGGCAAGATGCTGCTCGGCGGGTCGTCCGTACTCGATCCCACCTCGTTCACGGTCGGGAACTCGCTGGTCGGGCTGGCCGGCGGCTCGCCGGTGCCGCTCGGCGGCTCCAGCGCGGCCTGGACGTCTTACGTCAGCGGGTTCGGCAAGGTCTATCCCTCCGCCCCGGCCGACAGCCTGTTCACCGTGCTGTACTACGACGGGATGAAGGCCATCATCCAGGCCCTCAACCAGGTGCACGGCGACCTGTCCAACAACGAAGCGGCGTTCCGCGCGGCGCTCAACAGCCTGCACCCCACCTTCCCCAACGGGCAGGTGAGCCTGGATGCGAACCGGAACTCCATCCAGCCGGCTTACGTGGTCCAGATCACCCAAAGCGGAGGCCAGCTCGGGTTCAAGGTCCTCAAGACCGTCCCGGACGTGAGCCAGACCTTCGGCGGGCTGTTCAGCGCCAGCTCGCCGGCCCCGAGCCGGACCTCGCCCGCCTGCACCACGGGCACGCCACCGGCCTGGGCCACCGGCTGAGACGCACTAGTGTCGCCTCGTGGTCGGGAACCGCCTCCGGATTCCTGACCACGAGGCGCCCCGGCAGGTAGGAGGCGCGGGTGAACCAGACCCGTCCTGACCAAGCCGCCGCGGTGAGCGCGGAAGCGCCGCCGCTGCTGCGCATGACACAGACGACCCCCACGTGCCTGTGGAACGACTCCGCGACCCCGGCAGAGCTGCGCGCGGCGCTCGGCTGGGGCGCGGTGGGCGCCACCTGCAATCCGGTCATCGCGCTGAACGCCCTGAACGCGGACCTGCTAGCGTACGAAGGCTCGCTCAGCCAGTCCGATGACGTGATGTACCTGAAGTACGACGAGCTGCGCTTCCTGATCGGCGATCCGGCCGGCAACCCGGTCACGGACACGGTCGCCCGGCGGCGCGCCGAACGCAAAGCCGCGCTGCAGCGCCGCCCCCACGACTGGATCGGAACGGTCACCGAGCCGCAGTTGAGCTTCCCCTACTGGATAAACTGGGGCTACCCCGAGCGGTTCTACCGCCGCGCGGCCCCCGGCGAGCGGATCACGGGGATCAGTGGCTCGCCCGGGGTGGCGGAGAGGGTGGTCCGGGTCGTGCACATCGTGGACGACTTCGACGACGTCGCCGACGGTGACATACTCGTCTGCCAGATGACCAATCCGGCGTGGGTCGTGCTGTTCACGAAGATCGCCGGCCTGGTGACCGACACGGGAGGGACGACCTCGCACCCGGCGGTCCTGGCCAGGGAGTTCGGCATCCCCGCGGTGGTGGGAACCTCTGACGCGACGCACCGTATCGCGACCGGCGACCGGCTGCGCGTGGACGGCGGCAGCGGAACCGTGGAAATCCTCCAGCGGGCCCCGCAGCCGGCGGGCGGACCCCCGCTGGACTGAGAGGGAGGCGGAGTTGGCAGAGGAGGCGCTGGTGCGCAGCGTGCTGGCCGACCAGGTGCGAGAGCGCTTGCTGGAAGGCATCCTGGATGGTTCCTACCCGCCGGACTCCCGGATCGTGGAGACGGCGGTGGCCAAGGAGCTGGGCACCAGCCAGGCTCCGGTACGGGAGGCGCTGCACAGCCTGGCGGCGCTGGGCGTGGTGGAGATCGTCCCCTTCCGGGGCGCCCGCGTCCGCAAGCTGCAGCCCGAGGAGCTTCTCGAGGCTTACGTGGTCCGCTCGACGATCGAGTCACTGGCCGCCAAGCTCGCCGTGCCGCGGATGACCGACGCCGACCTGCGCGAGCTCGCCGAGCTCGGCGACAAGATGCAGGCCGCAGCGAAGGCCGGGGACGGCCGCACGGTCGCCGAGTACGACGTCCGGTTCCACGAGCGGATCGTCGAGCTGTCCGGCAACCGCACCCTCGCCCGGGTCTGGCGCTCCCTAGAGCCCTTCTCGCGCACCTACCTGACGCTGGTCATGCCCGGCGCGGATCCGCAGTGGAGCGCGGGTCTGCACACGCCGATGCTCGACGCCCTGCGGCGGCGGGACGCGGACGCGGTGGTACGCGCGGTGGAAGGGCACTTCACGGAGGTGAGCCAGGTACTGGCCGACCGCCTCAAGGCCCCCGACGCGACAGCGGGCGAAGCGGCGCAGACCAGGCCGGCCGGGGCGGTGCGGCCGCGGCCCGCAACGGCCCGCGTCAGCAGCCGAGGGCGGCACGGCCGGTAGACGTGGCCACGCTGAGCGCGGAACTCCGCCACACCAAGCCTCACCGGCTGGCGGACGCCTTCGACCTGCTGGAACAGTACGGGACCGGCGCAAGCCTGCTGGCCGGCGGAACCGACCTGGTGGTCGGCCTGCGCAAGAACAAGATCGCCCCTCGCGCCCTAGTCGACCTCAAAGGGATAGAAGACCTTTCCTGAGGCGTCGAGGCAAGCGCGGGCCGCGTGCGGATCGGGGGGACCACCTGGCTTACTGACATCACCGCCCACCCGGCCATCAGCACCCGGTTCCCGGCGCTGGTCGAAGCCGCGAACACCGTCGGGTCGGTGCAGATCCGCAACCGCGCCACGCTGACCGGGAACATATGCAACGCCTCGCCGGCGGCTGACACGGCCCCGGCGCTGCTGGCCTACGGGGCAAGCGTCCTGGTCAGCGACCGCGAGCGCTCCCGCCGCGTGCTCGGCCCGGGGCTCACCGCCCGCCAGCCCGGCGAGATCGTGACCGCGATCGAGCTTCCGTTGCCGTCTCCCGGCACCGCCTGCCCCCTGGTCGGGTCGGCCTCCTTGACAAAGGATGTATCGAGAATCGATTATTGTTTAAGCAGGCGGTTTGCGCGATGAGGGGCGGCGATGGCCGCAGCCAGGCCCAAGGAGCTCCGGAGTGCAGCAGGTAACCGAAAACGTGTTCACCTCTACCCGCTTTCGCGGGTGCAACCCGAGCTTCGTCATAACGCCCGACGGCGTCGTAGTGATCGACACGCCGCAGCTTCCGAGCAAGGCGGTGGCGATGCGGGAGACCGCAGAGTCTTACGGCCCGATCTGTTACGTGGTGAACACCGAGCACCACGTTGACCACATCTTCGGGAACTACTACTTCAAGGGCGCCGGTCACGTCGTGCACCACCAAGGCGTGTACGAGAACTTCATGGTTTCGACTCCCGACCTCGACCCGTTTGACTATGCGGCAGAGGCGATCCCGACCGACGACCCGGAGGGGGCGGCGATCTTTCCCGCCCGGGAGCAGTACTACGCGGACCCCAACAAGGGGGCCGTGGTTTTCACCGGCGACCTGGACCTGCGGGTGGGCGGCCACGTGTTCCACCTCATCCATACGCCCGGGCACACGCCCGGCCAGATCGCCGTCTACGTGCCGGACGAGCGGGTGGTGTTCACCGGGGACACCGTGTTCTCCGAGTGCCAGACCTGGCTCATGACCTCGGACGTCGATGAGTGGCTGCGCTCGCTGGACCTGGTGCAGGAACTCGACGTGGACCACGTGATCCCGGGACACGGGCCGGTGACCACGACCAGGTACCTCGCCACGCAGCGGGCAGTGCTGCTCGACTGGGTCAGCGCGGTCGCCAGCGCGGTCGCAAAGGGCTGGTCACGCGAGGAGACGGTGGCGCGGGTCAACTTCGCCGAGCGGTATCCGGTCGATGTGGGCCAGGAGTACATGATGGATCACATCCAGACGCTCAACGCCGCTTCCCTGTGGGACAAGCTGACTGCGCGCGGCAAGTGAGCGATGAGCTGAGCCGGTTCCGGCTCGAAGGTCGGGTGGCCCTCGTCGGCGGAGGTTCCGGCGGCATCGGATTGCGGGCATGTACCGCCCTGGCCGGGGTCGGTGCCGACGTGGCCATCATCGGACGCTCTGCCGAGCGCCTGGAGGAAGCCCGGGCGGCGGTAGAGAAGGTCGGGCGGCGCGCCCTGGTCCATGCGGCGGACATGACCTCCCGGAAGCAGGCCGACGCCGCGGTGGAGAGGACTGGCGAGGCGCTCGGCCAGGTAAGCGTCGTGGTGAACGGGATCGGCGGCGGCGCCGGCACGGCCCTGTACCCGGCAGAGCGCTACCCGGACAACGAGTGGCAGCGAATCCTCGACCTGAACCTGACCACGGCGCTGCACCTTTCCCAGGCCGCTGCGCAGCAGATGATCTCGGCTGGGATCGGCGGCTCCATCCTGAACATCTCCTCGGTTCGCGGGCAGCTCGGGATCAACGCGGGCTACGCGGCGTATGTCGCGGCGAAGGGGGCCCTCGATGCCCTGACCCGCCAGCACGCCACCGAGTGGGCTGCGCACGGCATCCGGGTCAACGCCATCTCGCCGACCTTCGTCCGCACCGCGCAAGCCGCGAGCCTGCTCGCCGATCAGGAGTTCTACGAACGGCTAGTGGGCCGGATCCCGCTGCGCCGGATCGCCGACCCCGACGATCTGGTGGGCGCCTTGCTATTCTTCTGCTCCGATGCGAGCAGCTTCGTGACCGGCCAGATCCTCACCTTGGACGGCGGCCTGACCGCGACGCAGTGAACGCGGGCACGCTCGCCGGCTGGATCGCCGGCACTCGGCTTGGCCAGGCTGTCTGACATCGCCCGCGCTGTTCCCGGATTGGTGCGCCGCAATGGCCTGGCTTGCCGCCCTGCAGCGGCTGATCCGGGCGCAGCACCCGCGCCGCAGGCCGTCCAGGTGGCTTGCTATTACCCGGGCAAGCCGTGTTCCAGGCCACCGGGCCTCGTGGCCTGGTGACCTGCCCCGCGGCTCTGGCCGGTGCGGGGGAAGATGAGGAAAACCGGGACCAGGCCAGGCCCGGGAGGTCCCTATGAACAACGCCCAGTCCGGCCGGGGAGCCGCAGCGCAGCAGAGGGAGCAGGCCATCGGCGACTACATCACCGCGTGCAACGCCGGCGATGCTGAGGCGGTGGCCGCCACCTGCACGCCCGATGCGGTGCACTACTTCCCGGCCCGCATGTACGGCGACGACGAGCCCGTCCGGGGCGGCCGGGCGATCGGGCAGAAATGGGCCCGGCCGGTCCGATCGCTCGGCTCACGCTGGAGCATCGACGGCCCGATCCTGTGCGACCCTGGCCATCATCAGGCGGTCATCGAGTTCACCGCTGAGCAGAAGAAGTCCGCGACGATCATCCGGGGCAGCGAGTGGTACCGGTTCGACCCCGGCACCGGGCTGATCGCCGAGATCCGCGCCTACCTCGCCTCGCCCCCGCGCAAGGCCTCCAGCGGCTGGAGCTGGGCAGCTTCCCGTACGCCGAGCGCGGGTAGGCCGCCAGCACCTGACATACCTGGGTCTGGCTCCGGCCGCAGTACCGGATGGTCCGGTGTGCCGGTGGCGGAAAGGCACGGCCGTGCCCGCCACGACGTCAGGCTCGGCCGGCGTCGCCTCTGCCGCCAGACGGCTCACCGCCCGAGGCCGGCCGAGGTGTAACCACGCGCGCAGAAACAGATGTTCTGTGCGCAGGATGCAGTTGGGCTCGCGTATAAGTAATGGCTTCATCCAATGGGACATTACATACCTCATACGCGGCTTGCACCTCCCGCGCCGAGTAGCTCTGCCAGGCACCAATTGGACTAAGTTCTGGGCTGGTGCAGGTGGTGCCAGACGCGCTCGGGTGTCAGCGGCAGGTCGCGGATGCGAACACCGGTAGCACTGGTGACGGCGGCACTGAGCGCGGGCGCGGTGCACAGGAGGCCGCCTTCGCTGACGCCCTTGGCGCCGTGGGGACCCGGTCCGTCCTCGTTCTCGATCATCAGGGCGTGCATCTCCAGCGGCAGGTCCTTGCTGGTGGGGATGCGGTAGTCGAGCGCGCCGAGGTTACGGATCCGGCCGTCGTCGTCGAGGACCAGGTGTTCCATCAGGGTGTGGCCGAGGCCCATGATGGCGGCGCCCTCGTCCTGCGACTCGACCTGCAGAGGGTTGAGCGCCTTGCCGACGTCTCCGGCGGTGATGTGCTTGTGGATGCGGATCTCGCCGGTGTCGGTGTCGACCTCGATCTCGAAGGCGGTGCAGTTGAACTCGTAGAAGGCCGGGTCGCCGCCGAGCGGGTGATCGGGCATGTCGGGCTTGCGCATGATGCCGTTGCCGATCACTTCTCCCCGGAGCCGGCCCAGGGACCGCTGTACGACGTCGAGCAAGGGGATGACCCGGTCGGGCAGGCGGACCTCGCCCCGGTCGACGGTGATCACGGCGGGGTCGAGGCGGTAGAGCTGGGCGGCCATGCCGGCGACCTGCCGGCGGATGTCCCGGCAGGCGTCGAGGATCGCGTTGCCCATGAAGACGGTGGACCGGCTCGCTGACGTCTGCAGGTCGAAGGGCACCAGGGTGGTGTCTCCCATGATCACCCGGACCTTGTCCAGCGGCGCGCCGAGCTCGTCTGCGGCGACCTGCGCGAAGATGGTCCGGGCGCCCTGTCCCATGTCGGATGTCCCGGCGAAGACCAGGACGCTGCCGTCGAACAGCAACCGGACGGTGGAGTAGGACAGCCCGGTGGTGGCGCCGGACTTGATCCCGCACGCGATGCCGCGGCCCCGGCCGGGCGGCAGCGGCGTGTCCCATCCCACTGCTTCGGCTGCCGCCCGGAGCGACTGTTCCCAGTGGCCGTCGGCGGGAAAGTCACCGGGTACGACGGCTTGGCCCTTGGCCGCGAGGTTACGCAGCCGGATGGCCAGCCCGTCGAGGCCGAGCCGGTCGGCCGCTTCGTTCAGCTGCGACTCGATCGCCCAGTTGACCTGCGGGGTGCCGAATCCGCGGAATGCCGTCGAGGGCGGCGTGTGCGACAGAATGGCCCGGGCGTGGATCCTGGCCGCCGGGACCGTGTACGGGCCGCACGCCAGGTAGTTGGCCTTCGTGACGACCCGCTCGCCGATGTCGGCGTAGGCGCCGAGCAGGTAGTCGCTGGTGATGTCGTGGTAGGCGATGCGGCCGTCGGCGCGGAATCCGGACCGTACGCGGATGACGGCGGCCGCGCGGCGGACAGCCTGGAAGGTCTCCTCGAGGGTGAGGACAAGCCGGCAGGGGCGGCCGCTGCGGCGGGCCAGGATGGCGAGCAGCGGCTCGAACTTGGGGTTCTGCTTGCCGCCGAAACCACCGCCGGGGTCGGGCGCGAGCACCCTCACCTGGGCGAGCGGCAGGTCGAACAGGTCGGCCATCACCCGCTGCAGCAGGTAGGGGTGCTGCACGGGGCTGTAGATGGTCAGCCCGCCGTCGTCGTCGGCCACGGCGATCGCGCCGTGGGGTTCGATCGCGAAGTGGGTGACCATCGGGAACGTGTACGTGTTCTCGACGACCAGGTCGGCGGTCTCGGCGCCGAGGTCACCCCACTTCCAGTGGCGCTCCTTCAGGATGTTCGTGCGGGCCAGCGCGTCGCCGGGGCGCAGCGAGGGATCCTGGACCAGCGGGGCGTCTGCGGACAGGGCGGCCTGGGTGGTCAGGACCGCCGGCAGCACCTGATGGTGCACGGTCACGCGCCGTGCCGCTTCTTCCGCCGCGTCCCGCGTGGCCGCTACGACGGCGGCGACAGCCTCGCCGTGGTACTTGGTCTCCTGGACCGCCAGGATGGGCCGGTCGGCGTAGACCGGCCCGAAGCGGGGCACCGGTTGCGGCAGGTCATCCGCGGTGATGACCACGATCACTCCGGGCACCTGGAGGGCGCTGGCGGCGTCGATGCCGTCGATCCGGGCGCGCGCGCAGTCGATGGTGACGAGCTTGACGTGCAGCATCCCTTCCAGCCGCAGGTCGGCGAGGAACGCTTGCTCACCGGTGACGCGGTCGAGGCCGCCGAAGCGGCGGGCCGGGGTGCCGACGGTTCTGGCCGGGGCACGGCGCTGATCCGGGTGGAACGTCGTGGTCACTGGTCCACCTGCCCCGTGACGACGGCTTCCCGGACGGGGGCCTCGGCGTCGGTCGGCGGCCCTGCGGGGGAACCGCCGGCCCGGTGGGCTGCCGCCAGGACCGCGGCGATGATCCGGTTGTAGCCGGCGCAGCGGCACAGGTTGCCGGAGAGCGCCTCGCGCACGTCCTCGACCGTG
>WNFX01009223.1_pt1 | contig 12999 bp, 11 predicted proteins | sample 5400111 | NCBI WGS metagenome assembly WNFX01 (sample SAMN13153363, study PRJNA577476) | soil metagenome | isolation source: 40 cm soil or saprolite under grassland replicate 1 | place: USA:California | collected 2016-06-15
TGAGCTGCTGCTCGGCCGCGCGGGCGACCGCGCCGTTGATCTCGTCCTTGGAAGTGTTGCGCTTGGCGACGAACTTGAAATCGATCGCCGAGACGTTGGCGGTCGGCACCCGGATGGCGACGCCGTCGAGCTTGCCGGCGAGCTCGGGCAGCACCAGGCCGACCGCCTTGGCGGCGCCCGTGGAGGTCGGGATCATGGAAAGCGCCGCGGCGCGCGCCCGGTACAGATCCTTGTGGACCTGGTCGAGGCTCGGCTGGTCGTTGGTATAGGCGTGCACCGTGGTCATGAACCCCTTGTCGATCCCGACCGCGTCGTGCAGCACTTTCACGACGGGCGCCAGGCAATTGGTGGTGCAGGATGCGTTGGAAACCACGAGGTGCTGCTTGGTCAGCTTGTCGTGATTGACGCCGTAGACGACGGTGAGATCGGCGCCGTCGGAGGGCGCCGAGATCAGCACGCGTTTGGCGCCGGCCTGCAGATGCACCGAGGCTTTTTCCTTCGAGGTGAAAATGCCGGTGCATTCCAGCGCGATGTCGATGCCGAGCGCTTTCCACGGCAGCTCGCCCGGATTCTTGATCGCCGTGACTTTGATCTTGCCGGTGCCGCAATCGATGCTGTCGCCCTGAACCTTGACCTCGCCGGGGAAGCGGCCGTGAATGGAATCGAACCGCAACAGATGCGCGTTGGTCTCGACCGGGGCGAGGTCGTTGATGGCGACGACCTCCATATCCTTGCGCTTGGCTTCGGCTACGGCGCGCAACACGTTGCGGCCGATGCGGCCGAAGCCGTTGATGGCGACGCGGACGGACATGGTTCGAGCTCCCTCTATTCTTCGATGCGGGGACTGCGGCGGTAATCCGTGCCGCCTAGATAGGCCTGGGCCGGATGATTGGGAAGTCGCAGCGGGTAATTCGGGTTCCGCGCCTCAATGGGCGAGCTTGCCCAGCGCTGCCTCGGCGACCGCCTGGGCGGTGATGCCGAACCGGCGGTAGAGGTCCTTGTAGGGGGCGCTCGCCCCGAACCTCGCCATGCCGATGAACAGCCCGTCGCTGCCGATGATGGCATCCCAGCCCTGACGCACCGCCGCCTCGACCGCGATGCGCAAGGGCGCATCCCCGAGGATCGATTGCCGCACGTGCGCGGGCGCACAGAGCAACAATTCGAAACACGGAACCGAGACCACGCGGACCGAGCACCCGCGCTTGATGAGCAGATCGCGCGCCTCGACCGCGATCGCGACCTCGGACCCGGAGGCGAACAGCGAAACCTGCGCCCGGCCGTCCGCCGCGGAGAGGAGCTCGTAGGCGCCGTCGCGGCAGCGATTGTCGTTCCAAAGGTCGCCCCGCAGTTGCGGCAGGTTCTGGCGCGTGAGCGCGATCACGCTCGGGCCGCGGGCTTCGAGCACGAGCTGCCAGCATTCGACGGTCTCGACCGCGTCGCAGGGGCGGAACACCAGCAGGTTCGGGATCGCCCTGAGCGCCGCGAGGTGCTCGATCGGCTCGTGGGTGGGGCCGTCCTCGCCCACGCCGATGGAATCGTGGGTCATCACGTGGACCACCCGCTGCCCCATGATCGCGCCGAGCCGGATGGCGGGTCGGCAATAGTCGGAGAACACCAGGAAGGTCCCGGAATAGGGCAGCACGCCGCCGTGCAGCGCCATGCCGTTCATGGCCGCCGCCATGGCGTGCTCGCGCACGCCGTAATGAATGAAGCGGCCGGAGAAATCCGCCGCCGAGATCGGCTTCATGCCCTTGATGCGGGTGTTGTTGGAGCCGGTCAGGTCCGCCGAGCCGCCGATGAGCTCGGGGACGGCGGGCACGAGCGCCTCGAGCGCGATCTCGGAAGCCTTGCGGGTCGCCATTTCCTGCGGCGCGGCGGCGAGCTTCTGCTTGACGGCTTGCACCGCCGAGGCGAGGGCGCTCTCGAGAAGCTCGCCGCGCATTCTGCGCTCGAACTCGCCGCGCAGCTCCGGGGCGAGCGCCCGCACGCGCTCGGTCCAGCCATCCCGCGCGGATCGCGACCGCGCGCCGGCTTTTCGCCATTGCTCGCGCACGTCCGCGGGAATTTCGAACGGCGGATAGGTCCAGCCGAGCGTTTGGCGCGCCCCCGCGACCTCCTCGGCGCCGAGCGGGGCGCCGTGGCTCTTTTCCGTGCCGGCCTTGGTGGGCGCGCCGAACCCGATCAAGGTGCGGCACGCGATCAGGCTCGGCCGGTCGGAATGCGCCGCGGCCTCGATCGCCGCCGCGATGGCGTCGGGGTCATGGCCGTCGATACGGCTCGCCGCCCAGCCGGCGGCTTCGAAGCGGCGCACCTGATCGACCGAATCCGCAAGCTGCAGCGGTCCGTCGATCGAGATGCCGTTGTCGTCGTGGAACGCCACGAGCTTGTGGAGCTTCAGGTGCCCGGCGAGCGCGATCGCTTCCTGGCTGATGCCCTCCATGAGATCGCCGTCGGAGGCCAGCACGTAGGTGCGATGGTCGACGAGTTCGGGCCCGAATGTCGCGGCGAGGTGCCGCTCGGCGATTGCCATGCCGACCGCATTGGCGAGCCCCTGGCCGAGCGGCCCGGTCGTCGTCTCGATCCCCGGGGTGTGGCCGTGTTCGGGATGTCCGGGGGTGAGCGATCCGAGCTGGCGGAAACGCTTGATCTCCTCGATGCTCAGCGCCTCGACCCCGAGCAGGTGCAGCACCGCATAGAGCAGCATCGAGCCGTGGCCGGCCGAGAGCACGAACCGGTCGCGATCGGGCCAGGCAGGATCCGCCGGGTCGAATTTCAAGAATCGGGTGAACAGCACGGTCGCCACATCGGCGGCGCCCATCGGCAATCCGGGGTGGCCGGACTTGGCGGCTTCGACCGCATCCATCGCGAGGGCGCGAATGGCATTCGCCATGCGATCATGTTGGGCGCGCGCAATCATGGGCGTCCTGTCGAGCCGGAAACGCGAAAAATCCCGCCGCTCCCCTTCTCGCCGCGGCAAACGCAAGGTTCGTGAGGGCAAAGGAATTTCCCGACGCGGCTGCGCCGGGAACGCAACGAAGCTCCCGCCATCCCTGGGCGCCGGACTGATAGCACGGGAGGGGCTCAAGTCAACGCAATCGGGGCGAAACTGAGGCGCGAATTTCTGCGCGTAAGTGCTTGGCGCTCTTGAGCTGACCACAACAAATCCACAGAATGCACGTATGGGGATGACCGAGGCGCGGCGCCAAGAAACGCCGGCCCCGGGGAAACGGATGTCCGCAATGCGCGCGCGCGGGGCGCGAGACGCCGGGCGGGAGTGGGGGAGAGCGGAAGATGGGCGCTCCACAGGCCATGCCGAGAGGCGATGAGCCGGCTGCGATCGACCCCGGCTCGGTCGAGGCGGCGACCAGCCGGCTGATTGCCGCGCTCGACGCCCTGGAGGCTGCGGCCGAGCGCCGGCGCGATTCCGACCGCGGCGTCCAATCCTTGGCCGCGCAGATTCAGGCGCTCGGCGCCGATCGCTCCAAGCTCGCGGAGGAGCTCGACGCCGAGATGGCCCAGCGGCGTCAGCTCGAGGCGACGAACCGGGAGATCGCGCGCCGGCTCGGCCTCGCCATCGACGGCATCCGTTCGGTGCTCGAATCTCACGATCGTTGACATGGCCGGCACCGACCCGAACATTCCTTCCATCGCCTCGGCCGGCAGCGCGGAGCGTTCCATGGCTCACGTCAGCGTCACCATCAACGGCCGTCAGTACCGCATGGCATGCGAGGACGGCCAGGAGGCGCACTTGCTGCGGCTGGCCAAGGATCTCGATGTGCGCATCGAGGAGCTGCGCGTCCGGTTCGGAGAGATCGGCGACACCCGGCTGATCGTGATGGCGGCGATCACGGTCGCCGACGAGCTGGTCGAGGCCGGCAAGCGCATGCGGCAGCTCGAAGATGAGCTCGCCGGGATGCAGGACGCCGGCAGCGTCACGGCGGAGCGCTCGAAGGCGACACAGGCGGCGGTCGCGGCCGCGCTCAATTCCGCCGCGGAGCGCATCGAGCGCGTCACCAAAAGTCTCAACCAGGGCCTGGGCGAGGAAATCGCCGTCGGCTGATCCGATCGAGGACGGCTGGCGGGCCGGCTCCGTCCGCACTAGATTGCCGGATGCGGGGCTGCGGGGTGCGTCGGAGACGCAATCCCCGGGGCCTTATCGATCCTCAGGGAGCTGTCCCTGGCCGGGCTCGTGGGCCCGGAAATCACATGACTTCTTCTGCGCCGAGCGAATCGAGCAAGGCGGAGCTGCGACGCGACGCGCTCGCGCGCCGGGATGCGATTGCGGCCGCGGGACGGGCCGCCGCAGCCGAACGCGTGGCCTCGCGGCCGTTTCCCGTTACGGTCGCGGACGGCGCCTGCGTGTCCGGCTTTTTTCCCTTGCGCAGCGAGATCAATCCGGTGCCGCTGATGCGGCGGCTGGCGGATGCGGGCGCAAAGCTCGCGCTCCCCGTCGTGGTCGGACGCGGCCGACCGCTGGTGTTCCGCGCGTGGTCGTTCGGCGCACCGCTCGGCTCGGGCGTGTGGGGCATCCGCGAGCCGCTGCCCGATGCGCCCGAAGTCCTCCCCGACGTGCTGATCGTGCCGCTCGCCGCCTTCGATCGCACCGGCCATCGCATCGGTTATGGCGCCGGCTATTACGATCTGACGCTTGAGCGCCTGCGCGCGGCAAAGCCCGTCACCGCCGTCGGGCTTGCCTTCGCCGCGCAGGAGATCGCGCGCGTGCCTGCCACTCCCCGCGACGAGAAGCTCGATCTCGTGCTAACCGAGCGCGAGGTCATCGACTGCCGCGGGACTTGAACGAAATGCGCATCCTGTTCGTCGGCGACGTGGTCGGCCGCAGCGGGCGGAACAGCGTGAACGAGCGCCTGCCGGCCCTCATCAGCGACTGGAAGCTCGATTGCGTCGTCATCAACGGCGAGAACGCCGCCGGCGGCTTCGGCATCACCGAGGCGATCTACCATCAGCTGATCGATGCCGGCGCCGATGCGATCACGCTCGGCAACCATGCCTGGGACCAGCGCGAGGCGCTGGTTTTCATCGAGCGGGCGGAGCGCCTCGTTCGTCCGATCAATTATCCGGCCGGCACGCCGGGTCGCGGCGCGGCGCTCCTCGAAACGAAAAACGGCGCGCGGGTTCTCGTCGTCAACGCGATGGGCCGCATCTTCATGGACGCACTCGACGATCCGTTTGCGGCGATCGACCGGGAGCTTTCGGCTTGCCCGCTGAAGAACGGCGCGGACGCGATCGTCATCGATCTGCACGCGGAGGCGACCAGCGAAAAGCAGGCCATGGGATTTTTTGCCGACGGGCGGGCCAGCATGGTGATCGGCACCCACACCCATGCGCCGACCGCCGATCACCAGATTCTTCCGGGAGGCACCGCGTTCATTTCCGACGTCGGCATGACCGGCGACTACCATTCCGTGATCGGCATGAACAAACAGGAGCCGCTGCAGCGGTTCCTGCGCCGCATCCCGTCCGCCAAGTTCGAGCCGGCGCTCGGCGCGGCGACCTTGTGCGGGCTCGCGGTGGAAACCGACGATCGCACCGGCCTGGCGATCCGGGTGGGCGCGGTGCGGCTGGGCGGGCGGCTCGAGGAAGCCAGGCCCGCGTTCTGGGGCTAATCCTTGGATTTTGCCCGCTCGACGCCCTATCATCGATGCGGCTATCCTCTCGCCGCTGTCATTGTGACACGGTCTCTCGGTGACGCATGTCGTGAGGCAATGGGACATTTTGAAATCGCACGGAGCGGAGTTGATCATGCGCAGGATTGCCCTGGTGATTGCGTTCTCGGCCGGAGTAATCGTGCCGGCCGTCGCCCAGAAGGCCGAGATCGAGGCGGTGAATGCGCAATGGATGGAATTGTTCAACAAAGGCGATTTCGCCGGCGTCGCCTCGCTCTACACCGATGACGCGACGGCATTTCCGCCCGGGTCCGCCATGGTGAAAGGCAGAGCTGCCATTGGCGCAATGTGGAAAGGCATGGCGGAGCAAGTCGGCGATCCGAAAGTTACGACGCTCGACGTCAAGCCGCTGGGGCCCTCCGCGGCGCGCGAGATCGGGACCTTCAGCTTGAAGACCAAGGGTCCGACGCCGCAGGAAGTCACCGGCAAGTATGTCGTGGTGTGGGAGAAGGTCGGAACAGACTGGAAGCTTGCGGCCGACATCTGGAACGACGGCAAGTAGGTGCGCCTCCATCCCGGTGTTTGGGCGCGCATGCCACCGACGTGCCGTCCGGTCCGGACCTGGCCCATGGCGCCGATCCGGGATAAATCGATGCAATCATCCGATCACGAAGGCGCGCTGCTCGGCTAGCTGGCCGCGGCGCTGCGGATCGCGGAACGAGCCATGGCCGGACATTCGCAGTTCAAGAACATCATGCATCGCAAGGGGCGCCAGGATGCCGCGCGTTCCCGGCTGTTTTCGAAGCTCGCCCGCGAGATCACGGTGGCGGCGAAGCTCGGCGTCCCCGATCCGAACATGAACCCGCGGCTGCGCGCCGCCATCCTGGCCGCGCGCGCCGAGAACATGCCCAAGGACAACATCGAGCGCGCGATCAAGAAAGCGCAGGGCGGCGACGCCGAGAATTACGAGGAGATCCGCTACGAGGGCTACGGGCCGGGCGGGGTCGCGATCATCGTCGAGGTGCTGACCGACAACCGCAATCGCACCGCCTCCGACGTGCGCTCCGCGTTCTCCAAAAGCGGCGGGCATCTGGCCGAGACCGGGGCGGTGGCGTTCCTGTTCGACCGCGTCGGAATGGTGGAGTTCGACGCCAAGGTCGCGAGCGACGACGAGATGCTCGATGCGGCGATCGAAGCCGGGGCCGACGATGTCGCTTCGACCAGCTCCGGTCACGAGGTCTACGTCGGGCAGGATCGGCTGCGCGAGGTCGCCCGCGCGCTCGAGGCGAAATTCGGCGAGCCGCGCAAGGCCGCGCTGGTGTGGAAGCCGCAGAGCACGATTGGGCTCGACGACGAACAGGGCGAAAAACTGCTGCGCCTGATCGAGACGCTCGAGGACCGCGACGACGTGCAGAACGTCTACGCCAATTTCGAGGTGTCCGACGCGCTCATGGCCAGGGTGGGGGCGTAGGCCTCACGCCGAGGGGTCATCCGCACCTTACCCCGTCCTGCCAACCAAGGGTAGCTTAAGTTCATGTTATGTTCTATAGAGTCAGTGGACTGTTAACTTTTTGTTGACGCTCCTAGTGGATCAAAGGGCAGGATAATGGGATGGCTAGAAGCGACCTGCTCGTCTCCCTAGTGCGTGCCGGAGCCGCCGGGGATAGGTCGATGCTTGCATCGACTGTGGAAGCCCTTGTAGCCGAAGAGAAATCCCGCAGTCATCATGTCCTCGCCGACCGGCTGCAGCGGGCACTCCAGACCATCCCGATCACTCCCTCAAACGAATTACGCCGGCCCCAAGGCGCGGGGCGGGATTTTGTCATAGAGTCCGAACCCCGTATTCGGCTCGATGAACTTATTCTTTCCCTGCCAGCCGATCGCCTCACACGACAACTCATCGAGGAGCAGAGCCGGGCAGATCTTCTTCGGGCCCAGGGTATGCAACCCCGTAACCGCGTCCTACTCTCGGGGCCGCCTGGCAACGGTAAAACGTCGCTTGCCGAAGCTATGGCCCAGGCCTTGGCTCTGCCTCTGCTAGCTGTGCGCTATGACTCGCTAGTTGGAGCTTATCTGGGCGAGACCAATGCGCGTCTTGCAAAACTCTTTGAGTATGCTCGCGCTACTCCGTGTGTATTGTTCTTCGACGAATTTGATGCAGTAGGAAAAGAGCGGGGCGATGTTCATGAGACTGGCGAAATCAAACGCGTCGTTTCATTCCTGTTGATGCAAATTGATCAATTGCCGAGTTACGTTATTGCCGTGGCAGCAACCAATCATGCCGAACTGCTCGATCGTGCCGTGTGGCGCCGATTCCAATTACGTATTGACATGCCAGCGCCCGATGCTGCACGGAGGGCAGTTTTAATCTCACGATTTTTTGAAATCTGGCGCGACGATCCAGGTACATCAGCAGAACGGTTGGCCGAACGTTTGGGTCCGGTAAGCTTTGCCGAAGTTGCCGAGTTCTGCCATAACGTGCGTAGAAGATATATTCTATCACAGGGCGGTGAGTCGCTGAAGCGGATCGTCGCTGAGGAAATCGAGCTTTGGGCGTCACGCGTGGCGCCATGGTCCTATGGCGAACCCACCTCAATATCCTCTTCTCCGGCTCGATCCGCCCGACCGAGGCGGTCGAAAGACGCGTAAGCCAGGCGGTTTTGCACGCGTTCGAAAATTCAATCCTGCCGAACAGCGCAATAGGCGTCCAGGTCTAGTTCTTGGCGGCTTGGCTCAATTCATGGCCGAGGGTCGCGATCCACTGGAACTGCGTGCCGATCCTGCGGGCCTTGCTCCTGAGCGGTTGTTGGTGTTCGAACTTACCGGCAACATCCAGAACTTCGTCCGCGCCGCAGCTCATGTTCCGGGATTAGAATTCATCGACGCTGAGGACTTGGAAGGCGATGAGGAGGACAAAAATCCTTCACTATATTTGATGGTCCCCAATTCCGCAGCGCTCCGACAAATGGTCAGCTTGTGGAATCGTTTTCAGGCGAGCCAAGCGCTCCCAGAAGGACTTGGGCCTTGGCGCGACCTGTTTGAGCAACTTCGGGACCTTCGGCCTTGGGGACCGCAGGATCGGGCATCTCCGGAGGATATCGAAATTCTCGCGCAGGAGCGTGCGGATGCCCGAGGCATGGTGCGGATGGAACTCGAACTGGTGTTCCGCGACTCCGAAGCAGGTATTGAAGCAGATGCCTTAGACGCTGTGGCGGCAGGTGGCGGAGAGCTTGTCACTAGGACCCGCATTGAGGGCGCAAAGTACCATGCGCTGCTCGTCGACGTTCCGCAGGCCGAATTACAGCGTGTGATGGCTCGCGGCCAAGAAGGATTAGTGGCCGCCGAGTCGGTAATGCATATACGGCCGCAGAGTGCTTTGCATATCACCGTTGTTGAAGCACAGGAGGGAGTGGCTCCCGCGCCGGCGCCATTGCCCGAAGGAGATCCGATAGTCGCTCTCTTTGACGCCGTGCCTCTAACTGGCCATCCCAGGCTCGATGGTCGTTTGTCCGTCTATGATCCTTTCGGGCTCGAACCGCTCGCAGTAGGTCTTCGGGTTCATGGTACGGCAATGGCCTCGGCCGTAGTTCATGGAGATATAGCCGGCGCAGCGATGCCAACATTGCGCCGCCGAGTCTTTTTCTTGAACGTCATGTTTGCCCCTCAGGCGCCGAATCAGGACGAGCGTTTTCCTGACCGTCTACCCGCCGACCTATTCCACGAGGCCGTTGTGCGCCTCAAGGACGGTGCAGATCCAGCTGCGCCAAGCGTCATTGTGATCAGTGCATCGCTAGGCGATCGCAATAAGCCATTCACTAGGCGGATGTCAGGTTGGGCCCGTGTAATCGACTATCTCTCTCACAGGTACGGTCTGCTGTTTGTAATTAGCGCCGGTAATCACATTGATGATCTAGTCACGGACAATATGACTAGTGTGGAGTTCGAAGCTCTTGATGTGGGTGAGAAAGCTCGCGCCGCTTTACGAGCCAGTGCTGCAGCTATGGCGCATCGGCGGATTTTAGCTCCCGCCGAGTCAATGAATGCCTTAACGGTAGGTGCGCTCCATAGCGATAACATTCCTACCGGCCCGCTGCCGGCCTCGACATTCGACGTTTGGTTGGACACAGGCCTCTGCACCGTTTCCAGCGGTCTGGGGCCTGGGATCAGCAACGCAGTAAAGCCAGATGTGCTCGCACCTGGGGGCCGCCATCACGTTCGTCTGCTACCAAACGGGGCCGTTCATTTATTGCGCCCGATCGGAAAGAACTCCAGTTTGCTGGGCGGTATCCTCGTGGCGGCTCCGCCTGCTCCGCCTGCCTATGACCCCAACACGACGGGTCGTAGTGTCGGAACCAGCATTGCCGCTGCAATTACAACAGGGGTGGCCGCGCGGGTACATGAGGCCTTGGAAGCCGCCTATGATGATTTCCTTGCTATTCCGGATTCGCAACGGGCTGTGCTCTTGAAAGCACTTCTCGTGCACTGCGCCCGATGGACCGCAGCTCGCGATCTGATCATCGAAGTTATCGGTCCTACGGACAACAAGTTTGCCGTTCGACAGAAGGATAATGTTAGACGGTACTTAGGATACGGCGCAATTGATATGGGGATGGTTCTTGATTGCGCCACGGATCGGGCCACGTTGTGGGCTGTTGGCCGACTACAGCGGGGGGAGTCCCACACCTTTTCGGTGCCATTGCCAGCCGTTATGTCTGGCAATCCACAACTCCACGAGCTTTCAGCAACGATCGCGTGGTTTGCGCCCCCTCGTGTAGGTAGCACCAGCTATCGTGGAGTCCGTCTCAAGATTGTGGAACCCAGTGAATCCGTTGCGTTGTTTGCGGTGAAAGCTTCTGGTAACCAACCGGATTCCAATCAGGTACATCGAGGCACGGTTATCCACCGCCGTTGGGAAGGCACTAAGGCAGCTGCTCTGGCAATCGACTCGACTTTTGAGCTGATGGTCCAGCGTGAGCCGGATGAAATCGATGATTTGACGCCCTACGCCGTCGTCACCACCGTGACCATGCCGGGTGTCGCAGAGGTGTACACTCAAGTGCGAGATCGCATAGGTATTAAGCCCAAAGTGTCAGTAATAACCTAACTATGTCTGACAGAGCGGGCTCACCGCGCTGACGTCCTGCATAGCCAAATGTGCGACGTCGAAAGGTCCCGGCGCGTCCGCGGCACAAATTTACCTCGTCTCCTGTGCAGATCGGGCCGCCCGCCGCTAGGCGCGCCGCGGGCGCGGCGGTATCAAAGCCTTGTGGGCGCACGCGCGATTCGCATCCTCGGCATCGATCCGGGGCTCCGCCGCACCGGCTGGGGCATCGTCGAGATTTCTGGCAATCGACTTTCGTTTCTCGGCTGCGGCCGCGTCGAAACCAACGATCGGGAAGCCCTGGCCTCGCGGCTGGCGACGATCCATGCCGGGCTCGCGCGCGTGATCGCGCAATTTGCGCCGCAGGAAGCCGCCGCCGAGGCGACCTTCGTCAACAAGGACGCCGGCGCGACGCTGAAACTCGGCCAGGCCCGCGGGGTCGCCCTGCTGGCCGCCGCGCAGGCGGGGCTCTCGGTTGCCGAATACGCGCCCAATCTCGTGAAAAAGACCATCGTGGGCGCCGGCCATGGCGACAAGGCGCAGATCCGCATGATGATCGGCGTGCTGCTGCCGAAAGCCGACCCGGAGACGGAGGACGCCGCCGACGCGCTTGCCATCGCGGTCACCCATGCGCATCACCGCGGCGCCGCGCTGCTGCGCGCCCGTTACGAACCAAGTTCCAAGGCGCGGCAGGCGAAAGCCGGCGAATCCGTTAGAATCGCCGCGAAGCCCGGGGTCCCATGATCGGCAAGCTGACCGGCACGCTCGACAGCTACGGCGAGGATTTCATCATCGTCGACGTGGGCGGCGTCGGCTACGTCGTGCACTGCTCGGCCCGCACGCTCCAGGCGCTGCCGGCGCCCCGCGAGCCCGTCGTGCTGGCGATCGAGACCCATGTGCGCGAGGACCAGATCCGGCTGTTCGGGTTTCTCACGCCGGTCGAGCGGGAATGGTTCCGGCTGCTGCAGACCGTGCAGGGGGTCGGCACCAAGGTCGCGCTCTCGGTGCTGGGCACGCTCGCGCCTGCGGATCTCGCGAGCGCGATTGCGCTGCGAGACAAGGCGCCGGCCTACGCGGCGGTCGATCCCGCGGTGATCCGGCTTTCCGGCGCGATCGAGGAACGGCGGGCGCCGCAGCCCGTCGCCGACGCCGTCTCGGCGCTGGTCAATTTGGGCTATGGCCAGCCGCAGGCGGCGGCCGCGATCGCGGCGGCGGCCCAGAGCGCGGGCGAAGCCGCCGATGCCGCAAGCCTCATCCGCCTCGGCCTGCGGGAGCTTTCGCGATGAGCGAAAACAACAAAGAACTCGGTCGCTCGCATCGGGCGCGGCGCCGACCCCAATCGGCTCCCTCCCCCCTTGAGGGGGAGGGGCGGGGAGGGGGGTGTTTGTTTGATTCGGCGGGCTTTGTACCCCCCTCCCGGCTCGCGCGCAGAACGCGCGAGCCGACCTCCCCCACAAGGGGGGAGGTAACCGGGGCGAGCCGCCAGCCATTTGCGATTGCCGTCCCCCACAAGGGGGGAGGTATCTGGAGCACGCGGCGAGGCCCCGCATGATCACGCCGCGCCGCCTCGTCACCGCCGAGCGCCGCGAGGAAGACGTCGCGGAGGCGCCGCTGCGCCCGCAGCGGCTCGACGAATTCATCGGCCAGGCCCAGGCGCGGTCCAATCTCGAAGTCTTCATCGCGGCGGCGAAAGGCCGCCGGGAGGCGCTCGATCACGTGCTGTTCGTCGGTCCGCCAGGTCTCGGCAAGACCACGCTCGCGCAAATCGTCGCCCGCGAGCTCGGCGTGAATTTCCGCGCCACGTCCGGTCCGGTGATCGCCAAGGCCGGCGATCTCGCCGCGCTCCTGACCAATCTCGAGGATCGCGACGTGCTGTTCATCGACGAGATCCACCGGCTCAATCCGGCGATCGAGGAAATCCTCTATCCGGCCATGGAGGATTTTCAGCTCGATCTGATCATCGGCGAGGGCCCGGCGGCGCGCTCGGTGAAGATCGATCTCGCGCGCTTCACGCTGATCGGCGCCACCACGCGCGCGGGACTGCTGACCACGCCGCTGCGCGATCGCTTCGGCATCCCGATCCGCCTCAACTTCTACACCGAGGCCGAGCTCGAGCAGATCGTCAACCGCGGCGCCCGCGTGCTCGGCATCGAGGTCGAGGCCGACGGCGCCAATGAGATCGCGCGGCGCGCGCGCGGCACACCGCGGATTGCCGGGCGGCTGCTGCGGCGCGTGCGCGATTTCGCTTCCGTCGCCGGCAGCCGCGCGATCGAC
>WNFX01004926.1_pt1 | contig 12996 bp, 13 predicted proteins | sample 5400111 | NCBI WGS metagenome assembly WNFX01 (sample SAMN13153363, study PRJNA577476) | soil metagenome | isolation source: 40 cm soil or saprolite under grassland replicate 1 | place: USA:California | collected 2016-06-15
CGGCCGTCGCAGCCATCCTCGATGTCCCCTCGAACTGGAAGTTCATCGGCTACCTCTGTCTCGGATTTCCGCAGGCCGAGGATGACATCCCCGATTTGGAGCGGGCGGGCTGGGAGCAGCGACAGGCTCCTTCGTCGGTTGTGATTCGCCGCTAGCAGCGCGCGATCGCGCTGATCGGGCCGTGGGATTCTCGGGTCGGCCACCGGAACCGCGAGACGAGCGATAAGCCGGAACTTTCGCCCGTTCCTTGCGGTTGACCAGCGTCGAAACCATCGACGGAGGTTCACGACGGCAACGAGAGCGCAAAGACGGGCGGCGATGCCCAACATCCGCAAGGCGCAGGCGGCGCGAGGCAGGCGGCGATGATCCGCAAGCTCAGCTCGGGCGGCTATCGCCTCTATTCGCGCAAAGTCAGCCCGAAGACCGGTCGCCGCCGTAATCTCGGCACGTTCAAGACGCGTGCGGCGGCCGAGAAGCACGAGCGCGCCGTGCAGTATTTCAAGCGTCATTAAGGCTGCGAACGCTACCGGGCCTGCAGGCACTCAGTCACTAGCACGTAGTTTACACTTTGCGTTTTCTGATAAGCCTGGGTCAGTTTCGCCTTCGCAGCATTGCAAAGCTGCTCCGTGGCCATTGGCACGGCCGTCGAGTTTATGGCTTTTTCTGACCCCGATGTGCTGGCCAGTACAACAAAAAGCACCCAGTTCATCCGGTTACTCCCGCTGATTGGAATGGTCGCGTGAACCCATCATGACAGTTATCACCAATTTTGCGCGCGCGACTTGAAAATGCCCGTGCGAACCATCCGCCGCATCCATCCTTCCCACGCAGGACTAGGGTGCCCCGCGTGCAGCGCATGAGCGGAACTCATCCCAGCGCCAAAACGTTAACTCAAGTCTCGGCATATAAAGGGTGGTGGCCATGCGTGTAATCGCAACAACTTATGCCCTTGTTGCAGCGCTCGCTGTGTGCGGCGCTGCCCTGGCTCAGAACAACGCGGATCAACCATCAGCTTCCAGCGGCAGTGCGCAAACCACGGGGCAAGCGAACAGCGGCACCGGGCAACCGACGAACGTCAGGGAGGCGCCGATCGGTCATCGGCAACCCTCGGCCAAGGATGTACCGCGGAGGATCGAGGACAACCTCGGCGTAAGGTCTCCCGAGGACGAGGCGGTCGACAGAAAACTGCGCATCTGTCGTGACTGCTAGGCTTTGCCCGCGTCGCGCTGACCGGGAGAAGCCGCGTCCGTGATCGCCGCTTCTTCTTTGACCATGCCGTCGGTCTCGACGGCGCAAAGCGCTTGCGTCTGGCGCTTCGGCGCCATGTGAATAGAATGTCGAAGGCAACGAAGCGGAGAAAGAATAATAAGATGCGGCGATCGATCGGGTTGATCTTCGTTGCTATGCTGGTCATCGGCTCGCAGCGCGCGTGGGCGCTTGCGAACCCGGCGTCGGTATTCTGCGCCCAGAGCGGCGGCAAGAGCGAGATTCGCAAGAGCGCGCGCGGCCAATACGGCGTCTGCCGGCTTCCCGATGGTCGGGTGGTGGACGAGTGGGCCTACTTCCGGGCGATGAAGGGAAAGCGCGCCCGCTAGACCGCGTCCCGGTTGGGTGGAATCCGTGCCACTCCGCTCGTCCCCGCGAAAGCGGGGACCCAAGTTTTTCTTCTGGATGCCCGCTGTCGCGGGAATGAGCGGAGTTTCAAGCTAATCGGGACGTCTTCGCTTTAACGCGCTCGAGTCGGGGTCATCGATCGGCGTTTCGCGTGCACGACGCGGTCCAAGCGAGGCAGCCCTTATTCATCCGGCATGTCGGCGATCGGCACACTCTCCACCTGGTGCCCATGCTGGTCCACCACGGTGACGAACCATCCCTGCCAGTTCCGGCCCGGCTTGACTTTGCCGTGTCTGAGTTCGCTCGCCAGCACCACCGCCTCCTGACGCGCCGCGGCGTTGCCCGGCAAGTCCATTCCTTTTGGATTGTCCAGGCTTTCTCGCCCGTTGGTGATATGAAAATGGTACCGAGGCATGGCGGTGCTCGCTCCGTGTCAGAACGCCCGCCAGCGGTAACACGCTTTCGTTTGCGCGCGCAAACCACGCGACTGGCCGGCTTTCTCGCCGCGGGCCGCCGCCACGCCCCTTCACGACAACGTGCGCCCATCGGCGGATCCGCCCGCGAGGGGTGAACTTGCTAGAATGCGGTCGAATATCTAAGACATGATCTAGGTTGAGGAGGCAGGTGCAATGACCGCAGCCGATCCGAGAAACTGGATGTGGACCGAAGCCTGCGCGATGATCGAGCGGGCGGAGCAATTGCATCGTCAGTTCTTCCGGCCCGGGCTCGCGCGCGCACCGGCGGCGAACTGGGAGCCTCCGGTCGACGTATTCGAGAGCGAGCGGGAGCTGACGATCGTTGCGGCGCTCCCCGGCGTCGAACCGCAGGATATCGAGATCTCGATCGAGCAAGATGCGCTGCTCATCGCCGGAGTGCAGCGGCTGCCGACGGTCGCGCGCGGCACCGTGATTCATCGCGTGGAAATACCGCACGGTCGCTTCGAGCGCCGAATTCGGCTCCCTGACGCGCGCTGGGAAGTGGGCCGCTCGACGCTCGTGAACGGCTGCCTTCTGCTGAGCCTGACGCAGCAGCGTTGATATCGGTGGGCACGCGCCATGGCGGACCAGGCTGAGCAAAAAGCAGTCGATCAAGGCGGCGGTCAGGCTCCGCTCCCGCCCGACAGCATGATCCTGCTGCCGGTGCGTCAGACCGTGCTGTTTCCCGGCATCGTGCTGCCCTTGGCGATCGGACGGAAATCGTCCATCGCGGCCGCCCAGGAGGCGGTTCGCAGCCAGCGCATGCTCGGCGTCATCCTGCAGATCGATCCCGCGGTCGAGGAGCCGACGCCCGAACAGCTGCACCGGGTGGGGACCGCCGCGCAGGTTCTGCGCTACGTCACCGCTCCCGACGGCACGCACCATGTGGTCGCCCAAGGCGTGCGGCGTTTCCGCGTCATCGAGTACCTTCGCGGCTTCCCGTTTTTGGTCGCGCGCGTCGAGGAAATCGGCATCGCCGAGGTCATGACGCCCGACATCGAGGCGCGCGTCGGCCTGGTCAGAACGCGCGCCCGCGAAGCCATCGAGCTTTTGCCGAACGTCCCCATGGAAGTCGCTGCGACCATCGAAAATCTCGATTCGGCCTCCGCGCTCGCCGATTTCATCGTCGGCATCCTCGACGCCAAGCCGTCGGAAAAACAGGACGTGCTGGAGACAGTCGATATCAAGGAGCGGCTCGACAAAGTGCTGGCGCTGCTGGCGCAGCGCATCGAGGTGCTCAAGCTCTCCAAGCAGATCGGCGAGCAGACCCAGCAATCGCTCTCCTCGCAGCAGCGCGAGCATATCTTGCGCGAGCAGCTGCGCCACATTCAGAAAGAGTTGGGCGAGGGTGACGAAAAATCGGTCGAGATCGGCGAGCTGCGCGAAGCGATCGAGAAGGCCGGGATGCCGAAAGAGGCCAAGGACCAGGCCACCAAGGAGCTCAAGCGACTCGAGCGCATGCCCGAGGCCGCCGCCGAATACGGGATGATCCGGGCCTATTTGGATTGGCTCATCGATCTGCCCTGGTCGAAACTCGACACCGACACCATTGACGTCGCCGAAGCGCGGCGCATCCTGGATGAGGATCATTACGGGCTTCCCAAGATCAAGCGGCGCATCCTCGAATATCTCGCGGTGCGCAAGCTCAATCCCGACGGCAAGAGCCCGATACTGTGCTTCGTCGGCCCGCCGGGCGTGGGCAAGACCTCGCTCGGGCAAAGCATCGCGCGCGCCACCGGCCGCAAGTTCGTGCGCCTGAGCCTCGGCGGCGTGCACGACGAAGCCGAGATCAGAGGCCATCGGCGCACCTATATCGGCGCGCTGCCGGGCAACATCATCCAATCGATCCGCAAGGCCGGAACGCGCAATCCCGTGATGATGCTCGACGAGGTCGACAAGCTCGGCGTCGGCTTCCACGGCGATCCGTCGTCCGCGCTGCTCGAGGTGCTGGACCCTGAGCAGAACTCGACCTTCCGCGACAATTATCTCGGCGTGGCCTTCGATCTCTCGAAGGTGATGTTCATCGCGACCGCCAACGTGCTCGATACCATTCCCGGCCCCGTACGCGACCGCATGGAGATCATCGAGCTTCCCGGTTACACCGAGGACGAAAAGCTCGAAATCGCCAGGCGCTATTTGCTCAAACGCCAGCTCGAAGCGAACGGCCTGACCGCGGAGCGGTGCGAGATCACCGAGGACGCCATCAGGACGATCATCCGCGACTACACGCGCGAGGCGGGCGTGCGCAATCTGGAACGGCTGATCGGCGCGGTCTGCCGCCATGTGGCCATGCGCGTCGCCGAGGGCGGCGTCGAGCACATGCGCATCGATAGCGCCGCGCTACCCGCCATTCTCGGGCCGCGGCGTTTCGAGAACGAGGTGGCGATGCGCACGAGCGTGCCCGGCGTCGCCACCGGGCTTGCCTGGACGCCGACCGGCGGCGACATCCTGTTCATCGAGGCGACGCGGGTCCCGGGCAGCGGCAAGCTCATCCTCACCGGCCAGCTCGGCGAGGTCATGCGGGAAAGCGCGCAGGCGGCGCTCACGCTGGCGAAGGCGCGCGCGCCGGATCTGGGCTTCGACGTCACCCTGTTCGAGAAGTCCGACGTGCACATCCACGTGCCGGCGGGCGCCATCCCCAAGGACGGCCCGAGCGCCGGCGTCGCCATGTTCGTGGCGCTGGCTTCGTTGCTCACCGGCCGCACGGCGCGCAACGACACGGCGATGACTGGAGAGATCTCGCTGCGCGGGCTGGTGCTTCCCATCGGCGGTGTGAAGGAGAAGGTGCTGGCGGCGGCGCGCGCCGGCATCACCACGGTGCTGCTGCCGGCGCGCAACCAAAAGGACCTGGAGGATGTGCCGGAGGCCGCGCGGGCGCAGGTGCGTTTCGTCTGGCTGGAGCGGGTCGACGACGCGGTCGCCGCGGCTCTGAATCCCCCCGGTACGCGCGAGGGGGCGGAAGCATCCGTCGGCGGCCAAGCACAGGGTCGGCGCGCGGCGCGCTCGTTGTAGCGCCTGGACCGCAGGCTTGAGCGTGGAGCGATGTCGCGCGCGGTCTCGGCACTCCTTGGCCCGCACCGCCCGCAGCAGGTTGCTTGCGCCTCCACACGTCGCCGTTGCGTTTTCCATTGTAAAGAACAATCGGAAACAATGAGAGCGGGGCGGCCGATCGTTCCACGCAACCGCCGGTTGGCCTCTTGATGTTGGCATGCACGGCTGTGGTGGCAGACGCGGATGTCATGGGTTCACCGCCCCTTCGAGCTTGGCCAGGCGGTCCTCGAAGCCTTTCGCCTCGAGCGCGCGCACGTAGACATCGATCACCTTGGCGAGCTCGGCGGCTTCCGACGGCGTGAGTTCGCCCGCCGCGACCGCGGCCACGATGCGCGCCGCGGCAGCGACGCTGTCGGTGGCGGTGTCGAGCGGCGGCAAGTCGAAGGCGACCGGCTCGTCCTTTCGCGCCGGCGCCAGCCGGTCCATGCACACGCGAATGGCCGCGATATCGCCCTCTTGGGCCAGCGCGATCGCCTTGCGTCCGATCGCCTCGGCGTGATCCGCCAGCAAATCTTGCATGAGCATCGTCGTCCGATTGCGCGCCCCGCGCGGCCGGCCGGCCGGATTTCCGCTTTCGCCCTTCTGAAACGGCATAGCTCAAGTCTCCTCATCTTTTGTTGTCGCACCAAACTACGCCTTGCGCGGCCGCGGCTTGCGTGCGCGCAACAAAACACCCGGCGCGGCATCCCGCCCGGGCGTCTGGCGTAGTTTTGGTGAATACGCTTTTTTGGAAGATTCTCGTTACACGAGTCAAGAGGAAAGTGAGTGAATTTGATTACGACGGCTTTGTTGCGTTTGTAACGGTGCTAGGGGCGAAACGCTGGCTGAAGCCCGGGTTTCGCGACGAACGTGAGCGAGACCCTAATGTCGCAACGATTTCCCGGGACTGCCCGATCCGCAGTCGTAGCGCCGAGCGCGAAGTGGTGAGGCTAGGCGGGCCGCCAAGCGAGGCGGCTTAATAATCCAGGCCCAGCTCGTGATATCGCCTGATGGTGGCTTGGCGACGGCGATAAGAAACAACCTCGCGAGCGCCGTATCCGAAGGCGAAGCCCGCTAGTACAAGCCCCAGAGCTAGTCCCAAATCCAGCATTGAAGGCACCAACGCCTGAATCAGAGGTCAGCGCAAATTAGGACGCCAAAAGATTAAAATTAGGAAAAAGGCTTCAGATTAGGACATACCACCCATGCGTTGGCTCGGTCCAAAAGTTCAATGCCGGTCATTCTGGCGCGCGATAGCCCGCGAAGCCGGGCGTAAACGCCCTTAAGGCTCAACCCATCCTACGCTTGCTATTGGCCGACGATTTCTTTGCCGACGATCTATTTGCCGACGATCTCTTGGGCGCGGGCGATCAAGGCCGGAGAGGCGGCGTAGATCGATGCGACGATCTTCTCCGCCTCGCTGCCCTGGGTCGCACCGCTGACCGGAAGATCGAGCCTCTGCGCGTCCGCGAGGAATTGCGGATCCTTCATCGCATGATCGAAGGCCGCCCGGATGACCGCGAGCCGATTGGCCGGCACCTGCCGCGAACGCAATAAAGGGCCGGCCCAGCGCGTCCGGGGCGGTTAGGACGTTGAGAATGTCCTTGGCCTCCCGGCTGCGGGTGAGATCTCCCACGAACGGAACATCCGCGGCGAGGCCCGGGATCGGCAGCGGCGTGAACTTGACCACGGGGTTGACCTTCTTATTGCTGATCCACTCCGGCGGCACGCTGCTCCAAGCGCCGCAGTCGCCGTCCAATTCGCCGCGCTCGATCGCTAAGCGCTGCTCGGCGCTCCCCGCATAGCCCGTGACCTGATGGACGGCGATCCCGAACATGTTCTTGAGCACCGCCGCGTTGATAAACGACGAGGTGCCGGGCGCCGGCGCGCCCATGTTGAATCGCTTGTATGTCTTCAAGTCGTCCCAAGTCTTGATGCCGCTCGCGGCCCAGGCGTAGCAGGCGCGCAGGTCGCGCGTGATGCTGCCGACCCAGGCGACATCGGAAAACTTGAACCGGATCTTGTCGGCATTGAGCAGCGACTCCGTGATCAGGCCCGGGTTGAACGCGGCCACCACGCTGCCGTCCTTCGGCGCGTTGGCATCGAGGTATTGGACCGCCTTGAGGCTCGAAGCGCCCGGCATGTTCTGCACGGTGACGCTCGGCTGCCCGGGGATATGGCGGCCGATGTGCCGGGCGAGAACGCGGGCATAGGTATCGTAGCCGCCGCCCGCAGACGAGCCGACCACGATGGTGATCGACTTGAACTCGACCTTCGTCTGTGCCTGGGCCGCGCACGACGTCGCCGCGAGCACCACCGCGGCCGATACGCGCGCCCATGCCTTGCGCATCATCGTTGCAGAATCGTCAGGCGACCAATTCGTAGGGGACCTGGGTTGGGCCGTAGCGCTCGATCACGGTCTTCGCCTTGGGATCGTAGGTGTGCTGCAGCACCGTCCCTTGGCCGAGCCGTTGACTGCGGACGATGATCGCCACCGAGCGGGTGGGGCCGCCCTGCTCGGCGTGAATGGCGCCCGGCGCCACCAGATCGACCTTGCCTTGCGTGCCGGTCGTGACCGAGGCGAGCCGCACCTCGGCATAGCCGGGTCGGCTGCCGTCGTCGACGCGCTCGTAGCGTTCGAGGCTTTCCGATCCGTCGAGCACGCCGTAGAGCACCCAGGCGTCGGCGTGATCGTGTACGCTGCCGGTTCGTCCCGGCATGCGCACGACCGCGTTGATGGCGAAGTGGTGGTCGGGGCCGACGTAGAGCAGCAAGTTCTTATAGCCCTCGGTCGAGGGCCAACTCGCCGAATGCGCCTTGAGGCCTTCGTCCTTCACGAGTTGCTCGAGCAGGGGCTTCGCCTTCTCCATACGCCGCTGGTTGTCGGCTTCGGCGCTCCAGATGGCCCGCAGGTCGCCGATGAATTTGTCCAGGACAGGCAATCGTGCGCTCGACATGGATGTCTCCCTGATCGTTGCAGGCCGGCAGGCCTTCGACGCAGCTCGCAAGCCGCACAGGCTCTGTTTGTCTATTCGTGCAGCGGTTCGCCTTCGACCGTGCAGCGGCGAAGGAGGCGGGGCTCGTCCTTGGGAAAGTCGGTGCGGGCGTGGATCGTGCAGCGGTTGTCCCACATCAGGAAGTCGCCCAGCTGCCAGACATGCTCGTAGATGAACTCGCGCCGTTCGCCGATCTCGTAAAGCTGCTCCAGGATCGCGTCGCTCTCCTCAACATCGACGCCTTCGATCCGCGATGTCATGAGGCGGTCGACGAACAGCGTCTTGCGGCCGGTGTCGGGATGCCTGATGAACACCGGGTGATAGTGGTGCGGGATGTTGCTGATGTCGCCCGAGAGGTCGGCCTTCTCCGCGCGTTTGTACTCGTGGATGTGGAGCGCCTTCTTGCCCCTGAGTTTCTCTTTGAGTGAAGGCGGCACCGCGTCGTAGGCCATGTACATGTTGGAGAACATGGTGTTGCCGCCGCTCGACGGCAGCTCGAGCGCGAAGAGGAACGTGTATTTGTAGGGCCGCGGCGTATAGCCGGAATCGATGTGGAACCAGAACTCGCCCTCGCCGAAGGCGCCGATCGGTTGTCCGTCGACCTTGATGTTGCTGACGAGCAGCACCTTTTCGTTGTCCTGACGAATTCCCTCGGCGCGGCTGCGCAGCTGCTCGGGCGCCTTCCTGCGGTTGCCGAGCTCGCCGAAATAGGACGCGAACCGAAGCTGCTGCTCCTGGGTGATGCTCTGGCCGCGAAAGACCAGCACGAGGTGCTTGGCCCAGGCCTCTTTGATCGCGCGCACCGCGCCCTGGGACAGCTCCTTGGTCAGATCGACGCCCTTGATCTCCGCGCCGCAGGCGGACGACAGCGGCGTGACCTCTATGTCGATGACCTCGTGCATTGGACGATCCTCCGCAAAATGAAAACGCCGTCTCGCGCGCCGTCTTGTCGACTGTATCTGATGTCGCGACGTCCTGGAGATGCTTTTTAGTGCGAATCCCGTAGGGCTCGACGCATAGCTGTCGCGTGCTCGGTGTGCTCCCCTCCCCACAAGGGGGAGGGGGGCAGACCGAGTTTGCCGCTTGTGCCGGTTCCATTTCAACGGACATGCTTCAGCGTATCGGCGGCCTCTCGCGCCAGACGGCCAGCGCTACCTGACCAGGCGATTGCTGTAGTCGAGAAGGAAGGCCTTGATCTCGGGCTTGACCTTGCTCAGCGCGGCGATGATGCCCTGCGCCTCTTCGCCAGTCACGAAGATCGGCTTGGTCTTGATGACGTTGGCATAGTCGCGGATGAACTCGGGGTTCTTCCACAATTCGACGAACGCCGATCGCATCAGCGCGACGGCGTCAGGGGGCGTTTTCGGCGGCATTAACGCGGTGCGGAACATCCCGACCAGCGGGTCGCTCGACGCGCGCAGCACCTCGTAAGTGAAGCCGGACGGCCGCTTGCCGCTTTTCACCGTCGCGTAGAACTCCTCGAACGTCGGCAAGTCAGGGAGCGCCGGGCTGCGCGGATAGCTGCCGTCCTTGCCGCGCGGCGCAAGCTGCCACAACGGAATCACGAGGTGTCCCATCGTCGGCTCGACCGAGCCGGTCCAGCCCGGCAGCGAGGTGTTCGCCAGTTGTCCCTCGTTCTGCAGGATCGCCGTTTCGACCTCCTTCAGGCCGCGATAGGCGGGGATCGCCCGGTATTTCAATCCCAAGAGGTCGAGCGAGAGCGCCTGGTTGATGGTGTTGCTGTTTTGCGCATTGAGCGAGAGCGCCTTGAACTCGTGTGCCTGCATGATGTCGGTCGCGACCTTGAGGCCGGGCGGCGTGTCCTTGCGCGCGTAGGCGACCAGCGGCTCCTCCACGCCGGCGATCATCACGAAATCCGCGTAATTGACGCGAAGCGCCGGATTTCCCAGGAGCTGCGCGACCACATCGATCGTGAAAAAGCCGATGGTTTCGCCGTTGGGCGCGGCCTCGGCGAGCTGATTGGTGCCGATCACGCCGCCGGCGCCGCCCACGTTCTTGATGACGATGGTGGGCTTGCCCGCGATGTGCGCGGGCAGATGTTGAGCGACGATGCGTCCCTCGATATCGGTCGGGCCGCCGGCCGGATAGTTGATGATCATGGTGACGGTCTTGCCCTTGTAGAACTGGGCACACGCGGTGTCGGCACAGACCGCGGCGGCGAGCGCGACCGCGATGGCGAGCCCTTTTCGGGTCATGGCCTTGGTCCTCCCTTGCGACGCAACATCTTCGTGTCGAATGGAATCAGCGCGACCAGCAAACTCGGTCTGCTCCCTCCCCCCAACCAAACCCCGGCCTCCCGGGGTTTGGTCACTCTTATAATGGCCGGAAGCGGGCAAGCCCGCAGCCGGCTGGGGGAGGGCTGGGGAGGGGGGTGATGCGGTGAGATGATGATGACGCCACCTGCGAAGAAACGGCACCACCCCCACCCCCAACCCCTCCCCACAAGGGGGAGGGGAACGCACCGAGTATGCGGCCCAAGGTGCTTCAAACACAAACGCACACGCTTAACGCCAACTATTTCTTCGCGGCCGGTTTCGATCGTTGATCGACCGTCGCGAGCCGGAACGGCTCGAACGTCGGCTTGTAGGATTTCTCGTCGAGGAATTGCCGCAGGCCGGTATTGTAGGAGTCCTCCTTGTCGACCACTTTGATCGCCTTGCCCTTCTCGGCCAGGTAATCGTAGGCCTGCGCGACGTCCATGGTTCGCACGTGCCGAATGGCCTGCTTGGTCGCGCGCAGCACGGCGGCGCTTTTCTTCATCAGCTTTTCGGCGAGCTCGATGGTCGCGGCCTCGAGCTTTTCGGGCGGAACTGCATAGTTGACCATGCCGATGCGCGCGGCCTCCCTACCGTCGAACGGCTCGCCGAGGCAGGCGTAATAGAGCGCGTGGCGCGGCAGCACCGTGTCGGCGACCGCCTTCGACACCAGCGCGCCGGGCAGAATCCCCCAGTTCACCTCCGAAAGGGAGAAGGTCGCGTTCTCGGCCGCGATCGCGAAGTCGCACGCGAGCAACTGCATGAACGCCCCGCCGACGCAGTAGCCGTGCACCATCGCGATCGTGGGCTTGTCGTAGCCGTAGAGCCGCTCCCATCGCCAGCGATTGGCGGCGGCGGCGGCCTTCTTGCGTTCGGCCGGGTCCTTTTCCAGCTCGCGGAAGAACTTCTTCAGATCCTGCCCGGCGCTGAAATTGCCGCCCTCGCCGGTCACGACGACGACCTTGACGTTGTCGTCGACTTCGAGACGCCCGAGCGCGTCATCCATCTCGTAGTGCAGGGCGGGCGACATGGCGTTGCGCTTTTCCGGCCGGTTGAGCGCCGCCCAGGCGATGCCGTCGCGCACCCTGACTTTCACGAAATCGTATTTGTAGTCGGTCATCGGCGATCCTCCAGTTCGTGGTCGCGAAGCAGGCGCGGGCGACGTTCGCGGAAATATCCTCGAGCAGGCCGGTCTTGGTAGAAGAACATTCCGCATTCCCGGCTTCAAGCAGCAATGTTCGGGCGCGGCCTCGGCTCGCTGATTTCAGGTTTGCCGTATCGGCATGTCAGAGCCTCGTCGATATGGTATGCCGATTGTGTCGCCCGCGGCGTAGACCTATATGAGGCGTTCGGCCGCTGCCGACGGATGGCGCGAAGGGAATGCAGCCCGAAGGCGAAGGAGTTGCCCATGGTTGAGGTCATCGAGCGGGAAACGGTCAACGAGGCCATCGAGGCCACCGTCAACTACATCGTGGATAACGGCGAGAAGGTCTTTACTCAGACCGCGGCGCCGGGCTCCACCGATGTGCGCAGCGGCGGCACGCTCGATCCCCATCGCGTGACCATCCGCAATGCGCGGTTGCAGGCGGGGCCGTTTGCGCTCGATCGCGAGGGCTTCCGTTTCGTCCGTCACGACACCAAGGTCGCCGATTTCTTCGACGAAGATGAAATACGCCGCGTCTACTACCCGGAGATGGAGGCGCTGGTGAAGGCCGAGAGCGGCGCCTCGCGCGTGGTCGTATTCGATCACACGTTGCGCACCGCCGACGCCGATGAGCGCGAGGCGCGCAAGATCCGCGAGGTGGTGCGCCGCGTGCACAACGATTACACCGAATGGTCGGGCCCGCAGCGCGTGCGCGACCTGCTGCCGGAGGAGGCCGACAAGCTGCTGCAGCGCCGCTTCGCCATCGTGCAAGTGTGGCGGCCGATCCGCCACCCGGTCGAGAGCTTCCCGCTCGCGATCTGCGATGCGCGCAGCATCTCAACGCGCGATTTTGTGGTGAGTGAGCGCCGCTACCCGAACCGGGTCGGCCAAACCTACGCCATCACCTACAATCCCGAGCACCGCTGGTACTGGCTGCCGCGCATGCGGCGCGAGGAGGCGCTGGTGTTCAAAGTCTACGACTCGGCGAAGGATGGCCGCGCCCGCTGGTCCGCCCACACCGCGTTCGAGGACCCGACCTCGCCGCCCAAGGCGCGGCCACGCGAGAGCATCGAAATCCGCACGCTGGCGTTTTTCTAACACCCCCGACGATTGAGCGACGCAGCCGCGCGAGCTCGCCCGCCTGAACGCGGCGGTTGCTGGCGAGCCCGAGGGGCTCGCGCCGCGCCGAATGCGAGCTGACGCCGCTGCGACGGCGCCATTTTGCTGCCGTTCGCTAAGCGGCAAGCCGCCACCTTCCATCGAGAGCACGCGCTGCGCGATGCCGTCCCCGCCATCGCGGCTGCGAAAAATGTGTTTGCAGTGAATGATCGAGCCGATACGCTTTATTGCCGAGTTGGACCGTGCACGATGAGGCGAACCCGGGGGCTCGACATGGGCGGATTTGACCCGAAGGCCGCTGCGCGGCGAATGGCATGCCTGATCGTGCTCGCGGCCGCAAC
>WNFX01008614.1_pt1 | contig 12992 bp, 16 predicted proteins | sample 5400111 | NCBI WGS metagenome assembly WNFX01 (sample SAMN13153363, study PRJNA577476) | soil metagenome | isolation source: 40 cm soil or saprolite under grassland replicate 1 | place: USA:California | collected 2016-06-15
TTTCGACGATCGTGAAAGAGCCAATGGTGGTCCTGCGTCCGGTGAACCAATCGAAGGTCTTGGTCGCCCATACCACAAATCATCTTCTGGGCGTTATGGATGGCGTGATTGGGGTAAAAACAGGCTACACTCGAGCCGCGGGCCGCTGCCTGATTACTGTCGTGCACCGGGGGGATAAGGAACTTCTCCTCGTGCTCCTCAATTCTCGCCAACGCTGGAGCACGGCACAAACCCTGCTTGAGGACGGGCTGCGCAATGGGCTTCCTCCTCTAAACAATTACTGAAACACAGCCCCTTTTCTTTTTGCACCCGTCCGCCCCAGGCCGCCATTTCACCCGCCAGCCCCCGGCGCGCCGAGACGCGCCATTGTCCCGTGGGACGGCCTCTTTTCTCATGCTAGGCAGGGTTAAATTCGACCGTAATATCCCGTCCTGAAAAGACAACAATCAGGGTTCCGCCCTTATAGTTCAGGCGCGTAAAGGTCGTCTGATCATCGGCGGAATCCTCTTTGCCGAGCAATCTCCGTGCGTCATCCACGCTGTCGCCCCGGAGCACCAAGCGGAATACCCCAGCCGCGAGGTGTGCGAACCGTTGATTGATGAAGATGTAATCGACTTTCCCGTCGGTCAGTCGCACCCCGGCCATTGCATTGCTCAGGGTGCGCTTATCGTAGAGCATGACGAACACATCCTGAATTTCCACCTTCACGCCTGGTATCTTGATTTTGATCAACTTCTCTTTGACCTTGTCTTCCGGGTCGCCCAACTTGATCCCAAATAACGAGACGTCGGGAGTATTCACCTTTGAAATGTCGCTGACATCGTTCTCGGTCAGCTCGTAAGATTCGGCGGCCACCCCAGTCGCCGCAATGTATACAACCGCCAGACTCAAGAGGACTATAAAGATTCCCTTATTACATCTGCCCATGCTCTCCCCCTCTCAGAGATGCGATTATAACCATTGGGATATTAACCGGCGGATATTAACGAACCATGACTTGAGATGCAAGCAGCCCTATGGCTCCTACGATCACTGATTATCGCCTCTTTCAGGCAATGTTCGTTCGACGGCACGCGCACGCAAAACAAGTTCAGCCAATATCACAAGCCTCTGGAAATAGTCGACCGCGGGCCCCTCCAGCTCAGGCAGCAACCGATCCAGATCGGCTCGGCAATCATGCAGAATAGCGGTGCGGCCGGAATCTAGGCCCAGTTCACCTTCGAGGTAATGGGCAATACAGCCACCGATGACCTCATCGAGCACCCAGAGTTCGCCTTTGATCGCCGTGGGGACCGCCGGCAGCGCTTCCTGCTGATGCCTCTTCCAAAGAACGGCCAGTTCGCTCGCCATCGCCTAGAGCATACTGATTTCATAGGCGAGAGCGGTGGCCAATGCCACGAGGATCACGCCGCAGACGCGATATTCCCAGAACCGCCTTTTGAGCGACCAATGGAGGAAGGCTTCCCGCCGACCGATTGGAGCCCATGTGAGAAATAGGCCTTTAAGAAGGCCCAGGCCGCCGAGCGCGATCCAAAAAATTCGGAACGGAAAACCAGTCGTTCCCACCACGAGGACCAAACTCACGATCATCTCCAGTTGGATGAGCACGAAGAGGCGGAAGTCATCCGACATCAAACGCTCAAGGATCTCCACCGTCCATGCCTGTGCAATGATCAGGCCCATTCCCAACGAAAACCATACGACCCCGACCGTGGTGAAGATCAACGACCTCATGGATAGAGACCACGGGCGAGATGCGCCTGGGCGATCTTGTCGATGCCGCTCATCAACGCGGCCATGCGCATGCTCACGTTCCGGGTCTGGGCAAACTCAACCGTGCGCTGAAACGCTGAACTAATGATGGCGTGCAAGCGATCCCGGATGTCCTGTTCGGTCCAAAAGTACTTCTGGACATCCTGTACCCATTCGAAATACGAAACGATCACGCCACCAGAATTTGCCAGAATATCCGGAATGATAAAGATGCCCTGATCCTCGAGAATGCGATCCGCCTCCAGGGTAGTCGGCCCGTTCGCCCCCTCCGCAAGGATGCGGCAGCGGAGCCGAGCCGCGTTGCGAACGGTGATCTGTTCCGATAGCGCTGCGGGGACAAGAACAGTACACGGCAACTGGAGCAGTTCCTCATTAGTCATCGACTCGCCGACCTTGCAATCGTCGAGCGGCCGGGTCTTACTGTTATACCGCGAAATCAGGGTTGGGATATCGAGCCCGCCGGAATTGTAGATTCCTCCTTTGGCATCGCTCACCGCCAGCACCTTAGCCCCGGTTTGATGGACGATCCGGGCCGTATGCATCCCTACATTGCCAAATCCCTGAACAACCACCGTCGCCTCTGCCATCTTCAGATTTAACCGCTGCATGGCCTCGCTGATTACATCTACGACGCCGCGACCCGTAGCGTCTTCTCGGCCGAGACTGCCACCGATCGCCAAGGGCTTCCCAGTCACTACGCCGGGAACCGCGTACCCCACTTGCTGGCTGAACGTGTCCATCATCCAGGCCATGACTTGGGCGTTGGTGCCGACGTCTGGTGCCGCAATGTCCTCCTCCGGGCCGATCAGCGGAGCGATCTCCGCCGTATAACGGCGCGTGAGCCTCTCCAACTCTGATCGCGACAACTTTTCCGGCCCCACGCGAATGCCACCCTTCGGCCCTCCATAGGGCAGCCCTACTAAGGCGCATTTCCAAGTCATCCACATCGCGAGTGCAGCCACTTCGCCAAGATTGACTTCGGGATGGAACCGAACTCCGCCTTTCGAAGGTCCGAGCGCCGTATCATGCTGAACCCGATACCCCGCATAGACCTTCACGCTGCCGTCGTCCATGCGGATCGGGACCGACACAATTAAGGCGCGCTGTGGAAACTTCAAGCGTTCCCGGAGCCGCGGATCCAAGGCTAACCGATCGGCCGCTTCCTCGAACTGCGCGACTGCCAGTCTGAAGGTGGAGGTGTTGAATTCCTCGTAGGGATGCGATTGCACGCCGAGCCTTACGCCTGCTCAGAGCTTGCGCCGCCCGAGGGGGAGAGGCCCTCGGCCTGTGCCGCAGGCGGTTCCTTCTCCATCAGGATCTGTAGCTTGCCGTATTCTCGCCGCCCGCGGACCGTGGCTTTAATCTGGAAGTTTCCAACATGGAAAAACCAGCCTGCATTGGCGCCGCTTCGATAGGGCTGAGTGTCCTTGGTCAACACGATATCCCCGTAAAGAAAAAGCTCGTTCAGGACATCCTTGACCTCACTCCAATCCGCCTCCGCGATTTCGCTCAAAATGGCCACATTCGCCGAGATTAACTGGCATTCATGAGCTTCGATCAAATAGTTCAGCAATCGATAACGAATCAGATCCCGGGCTTCCATTCTTCTCCTCCGTATCTCCCGTTGTCTAGGATAGATTGCAGCTTTGGAGCGCCGTTCCCGTGCCATAAACGCCCATGTCCGTCATTGAGAACGCCTCCTCAAGAGACAGATCAAAGACTTCCTGGAAGCCCCGCACGACCGCTTCGCGCCCGCCTGTAAGCGTCACCTGTCGGTCCGTCTCCATTGCAACCGACGTCACGGTACACCCGACAAGTCCGCAGGGAAGGACAGCTGAGAATGGCTCCAGCGTATTGACGACGTTCAACGCAAAACCGTGCCGGGTCACGCCTCGCGAAATTCTGACCCCCACTGCCCCGATCTTATGGTCCTTGACCCATACGCCTGGCGTCCCTGGGCGTCGGGCGCTCTTGATCCCCAGGATCGCAAGGCTTCGGATGAGCACCTCCTCCAACAGATGAATGTAGGCTTTCGGGCCAGCACAGTACTGCCGCAGAGCCAGGATCGGATATCCGACAATTTGACCCGGCCCATGATAGGTGACTGAACCGCCTCGATCGGAAATGCACAGCGCAATGCCGTTGATGCTCTTTCCCTCCCAGCCGGCGCCCACATGCTCGGGACGTGTCGTGCGGCCAAGCGTATATATTGGAAAGTGTTCAGTAAGCACCAGCACATCCTCGATCCGATTCGCGGCCCGGGCCGCATGAAGTTGAAGCTGGACGTCATGGGCCTCCTGATAGGTGGTTACTCCCAGATTAAGAAGTCGTCCGTGCAAAGACACTGTTATCCGTGTGCTATTTGTTAACCGGCCGTCTCATGAGAATGTTTTCCTGGGAAGCCTTGCGGACCACTGAGAGTCGTACCATTGGAGACTCCCCATCTTTCAGGAGCGCATGCCATAGATCCGACATGTTATAGATCTGCGTCGCATCGACGGCGGTAATGACGTCGTTATTTCGAAGGCCTGCTTCGGCGGCAAGACCGTTGTCCCCAACCTGCAGGACGAGAACTCCCCGCTCCACGTCAAGGTCAAAGGCTGCCACAATACTGGCCGTAATGGTGATCGGCACAAATCCCAATGGGGGACGCAACATATTCCCGCGGACGATCAAGGACTGGGCGACAGCAAACGCTTCATCGATAGCCACAGCATAGCTGATATTCTGAGCGGCGGGCGCCACGGCGGTATTGATCCCGATGACTCTTCCTGAAAGATCAACGAGCGGGCCTCCGCTGCTACCGGGGTTAAGGGCGGCATCGGTCTGAATCAGGTTGTACAGGGTTTCCCCGGTAGGAGGAAGAATGGCTCGGTCCATCCCGCTCACCACGCCGACGGAAACAGTCGCACCCATTTTGATGGCCAATGGATTGCCGATGGCTACAACAGTTTCACCGATCCTCAGCTTGGATGAGACGCCGAGTTTGGCAGGCAGAAGGCCATCGATCTCGACTTTCACCAGTGCCAGGTCGGTCAGAAAATCACGGCCTGCCACACGACCTGGAACGAGCCGGCCGTCATGGAGCCCTATTATCAGGCGGGTCGCTCCCGTCACCAAGTGGTTGGAAGTGAGGATGTAGCCCGGAGCAATGATGATTCCGGAACCCGAGCCCGAGGGGACCGGCTGAAAAGGCGCCACACGGGTTCCGTGGGACATAATACTGACTACCGAAGGGAGTACCTCCGCCACGGTGTCGGGAACCGAAAGTATTTTCGGGATGGTCTCAGCACTGGCGGGAGATGAAGCCCATACGGCGAGAACAAGGAGAAAAAGAATACTATCAATGCTCTTGGAGATCTTCCCCGTCCTCTTGCGTACCCCCATCCATGCTTCTCCCACAACCACATTGTTGCATATTTTCAGAGGAGGGAGAAATAGGAAGCTCGGAACGGCGCGGAAACGTTGTCGAAACCCTCTTAAAGGAGCGGACGAAGCACTTGCTGAAATTCAGGAGTGCGAAGCTTCATGAGCGCCTTCGCTTCGATTTGGCGGATGCGTTCGCGTGTGACACCGAGCGTTCGCCCGACCTCTTCCAAAGTCATTGCCTCCCCTTGACCGATTCCGAAGCGGAGACGGATGACCGCTTCTTCGCGCGGGCTCAAGGAGCCCAGGGCCTGGGCCACTTGCTGGGTCATCTCACCACGGTCCACCTGACTATCTGCCGTCGGGGACTCGCGATCGGGGATAAAATCCCCCAGAAGGGCCTCGCCGTCACCGACAGGATACTCAAGAGAGACGACTTCCTGGAACGCTTGCACGGTCTGTCCCACCCGATCACTGGTGGATTTCACGATGCTGGCCACCTCTTCAAGGGAGGGGGATCGTCCCAACCGCTGAGCTAATTGACGAGTCGCTTTATGAACCCGCTGATAATTCTCCGTCATATGGACCGGGATGCGGATCGTCCGGGATTGATCGGCCAGTGCACGGGTGATCCCTTGACGAATCCACCAGGTCGCGTACGTGCTAAACTTAAATCCGCGCCGATAATCAAAGCGCTCGGCCGCCTTCATGAGACCGATATTTCCTTCCTGCACGAGGTCCAACAGACTCAGTCCTCTCCCATTGTAATGTTTGGCGAGGTCTACGACCAAGCGGAGATTGGCCAGAACCATTTCAGTCTTCGCCTTTTCAAGCTCCGCCCATCCGCGTCGAAACTCTTCCAACAGAGCATTCAGGGCCCGCACCTTGGGAGCCATTCGTTTGCCCCCACCGGACAGCTCTTTGATCAGGTCCTTTACGGCGCGCCTGCCCTTCTCAAGGTCGGTCGCGGAGAGCCCGCTGACCCCGAGCACAGCTTTAAGGTCCGTTTGACAGATCTTCATTGTTTCCGACAGCCGAACCCCTCGCAAGATGGCTAACGCCTGCCGGCTCGCCCGCCGGACGAGCCTGTCCCCCCGTTCAATACGCTTGCCGAGGACGACCTCGCCTTCACGGGTCAGTAGCGCTTTCTTGCCAAAAGTCTGGAAATACATCCATTCCAACTCGCCCGGCTTCTTGGACGCCTGGGGGCGAGCCGGACCTTCCTCTTCAACTGTCGGTTCTTCACTCCGTTCCACGTCTGAAAGAAGCTCGAGGTTCGGACTAAGCTCAGCGTCCTCTTCGACCATCAAGTTTCTCTCTGCTAATTCATCCATGGCTAGCCTCTACGACGTAAGACACGCAAATCCTCAAGAAGTTTAATCCTTTTACTTTGCCCCTAGTTATAGGGACAGCTGTCAAGCCATTCAATAGACAAAAACAGACCTCCCACTAATCCGTTGTCAAAAAGTCAACTTAATGTAACTCATTGAAAATATAGCTTATGGCGCTATCTGTTATTCAAAAAGCCGTCTAAATCAAGATAACCAGCCACGGGACCATTTCAAGGGCAGGAGAGTTAATGGCGGGATTTGTCGGGACTATTCGAGTTTTGTTAAGCGGTCCAAATCCTCTTGTCTGCCAATCACTACGAGCACATCGCCCTTTTCGATGACATCGTCAAGCGAAGGAGTCACGTTAAAGACCTCGTCGCTCACCATCCGGCCCTTCACCATGCGGGTGACCTTCTTTTTTATTCCGATAACATTGATCTGGTAGTTTTCCCGGATCTGGGCCTCCCCCAGGCGCAGCCCGGAAAGGTGATCGGGGACCGCGACCTCCTCGACGCTGTAGCCGGGGACGAGCTCTAAGTATTCGAATACGTTGGGGGAGAGCAGTCGTTGGGCCAGGCGGGTCGCGGCGTCCCGTTCGGGAAAGATCACTTCAGTAACCCCAAGATTTTGCAAGATCTGGCCATGAAGAGGGGAAACCCCTTTCGCGATGATCTGCTTTACTCCGATCTCTTTGAGAGTCTGAACGATCAGGATGCTGGCTTCCAGGTTCTCTCCCATACTGACGACCGCGACATCGACGTTTTGGATACTGATGGCGCGCAACGCCTTTTCATCCGTCGCATCGCACTGGACGGCAAAGGTGGCCAGATCGCTGATTGACTGCACTTTTTCCGGATCCACGTCGATGGCCAGGACTTCGCAGCCTTTGCGGATCAAGGTTTCTGCCACCCCATAGCCGAATCGACCGAGACCGATCACCGCAACCTGCCGTTTCATTCATTCTCCCTCACTATCCGATGACCACGCGTGCCTCTGCATAACGGTAGCGCAACTCCTTATGGGTCCGAACCGCGAACAGGCCCAAGGCCAGAGGCCCCAATCGCCCGATGAACATCGTCACGATGATAATACATTTCCCGAATTCACTAAAGAGTGCCGAAAAGCTCAGCACCCCTCCATTGCCGGTAGACAGCCCGACAGTTCCGGCCGCGGACGCCACCTCAAACAAGATCCTCAGGAATTCTTGACTCTCAGAATAAGAGAGAACCATCGTAAAGCCGGTTACGAGCCCCCAGGCCAGCGCCGCCAGGATGAACGATTTGGCCACAATTTCTTGAGGGATCCGCCGATGGAACATCATAACATCAGCACGACCTTTAAGCGTGCCCCAGATGGACGCCACAATAATTCCAAAGGTGGTCGTCTTAATACCTCCGGCCGTACTGCCAGGCGATCCCCCGACCACCATGAGCAGGATCAGCAGATAGAGTGCCGGCTTACCCATGAGGCTGAGATCGATGGTGTTGAAGCCTGCTGTCCTCGCCGAGACGGAGTGGAAATACGCCACCATGATCTGTTCTCCCGGAGGGAGAGCTCCCAAGGTCCTGTCGTTATGAATCTCGAATCCCCAGATGCCTGCCGTGCCTCCCACGATGAGGAGTCCCGTCACGAGAAACGCCAGCTTGGTGTGGGTCGAAAACCGGACGCGCTCCCCATGGAAATTGTCCAGGATGTCCCTGAAGACCAGAAAGCCAATGCCGCCCAGGATGATCAGAAGCGAAATCGTGAGGTTGACCAGCAGATCACTTCGATAAGGGATCAGGTTCTCGGAAAACAGCGAGAACCCAGCATTGTTGAAAGCCGAGACGGCATGAAAGATGCCCAAGTAAATGGCGCGCAGAGGCTCCATGTCGGAGGCGAACCGGATTGCGAGAAGGCTCGCGCCGACGGCTTCGACTAAGAGAGTGATAACCACGATGATCTTGACGAATCGGACGAGACCCTCCATGCTTAAGGTGCTGAGAACTTCCATCATCATCATGCGTTGCCGAAGGCCGATGCGTCGCCCCACTGCCAGCAATAGCAATGTCGCCATGGTCGAGTAGCCGAGCCCGCCCAGCTGAATGCCGGCCAGGATTACCAGCTGACCGAAGATTGTAAAGTCCTTGGGCGTATCGAGGACGATGAGTCCCGTTACGCACACGGCGGAAGTCATCGTGAACAGGGCATCGATGAACCGAACGGCACGTCCCGTACTCGCGAACGGCGTCATCAACAGAAGGCTGCCGAGTAGGATGACACTCAGGAAGACGACAGGGACGATTTGAGCAGCGGTAAAGTTGGCGGCCCGGATCCAGTCCAGTATCTTCCTGGTGAATCCTTGCAAACGCAGCGTCTCTTCCATCGATGAGCTTACTAAGGCTTCCTTCCGGCCTGTAGGAATGATGAGATGATATCAATCGGAAAGGGAAAGATGATGGTGGAGTTCTTCTCGGCGCCCACTTCGACAAGTGTCTGAAGATAGCGCAATTGCAGCGCGGTCGGGTTGCTCAAGATCGCCGCCGCCTCGGACAATTTTTGGGACGCCTCGAATTCTCCTTGCGCATGGATCACCTTAGCCCGCCGCTCGCGCTCGGCTTCGGCCTGCTTGGCGATCGCCCGCAACATCTCCGGAGGCAGGTCGACGTTCTTGACTTCGACCGCCGAGACCTTGACCCCCCAGGGCTCGGTTTGCTGGTCAATAATTCGTTGCAATTCCACATTGATTTCTTCGCGTTTCGAGAGCAATTCATCCAGCTGGCTCTGCCCTAAAACGCTTCGCAAGGTGGTCTGGGCGATCTGCGAGCTTGAATACAGGTAATCCTGCACTGCGAGGATGGCATGCTGGGGATCCACGACCCTGAAGAAGATCACGGCGTTGACCTTCACTGAGACGTTGTCCCGCGTGATCACGTCCTGCGCCGGCACCTCCATGGTGACCGTCTGAAGAGGATCTTAATGCTGTTATAGATCAGCGCGACGACCAGAATGACCGGAATCAGATAGGGGATCATCATTACTCTCTCCTCTTTCTTCTCACTTGCGATGCGGTGCCACCTTCAGGGTCAAGCCGGAGACCCCCTTGATCTTGGCTTCTTCTCCTTCGCGTATCGGCTCATCGCTCACGGCCTCCCAAATCTCTCCATGGACGAAGACCCGGCCTTTGGGCGCCACATCGGTCTGGGCCAGCGCGATTGTGCCGACCATTGCCTCGGCTCCCGTCACAGCACGTCGGCGCTTGGTCTTGACGGCGATCCACGTTAAGGTCATAAGAACCGTCCCCACTAGCACGGCAGTGGGGACAATGAAGGAAAGAGACACCCTGAGGAATGGCGCATCGGTCTTGACGAGCAAGAGAGCGCCGAAGATCAGCGAGGCCAGACCCCCCAGGCTCAACAATCCGTAACTCATCACTTTGATCTCCAAAATGAAGAGTACGATCCCCAGAATAATCAGCAATACGCCGGCGTAGTTCACCGGAAGCGTCTGGAGCGAATAGAAGGCCAGAATCAGGCTGATGGCGCCGACGATCCCAGGAAGGATGGCCCCGGGGTTGTAGAGCTCCGCCAGCAGGCCGATGGTCCCGAGGGTCATCAAGATAAACGCAATATTGGGGTCACTCAAGGCCTTCAGGGCTTCTAAGCGCCAGCCCATTGGAAGATCCTTGAGAAGCGCCCCCTTCGTATGAAGGACGATCTTACCGGCTCCCGTGATGACCTGACGACCGTCCACAGCGGCCAGAAGAGAAGGAACATCGTCCGCAATCAGATCGATTACCTTCAACCCCAATGCTTCTTTCTCCGTCACCGAAACGCTCTTTCTAACCGCCTCTTCGGCCCATTTGATGTTCCGCCCACGCTTCTCTGCGATTGATTTAATGTACGCCGCCGCGTCGTTCTCGACCTTCTCCTTCATCACGGCATCCATCTCCCCGCCTCCCATGGCCACGGGATGCGCCGCACCCACATTCGTACTCGGCGCCATGGCGGCAATGTGTGCAGCGTAGAGGATGAAGACTCCTGCCGAGGCCGCCCGACCGCCGCTCGGAGCGACGTAGACGATAACAGGCACTGGGGACGAGGTAATGTCCTTAATGATCAGCCGCATGGAGGTATCCAATCCTCCCGGTGTGTCCAAGCGAATGACGACGGCTGCCGCCGTGCCTTCCTGCGCCTCGGTCAGCACATGATTAATGTACTCAGCGGCAACGGGATTGATAACGCCTTCATAGGTGGCGACATAGACCAACTCAGAGCCAACACTCGAGGACGCGGGCAAGGGCAGAAGCAGCAAGCTGAGCAGTAGGAGTGAAAGGCCGGAGAAGATGCGCCTGGACCGGTCACTCCGGCGATTTTTCTGCATAAATTTACTCAATTCACGGTTATCCTAATCTCCCCCCCCTACCCTGTCAAGAAATGCGCGGGAGGCGCAGTCAGCGCATACGTCGACAACGGCCGCGTTTCCCATCACACCCGCTCAGCTCTGGTCATTGACCCATTGCAGTTGCGGAGCAATAGGTGCCCCGACCGCCCCTATTCCCCCAGGTCCGCAGAGGCGCGTCCTTTTCCCAATTGACTTCAACGTAGACGGAACCTATGATGAGCTTCGCTCCTGCGTGAGAACTCCAGTGACCCTTCCGGAACTTGCCCTCGATTTGAAAGACTGCCGGCGCTGCCGCCTGGCCTCGGGCCGCACTCAGGTCGTCTTCGGCGTCGGGAACCCTCACGCGACCATTATGTTCGTCGGGGAGGCCCCCGGATTCTATGAAGATCGCCAGGGCGAGCCGTTTGTAGGCGCCGCCGGCCGCCTGTTGAACGAACTGCTCGAAGCCGTGGGCCTTTCTCGAGCCGACGTCTATATCGCGAACGTCATCAAATGCCGCCCGCCCGACAACCGCGATCCGCTACCGGATGAAGTCGACACCTGCAAGCCGTTCTTGTTTCAACAGATTGAGCTGATTAAACCAAAGGTGGTATGCACCCTCGGCAACTTTGCGATGCAAACTCTATTGGGCAAAAAGATCGGCATCATGAAGGTGCGCGGGCAGGTCTTCCAAGTCCAGGAGTTTTTCGTCTTCCCCATGCTGCATCCCGCGGCTGCCTTGCATCAAGGCAATCTCAACGAGCCGCTGCGTGAGGACTTCCGAAAACTCAAGGCATTTCTCGATCGTCCCCAAGAACCGGCCGCCACGGTCGAGCAAATGAACCTCTTCGGATAGTTGTCCATTTCCCATGGGTCAAGTCTTGTTTCACATGGCTTTTCCGGTAACCGATCTGGAAGACGCAAAACGGTTTTATGTAGACGGCTTGGGCTGCTCCCTGGGCCGCATGTCGAACTCGGCGATCACGCTTAATCTTAACGGCAACCAACTGGTCGGCCATCTCACAAAGAAGCAGAGCGAATCACCCAAGAGCATCTATCCACGCCACTTTGGCCTGGTGTTCGTATCGGAGGAGGATTGGCAGGCAATGGCGGACCGGGCGCGCCAAAAGGGGCTACGCTTCTATCAGGAGGCCCGACACCGCTACCCAGGGACGCGCCTTGAGCATGCCACGTTTTTCCTGGAAGATCCCTTCCATAACCTTCTTGAATTCAAGCACTATAAGTACGAGTCCGCAATCTTCGGTGAGCAACACATGCCTCAGGTAGGAGATGTCGAGGCAGGTGACTAGACTTCTTCTATCGCATTCCGTTTCCGATAAGGTTTACTCACTCATCTTGAAGTTTGCCGCGTAGTACCGAATCAGGTCGCCGAGCGAAATAAGCCCCACGATTTTTCCTTCCTCGGTCACGGCCAGATGTCGAATGCCCTTGCCTTTCATCAGGGCGCGAGCTTCTTCCACCAGTCGGTGGCTGTCAATGGTAATGATAGGGCTGCTCATCAACGATTGGACTCGGTCCTTTTCCGGATTGACACCTTGAGCTAAACCTTTTCGGGCCAGGTCGGTATCGGTCAGAATCCCGATGTATTGGCCGCCTCCAAGGACCAGCAATGAGCCGACATTGTGCTTGCCCATCAACCGGCTCGCCTCCCGCAAGGTCGCATCGGCCTCGACGGTGCGGATCTCCCGGCTCATGAGATCGCCAACTTCGGAAAGTAATTTTTCTTCAAGATCGTCTGTGTCTGGCATATCATCCTCCAATGTAATTAATCCTTTCGCTCTGTCTGGAAAGGTCGCTAGAGCACGCGCAGCAACCTCCTAAGTTATAGGCCCACTGCCCCCACTTCCGGCCATAGCCATGACACCGCTTTTCCGATGCCAAAACCAATGCCCGCGGCGAGCGATCCCAGGAACACCACCTCGAGGCCGCTTTTCAACCACGGCTGCTGAGTCAGCGCTGTCTTCGCCACCCCGACAATAAACAGGGCGACGAGCGAGACGATGACGGCCATTTTCAGTGCCGCCAACGGCTGTTGCATGACCATGTAGGGCAGCAGCGGCGGGATCCCGCCGACTACAAATGCGATGCTCATCAACCATCCGATCGTGATCGGATTGACGTTCTCTTCGAGAATGCCGA
>WNFX01004929.1_pt1 | contig 12991 bp, 13 predicted proteins | sample 5400111 | NCBI WGS metagenome assembly WNFX01 (sample SAMN13153363, study PRJNA577476) | soil metagenome | isolation source: 40 cm soil or saprolite under grassland replicate 1 | place: USA:California | collected 2016-06-15
CAGGTCTCGTGCCGCGGCTCCACCGCGAGCCGAAGCCCGTGTTCGCCCAGCGCGGCCGCCGCCGTCCGGAACTCCTTCAGGCAAGCGTCCAGCGTGTCCCGGTCGGCCTTCAGCGTCGGCGGCAGCTGGAGCAGCACCGGCCCGAGCTTGAGCCCAAGCCCCGCCGCCGCGCCGAGCAGCCGGGCCACCGGTTCGGCCGGGTCGCGCAGCCGACGTACGTGGGTCAGATACCGGCTGGCCTTGACCGCCATGACGAAGTCGTCCGGGGTTCGCTCCCGCCAGGCGGCGAACGTCTCCCGCGACGGCAGCCGGTAGAAGCTGTTGTTGTTCTCCACGGTCAGGTAGCGGGTGGCGTAGTGCTCGAGCCACAGGCGCTGAGGCACGCCCTCGGGGTACAGCCCGCCGCGCCAGTCACGGTACTGCCATCCGGACGTCCCGATCAGCATCGGCATAGCCGTTACCTGCCCGCCGGCCCCGGTTCCACGCAGATCATGGTCGGCCCGTCCCAGCTCCCGCTATCCCAGTGATCCTGCCGTGGATACAGCATGGATGTCCCAGCCATGCACCTGGGCGCACAGGAAATCCCCGGGTCGTTCCGTGGAGGGTGCCCGCATCAGGTAGCGGTGATCCGGCAACTTCAGTTAGGTTACATGCGTGTTCCTCGTCTGTGCGTAGACCGGCATCCGCGGCCGATGGCCGCGCCGATGCCGTGTCCGTGCCGGCGCCGGATGGTGCCGTTTCCTGAGGAACAGTCATGTCCTTTCTTTCGCCCTACCGGGCTGTCCTGCGTACGCCTCATGCGTGCGGTGCGTTCGTATCTTCACTGGTCGGACGCCTATGTTACGGAATCGTCGGTCTTTCCCTGCTCCTCATGCTGACGGTCGGCGGTCGCCACTACGGGTTCGCGGGGCTCGTGATGGCGCTGTTCGGCCTGACCATCGTGCTCGTGTCGCCGTTCCGCGCCTGGATGGTGGACCGGCACGGGCCGCGCCGGGCGCTGCTGCCGATGGCGGCGGGCTTCGCTGCCATCCTGATCGCCATCGCGGTGATCCCGGCCCGCTCCGGCGTGAACAATGCGGCGATCGCTGCCCTGGCTGCTGCGGCCGGTGCCTGCGCGCCTCCGCTTGGCGTGGTGATGCGGACGCTGTGGAGCGCGATGGTTGACGACCGCGAGGTCTTGCAGACCGCATACAGCCTCGACGGCGTCGCCGAGGAGTTGCTGAATGTGGCCGGGCCCGTGATCGCCGGGGTGATCGTCGTCACGGCGACGCCCACCGTCGGGCTCCTGGTCACTGCCGGGCTCGTGGTGGCGGGGACCGAGCTGTTCGTCCGGTCGCCAGCGTTGCGCCGCTGGCAGGCCCCGGTGGCCGGGCCGGCATCAAATACCCCGGGCGTGGCACCTGGGGAGGCGGGTGCGGGCCGCGCGATCCTGGCGGTGGCGTTCGTCACCGGCGCAGTTGGGCTGTGCCTGGGCGGGCTCGGGCTGGTCATCGTGGCGTTCAGCCAGGCCCGGAGTGACCCCGCCGCGGTGGCGTGGATCGAGGCGGCGCTGTCAGTCGGCAGCGCGCTGGGCGGCATCGGTTACGGCGCGGTGGCCTGGCGAATCCGTGTGCAGGACCGGCTCGCCCTGCTGGCTGTGGGTCTGGTAGTCGTGCTGGTCCCAGCCGCGCTGAGCCCGAACCTGCTCGTCCTGGCCTTGCTCATCGGCCTGGCCGGTGCGCTGGTATCCCCGGCCCTGGCCACCGCCTACGTCCTCACCGACAGCCTGGCATCGCCGAAGGCACGGAACCGTGCCGGGAACTGGGTCAACAGCGGCTACAACGCGGGCTCCTCGGCCGGGGCGGTGCTGTCCGGGCAACTGGTCGGGCGGATTCCGCTGAGCGCCTGCCTGCCGGTGCTAGCGGCCCCGGCGTTGCTGGCGGTCGTGCCCCTGCTGCGGGCCCAGCTCACGCCAACAGCAGAGCAGCCGGCCGCACCCGCGATCCGGCGGGCGACACCGCGCCGTCCGAAACCGAAGCGGCGAGCGCTGACCAGTAGCCGCGTCACGGACCAGCGGTCCTCGCCTAACGATCCGCCGCCTCGTCCCTGGCCAACGTGCCGGGCAGGCAGGCCCAGCACACCCCGGCGCATTCCCCGCGCAATGGCCGTCCCAGCCCCGCACCCGTACATGGGGGCCGGTTCTCATGCTGCCTTGGGGAATGGGGCGGGGCCTGGGAGCAGTGGTGCCCCTTGACTGCCAATGGCGGGGCAGTTGCAGCGCTTCCGGATTCCTATCGGCTCGGCCGCAGCAGTGACTGGGTGCACGCGAGCGGCTTCGAGCAAGGCACGGGGGAGACTCGGAACCTCAGCCCCGTGCCGGTAGCGGCTGGCTCAGCCGCAGGTGGTTGCCGCTCGGATCGCGAACGGCGGCGTCGCGGACGCCGTAAGGCTGGTCAATGGGCTCCTGAAGGATCTCCGTCCCGGCCGCGCGCAGCGACTCGAAGGTTTTGTCCAGGTCGTCGACCTGGATGAAGACCGCCAGGTCGCCTTTGGCGACAATCTCGCGCATCGCCTGCCGGTCGGCTGGCGGGATGTGATGATCCACAGCTGCCAGCAGCAGTTCGTGAGTGTCGCCGGGGGCATAGACGGTGAGCCAGCGCATCTCCGGCCCCATCGGGACGTCATCATGGACCTCGAAGCCGAGCCGCTGGGTGTAGAAGGCAAGCGCCTCATCCAGGTCAGTGCAGTACACGGGCGTGTGCGTGATGGAAAGTGCCATGCCAGCGACCCTACGTGCGGTCGGCCAGGAACGCTTCTCCAATCCTGCACGGCTGTGCGACCCACCTCGGGCGTGCCCAGGCGCGTGTCATACACGGCGGGACCCGCGTGAGCCGCGAGTGGTCGCGCGCCTTGTAGACGGACGGCGGCTCGCCGACGAGACGCGTGAACGTAGAGCTGAACGAGCCCAGCGAGGTGAAGCCCACGGCGATGCACACGTCAGTGACGGACATGTGGCCGGAGCGCAACAGCGCCATCGCCCGTTCCACCCGCCTGGCCTGCAGGTAGCCGTACGGTGTATCGCCGTATGCCTCGCGGAACCGGCGAGCGAACAGTGACGGTGACATCAGCGCGGTACGCGCCATCGCCGGGACGTCTAGCGGTCGCGCATACTCGCGGTCCAGCAGGTCTCTGGCCCGGCGGAGATGCGCCAATTCAGCGACCTCCATACGAGGACCGTACACCGAGCCGTATTCGTAGTCGTCACGACACGCCGTCGGCCGCACATCATCGACGGACATCGCTCATCTACGACCTCATACGACCGTCCCAAGCTGAAACCTTCCCTGGCTAATGCCGAGAGTCAACTGAGGACGGCACGTCATGCCATGAGGTTTTCTATCGCGGAATCAGCCTGAGCTGAAAGTGTTCTTCGAGGTTGCTCTCAGCCGCCGTTTATTCACCGGCCTTTCACAAACCGGGCACACGCTGCGTATTCATGGTTCCCGCTGGGACCTGCACCCTCCACGCTGGCCGCCTTCGATGAGGAATCTCATGCGCACGACCCACGGCAGCATCCACGCCTTGATCCCCGGATGACGAACTAATGGCGCGCCGCCGCCTCGACCATGTGGACGCCATGCGCCCGGTCAAGCAGGCGGGCGTCATCAGCACCCACGCGATCCTGTACTTCGCGCCCGCAGCCGCCAGCGCGGGCCCCGGTGCCGCGCTGCTGTTGCTGCACGTATCCAGGGAGGGCTTCTTCTTCATCTCCGCGTGCATGCTGACCTACGCGTACGCCGACCTGAACCGGGCCGGAATGCGCCGCTTCTACTGGCGCCGGTTCCTCTCAGTGGGGATTCCCTACCTGTGCTGGAGTGTCATCTACTTCCTCTGCACTCTTCCGGTATCGCATTACGCGAGCATGACGGTGGCGTTCAGAGGACTCGCCTCCATCGTGGAGACCGGGTACTACCAGCTGTATTTCCTGCTCGTGATCATGCAGTTCTACCTGGTTTTCCCGCTCGTGCTGGTCCTGCTGCGGCGTACGAGAGGCCACCACGGCGTGGTCGTCGCCGTCGTGATCCTGGCCCAGGCCGCGATCGCGGTCGGTATGCACTGGAGCCTGTTTCCCAGGGAAATGGTCAGGTTCGGGCAGCAGGACGCCCTCAGCTACCTGCTCTACCTGGTCGGAGGCTGCGTCGTCGCTTTCCACCTCCACCAGGTGCACGCGTGGGTATGCGCGCACGCGCGGCTGGTAGTCGCACTGACCGCGGCAGCGGCGCTCGCCGCGGAGGGGATCTACTTCCTGGCCGCCCACGGGGTGATCACCGTGCTGGGTTCGGGAAGCGACCCGTTCCAGCCCAGCGTCATCCCGTTCAATGTCGGCGCGGTCACCTGCGGGTACCTGGCGGGCGTGGCCCTGGTGCGGCCGGGGCGGTCTCGGCGGGTCAAGGCCGTGGTGCGCTCCGGTTCGGACAACGCTTACGGCGTCTACCTATCCCACATGCTTTTCATCCTCACGCTGACCTGGGTCGGCTGGGGGAGGCTTAGCTCGGTGATCCCGTGGCCAGTGCTATGCCTGGCTGCCGTGGCGATCGTTTTTCCCTCTGGCATTGCGCTGACCAGCGTGCTGGCCCGGACGCCGCTGGCGGTACCGCTCACCGGGCGTACCCAGGTGCCCTGGCGGCAGCCGAGGCGCTTCCCGCCGCATCCCGCCGTGCCTGGTGACCAGGACGGAGTCGATGCGGTCGAGCCGCTCACCCACAACGTGCCTGGTAGATAACAGCAAGAAGCGGAAGGTTCTTAAGTATGGCGCGGGAGTGCAAAGCTCAAGTCGAACCAGGCAGGTCATTGCAGTGGCGACTGGCCAGCCTGTCGACATGAGACATGAGCGTGCAAGATTCGACATGTTCCATGAGCGGGACAAAGGACGGTCAAAATCTGACTACTGTCGTGGCCTCACTTTAATGCCGATAATGTACATTATGTAAAGTTAATCACTGAGCGGCCCTGGCCGACCATGCCTGAAGATTGTCTGGCCGTCCTGACGGCGTGCATGCGGGCTGCGCCCGCCGCCAGTGCGGCGTTGGCTGAACTGCGGCGATACGCCAGCGACATCGCTGGCCAGCATGAATGCCCGTCAGGACGGCCCTAGAACAGGACGGTCAGGTTAGCTGCCGGTACATGTGGGCCAGTGGTCTGCTGCCCACTCCGCCCAGCCCGGCCACCCTGCTGGCGGGCCGGGGATTTCACCGCCGCCGAGCTCGGCGGCATCAGGCACCTGGAACTGCTCCCGCCATTGGTCTACGTCGGCCTTGCTCATCGGGAATGTCTGATGCGGTGCCGTTGCCTGGCGGTGCGCGATCCGGGCGAACTGGACGTCCTTGTCCACGGGCAGGTAGACCACCTGGCAGGCCGCCCCGGCCGATCGCGCCAGCCAGCGCAGTGCCGACCGTTCATCGCGGCCCCAGAGCCCGTAGTCGAGCACGACGCTGGTCCCCAGGCGCAGCGCCTGCAGGGCAACGGAGATGAGCCGCCCTTCCAGCACGAAGCGCTTGCCGCCGGCCATCGAATCGCCGAACAGCGGGATCATCCAGTGATCCGGGGTCAGCCGCAGCGCCCGGTGCACCGCGGCGAGCTCTTCGGCCCGGGTAGTTTTCCCGGCTCCGGGAAGCCCGGCCATCAGGAACATCGTGGCGGCACACGGGTCCTGCGCCGCGATGGACCCAGACCGCATACCGGCGGGTGCCGGCGGCCACTGGCGAGGCTGGCAGGCGGGCGGGCGCTCCTGCCGGGCCTGGCCGGGCTGGCCGTTCGCGACAGCGGGTACAGCTGCGGGCGGGCGCGGGAATGGCTGTTCGTGCTGTGAATGTGAATCGGATCGCTGCGACTGAGACATGACTCCCCTGATCAGGCAGGACGATCCGGCAGCGCGGGGATGGACACGCGAGTGGCTGCCGGCGGGACACTGATCCGGCGGTACACCCAGCACTGACCCCGGCAGGGGCGGGCATTGAGGCCACGGTTACAGCAGCCCCCGTACCGCCGCTAAGCGGAGGTCCGGGTAGTCATGGCAGCCAAGCAGCACACGCCTTCACCATAGCCGATGGCGTCGGCGGAACCAGTAGCAAGCCTGCTGAGGGCCGGTTGTCGGCCAATCTGGCTCGTTGCCTCAGTTCCAGCCTGGTGCGATCGGGTCCGGCTCTGCTCCGTTCAGATAAGCAGAGACGGGCCGGCGTATAGCGCAAGTCCGTCTTCAGGAATCCTCGCCAGACCGAGAATGTGATGGGCTCACGGCGCGGAAGGCACCAGGACGAAGCGGCCTCCCGCGTACCTGGCTGACGAGGGTTCGATGGGCGGCGTGGAGGGTGCGGACCGCCGCGCGCGAGAGGCCGGGTTTGACGGGCGGCCGTCCGCCGCGCGGCCGCCCGGGCTTGGTCGGGATCCACAGGTATCCGGGGTCGCTGCCCTCGAGCTCGGCGACGATTGCCGCCCGGACGTCGAGCCACCGGGTCAGGATCTGCACGGTCGCGCCGCTGAGCGGGCAGGAACCCTCGCTGAGATCGACGCGTGCCTCACCCTCCAGGTGCAGGGCGCTGACATTGAGCCGGGTGAGTTCGGGCACGTTGCGGCCGGTGTCGGCCACGAGTGCGGCCACGGCGGCGGTGCGGATCGCCGTGGCCGCGTTGGTATGGATGGGCCTGCGGACCGCCAGGTCGTGCAGCAGACGCTCGGTGTCAGCCGGGGTTAGGTAGTCGCCAGCAGCGGGCGGCTGGCGGTCATAGCGGTTGGGCAGGCTGAGGAATTCGGCGAAGGCGTTATAGGTATCGATGCGCACGCGCATCGAGTTGGAGAACGCGGCGGCGTCGGGCCCGCCGAGGGTATTACGGCTCCGGGTCTTTCCGTCGGCCGCGTCAGCGAGCCAAGCGGCGGTGCGCGCGGGCTCCATGAGCTCGCCAGCCGAGATATCGGCCGTGTCGGCGGCCCGCTGGACGTGCTCCAGGTACTCGTCCAGGAAATGCCGCCGGATCCGCCGGGTGGTGATACTGAAGTCCCGGTTGGCTAGATGACGGATGAAGGCGTGGATGGCCTCATCCGCGGGCGTGCGGTTCTCCCCTGTTGACATGCCCGGAAGACTATCTGCCTAGTGGTGATAACAGCAAGAAGCGTCAAGACCACCATCACACTGCCTAACTGATGGACCAACCGTGGTCCGGGCCGGATCGCCTCGAACCGGCCAGACCCTATTCGATCCGACCCGATTCCCCGCTCCATCAGCAAGACGGAGGCCTGGCAGCCCCACGCTTCTTGCTGTTATCAACTTCTGACCAGGCCACGGTCAGGAGGAATGGGCACTGCCATCTCCAGCTGCTATCCGGCTTCGCGTGCTGCCACGCGAGCCTGTTCCAGCTGGTCGACGCTGACCGGGCCGCTCCCCGGCAGGCCCGCGACTGTCCACGCCTGCTGCGCCCGCGCCACGTCCCCGCCCGCTTCCTCCAGCACCATCTTCTTGGCCGCCGTGCTGGGTACGGCTCCGTCGGCACCGAGGTCCATCAGGTGCGCCAGCATCCGGACCGACTGGTTCCGCTGCCCCGTCTTCCGCTCGTTGTACCGGTAGACCAGCACCCAGCGTCCCTCCAGGGAACGGGCCCGCTGGATCATCGCCTGACCGCGGTCGGTGTCCTTCTGCTCGGTGCGGATCGGCTCGCTTTCGCCCGACGGCAGGCGCAAGGTGAGCAACCCTCGCCGGCTCGATTCCTCGATCTCGACCTTTTCCAGGAACGCGATGAAGGTCCGTGCCGACTCCAGCCGCTCGATATCCTGCTTCGCCTGCTGGGCGACCAGGTGCAGGTCCACGGTCAGGCCGTGGACCCGGCGGCCCCACGCCGCCTCCTCCCCCGGCGGACACGGTCCGGCCGACTGGGCGGCCGCGATGACCAGGCTGTAGTGGCTGTCGTCCACGGGCCCCATTATCGGCCGCTCGGTATCAGGACCGGTGGAGGCGCGCACCCGCTCCAGCCGTGTCGGCGGTCAGGCCGTCACGCTTCTTGCTGTTATCATCAAGGGAACGGCTTACTTTGCCCGGCGAGGGTAGATGAGAGGGCGACCAGGCAGCGGTTCGCGGTCCCCGATAGGAGGATCCCCGTCCATGTTCCGTCGCAGTGCCCTCCCCGCCGCGGCGTCCCTCGCGGTCGTACTGCTCGCCGTGACCGGATGCAAGATCCAGGTCTCCGGTGCCGCCCCGGGCGGCACCTCCACCGCGGGCGCGGTGCAGGCCGGTACCTCGGGCGTGACCAGGTCCGGACCACTGATCGTCGAGCCGGGCGCGGGCTTCTCCCCCGTCTACAGCCTCATCAACGGCGCCCGGCACAGCATCGACGTGACCATGTACGAGTTCTCCGACACCACGGCCGAACACGACCTGGCGGCCGCGGCCAGACGCGGCGTGCGGGTGCGCGTGATCCTGGACCGGCGGGCGCGGAGCGTGAACTCGGACGCGTACTCCTACCTCGGCTCACACCGCGTCGCGGTGACCTGGTCCTCGACGGACTACCACTACACCCACCAGAAGACCGTGATCATCGACGGGACGAAGGCCGTCATCATGACGGCGAACCTGACCAGCCGGTACTACGCGACGTCACGCGACTTCCTGGTGATCGACACCGAACGGGCCGACGTCTCCGCCATCACCACCGTGTTTAACGCCGACTTCAAGAAAAAGGCCGTCCGGCCCGGCGACGGGAGCGACCTGGTCTGGTCGCCCACCGACTCGCAGGACCATCTGATCGGCCTTATCAACGGCGCGACCAGCAGCCTGCGCATCTACAGCGAGGAGATGGGCGACCGGACGATCGAGAACGCGCTCATCAGGGCGGCCAAGCGCGGCGTCGACGTCCAGGTCTGCGGAGAGAACGAGAGCGGCGAGTACGACAGCGCGTTCGCCAAGCTGGCCCGGGCCGGGATCCGGATCAGCTACTACAGCTCCTCGACCGGCTTCTACATCCACGAAAGGTGGTCGAGGCCGATTACGGCACCAAACACGGGAAGATCTTCGTCGGCTCGGAGAACTTCTCCAACACCTCCCTCAACCAGAACCGTGAACTCGGGCTGATCATCTCCGGTCACGCCGTCATGTCCGCGATCGCGGGCACGTTCGCTACGGACTTCCGGAACGGCAGGCACTGGTCCTCGGCGTAGGGTTCTGATCATGACCGTCAACCTGGTCCGATCCGGCACCTTGTATCCCGGCGTTCCCTACGCGTACGCCTCGGTCGCCTCGCGTGGTTCGCTGATCTTCACCGCCGGGGCGTGCCCCCTCGACGACCGGGGTGAAGTGGTCGGCGCCGGTGACGTCCGGGCTCAGGCCAGCCTGGCCGTGGCCAATCTCGCCAGCGCCCTGGCCGAATCCGGCGCCACGCTCGCCGACGTGCTCAAGACCACCGTGTTCGTCGCCTCGGCCGATCGGGCCGATCTCGTCGCGGCCTGGGACGTCGTCAGGGCGGCGTTCGGGGAGCACGACGCGCCCAGCACCCTGCTCGGCGTGACCGTGCTCGGCTACCCCGGCCAGCTGGTCGAGATCGAGGCCGTCGCCGTCGCCCTGGGATAACCGCGGATCACAGGGCCCGATCACAGGGCGAACGAGCAGCCGTCCCAGTAGGCCTCGACCCGGCGATGGCGCCGCCCGCGCACCCCGATCTCCAGGACGTCGGGCATCCGCCCGGCGGGGGCGCGGAACCATACCTCCAGGCCGTCCACGTGAGCCGGGCTGAAACCGGATAGCCCCGCCGGGGGCACGGTGGCGGCGTGCATGTACGCGGGGGTTCCCCAGCAGCACACCCGCGGATGAGCGGCCCAGACCCACAGCCGCCCGCCGCGCCCGGATGCGAACTCCCCCGCCTTGGCGCTCACATCCACCCGCACGACACCCTCCAGGTCAGCCCCAGACCTGCACGTATCCTTTCACGACCGGTTCGCGGTGTCACCGTGCGCGAGCAGGTCAGGAGCCGAGCGCGGCACGCGGCAGCGGCCATTCCAGCCGCATGATCCCGCCGACGGGCAGGTGCGCCCAGGCCGCGGTGAGGTCCCTGGTGCCGCTGATGGCCAGCGCAATAGTCCCGTCGTCCAGGCGCCCGAGCAGGCTCGCCACCCGCTGCCGGTAATCCGCGTCTGCCTCCTCGCCCGGCCGGAGGCGGACCCGCACGCCGTCCGGGGTATCCGGCCCGTCCTGCCACCGGTTCACCACCGCGTTCGTCGCGGCCTTCGCGACCACGTGCCCGCGCCAGTTCCTGGCCCCGAGCTCGTCCAGGGCCACATCGGTGACTAGCCGGGCCCGGCGGCCATGGCTGCGGGTCCGGGCCAGGTTCGCGGCGGCGAACCCGCCGCGGGCCAGCACTCCCCACAGCCCGTCCTCGATCCCGAACAGCGACTCCACGATCAGGTGCGGGAGGTCGTGCACGACGTGCACCGCGACCTGCCGGGTGGACCCGTCCGGCATGCTCATCCAGGTCCGGTCGAGCGCGGTGGTCTCGCCCTTGACCAGGGTGATCTCGGCCACTCCCCCAGTCTGGCACCGCCAGGAAGGAACTCAGGCGGGAACCGGCGCGGGCACGGGGGGAATCGAGCCGGACGGCGGGAGCACGGGCACGCGGGCCGGCACGGTGTCCGGGTAGATCAGCCCGGTGCCGGTGTTGAGCACGACGACCTCGTCTGTTTCGGCCAGCCAGCCGGACTCGCGCAGCTGCCGGACGGCGGTGACGCAGGCGGCGCCCTCCGGGCAGATGAAGCTGCCCTCCAGGCGGGCGACAGCGCGCTGGTCGGCGAGCAGCGCTTCGTCCGTCACGGCCACGGCCGTCCCGCCGGTGGCGTAGAGCGCCTCCAGGATGAGGAAGTCGCCCAGCGCGTTCGGCACCATGATGCCGAACGCCACCGTCTTCGCGTCCGGCCACGGCTCGCTCGCCGTGGCGCCGGCCTCGAACGCCCGGACGATCGGCGCGCAGCCGGCCGCCTGGACCGCGACCAGCCGCGGCAGGTCGCCGGACACCCAGCCAAGCTCGAGCAGCTCGCGCAGGGCCTTGTAGATGCCGATGATGCCTACGCCCCCGCCGGTGGGGTAGACGATCACGCCGGGCAGCCGCCAGCCGAGCTGCTCGGCGATCTCCAGGCCCATGGTCTTCTTGCCCTCGATCCGGTACGGCTCGCGCAGCGTCGAGGTGTCCTGATAGCCGCGCCGCCGGGCCACGGCGTCCGCGACCAGCTTCCCGGCGTCCCCGATCAGGCCGTCGACCAGGTACAGCTCGGCTCCGGCGGCCGCGCACTCGGCCCGGGTGATCGCCGGGGCCGCCGCGGGCATCACGACCAGGCTCCGCAGCCCCGCCCGGGCCGCGTACAGCGACCAGGCCGCGCCGGCGTTGCCGTTGGTCGGCATGGCCACGGCGGAAACTCCGAGCTCGGCGGCCCGGGAGACGCCCACCGCGGCGCCACGCGCCTTGAACGTGCCGGTCGGGATCAGTCCCTCGTCCTTCATCAGCAGGTTCGGCACGCCGAGCGCCCGGCCGAGACGCGGCAGCGCGATCAGCGGCGTCATCCCTTCGCCGAGGCTCACCACCCGGCCGGGCGCGCGGACCGGCAGCAGCTCGTGGTAACGCCACAAGTCCGGCGGCCGGCCCGCGATATCGCCCGGGGACACCGCGACCTGCCCCAGGTCGTACCGGGCCAGCAGCGGGGATCCGCAGGGGCAAGTGCCCTGCACCAGGTCGGCGTCGTGACGGGCGCCGCAGCACGGGCAGTCAAGGTGGGACAGGGCGGAGTACGGCACCCGGGCAGCCTAGTCACTGCCCCTCGGCGAAGGCGATCAGCTCCGCCGGGGACCAGGTCAATTGGCCCGAACGGAGCTCGGTTGCTGTCTCAGCCACCCAGCGGGCCTCGGCGGCGAGCACGGTCCGCTGGTACTCGGTCTCCAGCATCGCGATCCTGGGCAGCCCATGGCCGGCTTCGGCGGCCGTGTTCGCGTCCAGCGCGGCGAGCATCCCGGCCAGCCGCTGGGCGCGCCGCTCCAGCACCTCGGCGAGTTCGGCGGGCTCCAGCATGAGCACGTGGGACAGGGCGGCGGGGAACTCCGGGTACTCCTGCCGGGGCTCGGCGAGCATCTCCTCCAGCCAGCGCCGCGCCGTCTGCCGCCCGGCCTCGGTGACCTCGTACACCGTCCGCTCCGGATAGCGCGGATCCCGGCCGGTCTCGCGCACGGCGATCAGGCCCGCGGCGAGCAGCCGCTCGATGGTCCGGTACAGGCTGGTGCGCTGCTCGACGTTGACGACCTGGTCCTTCCCCCACTGCTTGATCAGCCGCTGGATGCCGTAGGGATGCAGCGGCTGGTAGTGCAGCAGGGCCAGCACGGTCAGGGCAAGCGGTGAGCTGCGCGGCGCGGCGGCGGATGGGCCGGAGGTCAGCTGAGCCATGTCCCCGATACTACTCCCAACCACTCTAGTTGACTTGCTACTAGTTGCAATATAACTATTGATGGCGAAGGCAACCACGACATGACTAAGGAGCCCGCAAGAACGGCAGCTACCCGACCGTGGACGATCCCGCGCGGGCGGCTCGCTAGCCGGATCTCCGTGCGCCCGGCGATCCCTGAGCGCAGGCACGCCGGAGCGTAGTCTCGGAGCATGCTAGGAACCGTGACCGTGCTGCGCCGGTACCCGGTCAAGTCCATGCTGGGCGAGGAGCTGAACGTGGCCGAGGTGAGCCGCGGCGGACTGGCCAGGGACCGGCGCCTGGCCGTGGTCAGCCGGCAAACCGGCAAGGTGGCGAGCGCGAAGTACCCGCGGCTGTGGCGGGACATGCTCACCTTGTCCGCCGAGGCCCTGGACGACGCCGCCCGGATCACGCTGCCCGACGGGAAGACCGTGTCCAGCACCGATCCCGGCGTCGACGAGGTCCTGTCCGCCGTGCTCGGCCAGCCCGTCACGCTGACCGACACCCCGCCGCCGGGGGCCACGCTGGACCGGGC
>WNFX01004930.1_pt1 | contig 12990 bp, 6 predicted proteins | sample 5400111 | NCBI WGS metagenome assembly WNFX01 (sample SAMN13153363, study PRJNA577476) | soil metagenome | isolation source: 40 cm soil or saprolite under grassland replicate 1 | place: USA:California | collected 2016-06-15
CTGCGCCTGGGCAAGTGCTATCCCCAGCTCTCGCCGTACATCAGCTCCGTACTCTGAGTACCCGGCATCCTGAAGAGTACGAGCTACTTCCTCGGCTCGCTCCCACTGCTGCGCCTGGGCAAGTGCCTTGACTAACACTCGCCACACCTCAACACCGTACTCTGGGTACATCGTATTTTGCAGAGTGCGAGCTACTTCCTCGGCTCGCTCCCATTGCTGCGCCTGGGCAAGTGCTATCCCCAGCTCTCGCCACACCTCAACACTGTACTCTGGGTACATCGTATTTTGCAGAGTGCGAGCTACTTCCTCGGCCCGTTCCCATTGCTGCGCCTGAACAAATGCCTTGACTAACACTCGCCACACCTCAACACTGTACTCTGGGTACATCGTATTTTGCAGAGTGCGAGCTACTTCCTCGGCTCGCTCCCACTGCTGCGCCTGGGCAAGTGCCTTGACTAACGCTCGCCACACCTCAACACCGTACTCTGGGTACATCGTATTTTGCAGAGTGCGAGCTATCTCCTCGGCTCGCTCCCACTGCTGCGCCTGGGCAAGTGCTATCCCCAGCTCTCGCCGCACATCAGCTCCGTACCTTGGGTACCCGGCATCCTGAAGAGTGCGAGCTACCTCCTCGGCCCGTTCCCATTGCTGTGCCTGAACAAATGCTATTCCCAGATCTCGCCGCACATCAACACCGTATTTTGTATCCTGAAGAGAGCAAGCTACCTCCTCGGCCCGATCCCATTGTTGTGCTTGGACTAATGTTTTAATTATCTCTAAGACAATCCCTTTCTCATTCTTGCTTATCTCGACCGTAAGAGCTAGTAAGAGAATTTGATCCCATACTACTTCAGTTCGCTCCCATTGCTGTAATTGAGTTAGAGTTCTACCTAAATCTAGGAGCCTCTTAATTTTGATATCCTTCTCTTTGATCTTATTTATTAACGCCAGTACTTCGTCCCATATTGCCGCAGCTGGCATCCACTGCTGTACATAAGTCAATTCCTCGGCTAACTTTTGCAATACAATAGCTTTGTCCTTTTTTTGCTTAAGAGAATGAGCTACTGAAGTAGCTCGCTTCCATTGCTGCGCTTGAGCAAGAGCAACGCCTAACTCTCGAAGAACATCAGCCCTATCTTCTGGATTTTCAAGAGTATATGCAATTGCTTCGGCCCGATCCCACTGCTGCTCCTGTACTAATGCCAAACACAATTCTCGTGAGATATTCTCTTTGATCCAGCGCTCTTCAATAATGCCTATTATCGAGGCGACTCTATCCCACTGTTGGGCCTGCACTTCTGCCTTACCTAATTCCCATAGTGTTTCCGATCTTGATCTGCTTGGCTTAATAATGCGTGCTACCCCTTCAGCTCGTTCCCAAGCTTTTAATCGAATTAACTCGCTACAAAGCTGTCCTAAGGCTGTTGTTACTTTCACGCTCTCCTCAATAGACTTTACTGCCTCCTGTGCTCTCAGGAACAACTGCAGGCCTTCCTGTCTCCGCCTCGGTTCTCTCTCCAACCACTTTCCAATCAATATGAAGACGCTCGCCCTATACTCTGACCTGGTTAATAGTTCGGCTAACCCGAGGGCCTCTTGCACATGTTTCAAGCACATGAGTACTTCAAACTCTTCTAGAGAGTAAGTATCTGCCCGGCTCGTTAAACTACATCTTAAAAAGGTATATCGCCAAAGTCGAGGCAGTAGTGCTATACCTTCCTCTAATGTCCATCCCTCCCATGCGGCCGCTTCTCTTCCAAGATCGAGGTCTTGAGCATAGGTGCGCATACTTGGATCAGATTTTATCTTGGATCGTCCATACTCCGCTGTGTCCAGTACCTCAAACAGTCGCAGCCACTCTCGTGCATTATATAGGTGTGTGATATAGTATTGGCGACCATACTCCCGACGCCTCTGTTCTAATGGGTCATGCTTCACGTCTTGCCAGATGGTCAATATGTTCCCGCGTTCGCACCACTGGGCGAGTTTTTTGTGCCAGCTTTCTTCCTCATTGATCGCAAAGACATATTCTTTTTCAGGGATACTCTCATTTTGCCTTAGATAATCTTGTAGCTTCAAATGGAAAAGGTAGTATCTATGCTGCCCATCTTGTGCTAGCAACCCGCCTAATCGTTCGATCCCTTCTCTGAGTGAATCATCATCGACCCCGATGATTTCTCTCAAATGCCGTAGCGAAAGCGGTTCACGTGCAACGAGGAGCGATCCAAGGACTGGCTTAATCACCTCGCGCCATTGACTGTGCCTCCGTTTTAAACGTGCCATCGATAGCGAGAAGAGATTATTGGGATTATCTGCTATTCGCTTCACCATAGCAGCGGGAATTGCAGTTTCATCTTCTGCAAGTTCTTTTGCTACAAGATCTAGGTATAAAGCGTTTTCCTGCATTGCCTGGTAGTATTCATCGGCAAGATTCTTTTCCAACCGAGTCCCTCGGTGTTCCAGAATCAGGTCAAAATCTTGCCTGCTCAGATTTGGCAGACGATATTCGTAATGTGGTTTAAGTAGCTTGAGCGGACGCAATGCATCATCAGGGCGGGTTCCGAGAACCAATACAATCCCAGAGGGAAGATCATTCGGTAAAAAACTGAGATCGCGCTCTCCGTCAACATCCTCTTTGAGCTGATCGAGGCCATCAATGAAAATCACCTCGCGCCCGCCTTTTTCCACAAGATCAGCTAGCACCTTTGGAAAGTACTCACCTAAAGCTATGCGGCTTTCACTTGCTACATACAAATCAGAGAGATCATATTTTAAAATCAGGCGAGCCATTATATTTCGTAACAACCCAACTTGGTGATCGGGCCCAGGATTGAAAGGAATGAAGTGAAAGGCAATGCTATCTACGGCATACTCCTCTACCAGTTTGGCGATAATGCTACTCTTGCCTTGCCCAGCTTGACCTGTAATCGTGACGTACCCCCCGGTCTCGAATCTCTCCCCAATTTGCTGACGGATCTGATCTAACTCAACCTGGCGTCCAACAAAGCTTCCCAAGCGGTCGCGTAGGAAGCCACTATGATCAGCCAGCATCGCTTTTAGTTTCGCTTCCCGCTTGGCCTTTTCCAACTGATTCATGCCAATACGAGTAGAAGCAGTTGAAGTATCCTCAATGGCTCGGCTATTTTCCCAGAGATGGACTGCTGGACCCAAAAGACTTGCCAGGTGTTCGGGTGTCTTAAAGAAAGAGATCATCTTCTCTTGCGCCAACTCACGACGTAACACAGTGATATATTCTCCCCGGTTACCTTCTCCAGTCACGATATCCATTAATGCTGGAGACCAGGGTGTATCTTCGGCAAGAAGAAATAGAAGGCAAGGTTTATTTGTCTGGGTCGCTTTCCGGTATTCTAATTCGGTAATAGATTTGTGTTCGGGATTCTCTTCTGAAGGAATATACCCATAACGCCACGCAAACAGACCAACATACAGATCACTTGAGGCTACATCAGCAAGGCATTTCTTCAAAGGGCGCTGATCTGTAGCAACGTAATCCTCCATCGCAATCACATCGTACCGCATTTGCCGAAGAGCGTGATAGACAGCTTCACGATGAACTTTAAGATCACTATAGGTTGAAGAAAGGTAGATGGTAGTCAAGCTCACTCTCCTCGCGAATAAGCCAATGAGAAATGTATCAATGCAACGATTAGTAGCGCAAGATTTCTTATCCCTGAAAGAGTATCTAAACAGTCTATGGTCTAGCATGAGTATAAACGATCATGTAAAGCACATCAAGTAGATTGGGAACAATAAAAGAAATGTTATCAAGTTGTTGATTATTCAATTTTGAATAGCAGTATGTCAAATGTCCCCTCTTTCCTTTCGATTAAGGTTTCACTAAGCCGGTAATTCTAAAAAGCCTGTCCAATTTTTTCAATGTCAGAATAGAGCTATTCAATAGGTATGTTTTATGGCAATCTGCAGCAACACAGACGGAAAATAGCATAAAATAGCGAACACAACACGGACAATGAAGCGTAGAGTGCACGAGCGAACACTGACGAACAAGCAGAGCCGCATCTCATATTTGGCCCCTAAATATCGCAAAGCACCCAAGGTACAGTTAGCAAAGTCCTGAGTGTTTCTTTTTGGCCCCGTCGCATGATAGAATATAGTTGAAAGCAGAACTGGCAAGAAAATCAAAATTGTCAGCGCAAAAGGGTGAACAAGGGCGAACAGTGTGTTCGCCCAAAAATATGAGGTGAATAGTAGCTTTACCATTAATGGGTACAGATAGATGACCAGTTTTCCCAGGCGTATTGCACTACTCGGCAGTACCGGATCAATAGGACGACAAACACTCGACGTGGTGCGGTGTTTTCCAGAGCATTTCCGCATAGTGGCTTTAGCGGCCCGAAGTAATGTCTCTCTCCTGGCGCAGCAAGCACAGGAATTTGCTCCAGCACTAACGGCATGTTTCGCGGAAACGCCAGAGATAGAACGAGCGGCTAGAGAAGCCCTACCTGGAGTTTCACTTGGTGAACAGGGGCTTCTTGAAGTAGCAACACACCATGATGCAGATATTGTGATAGCAGCCACCTCAGGTCTCATGGGTCTCGCCCCAACGTTGGCAGCCATCAATGCAGGTAAAACCATCGCACTGGCGAATAAAGAAACACTGGTCATGGCGGGTCACCTGGTCATGCAAGCAGCGCAAGAAGCAGGCGTATCGATCCTACCGGTAGACAGCGAACATAGCGCGATCTGGCAATGCCTGCGGGGCGAAAATACTGCTGAGATCAATCGCCTGATCTTGACTGCTTCAGGTGGGCCATTCCGTCGCGCCACGCTTGACCAACTGCACTCGGTGACGGTCGAACAGGCGCTGGCTCATCCTACCTGGCTTATGGGGCCAAAAATTACCATTGACTCTGCAACGTTGATGAACAAAGGTTTAGAAGTGCTCGAAGCACACTGGTTATTTGGCATGCCTTATGAACGAATTGATGTTGTTGTCCACCCGGAAAGTATCATCCACTCAATGGTCGAGTTCGTGGATGGTTCGCTGAAAATGCAGGCCAGCCTTCCCAGTATGCACTTGCCGATTCAGGATGCTTTGAGCTATCCACTTCGCTTGAATAGCAACGGTTCTGGACTTGTGCGCGAACTGCACTGGGCCGAAGTGGCACGACTCAATTTTGAAACACTAGATATTGCACGCTTTCCCTGCTTTCGACTGGCTCTCGAAGCAGCAAAGCGAGGAGGCACGTACCCCAGTGTACTTGTAGGTGCGGACGAAGAGGCTGTTGCTCTCTTTCTTGCAGGAAAGATCGGGTTTCTCGAAATCGCGGCACTGATTGAGGAGGTAATGGAGCGTCATCACTCCGTAGCACATCCAGATGTGCCTGAGATCCTGGAAGCCTCTGACTGGGCGCGTAGAACAGCACAAGAATTATATGAAACGATGTATCAAAGGAAATTCTAATGAATAACTGGTTTTTATTAGCTGCCATCCCTGTGTTTGGATTATGTGTGCTAGTGCATGAATTTGGTCACTTTATCACTGCAAAGTGGGCAGGTATTCGTGTGGATGAATTTGGTATTGGTTTTCCACCTCGCCTGGTAGGTTTTCGTAAACGAGATAGTGGTGGTTGGGAAGTGATCTGGTTTGGTGGCAAGCGTTATGCTGAAGACACATATGACAATCAAAAACAATACTATTATGAAAGTGCAGATGGCGTAGGTACTGCTCTTACTGAAGCAAAAAAGGGCGATGGCATTACCAGTAATCATACCATCTACTCGATAAACCTTCTGCCTATCGGTGGTTTCGTACGTATGCCTGGGGAGAATGGAGATGTCAATGACCCAGACGGCAACTATGACCCACAAAGCTTTGCTGCAAAATCCGCGGGCAAACGCATTATTGTCCTGGTTGCTGGCGTTACCATGAATGTCATCCTGGCGATGGTGCTCTTTACTATTGCCTATGGTCTGGGAGAGCCAACCTTCCCCGCTGTGATTGGCAAAGTTGTGCCTGGCACGCCTGCTGCTATTGCCGGTCTGCGTCCTGGCGATACCATTGTCTCAGTAAACGGGCATCCTGTCCAACTGTTTACTGATGTACAGGCTATTGTGAACAAAGCTATTGCTGCTAATAACAATCAGCTCGAGAAAGTGCCTGTTACTCTTGAGATCCGCCATGCAGGTGATACACAACCCATCTCGACGACAGTGGGTGTACGGGTACACCCACCATCAGGTCAAGGCCCCATGGGTGTCGAAGAGAAGATAGTCTTCGTTAGTTCACCGATCTGGGAGGCTCCATTTAAAGGCATCCAGCACACAGTTACTGTCACGGGAGATTTTATCAACCAGATAGCGCAAATGATTGCAGGTGCGATCAAGCCACAATTGGCTGGACCTGTTGGTATTGTCAAGATAACAGGCGAGGTAGCTGCGAGTGTGCCCGATCTTGGTTGGTGGCCCATATTGAGTCTGACAGCAATCCTCAGCTTAAACCTGGCCATCATCAACATTTTACCTTTCCCCGCTTTGGATGGAGGGCGCATCTTATTAGTGCTAATCGAGCTTCTGCGCGGTGGGAAACGTCTGAAACCCGAACGGGAAGGCATTATTAATTTTATTGGTATGGCAATTCTGCTTACCCTGATGATAATCATCACAATAAACGACGTTATGCATTGGGGCAGCTAATCTATAAGAGCTCGTCCTTATCATGGCTTTTAACAACATAATCAGGATACCTGTAGTGCTTTTTCAAGCTTCATTTGACCGTGAGAAGTGTAGTGGCGCCCCTTCTCCTTTCATCTCGCCTGAGTGCGAAGCACTAGCTGCGCAGCAGCGTTGGCGAGATGGATAAGTGCCAGCGGGCGCCAGGTCCCACCCGCCGCTTGAAGCTTGACAGAGTAGTAGGTGCCGATTGATCGCGCACACCGCCGATTCATCGGCCCTGGCTCTGCCTTCACGATATCCCGATTAAAAAGTTAAAATGCATTATAATGGTGGACGCGGCAGACATTCACGGAGTAATCAAAAATTATGCGACGCAAAACCCGGCAAATACATGTTGGCAACCTGGCAATTGGCGGCGATGCGCCCATTGTGGTACAGTCGATGACTACTACGTACACCCGCGACGTAGAAAGTACGGTCACACAAATTCACCGTCTGGAAGAAGTCGGGTGTGAAATGGTGCGCGTAGCAGTACCCGAACAAGAGGATGCGCTCGCTATCGGCGAAATCAAAAAGCGTATCCATATACCACTTGTTGCCGATATTCACTATAAACATTCCCTGGCGCTTGAGGCAATTCGGCAGGGTATTGATTGTGTGCGTATCAATCCAGGCAACCTTATCAATGGCCGTAAATCGCTCGAACAGATTGTTGCCGCCTGTAAAGAGCGAGGCATTGCCATGCGTATTGGCGTTAACTCCGGCTCAATTGATGCGCTCGACCAGCGCGGACAAATGCAGCGCATCCAGGTCAGACTACGTGACGATGGCATACTAGAGCGTACAGACCCGGCAGAAGCACGCCGCAAAGAGCGCGAGCAACTGGCCGAACGTATGGTGACAAAGGCTCTCGAATATATCGGGTGGTGCGAGGAATTAGATTTCCACGAGATCAAAGTTTCATTGAAATCTTCTACGCCTCTGACTGCTGTTGAAGCCTATCAACGTTTCTCACAGCGTTCAGACTATCCTCTCCATCTCGGCATTACCGAAGCGGGAACGCTGGTAACTGGCGCGGTCAAATCCTCGGTAGGTTTGGGTCTACTACTTACCGGTGGCATTGGCGACACTATTCGCGTGAGCCTGAGTGCTGAGCCAGAAGAAGAGATACCGGTCGCTTACGAGATTTTACGTTCGCTCGAGCTACGCAACCGGGGCGTCACCTTCGTCTCTTGTCCCTCATGTGGACGTGTCGAGATCGATGTAATAAGCGTCGCCAATGAAGTAGAGAAGCGACTCTCTAAAGTGCAGACTCCCATCCATGTTGCCGTTATGGGTTGCGTGGTCAATGGCCCCGGCGAGTCACGTGACGCCGATGTTGGACTCGCCGGCGGCAAAGGCCGGGGTGTCATCTTCCGCAAAGGCGAAGTGGTCAAGACGGTACCCGAAGATCAATTCCTGGACGCGGTGTTGAAGGAGGTGGCGAGCCTGTTGCCGGAACACGAGGCGAAACTGATCTATCCGGAAGGTGGCATCCTGGATACCGCTGGCGTTCACCGCACTCGGGATGAGGGCATCGGTCTGCGCGTATTGAAATCGTGAAATATAATCGATAAAGTAAAAGCGGCTTCTTTGCGAAGTCGCTTTTTTAGTGGGCGATACAGAACTCGAATCTGTGACCTCTACGATGTCAACGTAGCGCTCTAACCAACTGAGCTAATCGCCCCTGAACATGGATAATAATAGCATTGCCTATAGTAGTTGTCAAGCGAATTAAAACTGAAATCCACCCATAAAGGGAGTGCAGAGGGCGAAGCCCTTTGCCGGGAGCAAACCCGCCTTGCGGGACAAAGTTCAGGCTCGTGCATAAAGGGAGTGCAGAGGGCGAAGCCCTTTGTCGGGAGCGAACCCGCCTTGCGGGACAAAGTTCAGGCTCGTGCATAAAGGGAGCGCGAGGGTGTCCCTCGCTTCCTTCTTCTCGCGGGCCGCAGGCCCGCAAATAGTGTTATGAGTAGATGTCAGAATTAAAACCCTAAAACTCTGGTTGCACCTTCCAATATATTGAAATTTGATGTTATACTTTGACATAGGATAAGACATCAAAACATCTTTGCCCCTTTTCACTCTGCTTAATACATTTGGGGAAGACTTGCACAAATGGAGCCGATCAGAAAACCAATATGAAACCGTGCCCGTATCTATAACTGAAACAACAGTGTCAGACGAGCAAATCACGAAGGAGCATTTGAATGCGTACTTCAGGTCTAGTAATACGTAACCTGAAACCGCTATTTAGCTACCTTAACCAGCGACACTTCATCCATATTTTCGCACTTATTTGCCTCATCTCAATTATCTGGGTTGAGCTAGGTATGGTACATGTACGTGCCTCCTCGTTTGACCATACCACATCTACTGTCAACAGCAATTGTACTCAAGCTCATTCTTCACCAGATGGTAATCCTTTCCCCCTTTGTCCTGGTCCTTTTCCTATCGGAGGTAACTGTGTCTGGTGGGCGTGGGAGCAGTGGCACCTTCTTGGTTATGATCTTCCCCCCAATTGGGGCAATGCAGCCGATTGGATCGTTGATGCAGAACGATTTGGTTTGCCCATGGGAACAACCCCACGCCCTGGCTCAATAGCGGTCTTTCCACGGGCTGATGGCGTCTGGGCTTTCGGTCCCGAAGGGCATGTAGCCTTTGTCACCTGGGTCAGTCCTGACAGTACTACTTTCAATGTAACCTACCAGAACTATGGCGATGCCACTCCTATGTACATCGGCAGAGGCTATAATGTTTCAGTCATTAATCAGGCACGTTTCCAAAATGGAGAAATGCGCTTCATCTATTTCCCAAAGCTTATCGACCCTGCACGTTTTTCTCAACTTCCAGGCATGAATGACAACGGCTTTGCACAGGTTACCCTTGCAAATAGCCTTGTGAATAGCCGAATTACGCTGGGATTGCCTCCTGGATCAATTGACCAGGGGTTTAACGCGGACTTTACGGGTACAGGATTCACTGATTTGCTGCTCTATGACCGCCAGCAAGGGAGCCTGGATATCCTCACTTTTTCCGACAAGTATAGACAAGTCACTAAGAACCCCATACGGAACAATCCAGATAACCAGTCAGGAGATAACGCGCTCGGCCTGCAACGCGTTAGTTTGAGTGATGCAACCACACCGAACAATGGTTGGGGTTCATCGTTAGATATTCATATTGGAGATTTCACGGGCAGTGGTCGTTCTGAGATTCTTTTATTCGATCGCGTAACAGGCTCACTCCAATTGATCAGCCTTACACAGCAGTTCAAAATTCAGAAGCATGTAACACTTCCAGGTTGGGGACCAAATTGGGAACTATTCGTTGGCCAATTTGACGGTCAACACAGCAGCGTCTTCATGTATAATCCATTTGCTTTCCCAAATCCACCATCAACGCCGCTCCCAACGGCAACCCCACCTGCAAGTCAAAAACCTGGCCCGACACCGAGCGCTACCCCGACTCCAAAACCCAGCCCAACTCTTTGTCCATCAGCAAGCCCAAGCCTGAAATCAGCTCCCAGTCCAACTCCATGTCTATCACCAGACCCAAGTCCGACAGCAAGTCCCAGCCCAACTCAAAGTCCAACACCAAAACCCAGTCCTACACCAACACCCAGTCCAACGCCAAGTCCTACATTAAAACCTAGTCCAACACCAACACCCAGTCCAACGCAAACCAGGACGGCGAGTGTGAATTGGGATATTGGGCTTAACAGGATCAATACAATCCCGAAGCCAGGAGAGGATCTCAGTGGCAGTGCGCTACAAGATTGGGAGACACAAAGTCGAATGACGAATGTCATTGTATTCAATTTCAAAAAAGATTTCAGCATCAACCGGCAGCAGCAGTACACACTCTGGCATGATACCTGGGAAGTCTACGTTGGTCGCTTTGCTAATCTCCACCAGGATAGTATCTTTCTCTATGACCGTATCCCTGGTGAGGCGCGCATCCTGGACTTTGATAGCAAGATGGTTGTTTCACATTACCAGGAAATACACAACCTGGCAGGTAACTGGGAAGTACACAGTGGAAACTTTAACAACTCAAAACGAGATCAAGTGTTGCTCTATGATCCCAGTAGTGGAAGCGCTCAATTCCTGCGCTTCCGCTCAGATTTATCACTGGTAGATCGAAAGAGCATGTCAGGATGGGGAAGCAATCGTGTATTGTACATTGGTCATTTTGGCCTACCCTCACTGAGTATCATGCTGTATAATTCGCAAGCAGGCCAGAGCACCTTCATAGCTTTTGATTCATCGTTGCGGATATCACATCAATATACCATTTCGAGTTGGGATCAAAATTCGCAGGTACTTGTCGGTTCTTTCCTGGACCGTTCGCGCTGCCTGGCAAGTCACACCTGTAGTAGTGGGGACGATGTCCTGGTGCTAAACCGGAAGACAGGTCAGGTAAAACAATACATCTTCTCCTTTGGCAATAAGTTCAAGGTCTTCGATAATCGCGCACAGGCATTCTTGCGTGAAGGCATAACCTCACAAGCCACCTTATCACCAGTTGATGCCACCTCCATTAGTTTAATGTCAACACTTGATACAAGCATCCACAATGAAGAGCTGTATTAAGAAAGCCAGTTAAATCTATGCTGACCTTTCGGACAGTTGACAAGAAGCGCATTGAGGATGATACTACAGTGCAAGCATAGCAAAAGGCAAAGCCGGAATCAGGCATGTGCATGCATTAAACATTTTGGCTATTAAAGGACTGTCAGATAAATGACAATTGAAAAAGATTTTTTCCGGCAAGTAATGGGCCAATTCACTACTGGTGTCACTGTCGTAACAACTCGTAGCCATGAGGAGCTGGCAGGTCTGACAGTCAACTCTTTTACCTCGGTTTCACTTGACCCACCCTTAATCTTGATTTGCGTCGATTTATACAGCACGGCACTACCATTTATTCGCGCGAGCGGTACCTTTGCCGTCAATATTCTGACGAGCGAGCAGGAGGCCCTTTCTCGTTGCTTCGCAACCACTTCAGAAGAGCGTTACGAGTATTTTTGCCATGCAAGCTACCATATTGCCGCCACAGGTGCACCGATTTTAGATGGAGCACTGGCATTTATCGATAGTCGTATAGTTGCTGAATATCCAGGAGGCGACCATGCAATATTCCTGGCCCAGGTTGTAGCAATGGGAACAGATGGAAGGACAGCTTTTGCCAGCGCTGCAGATCAGGAACAGAGCAATTTGACAGAATTGAATATCTACGAGGCAGGTGAGTCGAATTTCCGGTACCTCAAAGACCAGAAAACTCCCCTTGTCTATTATCGAAGCCAATATCGACACCTTGCACGCGATTATCAACGCCCCAGCCTGGCGGCCTATTATGACGAAGATTTTGAGTGAAGAACAAAAGATCAGCCGAGTAGAAGCCATCAAGGCGCTACAGCAACGTATCCTGAACTGCCGTCTCTGCGAAGAACAAAGCTTCATTCCAATTGCACGTCCTCTTGTAGGTGGGCGGCCAGATGATCGTGTAATGGTGATTGGCCAGGCCCCCGGTCATCGTTCAGTTGCCAAAGGAAGATCATTCAGTGGCCCAGGAGGCACTATCTTACAGAAATGGCTCGAACAAGCAGGTTTTCCTCCCGGATACCTTCACTCACACACCTACCTCAGTTCACTAACACGCTGCGATCCTGGCCGTAATCCCCGTGGAGATGGGGACCGGCGTCCTTCACCGGCTGAAGTAGCCCTATGCAAGCCTTTTCTCGACGCAGAATTACAACTTCTCATGCCCACGGTTGTTTTACTGGTAGGAACAATGGCAATCGAGGCTTTTTATGGAAAAGTGAAACTAGAAGATGTGATTGGCACATATCAGGAACGTGCAGGGATGTTATTTCTGCCACTTCCCCATCCATCTGGTGTGAGCAGGTGGCTCAATGATCCAGCACACCTGAAGCTGCATCAACGAGCATTGGAGATATTGGCTGAATGGCGAGTGGTCTATAACCTATGACGATAAATCGCAGGTGTAATTAAAGCTCTCTAGCTCTCTGGTGCATATGATACTCATGCACGCCCTTTTTAAGTGTGCCGAGTGCTAATGTTGCGCACGTCGGGCGGGTCATCACCAACTCGCGTCCAAGCTGCTCGATCAGATCCTCAAAACTCATCTTCTCGATCTCTTCCGCCGTCATTCCCTGTGTAATCTCTGTTACATATGAAGCAGCGGCGGTGCTAATCGTGCAACCCTCACCTTCCCAGTGGACAGCCTCTAATTTGCCACTCTTATCAAAACGGGCATGCATCGTAATAA
>WNFX01009355.1_pt1 | contig 12987 bp, 10 predicted proteins | sample 5400111 | NCBI WGS metagenome assembly WNFX01 (sample SAMN13153363, study PRJNA577476) | soil metagenome | isolation source: 40 cm soil or saprolite under grassland replicate 1 | place: USA:California | collected 2016-06-15
AATAAAAAAACAGATGCAAAAGATTATTGCGGCGTTCCCTTTCGCATCTGTCAAAACAGCAATTGACAAATTACTCCTCTGAGGGCTTCCGATTAACCTCTGTATATGGGAGGAGCTTACAATCCATATTTATCCACCAGGTATATCAATGCGGCCATGTTGACAGCGCCCAATTCGAGCTCTCTTTTATTTACATTTTCAAACACATCATTCCGCGCATGGTGAATATCAAAATACCGTTGTGAATCCGGAGCTAATTCTGCTACAGGAGTTTTCAGATTTGTATTTAATGGATTAACATCGGCCCCGCCACCGCCACCGGTTATTTCATACACACCGTAGGGATGAAGCAAAGAAACCCAGCTCTGCGCTTTTTTCAATTGCTCTGGCGTTCCTCCAAAGCTAAACGCTCTCGGAGTAAATCCGCCACCATCACTTTCGAGCGCAAAAACATGTTTTTCATTTTTTGCTTTTGCTTCATCAGCATATTTTGTTCCGCCACGTAAACCATTTTCCTCGTTAGCAAATAGAACAAACCTAATCGTATGCCTTGGCTTGTAACCAAGCGCTTTGAATGCACGAAGTATTTCTATCGTATGTACTACACCAGCACCATCATCATGCGCCCCTTCTGCAGGATCCCAGCTATCAAGATGACCGCCTATGGTAATGATCTGGTCAGGAAAGTCGCTGCCAGTCAATTCACCGATCACATTGTGTCCGATTGTATCAGGTAAAAATTTTCCTCCCGTTTTTAACACTACTTCCACCCTTTTATTTTCAAGTGTTGAGCTTAGCCAATCTGCATCCTTCAAACCAACAGCTACAGCAGGAATTTTTGGTAGAGTACTATCATAGCGCAATGCGCCTGTATGCGGATTGTTATCAGCGCTTTCACTCATACTCCGTACAATTACAGCAAGGGCTCCATGTTTTGCCGCTTCGCTTGGTCCGCTTCCCCTATATCTCACAGCGTCGCCATAAGCCAGGAAAGTGCTGATAAATGTTGGGTTGAATTTATAATTGTAAAAAACAATCTTGCCTTTCACATCATCTTTCTTTGTCTCGAGATCGTCAAATGATTTTACTTCAATTACATCTGCTGTAATGCCTTTTGGTCCCGTGCCAATTGAATTTCCCAATGCAAGTACATCCAATACTTTCTTTCCCTGAATATGGCGGCTTCCGGTAACAGCATTATATCTTGCGTCTGCCTGGTCTTTGCCGCCTCTTATCCAATGTGGAACTAAACATTCCTGTAGCCAGGTTTTATCAGCACCGGACTGTTTCAGAATTTTTAAACCCCACTGTGCAGCTTTGTAAAATTGTGGTGAGGCCGTCAAACGCCCACCAATATTTTTTGTAAGATCATGAAGATTGTCATACGCTTTACTATGCAAAAGGATTTCATCTGCAATATGACGAATCATCAACGAATCTTCATTTTGACCAAAGCAAAAAATACAAGATAAAAAAGCAAAAAAGCTAAGCTGGAATTTTCTCATGTTTATTCAATTTGCTTAAAAATAAATCAAAGGTGCTATTTAAAACAAATATTTAAGATGAAATGAAATAATATTCACATGAAAGGTAAGTGGAAGTTATTTATAGTATTTACCTTCGTTAGCCATTTTAAAAAATATGAGAATTGGAATTGTTTGTTACCCTACATTTGGAGGCAGTGGTGTTTTAGCTACGGAGTTAGGAAAAGCGTTGGCCCAAAAAAACCACCAGGTACATTTTATTACTTATCAGCAACCTGTCCGGTTGAATGGATTTATTCCGAATATTTTTTATCACGAGGTGCAGGTTCCCACCTATCCTCTATTTGATTATCCGCCTTATGAAACAGCACTTGCAAGCACTATGGTCGATGTGATCAGGAATAACAATCTCGATCTGTTGCATGTTCACTATGCAATTCCTCATGCTTCTGCGGCATTTACAGCAAAAAAAATTTTGGAGCAGGAAAATAAGAGGATTCCGGTGATTACTACCCTGCATGGTACAGATATAACATTGGTTGGGAGAGATAAAACCTATGCTCCCGTTGTGGCATTTTCCATTAACCAAAGTGACGCCATCACCGCCGTGTCAAAAAATTTGCGTGATGAAACTTATAAAATTTTTAAGATTGAAAAAGAGATAGAAGTTATTTTCAATTTTGTGGATGTGCATCGATTTGCCCGCAAGCCCATTGACGCGTTTAGAAAAGTTATTGCTCCAAACGGCGAAAGAATCCTGCTCCACGCATCTAATTTCAGAAAAATAAAACGTGTACCGGATGTGGTGGAAATATTTTACAATGTAAATAAAGAGTTGCCTTCAAAACTTTTATTTGTTGGTGACGGCCCTGAGCGCCAATCCGCCGAAGAATTATGCCGCAAGTTGGGAGTTTTCGACAACGTTCAATTTGTAGGCAAGCAGGAGCAGATGGAGGATATTCTTGCTATTGCCGACTTGTTCTTACTTCCTTCCCAGTATGAAAGTTTTGGTCTGGCTGCGCTGGAGGCCATGGCGGCAGGTGTTCCTGTGGTATCATCTAATGCCGGCGGATTAAGTGAAATAAATATTCCCGGAGTTACAGGGTATATGAGTAATGTGGGTGATATTGAAGCTATGACAACCCAGGCCCTTGAAATTTTGCGCAATGATGATGTGCTGAAAGCTTTTAAAATCCGGTGTGCTGATCATGCCAAGAAATACGATATCAATAATATTGTGCCGCTTTATGAAAAATTATACCAACGATTTCTTTAATGAGTAATGAATGATGAGTGGATTCACTGATTATTGATTACTCATTACTCATTCCAGAATTATCTTCTTCTCAACCACGGTTCAGGATTTACATTTTTACTTTCAATCATCAGGATGAAATCGATCTGTCCGCCACTTCCGTCATCAGATTGACCCGCCCTGCCAAGTACCTGACCTCGTGAAACAGCGCTGCCCTTGCTTACATTTACTGAAGCCAGGTTGCTATAAGTTGTGAAATATTTACCATGCCTCATCGTGACCATCATTCCATCTCCCAAGTTAGCTACTGCTGCTACTTCTCCATCAAACACTGCTTTAACTGCTGCACCCGACGGAGTAGATATCGTGATACCAGGGTTATCTCCCCTTAATTTAGTTCCTTCAATTTCGTACGTACCAAAATGGATACTTGTAAAACCATTATCAACCGGCCAGGGTAATTTTCCTTTATTGCCTGCAAAATCTGCATTCAGTTTCACATCGGCAGCATTCAAATCAAGATAACTTTTTGGCGCTGTAGTTACCGGCTTATTGGTAGTAACATTTTCGGTCGGATTGGCAACATTTGTTTTTGAGGTGACCGCGCTTCGCTTGGCTTCTTCTTTTGCTTTTTCAATTTCCCTGCGAACGATCGCAGCCAATGATTTTTTCAAATCACGATCTCTTTTTTGTTTTGCAGCAATCTCGCCTTTCAATTCTTTTTCTTTTGATTTTAGTTCGGTAACCGCCACATCTTTATCCTTTTTTTGTTCTTCCAGCACCTGCACTTGCTTGGCTTGGTTTTGCACTGCTATCTTTTTTTCCTGCATCTGGCCGATTTGCGTCTGTTTCCTTTTCGTAATCTGCCGCTGTGTTTCCACAATACTATTCACCTGTTGCTCACGATAAGAACGATAAGACTTCAAGTATTGAACTCTTTTCAACGCATCATTAAAATTGCTGGCAGAAAAAATGAAGTTGAGAAAATCATACGTGCTCCTGTTTTTATACGCATACACCACACTACGGGCATATTGTGCTTTAAGTGTATCAAGTTGTCTTTGCATCCGGCTGATTTCAAGAGTGCTTTTGTAAATGTCATCGTTAAGCAATCGTATTTCCCGATTAATATTGTTCAGGTATCGTTCCTGTACTTCAATTTTTCTTCTCAAAACATTTAATTGCCCCAGTGTGACATGCCGTTGACCTTTGATCTGGCTATAGCTTCTTTGAAGATCAGCAAGCTCTCTTTGAATATCCTGCCGCTCTCGTTCCATTTCAGACTTGTTCTCCTGCGCATGAATTACCGCTATGCCGGAAAAAATAAAAACAATGAGAAAGACTATGCGAAGCATTCTGTGAATTTTCTTCATGGTAATATGTTTTGAAGGGGTTTATGCAAGCACGGAACAAGGGCTATAACGATCTCTCCCAAACTAAATTTTATAAGCTTAATTTGTTTTATAATTTTTAGGAATTGAAAACGGAAATGTTAAGTCCTCATTAAAATTATACTGCTTAAACTCAAGCCGTATATCCAATTTCTTTTTCTCGGCAAAGCTAATTTTGCGAACTGTAGAGAAATTCACTCCGCGTTTATTCTCATAATCCCCATAGGTAAGATCCCCCGTTCTGTTGCGCAACTCATCAATATCATCCAGCTTACTGCGCTGTATAAGTTGGTCGCCATCAGTCAATGTCATAAGGTTTTTAAATATTTTCCCGATGCTCAACAGGGAAACAGCATTCCCGGATCTTGAATACGAAACGATATTGCTGTCAAGAAAAATGGCATTCCCAATAAGTAACTCCTGCAGAGAATGAAGATCAACAGGTAAAGAGCTCACTTCCTGCAGGTATTCTATACTGCGAGCTGTATAGAGTTTATTTTGCTTGTCTAATATTTTTATGGAATCTTTTGTAATAAGGGCCCTAAGACCCTCAATACCAAAAATGGCGTTTACCGATACCCAGATCATGCTATCCTTGTACATCCTGAGGTTTGCATTCACATTATATTTTTTGTCATCCGCATCTACATAATCAACGTTTAACTTTGCAGAGAAGGTTTTATAATTAATGTGATTAGCAACAATACCATCATAAACTCTTTTTATGAATCGTATTGAATCTTCTCTTGCGTGATCAATGACCGCTACACCAATAGTATCTTTCTTGGTGCTGATAGCAGTCTGTATTTTTTTTGTAGGCTTACAGGAAAAAAGCGCAAGAATAACGATCATGAAAACAAATACCGCTCGCATTTTTATTTTTTTATTGTTTGCCGGTGTGACCAAACCCGCCGGCGCTTCTTTCAGTTTCATTTAATTGCTCAACTGGGACCAATAATGCTCTTTCTGTTTTTTGTACTATCATTTGAGCAATCCGGTCGCCCGGCTGAATGACGTGCTGCTCTGATGAAAGGTTGATTAAAATAATCTTAATCTCCCCTCGGTAGTCTGCATCAACTGTACCAGGAGTATTTAAACAGGTTATCCCGTGTTTTATTGCAAGGCCGCTTCTTGGTCGTATCTGTACTTCATACCCCTGAGGCAGTTCGATATATAAACCCGTCGGTACTAAAACCCGTTCCAATGATTTAACGATGACAGATTCATCGAGATCGGCCCTTATATCCATACCTGAAGCACCAGCTGTTGCATATTCGGGTAATGCATTACAAGATTTGTTTACAATCCTAATATGGACGGGCGACATGCGGGCAAAGATAAGAGACAAGAGACAAGGAACAAGGCACAAGGTTCAAGGTTGTGTTAACAACGGGCAATCGGCAATGGACAACAGGCGAATTCTTAAAAACAGTCGAACATTGAAACAATGAAACCATTAAACTTTTTGCAGTAACACCGTCGCATACGCTGCAATTCCTTCCTCTCTTCCAATAAAACCCATTCTTTCGGTTGTGGTTGCTTTTATAGAAATATGATTTACCGAGATGTCAATAATTCCGGCGATTATTTTTTGCATTTCTGATATATATAATTTGATTTTGGGTTCTTCCAAACATACAGTACTATCAATATTTACCACAGCATAATTTTCTTTTTTGACCAATTCAATAGTTTTTTTTAAAAGGATTTTGCTGTCAATGTTTCTAAATTCTTCCGAGCTATTCGGGAAGTGAATTCCTATATCGCCAAGACAGGCTGCTCCTAACAAAGCATCGCACACAGCGTGAAGTAAAACATCCGCATCACTATGACCGGTCGCTCCTTTATAATGGGAAATTTTTACACCTCCTATCCATAAATCTCGTTCTTCAACTAATTGATGAAAGTCTACTCCCAATCCTATTCTGTATGACATGTGTTCGTTTTTATTTAGAAGGAACCGTGCCACGATTTAGAAGATCTTTTCGCACTGTTTGAAGTGTGTAACGGTGGCCGGTTTCAACCAACAAATATCTAAAATAAAAACGTCCCGATAATTTCGGGACGGCTAATAATTCATTTATGTTATTTGCTGCTACTTTCACTGGTTTCTTTATCCAGGTCGAACAGGAGCGAGAAACGAAGAGTATTTGACAAAGGATTGCGATTTACACCGCTACCTGAAGGTAATAGGTATGAGAAATTCAAACCAAAAATGTTGTATTTGATTCCGACACCGAGTGTGAAATATTTCCGATTTCCTTTTGTTTTATCCTCATAAAAATATCCTGCACGAAATGCAAACTGGTTATTATACCAATATTCGCCCCCTATTGAAACCTGGAACTCTTTTAATTCTTCGCTAAAACCATCGGGTGCGTCGTTGAAAGAACTGAACCAGCTACCAACCACACTCTTTTTCCGATAAGCATCTAATGCAGCCTGATCACCTTCTGCAGGTGGAGTTGGTACTAATAATTTATTCAGATCAAGACCAAATGTTATTTTGTTTTGCTCATCAATTACTTTGGTATAAGTCGTTCCAAGGCCAAGATTAGCTGGAATAAAATCTTTTTGATCCGCATTATCAGTATAAGCTATTTTAGAACCGAGGTTAGTCATAGCAACGCCAAATGCCCAACCACTACCAGCCTCAGCTTTGGCATCATAATAGAAGCCAAGATCACCGGCAACTGCTGTCCCCGCTTTATAATTAGAACCATTGGTGGCTGCCCCACCAGCAAGATTCGAATAGATATATTTTAAACCAACTCCAATACTCGCTTTTTCACTTAGCTTACGCGAGTAACCGACGTCTATTCCAAATTCGCGCGGACGAAACGTGTTAAGATCATTCCCAAGATTATCAGTGAACTGAATATTGCCGAGGCTAAAGTAACGAACCGAACCATTTATGGCCTGAAGCTCATCAAACTTATAATAACCTGCCAAAGAAGCAAGATAAACATCATTTAATCCAAGATCTTTCAACCACGGAGTATATGTAACACCAATGCCACCTTTTGATTCATTAAAAGGAATTTTTGCGAGATTAAAAAAACCCGAATTTGCATCAGGAGCGGTAGCCATTGCCAGGTCACCCATACCACCGGTTCTTGCATCAGGAGAAATTCTTAAAAAAGGAACTGCAGTTGTTACAACATTTAGTCGATTTGCCTGAGCGTTTGCATTTATTGTTAAAACAGATAAAAGTAAGATGGCAGCAATTAGTTTTACGGCAGTTGATCTCATCAGTAAGAATTTAATTATCGGTGTGCAAATATAGTGGCTTTTAAAAACTTAAAATATTGGATTTTATAAGAACATCTAAAAAACCACTAATCTCTCGAGGTGTTCTTTTTTCTTGCCGTCGGGTGTCGTTACCGTAAGCCGGTATAGATAAACACCACGTCCTATTTTATCACCATAGTCATCGCGACCATCCCATTCAACCTCACAAGAACGATTTCCGGCATCGTTTATTGTTTGTTTAATGGTTTTGACAACTTTGCCAGTCACTGTAAATACCTGAACCTTAACCTGTAAATTTTGACCCGGTCGGTTGTGTTCAAACCAAAACTGTGTTTTTGTACTGAAAGGATTCGGATAATTGAGCACATGATTAAGTTCCAATTCTTCGTCCTTTGCGACACTGAATTCTAAAATATACTCATTTGAATTGTTCAATACATCCCATGCTTTTATTTTCAGTGAATGCATGCCTGCTGCCAGTGCCGGTAATTGAAAATGGATAACACCTTGCTGGTAACTATTCAAATCAGTTTCATAAAAATCATTGAGGATAAAATATTGACTGCTGTTATTATCCAGGGTAGCTACAATATCATGGCCAATGCCTGTTCCCGCCGTATTAATTCCGGAAGAATCGCTAAGCTTTACAATCAGAACAGGGCTTTCATTTGTCGTGCTGCCATTTACAAACTTCTCATCATTTAAAAACGCTTTGATAACCGGCCCCTCATTATCATTGTCAATAGTGTTAGTGCTACCTCCAATAATAAAATCTGTAAACATCCCATTGGCATCATTACTTCCATTCTCAGCATATAAACTCAGCTTTCCATTGCCATATTGATAATTAATGTCTTTGGGCAACTTAAATGTGAAAGAAAATTTTCCATTTACAACAGAAGCCTTGCCTTTGTATAAAATATTATTCTGAGCCTGGAAGCTTGTGACCTGGCTTGTCGGGTCATTTGCAAGGGTATTTATAGTTTGAATTTTATCAAAGACAGTTGGATAAACTGTACCATTAAAACTTGACAAAAAATTTCCCTGAACGTCACTAACATCGCCTTCTATTATTACCTTTTCTGTTGCACTGATTGTGTCAGCCTGTACAGTCGGAATGCCATTTATTTTGGTTGCGCGAATCTTTAATTGTGGATATGCTAATGTTATTGCGGGATCACCAAGTAAGGCGAATTTCCGATTATTCGCTATGTCACCTGAGGTTTGATAAGTATAATTTTTTGCAACTCTTATTGATTCGCCCAGGCTTTTATAAACACCATTTGTATCAGGCTGCAAAGCAAATTGCAAGTAATTATTGTTCATGATGCGATTGCTGAAAGAAAATACAATCCTTGTGGTTGTTAATAAAGCAATACCTCCCGTTTTTGGACGCAACAAAATATTTTCTCCGAGTGAGCTAACAGTTGGATTATCATAAGGTGCAAAATCACAGGTAGCAGTAATAAATAAAGGAAGTTTGTTTGCGTTATTCCAACTGTTTACAATATCCTGGTCAGCGACAACTTCCTCAGCTAATCTTTTTGCGCCACCATGGCCGCTGTAATCCCAAATCAATGTGCCATTGTAAACTTTGGGAAGTTGCTGTCAGCACTTCTGCGTCCTGCAAATGCAAATTAAAATCTTCGTCATCGGCAATAAATAATTGATTATTTCTCCATGGACCGAAGCCTTCCTTGCTGTAATATGCTTCCACTTTGTCCACATAATTCTTTGCCTCTTCTATAGTTCTTGCTGGAATTCTTCCAATGCCAATATCGAGTTGATTTATCAAAATCGTTGAGTTGATGTCTTCATTATCATCGAGGAAGCCAAAAAAATCATCAGCGGTATAAGTTGCCAGGGGCTCTAATGAATTATTGTTTTCATAAGCAGGTACAAGATTAGTGTTATTACCAATTCTATTCTTATAATCAAAAGAAGCTCTGCCAAAAAGCAAGAGATATTTTGGTTGGTTCAAAGAATTCATTTTGGATCGATCGTAAAACATTTTTACAAAATCACGAATGGCTGAAGGATCAGGAATGCCGGAAGAAAATTCATTCCACACTTCCTCAGTTGTCACAATTGCATAACGAAGATTATTTTTTGCTTGGTGAAATTGACCTAACCGCTGCGCCTGTGACCGCAATGAGGGGGCAGTGACAATAATAAAATCGGCAGGAGGTAATCCGTGTAAATCTTGGTTTGTAATTTTCCCTCTTGAAACAGGCTGAAGAAAATTCGAAGAATTAAAGGACACATATTCCCTTAATCTTGAGCAATCATTTACAAATTTGATATCAGTTCCCTGCAAATTTGTTTGCATCTTCATCGGGTTTGATGGATCAGTAATATCCCAAACCTGCGTGGTAGAATTTGCCCCACTAATGATAAATTCGCCAACATTGCTTCCTACTGTGTTCCAATCACGAAATAAAAGCTGATTAATTCCAGTCATCGATAAATTCCGCCGGCTGAATATCTCAAACCAATTCAACCAGCCCTGCGAGTTAAAACTTCCCGGAACATAGTTATAGTTGATAGCTAGGTTTGACTGGGAAACATTTCCAATAGCAATGTTCTTTATTTCTTGTGCTACTAAATCATATATGCCTCCTGTAACTGCAGGCAAGATTATTTGTTGCAGCACTTGACCACTTATAGAAACATCAAACCTGCTCGCAACGCCAATAGACCTTCCAAGACAGTCGCTGATAATTGTAACAGGAGAACCAGGTTCCAGATTTGGAACGTCAATTGAAAAATTTCTTGTCAACGAATGACCAGGTGTGTTGGCAAATTCTTCACCGTACCATTCTTTGCCACTTGATAAGAAATTAATTGTATCCAATTCATGAAATAAATGATCATTGAAAGACGTGATGGCAATGTTAGGAAAAAGACTATTTGTGGTAGATTGAATTCGCTTTCCGATTCCGCCAATTGATAAGTAATAATAAGCGCTGTCGCTGTAAAGGTTTTTTTTGTGAATGAATCTTTTGTTGACAGAGTCCCTTAGCCACTGGTCGGCTCCGCCCGAAAAAAATAAGATATAATCTCCTGTGTTCAAGACCCCATCTCCCCCATCAACGACCATAATTACATTTTCTTCGAGATCGTCCGGCCGGGAAACATTATTAGCCTCCGGTAACATGGCGCTACCATTACCAAAAAGCCGGATAGAGTTAGAGCTAACATTGGTTGTGCTTACTCCAAGAGAATTAAGAAAAGGGAGGTCAATTTTATATATACCAGCTTCCTTTACAGCGATTTTGTACCAATTGCCAGATGCCAAAACGGAGTTAGCCTTGTAGCTACGTTGCGCCTGCGCATTTGTGCAGGAAGCGGCCGCCAATATCAATAAAGCAAATCTTTTCACTAGCCTGAAATATTAAGATATAGGGAATCCACGTTTGGAAAAAGGTAGTTGCCCCTACCCGCTGTTATCTAAAGTATATATATTCGCAAATCCGGTCGGGAAAATTATTCTTCATCTGCAATATTTTATCCCGTACCGCGTTAAAAATATTCCAATTCACATGTTTATGCAAAAAACAATGACATTGAAAAATCTTTTAATCCTGGTATCCTGCACCGCCCTTCTTACTTCATGTAAAAACGGCGGCCTTTTCGGAAAAAAGAAGCACGATAAATCAGAGGCCACTGGCTGGAACTATAATGATAAAAACATGGGTGGCTACCAGGTAGCAAAGACACAGGAACAGGGTCTTGGCCCTGGTCTCGTATTTGTGCAAGGAGGTACCTTCACGATGGGACAGGTTGACGAAGACGTTATGGGGAACTGGAATAATATCCCCCGCCGTGTATCTGTCGCTTCTTTTTATATGGATCGTACTGAAGTATCCAACCTGCACTACCGTGAGTATATGTACTGGCTGAACAGGGTATTTGACCCTAGTGCTGATCCAAATAATCAAAAAATCGTTGATGGCGCATTGCCCGATACTTTGTGCTGGAGAAGTGAATTAAGTTATAATGAACCGCTGGTTGAATATTATTTCCGCCATCCCGGTTTTAATAATTACCCCGTCGTTGGGGTTACATGGAGACAAGCTTCCGACTACTGCCTCTGGCGTAGTGACCGTGTGAATGAAGGTATTTTGCTTCAAAAAGGTTATGTAGCAAAACAATCCTTACAGGGTGAGCAACAGGAAAATAACTTTACTACTAAATCATATTTGTTGGGTCTTTACCAGGCACAACCTGGCAAAGTAGCCACTTCTAAGAAGAAGAATCCGCTTCAGACCCCGCAAGGAACTCCACGTACTACGGTGAGTTTTGAGGACGGCATATTGCTGCCTAACTACAGGCTTCCTTCAGAAGCTGAATGGGAGTATGCAGCCTATGGCTTGATTGATCAAAACCCAAGACCAAGTACGAAAGAAGGTAAGAGAGGAGAAGAGCTTGCTATGAATAAACAGGTTTACCCCTGGTCGCAAAATGTAAATGGTTTACGTGATACCCGTCATGGAAGCTGGCAAGGTGCTTTTCTCGCAAACTTCAAACGTGGTTCTGGTGACGTAGCTGGTGTAGCCGGTGGCTTGAACGACCGTGCATTTTATACTTCAGAGGTAAAATCATTTTATCCCAATTCATTTGGTTTGTATAACATGGCAGGTAATGTAAGCGAATGGGTGAGAGATGTATATCGTCCTCTGACAAATTTAGACCTCTCTTCGGAAGATGAGACAAATCCATTCCGTGGTAATAAATACCAAACGTTATATAAAAATCAAAATGGAGAAGCTGAAATTGACAGTGTGGGTAAGGTAAGAATGCGTGATGTTACTGATTCGGAAAGCAGGGGCCGTCGCAATTACCAACGCGGTAATGTGATCAACTTCCTGGATGGAGATAGTTTATCACAATCACAATACGGTTATGGACTCACTACCTTGATCAGTGATCACTCAAGAGTATACAAAGGTGGTAGCTGGAATGACCGTCCTTACTGGTTAAGTCCGGGCACACGTCGTTTCCTTGAAGAAGATCAATCACTGAGCACATTAGGTTTCCGTTGTGCTATGGATCGTATGGGTAGTCCAGAAGGTAATAAACGTAGAACCGGTAACTGGTGGAAATCCCGTCGTCAGAATTCCCGTAAGAAATAAAATAGTTTTGGAAAGATATTTGACCCCGGCTTTTGGTCGGGGTTTTATTTTTTGCATCATCATACATTTGCCGAATGAATATTCCGGAATTATATGAAATCTATAAAAAGCACCCTTCCATACAAACTGATACACGCAAGCTGAAAGAGGGGGATATATTTTTTGCTCTGAAGGGACCCAGTTTCAATGGGAATGAATTTGCCCGGGTGGCTATAAATAACGGAGCCACTTACGTAGTAATTGATGAAAAAAAAATTGAAATTCCTGGTAAAACAATTTTAGTTGACGATGTTCTCATAACTCTTCAGCAACTGGCAACACATCATCGCAGGCAATTTACCATTCCTTTTTTAGGCATCACAGGCAGCAATGGCAAAACAACTACGAAAGAATTAATTCATTCTGTGATTTCAACAACCTGTAAAGCGTATACTACTGAGGGAAACCTGAATAATCATATCGGCGTACCA
>WNFX01014314.1_pt1 | contig 12984 bp, 9 predicted proteins | sample 5400111 | NCBI WGS metagenome assembly WNFX01 (sample SAMN13153363, study PRJNA577476) | soil metagenome | isolation source: 40 cm soil or saprolite under grassland replicate 1 | place: USA:California | collected 2016-06-15
TCGGGCAGGGGGTGTCCGGGGTGATTCTGAGATTCGGCGGGATCGCCTTGGTGATCACGCTCGCGATCTGGCTGTACTGCCTGCTGGACGCGATCACGACCGACGAGTCCCGGGTCAGGCACCTGCCGAAGGTGGCCTGGGTGCTGATCGTGCTGCTGCTGTTCGAGGTCGGCGCGCTGCTCTGGCTGATCGCCGGCCGGCCGCGCCGGGACCGGGCCGCGCCTCCGTACCGGAACAGTCCGAACGGTCGGCGCGGGCCGGCCAGGTCGCCGGCCCGGCGCGCGCCGCTGCCGCCGGACGACGACCCCGAGTTCCTGGCCGCCCTGGGCCGGCGGCAGGACGAGGAGCAACGGCGGATGCTCAGCAGGTGGGAGGCCGAGCTGCGCCGCCGGGAGGAGGAGTTGCGCCGCCGGAAGCGAGACGGGGACGGCGACGACCCGGATCCGGAGGATCCGCCCCGACATGATCCACCGTAAGCGATCATGCCCGCGCGCGGAGTGACTGGTACCCCGACGAGCACCCCCGGGTGACCGTTACTCTGTTCGGGTGCCAGTCGTTCTCCTGCTCCTCGCGGCCATCCTGACGGTGGCCGGGTGGCGCGCGCTCGCCACCCGCCGTGCCACCCGCTCCGCCAGGCCGGGCTACCGCTTTGTCGCCCCCGACGACGATCCGGACTTCATCCACGAGCTCTGGCGTCGCACCCGGCGGGCCGACGACGAGCAGACCTGACCCGGGCGCTCCCCAGCACAGGACGCTAGGGGGTGTCCCGTGGATCTTGGTGGATGCCCACGGCGATCCAGGCGGCGTCCGGCAAGGCGGAGGAGGAGCCGATACTGGGCTTGTATCGGCGACGACGAGAACGCAGCCGGTCGGCGTCTGGGCGTCTTGGGCGCCGCCGAAGATCCACGGGACACCCCCTAGTTGCCACGGGTGCTTGCTCCGGCGCCAAACCCGTCCGCGACAGCCGCGGCCAGTTCCAGCAGCGCGCCGCGGGTCTCCGCGCCCATCTCGCCCAGGTCGACCTCGGCGCCCTCCTCGAGGTGCGGGTCGTAGGGGATCCTGGCCACCGCCCGGCAGCGGGCCGCGAAGTGCGCCTCCAGCTTGTCCAGGTCGACCCCGCCGGACTTCGGCCGCACCGAGTTGATCACGGCTACCGAGTCCCGGACCAGCTCGTCGTACCCGTGCGCCTCCAGCCAGTCCAGCGTCGCGCTGGCGCTGCGCGCGCCGTCCACCGAGCCGGAGCTGACCAGCACGATCTGGTCGGCCAGCGCCAGCACCCCGGCCATCGCCGAGTGCAGCAGGCCGGTGCCGCAGTCGGTCAGCACGATGTTGTAGAAGCGGTCCAGGATCGCCGCAACCGTGCGGTAGTCCTGCTCGCTGAACGCGATCGACACGGCCGGGTCGCTGTCCGACGCGAGCACCTCGAGCCGGTCCGGTGACTGCGAGCTGTACCGGCGGACGTCGAAGTAGTGGTGGATGCGGTCCACGTCGTTGACCAGGTTGCGGACCGTGGCCACGGTCTCCACCGGGATCTTGCCGGACAGCGTGCCCCGGTCCGGGTTGGCGTCGACCGCGATCACCCGGTCGCCCCGGAGCGAGGCGAGCGTGGCGCCGAGACACACCGTCATCGTGGTCTTGCCGACGCCGCCCTTCAGGCTGATCACGGCGATCCGGTAGCAGCCGCGTACCGGGACGATGGCTCGCGCGATCATCGCCTGTCGCCGCAGCTCGGACGGTGATCGGCCCGGGTTGACCGCGTGCGCGGACAGCGTGTAGACGGCCCGGCGCCACCCGGCCTGCGGGGCCGGCCGGCGCTGGCGGAGCAGCGAGTGCGCGGTCAGGTCCTCGACCGTCGGCGCGGGCAGCGAGTCCGCCCGCTGGCCGGTGTCGTCCGGCTGGGCCCGGTACTGCGGCGGCCGGTACGCGGATGGTGGGTAGCCGGCGGGGCCGGGTGGCGGGTACTGGTACCCGCCGCTCGGCTGCTGGTACGGCGCACGGTACGAGTCGGGCCGCCGCGGTGGCCCGGGCTGAGCCGGTGTCGGCGGCCAGGATCGGGTCGGCGGCACGGCGCCGGGCTCGCCATCCGCCGCGACCTGGGCGGCCGGCGTGTCCGGACGGGCTGCCCTGGACTGCTCCACCCACTCCGGGGCCGAGCTGGTCTCCTGGTCCGGACCGGCGCCGCGGAGCTGGGCGAGCCAGGACTCGTCCGACGCCGGCTCGTCCGACGCCGGCTCGTCCGACGCCGGCTCGTCCGACGCTCGCTCGGGCGCCGGCGGGCCGGCCGCCGGCGGCGGTGCCGGAGCCGACTGCCAGGTCACCCACGGGCCACCGGGCGTGGGCGGTGGTGCCGTGCTCGGCGGTCCGGGCGGTGCACCGTGCCGCGGCGGCGCCTGCCGCCAGCCGTCCGGCCCAGGAACGCCGGAGACCGAGCCGGGCGCCTGCGGCGACTGCCAGGACCGCTCGGCGGCCTGCTCGGGCGGGACCGGTCCAGGCGGCCACGCCGGCGGCCGAGCCGGGGCCTCCGGCCATGGCGCAGGCCGCGTCGCGGGCTGCCCGGGCGGCGCCACGCCGCTCTCCCACGGCGCCGGCCGTGCCGACCGTTCCTGCCACCCCCGGCTCCACGGCGGTCGCTGCTCCGGCGCCGCCTGCCACGGCGCCGGTTGCCGCTCCCCACCGGACTCGCCGGCGCCGCCCACCGGCTCGCCCGCCTGCCACGGCGCCGGCGGCTCCTCGCCCGACGCCTCGCGGTCCTCGACCTCGGCCGCCGCAGGGTCCCCGCCGGGCCCCTGCTCCGGGTCCGGCCCCTCGGCGTCGGCCAGCTGCCAGGGCATGGGCGGCGGCTCCGGCCCGGTGTCGACCGCGCCTGCCACCGGCTCCGCGGTAGGCCAGTCCTCGGCCGCGTCGCGCTCCTCGGGCTCGATCGCGGGCTCCCGCCGAGCCCATCGCTCCGGCACCGGCTTCCTGTCCTCGAGGTCGGCACGCCGCCACCGCGCCGGTCGGTCACCCAGGTCGAAACCGCCGACCTCGGGCCTGGGCTGCCGGCTCGGCAGGGCCTCCGGCGACCGCACCGCACCGGGATCGACCGCACCGCCCCAGGCCTCCGTAGGCCAGTCCGCGACCACCTCGCGGTCCTCCGTGTCCGGCACATCGAGCTCCGGGTCGGCCCACTCCATCTGGTCGGCACCCTCGGCGTCGGATGCCGAGTCGACGGTGCCGACCACCGGGTCCGCGGCCGGCCGGTCCTCGGCCGCCGCGCGGTCCGGATCCGAGGTGACGTCGACGTCCTCGACCGGAGTCTCGGTGGTCGGCGGCGAGGGCGGTGCGCCGTTCTCGGCGGGGCCGGCGGGCGCCCCCTCCTCCGCGGTGCCGGCCGGTGGGTCGGTGTCGGCGCCGCCGACCGGCACCGGCCCGGGGGCCCATGGATCGTCGGTGGACGGGGCGGGTCGCGGTTCGGCGGACAGGATGGCCTCCCAGCTGTCGGGTGCGGGCCGGGGCGGGGTGGCGTCCGGGTGGCTCCGCATCATCCCCGGCGCGGAGTCCCAGCGGGCGAGCGCGCCGGCGATGCCGTCGCGGTCGTCGTCCGGACCGTTCCGCCGAGGGCTCACCCGCACCTCCCTCCGGACAGTCGCGGTCGAAGCGCCGACCGAACTAGTTCTCCAGAGTAATCGCTTGGTGTCCGACCGTCACAGGTCATCCCAGTCCGGCATACGAGTGGAGCCCGGAGACGACGATGTTGACGACGAAGAAGTTGAACGTCATCGCGCCGAACGCGAGCAGGTTGATCCGCGCCGCCTTGACCCCGCGCCAGCCCGCGGTCGCCCGGGCGTGCAGGTACGCGGCGTAGATCACCCAGGCGATGAACGCCCAGGTCTCCTTCGGGTCCCACCCCCAGTAGCGGCCCCAGGCAGCCTCGGCCCAGATCGCCCCGGCGATGATGCCGAAGGTCCAGATCGGGAAGCCGAACGCGACCGTGCGGTAGGCGACCCGGTCCAGCACCGGCGCGGCGGGCAGCCGCCAGCCCAGCGTGACCGGGAACCGGGTGGGCTGCCGGCCCGCGGCTACCGCCCGGTCCCACCGGTCCCGGACCAGGTAGAGCACGGTGGCGACGAAGCTCACCATGAAGATCCCGGTGGCGATGATCGCCGCGGAGACGTGGATGGCCAGCCAGTAGGACCGCAGCGCCGGCACCAGCGGGCCCGCCTTGGCGTACAGCACCGTGCCGGCCAGGAACATCAGCAGCACCACCGGCAGCATGACGAACGCCCCGAGGTGGCGGGCCTGCGGCTGGCGGAACAGCACGACCAGGAACGCGGTCACCGCGACCGCGCCGACCGCCGAGGAGAACTCGTACATGTTCCCCCAGGGCAGCCGCCCCACCGCCGCGCCGCGCAGCGCCACCGATCCGGTGTGCAGCAGCAGGCCGAGGACGGTGAGCGTGACCGCGAGCCGGCCGAGCCGCTCCGCCCTGGAGGGCTCGCCGGCCACCGCGGCGGCCGGCGGAGCAGCCACCGCGACCGGCGGCTGCGGGTCGCCGCCAGCGCCGGCCGCCGCCCCGACCGGCGCCGGCGCGGCGCTCGTCTCGGCGACCCGACCGCGGCGGCCGAACGCGTACTCGCCGCAGTAGGAGACCAGCGCGCCGGTGTAGACCGCGATCGCGGTCGTGAACAGGGTGTCGGAGAGGTGCGCGAGTCCCGCTTCGACCGGCACGGTCAGTCCTCCCTGGCTGCGGGGGCAGTCCGTCGGAGCTCGCCGACCAGCCGGGCGTACTCGGTGGTGAAGCTGCCGGCGTCGGTCCGGGCGAGCCCGCCGACGGCGACTACCGTACGACGGCCGTCCGGCCCGCCGTCCGACGGGCTCATCCGCAGCCACACCCGGCGGCGGCGCACCGACAGCGACAGCAGCAGGCCGAGCACGATGAACCCGGCCGCGCCGAGCACCACCGGCTGCCCGGGGTCCCGGGAGACCTGGATCGTCGCCCACTGCCGGTAGCCGTCGAACGTGATCCGGGTGCCGTCCTTGAGCCGGAGGGTGTCGCCCGGAGCCATGGTGGCCCTGGCCACCGGGACCAGTGCCCCGCGGTCGATCTGGGTCTGGTCCACTGCGTACACCGACTGCGGCCGGCCGCTGTCCAGGCCGAGGTCGCCGCGGAAGACCACGATCGCCGCCGCCGGCAGGTCGGGCTTGGGCGAGGACGAGGCCAGCACGCCGCCGCCGACGTCCACCGCGGTCGGCGCGAACAGCCCGAAGAGGGCCAACTGCTGCGGCCGGGCGTCCGGCAGCTTCACCACCCCCTCGGAGAGCAGGTCGCCATTCTGCGGCAGGAACGGCGCCGAGTAGTCGGCGAAGACCTGCCCGCTGGTCGTCCGCACCGTGAACCGGGGCGAGAACCCGTGGCTGACCAGGTAGATCCGGACACCCTCGATGCGCAGCGGCTTGTTCACCTCCAGCGGGTAGCGACGCTCCCCGCCGTCGGTGCCCTCCGAGTAGGTGAGGTCGGCCCGGAACAGCGACGGCGTGCCGTCCGGGTCGTAGGTCGCGGTGAACGAGTCCAGCCGATCGACGCAGAACGGGGCCAGCCCGCCGCCGCGCACCAGCCGGCCGGGCCGGAACGCGTCGTACAGCGCCACGCTGTTGCAGAAGCCCTTGCCCTCCTCGACCAGCACCGTGCCCTGGTAACCCCACAGCCGTCCGGCGGCAATGCCGACCAGCAACACGGTCAGCGCCACGTGGAAGATCAGGTTGCCGGTCTCCCGCAGGTACCCCTTCTCCGCCGCCAAGGTGACCACGCCGCCGGGCTCGTCCCGGCGCACCACCCGCCAGCCGACCCCGGCCCGGCCAGCGCGCAGCGCGCCCCGGGCCGGCCCGGCCAGTTGCTCGGGTGCTCCGTCGACCTGGTACGAGGCCGACTCCGGCAGCCGGTCCAGGTGCCGCGGCGCGGCCGGCGGAGCGCCGCGCAGCGCCCGCAGGTGCAGCCGGATCCGCGGCACCAGGCAGCCGACCAGCGAGACGAACAACAGCAGGTAGATCGCGCCGAACCAGGGAGTGCCGAAGACGTCGAACAGTCCCAGCCGGTCCAGCAGCGGCCCGATCGCCGGATGCTCGGCGAGATAGCGGTCGACCTTGATCGGGTTCAGCGGGCGCTGCGGCAGCAGCGAGCCGGGCACGGGCCCGCGCTCGCCGGTTCGCGGCACCGGCCGAGAGGGCCATCGTGCGCCAGTGCCGCTCACAACGATGTCCCCAGCCCGGTGTTGCCGGCCCAGGAGCGCAACTCGTTCATCAGGTGGTCCCACTGGCCGGTCACCAGCAGCACGCCGAGCAGGACGAGCAGGGCGCCGCCGGTGTAGCTGACCCAGGCGGCGTGCCGGCGCACCGCGCCCAGCGCGCCGACCAGCCAGCGGAAGCCGGCCGCCCCGAGCAGGAACGGAACGCCGAGGCCGAGGCAGTACGCGGCGGACAGCAGCGCCCCCCGGCCGGCGCTCGCCGAGGAGTAGGCGAGGGTCTGCACCGCGCCCAGGGTCGGGCCGATGCAGGGCGTCCAGCCCAGCCCGAACACCACCCCGAGCAGCGGCGCGCCGACCAGCCCGGCGGCCGGCAGCCGGTGGATCCGCATCTCCCGCTGCAGCCCGGGCACCAGGCCCAGGAAACCCAGCCCGAGCACCACGACGACACCGCCGAGCACCCGCTGCACGATTTCCTGATGCCGGGCCAGGCCGGCGCCAAGCCCGCCGAAGAACGCCCCGAACGAGACGAAGACCGCGGTGAAGCCGAGCACGAACAGGGCCGCGCCGGCCAGCGTGCGCCCCCGCGCGGCCCGGGCCCGGGTCGCCAGCGCGGTGCCGCCACCGGCCTCGCCCGGTTCGCCGGCGTCCGCCGCGCCCGGGTCGGTCGCGTCCGCACCGGCCAGCCCGGTGACGTAGGACAGGTAGCCGGGCACCAGCGGCAGCACGCACGGGGACAGGAAGCTCACCAGGCCGACCAGCGCGGCGACCAGCGCGGCGACCAGCAGTGGACCGTCGGTGACGGTCCGGGCGAACGTGTCGCCTACCCCGCTGGCCAGCATCGGTGTCACGACTCGGCCGCCAACCGCAGCACCACCGGCTCGATGTCCTGGCGCAGCAGCGGGCTGAGATAGACCGCGGCGACCCGACCCTGCTTGTCCAGCACGATCGTGTACGGCAGCCCGCGCGGCGGAAAGTCCCGGAACCGCAGGGTGACCTTGCCGTTCGGGTCGAACAGGCTGGGATAGCTGATCTTCTTGGTGGCCACGAACGCACGCAGCGCCTGCTCGTCGTCCTTGACCGCGACCCCGACCACCTGCACCCCGCGAACCCTGGTCTGCCGGTATACCGCGTCCAGGTCGGGCGACTCCACCCGGCACGGGCCACACCAGGAGGCCCAGAAGTTGAGCAGCACGACCCGGCCGTGCAGCGACCCGGTGTCCAGCTCGCCGCCGCTGAGCAGCTCGCCCCGCACCTCCGGGGCCGACCGGCGGTCGCCGGCGGGGATGGTCTGCCCCTTCCCGGTGCCGGCGACGAACCGGAACTCCCCGCCGGCCGACTGGTCCACCGCGTCGGTGCCGGAGGTGCAGCCGGCGAGCAGCATCGCCAGCACGGCGCAGCACCCCAGAACGGCCGACCGGCAGCACCGCGTCACCCGGACAGTCTCACCCGACGCGCGCCGGGTGCCGCACCCGGGGCGGCGTGGCGACGGCCGGGCCTATGCCCCCCGGGTCCCGCCGGCCGGCTGCGGTCCCGCCGGCTCGGCGTACCGGACCTGGACCACCCGCTCGCCGTCGAAGGTGAGGCTGGTCAGCGAGGCCAGCGCGCACTGCCGGTTGCGCGGGCTGTGCCATAGTCGGCCACCCTCGACGTACCGGCGCAGCACCCAGATCGGCAGCTGGTGGCTCACGCAGACCGCCTCGTGCCCCTCGGCGGCCGCCCGCGCGTCGGCCACCGCGGCCAGCATCCGCTGCGCGATCGCCCGGTACGGCTCGCCCCAGGACGGGCGGAACGGGTTGCGCAGCAGCGGCCAGTACCGCGGGTGCAGCAGCGCCCGGTCGCCGGGGCCGAAGGAGTGGCCGGCGAACGCGTTGCCGGCCTCGATCAGCCGGTCGTCCAGGTGGATCGGCAGGCCGAGGGCGGCGCCGATCGGCTCCGCGGTCTCCTGGGCCCGCTCCAGCGGGCTGGACACCAGATAGGTGACGTCGTGGTCGACCAGCACCTTGGCCACCCGCTCGGACATCCGGCGACCGGCGGCGGACAGGTGGTAGCCGGGCAGCCGTCCGTACAGGACATGCTGCGGGTTGTCCACCTCGCCGTGCCGGACCAGGTGCACGGTCGTGCCGGTCACGCGCCCTCCGCCGGCTCAGCCGCCGCGGCGGCGCGGACCGCCTCCGGCAGGGCGTCCGCGATCCGGTCGATGGCGGCCTCGTCATGCGCCGCGGAGACGAACCACGCCTCGAACGCGGACGGCGGCGGGTAAACGCCGCGGGCGAGCAGGGCGTGGAAGAACGGCGGGTACCGGAAGGCCTGCTGGGCCCGGGCGCCGGCATAGTCGACGACCTCCTCCGCGGTGAAGAACACCGAGAACAGGTTGCCGGCCGACTGCACCCGGTGCGGTACCCCCTCCTTGGTCAGCGCCTCGTCCAGCAGCCGGCCCACCGCCGCGGCGGCCCGGTCGACCGCGGCGTACACCTCGCGGCCGCAGGCCTGCAGGGTGGCCAGCCCGGCGGCGACCGCGACCGGGTTACCGGACAGCGTGCCGGCCTGGTACACCGGCCCGGCCGGGGCCAGCCGGCCCATCAGGTCCGCCGGCCCGCCGAACCCGGCCGCCGGCAGCCCGCCGCTCATCACCTTGCCGAACGTGAACAGGTCCGCGTCCACCGGCTCCAGGCCGTACCACCCGGCCTCGGTCACCCGGAACCCGGTCATCACCTCGTCCAGCACCAGCAGCGCACCGTGCCGTGCGGTGATCCGGCGCAGGGCGGCGTTGAAGCCCGGGCGCGGCGGCACGGTGCCCATGTTCGCGGCGGCCGCCTCGGTGATCAGGCAGGCGATCTCGGTGCCGAACCGGTCGAACGCCCCCTCGACCGCGGCCAGGTCGTTGTACGGCAGCACGATGGTGTCCGCCGCCTGCGCGCCGGTCACCCCGGGGGTGTCCGGCAGGCCGAGGGTGGCCACCCCGGAGCCGGCGGCGGCGAGCAGCGCGTCGACGTGGCCGTGGTAGCAGCCGGCGAACTTGACCACCCTGGTCCGGCCGGTCACCCCGCGGGCCAGCCGGATCGCCGACATGGTCGCCTCGGTGCCGGAGTTGACCAGTCGGACCTGCTCGACCGGGGCGACCCGGGCGACGATCTCCTCGGCGAGCCGCACCTCGCCCTCGGTCGGGGTGCCGAAGCTGGTTCCGTTGCCCACCGCGTCCCGGACCGCGGCGACCACCGCCGGATGGGCGTGCCCGAGAATCATCGGGCCCCAGGAGCAGACCAGGTCCACGTACTCGCGGCCGTCGGCGTCGACCAGGTACGGGCCGCGACCGCTGGCCATGAACCGAGGGGTGCCGCCGACCGCCCGGAACGCCCGCACCGGCGAGTTGACCCCGCCCGGGGTCACCCGGCCCGCCCGCTCGAACAGCCGCTCGGACGCCGGCGCGGCGTAGGGGTAGGTCACCACCCCAGTCTGTCAGGGCGCCAGATGAGAGTCCGATGACGCCGGTCCGGAACCAGCGGACTGAGGGGCATGTTTGCGGGAAGGTTGGGGTAGGTCGGGCACTGGCTGAGCGAAATCGCCGGCCCGCGGGTTAGGGTCGGTCGTTCCGGTCTGGGCACGGCGGAGGGAGTGGGGTGTGAACGAGGGCGCGCGGCGCGAGCGTGAGGCAAGGACTGCTGTCCGACCGGAGGCGCGCCAGCCCAGACCGTCGGAGACCCGGGCATGAGGTTGGTGCGACGGCGGCGCCGAGCCGACGACGCCGGCCGTCCACCGACTCGCGGTTGGCTCGGTCGCGGGCGCGCGGCCGCCCGGGCACTGCCCGGCCGGCTGCGGGAAGGGCGGAACGCCCTGGTCTTCGTGCTGCTCGCGCTCACCGTCGCCGCCGCCGCGTCCTCGGCCTCGACCGGCTCCTCCGGCCAAGCGGCGGAGCCGGGCCACAGCGCGCAGCCGGTCTACCCGCCGGTGCCGTACGCCGGCTTCCCGCAGGTGCCGTACCTGCCCGGCGGCTCCGTGGTCGCGGTCCCGACCAGCCCGGCCGGCAGCTCCGGGCCGGCGCCGGGCGGCAGCGACGCGGCGACGGCGCAGGGGCTGGCCTCGAACGGGATCCCGCTGGTCGCCCTGATGGCCTACCGGAACGCCGAGCGCCGGCTGGCCCGTGACCTGTCCGGCTGCGGCCTGAGCTGGTCGCTGCTGGCCGCAATCGGCCGGGTGGAGTCCAACCACGGCCGGTTCGCCGGCGCGCAGCTGCTCCAGGACGGACGGTCCCAGCCGCCGATCGTCGGGGTCGCGCTGGACGGCCGCGCCACCTCGGCGCGCATCGTCGACACCGACGCCGGTCGGCTGGACGGCGACACCGCGTTCGACCGCGCGGTCGGGCCGATGCAGTTCATCCCGAGCACCTGGCGGATGTTCGCGGTGGACGGCGACGGCGACGGGGTGGCCGACCCGTACGACATCAACGACGCCGCGCTGGCCGCCGGCGACTACCTCTGCGACGCGGGTCGCAACCTGCGCACGCCGGCCGGCCTGCACGCGGCGGTGCTGAGCTACAACAACTCGGAGGACTACGTCCGGCTGGTGCTCGACCTGATGACCGAGTACGCCCGCGGCGTGCGGGTGGACCGGCTGCCGGCACCGGTCGCGCAGGGCGGCAAGCTGCCGGCGCCGCGCAAGCCGCCGCTGCCGCCGGTCAACCCGGCCCCGCCGCCGGCGGTCGCGCCGACGCCGGCGCCCACCACGCCGGCGCCGCCGACGACCAGCCCGCCGACGACCACCGCACCGCCCACCACGGCGCCGACCCCAACGCCGACGCCGACCTGTCCGACGCCGACGCCGACGCAAACGCCGACGCCCACCGGCACGACGAGTCCGACACCGGGGCCGTGCGACACGCCGACACCCAGCCCGACGACCAGCGCGTCGGCGTCGGCCAGCGCGTCGGGCGCCACCCCGGGCTCGCCCACCCCGAGCTAAGAGTCAGGAGCCGCCGGAGCGGTCAGCGAAGGGTCGGGGCGACCTCGGCCGCCCAGTAGGTCAGGATCACGTCGGCCCCGGCCCGCCGGATCGCGGTCAGCGTCTCCCGGATGACCCGGTCGCGGTCCATCCAGCCGCTCGCGGCGGCCGCCTCGACCATCGCGTACTCGCCGCTGACCTGGTAGGCGGCGACCGGGACGTCCACCGCGTCGCTCACCGCGGCCACCACGTCGAGGTACGGCAGGGCCGGCTTGACCAGCACCGCATCCGCGCCCTCGGCCAGATCCAGCGCCACCTCGCGCAGCGCCTCGGCCCGGGAGCGGGCCGGGTCCTGCTGGTAGGCGGATCGGTCGCCGGACCGCGGCGCGCACTCGGCGGCGTCCCGGAACGGGCCGTAGAACGCCGACGCGTACTTGGCCGAGTAGGCTAGGATGGCCACCTCGGGAAAGCCGGCCCGGTCCAGCCCGGCCCGGATCGCCCCGACCTGCCCGTCCATCATCCCGGACGGCGCCACCACCTCGGCGCCGGCCCGGGCCTGGGCGACCGCGATCGACGCGTACCGGTCCAGCGTCGCGTCGTTGTCCACCTCGCCGGTCCCGGTCAGCAGCCCGCAGTGGCCGTGGTCGGTGTACTCGTCCAGGCACAGGTCGGCCATCAGCACCGTCGCGTCGCCCAGCTCGGCGGCCAACCGGCGCAGCGCCAGCTGCACGATGCCGTCCGGGTCGTCCGCGGCCGAGCCGCGCCCGTCCTTCACCGCCGGGATGCCGAACAGGATCAGCCCGCCGACCCCGGCCTGCACCGCGTGGTGCGCGGCCTTGGACAGCGACTCGAGGGTGTGCTGGACGACACCGGGCATCGACCGCACCGGGGCCGGCTCGGCGATGCCCTCCTTCACGAACAGCGGCAGCACCAGGTCGGCCGGGTGCAGCCGCACGTCGGTGACCAGCCGGCGCAGCGCCGGCGTCCGGCGCAGCCGGCGCGGCCGGGCGGTGGGGAAGCCGGGCTCGCTCACCGGGGGCGCCCGGTGGCCCGGCGGGTCTTCTTCGGCGGCGGGGTCGCGTCCCCGCTGTGCCGCCGCTCCTCGGCGTACCCGGCCAGCGCGTCGACCAGCGCGGACACCTGCGCGGCCTCCGGCTCCACGTCCGAACGCAGCCCGAACTCCCGAGCCGTCGCCGCGGTCTGCGGGCCGATGCACGCCACCACGGTGCGCGCGTGCGGCTTGCCCGCGATGCCGACCAGGTTCCTCACCGTCGACGAGGAGGTGAAGCAGACCGCGTCGAACCCGCCGGACTTGATCGCGTCCCGGATCTCGGCCGGCGGCGGCGCGGCCCGCACGGTCCGGTACGCGGTCACGTCGTCGATCTCCCAGCGCCGCTCGCGCAACCCCTCGGCCAGCGTCTCGGTGGCGATGTCGGCCCGCGGCAGCAACACCCGGTCTATCGGGTCGAGCACGTTGTCGTACGGCGGGAAGTCCGCCAGCAGGCCCTCCGACGACTGTTCCCCGGACGGGGTCAGCTCCGGCTCGATGCCGAACGCCCGCACCGCCGCCGCGGTCGCCTCGCCCACGCAGGCGATCTTCACCCCGGCGAACGCCCTGGCGTCCAGCCCGAACTCGGTGAACTTCTCCCGCACCGCGCGCACCGCGTTCGTCGAGGTGAACACGATCCACTCGTACCGGCCGGTGACCAGGCCCTTGATGGCCCGCTCCATCTGCGCCGGGGTGCGCGGCGGCTCGACCGCGATGGTCGGCACCTCGACCGGGATCGCGCCGTACTGCCGCAACCGGTCGCTCATCGCGCCGGCCTGC
>WNFX01004933.1_pt1 | contig 12982 bp, 16 predicted proteins | sample 5400111 | NCBI WGS metagenome assembly WNFX01 (sample SAMN13153363, study PRJNA577476) | soil metagenome | isolation source: 40 cm soil or saprolite under grassland replicate 1 | place: USA:California | collected 2016-06-15
AAAACGGCATTCCGCCTTGAGCTGGTTCCCTTGAGGGTAGACCTCAATTCGTTGACGTTGAACAGCCGTCATTGGCTCTCCGCTGCGATGAGGCCTGCTCGTAGGGGTCTTCCATCAGAGGCGGCCACAGGTGCCACCACCACCAGCCGTTCAATGCTCACACTCTCTACGGGGTACCAGCGGCCCCAGCCACGGATCATCACCAAGAGGCGCCCCTTTCTCCGATCTTTCGGCCACGATCGGCCCGATGGGACAACTCACCCGGGTGCTTCCCAGAAAGGCTTGCTCCACCAGGGCCGCCTTGATCTGGCGAACGTTGGTTGATTGCATCGACTCCTCCTTATCCAGACGCGGCTTTTGCGCGACGCCCCCCTGTCACTCCCTCTCCACAGCGGTCTGCTGGGAAGGAGCGGCATCGGATGGGATGAGCACAAACAACCGCTCATAGGGGGCAGGCGGGCTGAGGAAGGTGTAGAGATCGACCAGGATCTCCGTCGCGAGCGCGGCAGCGCACGCAGCATGGTAGACCGCTAGCTTCGCCTCATCGCTGAGAACGAGTGGGTAGGCCGCTAAGGCTTGAGAACAGTATGAGCACCGCTTCGAGAGACTTCCAATCTCAGCCCGCAGGCGTTGTTCGTCGTTCACGATGAGCATCGGGTTGTTCTCCTACACAATCCTGGCGAGAGTACGCGGTCCTCCCTGGATCGCGCTTGTCAAGAAGGAGTGTAGGCAATGGTCGTGAGGATGGCAAGGGGGTTTGCCAGGTTGGAGTTCCCATCTACGTATACGATGTTACGAGACAGTCTCTACATCGGGATATAGTGAGGGCTACCAAGGGCCGATAAATCGGCAGTGGGCGCGATAATGCCCATTAACAAATTAATCCACCAACCTTTGTGGTCACGCATTGGTAAGTTTAAAAGTTAATGTCCATAATCGGCCCCTACAATGCGCTCGCACGCCTCCAACAATTTCATCCGCCTTTTCAACTCTCCCCCACTATTGCCCACACACCGGGCAGAGCCAGTTGCTGAAACATCTCATCCATGCGTTCTGGTGAATAGGGCATCTCTGCCTCAAGCCACCATTTCAGCAGGTTCAGAAAGGCCCCTGCCAGATACTGAGACACCACTGCAAGCGGAACTGAAGGGGAACGTTTTCCTGCAAATGCCGATACCAAGGTTTGCTCGATGTATTTGCTCAAGAGGGTCTGCACCGTTTTCAAGAGCACTTCTCCACTTTGCCCTCTCAATAGAACTTGAATGTTTGGGTGTACTTCTTGTACATGACGAAACAACTCCAAACCTGGTAACAATCCCTGTCCCGCTTCTGACTGCTGCATCCGTCGACTGAATTCGTCGAGCATCTGCTCAGTTATACTCGCCAGCACATCCTCTTTATCGTAGTAGTGGGCATAAAACGTGGAGCGACCAATATCCGCCCGGTCGAGAATGTCTTGCACGGTGATAGTATCATAGAGTTTCTCCGTCAAGAGTGCCATCATGGCGGTATTGACCAGGTGGTAGGTTCGCTGGGAGCGACGATCCTGTTTGTGCTGCTTCATTGTCCTCTTCCTCTTTTTCGTACAATCGGCACTATATGTTCGGTAGTGAACACTTACGCTCGATTGATGCTTGACGTGAGTTGATTTCACCCTCATACTTATAGTAACGAACAAGATGTTCATTACAGAATAGTATATCTTTCAGAAAGGAGCAAGATCAATGCTATTGCTGAAAAAGCACCTGGGAAGCCAACAGAGCACCAGGAAACGGGAAGAGGAGTCTGCTCCTCAAACAAAAGGGCGTACGATCACATGGGCATGGCACTATGATTATGTGGTAGGGTTACTCTCGCTGGGGAGAGAGCAGGCTATGCGACGTATGACCGTGGACCTGGCCCGGCTTCAACCAGGAGAGTCGGTGTTAGATGTTGGGTGTGGCACGGGAGCGCTGACGAGGCTTGCCAGGGAGCGCGTTGGCGAATCTGGAAAGGTGTACGGCATAGATGCTGCGCCGCAGATGATCGCCGTTGCTCGCCGCAAAGCAGCACGGCGCAACCTTGCGATCGATTTCCAGGTCGGTTTGATTGAGCAGCTCGCCTTTTCTGACAACTCGTTCGACGTGGTTCTCAGTAGTTTGATGATGCACCATTTGCCTGATGAACTCAAGCGTCAAGGACTCGCCGAAATTGCTCGCGTGCTCAAGCCGGGGGGTCGCCTGCTGATTATCGATTTTCAGCCCCGGCAGGCACAGAGTCGGATCAAGAGGCATGTACAAAAACAAGGCAGCAGTCATGCTTTCTTGGCTCGGCTTCTCCATGCTGGCAAGGAGTTGGGAGGTATTCAAGATCTCCCACAGGTAATGAGAGAAGTTGGTTTCTCGCAAATTGAAGCCGGGGAAACCAGGTTCCGGACGCTTGGATTTGTTTTGGGGAGAATCAGCGAAGGACGGGCAGAGCAGTGATGAAGAAGATTTTGAGATGTGAAGAGTCTTCTCGCCTTTGGCAGTTCTATTTCTCACTCTTGACCGCTGCGATCAAGAGAAACATAGGGCGACGAGTTTCGTCCCGCATGTCGGGATGCTTGTCCAGCATTTCTTGCGTCGGTTGCGGTTCGGAGAGCTGCGTAATGGTGAAACCAGCGTCAAGTAACGCATTCAGATGGGTGGCGACGGTACGATGATATTTGACCACATCATGGTCCAAAAATCTTGCCTGACGCGGACCTTCATCCTGGTAATGGTCGACAGGCCAATGTAATCGCTCACCATGCTGACCGTAAAACCAGTCTTGCGCAGCGAGCGCGGTGAAGATCGGATGTTCGACCGAGAGGACGAAGGTGCCTCCCGGTACAAGGCAGTGATGAACTTTCCGACAGACGATGTCGAAGCGCTCGACATAATGGAGTGCAAGTGAACTTAACACCACGTCGAATGCCCCTGCGGCAAAGTCGATGTCTTCAATCGCAAGCTGACGATACTCTATTGCGGCATCGTTGGTGCTCTCTCTGGCGCGCGCAATCATCTTCTCTGAGAGGTCTACTCCCACCACTGACCGTGCCTGCTGTTCGCGTGCATAGCGGCAGTGCCAGCCAAAGCCGCAGCCAAGATCAAGCACGTGTTTATCGCGTAGCCTGGGAAGCAACGCGCGGAAAGCAGGCCATTCTCCAGCAGCATCCAGTCCGCCGATTGAACGAGCCATCTGACTGTAATTGGCGAAGAATCCAGGATCATCATATTTGTTCTGCTTCATAGAACAAAAGCCCGCCGATCTTCATTCACCGTATTACTCTGCTCGAGGGAAGCAATCCTGCTGGGATCAGCGAAGGGAGACCAATGGTGTGGGCGAGCAACGTGAGGAAGGCTTGGTCGGCCTGCCGACTATCTGTTTGACTCAGGAAAACCCAGTGGCAGCCCAAGGGTTGCACATCCACCTGTTGCAGTTGGCTCGTCCCTTTCAAGAAGGTCAAATGGTAGACCAGACCAAAATTATTTGGACAAGGGTGCACATGCTGACGAGGAAGAGCTAAAGCACCTGCATAGAGCTGTTGCACGGCTGCTGTTTCCCTCACGGTACGATCGAGGGAAGCCACCGCCTGGTGATACCCAACGAGGCTGGGACGAACAACATGGAGTACGGTCGGGAGTATGGTCGGCTGGGGATCGGAAGCCGTTCCCATGCATCCAGCCAACAGGAGAACTAGGAGAAAAGCGATTGCGCTTGCTTGTATTTTCATCATCTGCTTCTTTCTGCCCCTCCATCGTGGAAAGGTCACTGACGGCCTCTTATCAAGAGAGACGCTGGAGACATTCTCTTTGTTCCAAGTTATGTGGCTGAGCGTGACTGTTTTACCTCTCAACTGCTGAAATGCAGCGAAATTATATCAATCAGACGCGAAAAGTTTTCTGATTCTACCCTGATCTTCCTCGCACCAGGAGTATTGGCACGTGAGCTCCTTGAACTACCTTCATCGCTACACCCCCAAGGAGGATACGACTTAATCCACTGCGTCCATGGGTTGTCATCACTATTAGGGGATGCTGATGCTGCGTACTGAAGCGCAGGATCTCTTCAGCAGGATGACCGGTGGCTACATGTGTCTGCACCATTAATCCTTGCTGCCTGAAATGTTCGGCTCTCTGTTCAAGGTAGTGTGTGCGCCTCTCCAACTCTGTTTGGTGATGCAAGGCTCTCATCAACGATTGAGACTCTTTCTCCTTATGAATATGAAAAGGAAGAATGTGTGGAGGTGGAACAATGGAGACCAGGTGGAGAGTTGCATTCATGGCCGATGCCAGTTCGTATGCCTGGTCTAATGCTTGCTCAGCAAATGGTGAAGCATCAAGTGGAACGATGATGGTTTGGTATGGAACCGCATTGAAATTCACCGTGGAGAATGATCGATCGCTCTCTTGAGAACGGAGTAAGAGCAGCGGCCTTGGGGTGGTCTGGAGAACTTCTGCTGCGACACTGCCAAAGAGCCAGCGCAGCACACCACTTCGACCGTGTGTCGTAATGGCACTCATAAGCAAGAGAGCATCATACTCGGCGTGCCAGAGGATTTCTGTCGCAGGATGATTCCCCTCGATTACCTTTGTGTGAATTTCCATCCCATCTGCCCGCAATTGGCTGGCAATGTTCTCCAGGTAGTGGTGTAGCGAAGCCAACTGCTCGTCACGCATCTGTGCCAATTGTTCCTCTTCCACAAATTCAGGAAGGCCAAGCGCCCCGAATATTGGCTCATACACTGGTTCTAACACCTGCAACAGCAGCAAGGCACTACCGGTTGCATGAGCTATGGCTATAGCATGTGGCAGAATGGCCTCTGATAAGGTCGAACCATCGAGTGGAACAAGGATATAATGCTGCACAGCTTATCCCCTTTCTGGGAGTCACTCACATCCTCTACGAGATTCACTGCCTCTCCATGCACTTGAGAAGCGACCTTGCTAACTTGCAAGAACTGATGATATTCTCGTGGGAGTTCTTCATCCTGAGACAAGACCTTTCACTATTGATATCACACTTTTCGCACTGCAGGCAATCATACTCTCACAAAGAGCGAACAACCCTGTGATCACACTTCACCAGCTAAGTTACTGTGCTTTGATAGTTGCCCGACGGTCTTGCTGTGGTTTTTCATGAGGAACGCCCCTGCTCAGCTTGTTAAACCGGATGAGTTGCATTATGATTATTGTTGGGAGCCATCGTTTTAGTATCGAGAAAGGAGGCTCCAAAATGCATCCTACAGTTGAGTTCATCTATGCAACTGCTTTCATCGTCTTCATCGTTGCAATAATCGTTTTTGCTTTATCTTATAAGAAAAAACTTAATGATACTGCGGTATGTGTCTATGCAATGGTGACGCATCGATGGGACCCATCAAGCGACCTGCCTTCGGGTTTTCGCGAACATAGCTATCGGGTCTTCGCAAAGTGGATCAACCCCCAGACCCAGATCGCGTACTACTTTGTGAAAGAATCATCCCAACCTCTTGATTATCGAATGGGTGATATCGTCCCGGCTACTATTAACCCCGAACATCCCTGGTTTCGATATCTGAATATCTAATATTACCAGGAGTCTCAAGTAGATTGCCTTGCAAAACTCAATTGATATCTTTTCAAACAGGTACCCGGGCAAGAAAACTCTTGTCATGGGGATTCTCAATGTTACCCCCGACTCTTTCTCAGATGGAGGGGTGTATTTTGACGATGTTGCGAAAGCCATCGCACGTGTAGAGCAAATGGTTGAAGAAGGGGCGGACATTATTGATATCGGAGGTGAGTCAACACGACCGGGTTCAGTTCCAATTAGCCCGGAGGAAGAACTCAAGCGAATTATTCCCATTATAGACGCTGTAAGCAACAAACCTGGAGACAAGATTATGCTGTCAGTTGATACCTATAAATCTTCGGTGGCAAGAGAGGCATTGCAAGCAGGCGCTGATATAATCAACAGTCTGGGCGGTTTTACGTTTGACAACCCATTAGCTGATGTAGTTGCTACATTTGATTGTCCAATTGTTATCTACCATATCAAAGGAGAGCCGCGAACGATGCAGGCGGGGTCCATCGTATATAGCGATGTCATTGACGAGATTGTTGTCTTTTTCCAAAAGCAAATCTATTCTGGGCTTTCAAGAGGTATGAAAAGAGAGCAATTTATCCTGGATCCAGGCATTGGTTTTGGCAAAACACTTGAGCATAATCTAGAAATTATCAAAAGACTGCATGAGTTTCAAAAATTAGACTTGCCGTTGCTCATCGGCGTCTCGCGCAAAAGTCATTTAGGCAAATTATTGCAGGAAAGGCTTGGATTGCCGCAAATGCCAGGTGCGTCTGAAAGGCTGGAAGCATCGCTTGCAGAAACTGCAGTTGCAGTTCTTAAGGGCGCCTCAATAGTAAGAACTCATGATGTGTTACCAACGGTAAAGTTTTTAACAGTCCTGGATGCGCTGAAAAATGATGAATAACGAAGAACATATTCCTGCAACGCTTTTTATCAAGAATTTAACAGTCACCTGCATTATTGGCGTGAATCCATATGAAAGGGAACACGAGCAAGAGATCCGTATGCAGCTTTTTCTTTGGACGGACATTGCAAAAGCCAGCCGCAGCGATAATTTGGCAGACGCACTTGACTACAGTGCACTCTACAAAGCAGTCGTTAAACGAGTTGAGCATTCCAAATTTTACCTGATTGAACGCCTGGCATATGAAGTTGCAACCATTTGCTTACAGCACCCGTTAACACACAGGGTAAAAGTTGTTCTTGAAAAAATTGGAGCGCTGGAGAAAGCAGAAAGCGCTGGCATCGAGTTAACGCTTGAAAAATGATATGCATCAAATCTATTTAGCAATAGGCTCTAATATCGAAAACAGGAAGCAGCATATAGAAACTGCCATAGTCTTATTATGCGAAAAAGTTCGTGGCATTACTATTGCGCCCTTGTATGAGACAAAACCCCGCTATTTTGAAGATCAAAATAATTTCCTCAATACTGTTTTGCGTGGCTATACCGATCTAGAACCCCGTGAGCTTTTACAATTTACCAAAGCTGTACAAAAGGAAGTGGGAAGAGTAGAACGCTTTCGCAATGGGCCTCGAGAAATTGATATTGATATCCTTTTTTATGACAATGTGGTGTACAAAGACGAAGAGTTGGAAATCCCACATCCCCGGCTTCAGGAACGAGATTTTGTCCTACAACCGTTTTCTGATATCAACCCTGATTTTTCCCACCCGGTTTTGAAAAAGACCATAAGAGAATTGCTGGATGTATTGCCAGAAGAGCAACGATCGGTGATAAAAATGCTGAAATAGGAGCAGAATAGCTCTCCAAAAGCTCTTATTAAGAACTTCTTTGTAAACACCCCGATCCTGTCATGCTGAACCCACTCTTGTCATTCTGAACGAAGTGAAGAATCTCGCAGCTCCTCGCGAGAGACCTTCGCTGCGCTCAGGGTGACAACCGGGGAAGCAGTCAGACCACACCAGGTGCAGCATTGTGCGACACTGTCATGCTGAGCGCAGCCAAGCATCTCACCTTCACAAGCTCGTTAAGAACACCTCTGTAAGCACCACAATACTGTCATGCTGAGCGCAGCCAAGCATCTCACCTTCACAAGCTCGTTAAGAACACCTTTGTAAACACCCTGCCGATTTAGGCAATCTTGATTTCAGTATCTCTCCCCATTCAGGCTCGAGTACTGCCTGGATGGCCGGATCATATGTGCTGAGCGACGCCAGGTGATCGAGCGCGTGAGCTAGCACATTACGGCGCTCAAGCTGTACCGGTGCGAAAAGATGATCACCGTATTGTGTTTCGAGTGCTCCAATTGGTTCAACAAAGATGCGTTGAGCCGCAACCAATTGATCAAGCCAGCGTCCTTGTGGCAGCACAGCTAGATAGGTGAGGATCACGTGATCGTCTTCGTTTTCGTAGCGCCATGAAGTTGAGTGAACAATCGTTTGACCACGATCAAATATATCATCAAAAACGGTAGCCAGGTGGTTCACAACAATTTCGTTGGGGTGAATATTGGGCATATTAGGAATCATCCAGGGAGAAAAGTTCTCCTCTCGATGATGTCGAATGAGTGCAACTTGCTTAGATACTAACGTCACGGGAAAGACTTCGTACCAGATAGAAGTCATAGTATGTGTTCTCCTCTTTTGCGTATTAAGCCGGATATAAAACTCTTCTTGAGTTTATGCCTGTGGGTAATAAAGCATGCTGAGATGCGGGTTGACAGTACACTATTGAGATAGTGCGATAGTGACTATCAGTGAATCGTCAGTGGTTAATCTAGCAAAGAGGACAACAACTCAGGTTGTGCGTGGAGGAACAGTCGAGGGGGCGACAGCAATGCATGAACGTTGGTTGAAGATGACGGTGTAAGAAAGCCAGGTTATCTTCTGGCTTGATTGGTATAAGCTGCTTCATGTATCTATCCCCTCAATATAAGAAGGTTTCCTGCCTCTGTTACTCGCAGGAACCTTCGCTATTGTAAGTGCCGAGGTACTGTTTGTCAATAAAAAGAACACTCCCTCACATTAAGTGTGCCTGCTTGCTTCGATATATACAGAGAAGTTTGCGGGGGCATGGATTGGGAGAAGAAAAGGGAAGAAACAAAGACGAAACGAGGACCCTGCACATGCAATTAGATTCCTCATATAGCTATTAAGGAGTAATGAAAACGATGATGTTCCTGGTACGTGTTGAGGTATTAGTGCTGGATTGCTCTTTTACGCTCAATCTCAGAGCGTAGGTGCCAGTCTGTAATGTTGTCGGAAGTTCGAGAACAGTGGTAAAGTCCTTCCCCGACCAACTATCAGTGAGAATAGGGGTAGCAGCGACGGCGAGAGGACCAGTGGCAGTTGAAGCACTCTCTGATGCAAGAGGACCAATCAACGCTACGTTCAGTTCGAACTGAGTAGGAGCCGCATCGGTAGTCACTGTAGCTGATTGGGCTTTCCAGTGCAGTACAGGCTGCTTCCCAGGGTGCCACAACGTATCCGTTGGGGCATCAGGAATATCATAGCGATACGTTTGGTGGTTGCTTGTAGAACAGGCAATGAACAGTGGTGATAGGAAAAGTCCTATTAGAAGCAACCTCCTGAATTTTAACACATCTAGAGGTCTTCCCATGTTTGCAACTTTTCTCCGTCGTATGGCTTTCAAGCATTCCTCAAATATTCCCGCTCACTCTCATAAACGCATGTATAAGGAATTTCTATCACATACTCACTATGAAGTCCATCACACAACGGGAGAAACGTCGATCAATCCATCCTCATCGAGCACGTTCTTTCTGAGTGTCCATTCATGTTCCAGATATTGTCTAGATGCAGTCATACCTTGACCTCTTTCAACACTTAGCGAGGCTCATTGTTCGGCTAATCTCTATTACAATATTACGACGCTGTTAAGTGCTAGAGTAAGCAGGTGTAGTTAGTTGCCTCATGTAGGGCTTGTTGTATAATACTCTCACTTACTTATCCAATTCAGGATGTTCACCACGGGACAAGGGACGAGGGTGACTGCAAGGGTACGCCCTTACTATATTGCAAGTCGGCTTGCCAGGCTCGTTCGTGTATAGTAGGGGCGGGGCTTGCCCCCGCCCTCGCATCTTGCGGTCGCCCTCGTCCCTTACCCTTGCGGTCAATACATTTCAAATACGAGACCATCTCGCTGTATCATCCTGAGCGCGAGCTTTGGATCTGCACGCTGCCCCGCGAGAGATCCTTCGCTGCACTCAGGATGACACTCCTGCATCGGCTTCGTTTGACTCGCAACACGTCTTAGTTGAAATGTATTGACCCTCGCGGTCGCTCGGTGGCATTTTCTTGTCCAATCGTGTCAGAATGATGTGATATGATGTGAAGCACTACGGTCCATTCTCCTCTCGTCTGATGTATTGCACGACGAGATTCGAGTAGTGTCACAGCAGAAACATTGTAAAGTATTTCCAATCCGAGCGAGTCAGGCTCACCATGTCGAGCCAGGGAGGCAAGGCAGTTTCCCGTATATTTTTTAGCAAACGAAGGAGAACCAGTTCATGTCGAGCACTAACGTCAAGAAGAGCGTCAACACTGGTGAAATCGCGGGTTACTGCGATCCAAAATTCGAGCTGGTGGCCGAGGAGTTTGAGCGGAATTTCCGAGAGAGGGGCGAGGTCGGGGCATCGGTCTGCGTCAAAGTAGCAGGTGAGACGGTCGTGGATCTATGGGGAGGGAGCGCTGATCCCGCTTCCAATAAGCCCTGGGAGGAAAATACAATCACCCATGTGTGGTCTTGTACAAAGGGGGCGACCGCTCTCTGCGCCCATATGCTTGTTTCGCAAGGCTTGCTTGACCTCGAGGCGCCAGTAGTGCGCTACTGGCCAGAGTTTGGCCAGGCTGGTAAAGAGTCGATCCCGGTGAAAATGTTGCTTAATCACCAGTCTGGAGTTGCGGCTATCAGCGAACCCATTCCACCCGGAGCTTTATACGACTGGGAGTTTATGGTCAGAGCGCTGGAGAAGCAAGCACCATTCTGGAAACCGGGCAGCATGCACGGGTATCACGGATTTACGTTCGGCTGGTTGGTAGGAGAAGTCGTACGCAGGGTATCCGGCAAGTCTATTGGAACCTTCTTCCGCGAGGAAGTGGCGGAGCTGCTAGACCTGGATTTTTGGATGGGTCTACCGGTAACACACGAAACCCGCGTAGCTCCAATCATCCCGGCAGATCCTCCTGACCCGAGCGGGCCTGTTTCCCCTATGATGATGGCAATTGCCATGGATCAGGCCTCCCTGCAAGCTATTTTGATGTTCAATACCGGCGGATACATGTTGCCGGGTCCAGATGGTGTGTTCGGCTTCAATACGCGAACTGCTCATATCGCCGAGTTTGGTTCGGTCGGTAGTTTGACCAATGCACGAGGACTGGCCGGATTGTATGCGCCCCTCGCCAACGGCGGCAACCTGAACGGTTTCAACCTGGTGAGTCGCGACACGGTTACACGCATGGGTGCGGTCTCCTCAGCGAGTAGCCTGGATACGTCGATTCTGCTTCCCACGCGCTTCACACTCGGCTTCGCCAAATCCGTCGATAACCGGCGTGTACCATCCGCTACTGAAGACGATAGCTTGATTCTTTCAGAAGAGGCCTTCGGACATCCGGGCTTCGGAGGAGCGCTTGGCTTTGCCGACCCTGTTGCCAACATGTCCTTTGGGTACGCAATGAACAGGATGGGTCAGGGCATCGGTCTCAATGCGAGAGGCCAGAGCCTGGTAGATGCAACCTATCTTTCCCTTGGCTATACTTCCAATGCTGGTGGGAGCTGGATTAAAGGATAGTTGAATCCTTACGAATCTCCCATTTGAGCATATTCCCGTCTAGCTCTAAGCGGCGCATTCCTACTTTTTCGAGCACTTTAATAGAACCAGGGTTGTCATCGCGACACGAGGCGGTGACAACCTTGATGCCTTGTTCTTGAAATGCCCAGGCGATGAGACAGCTTGCCATTTCGGTTGCATAGCCTTGATTGCGATATTCAGGAATGATGCTATATCCTATTTCGACAATCCCATCCTGGTCTGGCCCTCCCATGAAGCCGATGTCGCCAATCACTGCCTGGTCCGATTTGTGAATAGCAATCCAGTCCCAGGCAGGCTCGGATGGCGCTCGTTCCATATTTTCTATAAAGAAAGGTAGGGCTTCAGTTAAATCAGGTCCTGGCCAGTGCTCAGGTACAGATACTCCAAGCATTTCGATGAGCCTGGCTCTATCATAGATGACTGCCTTTTTCAGGTCCAGCGAGAATGAGATGAGCCGCAAGCGTTTTGTTTCAAGTGTTGGCAAGATGTTTACTCCTTCGAGATGCATCATATACATCATCTCCAAATTTTTCAATAGAATCCATGCTCAACTTTTCGATATCCCTGGCGTATAAGAAGATGGTATTACAATTTGCTAAAAGAAAGACAAAATTGCCTATCGCAGAAGAGCATTGAACAAGGAGCGTCAATATGAGCCAGCAGACAGCGAACGGTAATACAAACTTGTATGGAAATGACCAGGAATCCGCTATGAAGCCACCTCAACTTAGTGAAACCATCTGGCAGCTACCTCGCCAGTACATTAAAGTCTTATGCAGGCCATCAGCGCAAACATTTCGTGAAGAAAAGGGCAAAGCAGGGTGGGGCATTGTCTTGATACAGTTTTACCTGCTTATTGTGATTACAGTTGTACTCAGCTATCTGGGTCACATCATCCCCTCGTCTGCGCTCCATACAACAAGCGCTTTCAGTATAGGCGCTTACAGGCTTTTCGCTTTCTTACCCTCACCTTACAATGGGATTGTGTTTATCCTGGGAAGTTTCTTAATTGGGCTGGGTACCGCCTACCTGTTCAGCAGGCAGTGGCGCGGTCGGGGTAGATTTTTGGCGCACGCGTATAGCTTACTGCTGTGTACCATCCCGCTTGTGACAATTTCTGGCGCATTACTGTTAATCCCTGCCACAGGTTCCCTTGTCATACTACTCAGCAGCCTTGTCTTTGCCTTGTTTGTCTATAGGATGGTACTTCATGGCTGCATCATTATGGGGGTACATGGATTAAGCGCGGGTAAGGCTACGCTCATTGTACTCATTTTCCCCATGTTCATTGTTGGGCTGGCTATGGTTGCTCTCATGCTTTTTGCAATTTTCCTCATTTTTGCTATAGGAGCAGAAGTTGCGGGAGATGCTCTTCCAGGTTTATTCGAGTTCTTAGAGTTGTTTTCCGGAAAGGGTGAGAGGCCAAAGGATACTTAACCATGAATAAGTGGTAGGGGTCAGCATTTAACATTCTTTGAGTGATATATGCCATAATAGTTACGTGATTGAAGTTTATCCAAACTTATATATCGGCTCCAGGAACGATTACGAAACCATCGTCTCCGGTCAACCTGGCTGGGCCATCGTTCATGCTTGCAAAGAATACCATCGCAACA
>WNFX01006874.1_pt1 | contig 12980 bp, 10 predicted proteins | sample 5400111 | NCBI WGS metagenome assembly WNFX01 (sample SAMN13153363, study PRJNA577476) | soil metagenome | isolation source: 40 cm soil or saprolite under grassland replicate 1 | place: USA:California | collected 2016-06-15
TATCATGATAAAAAATGGTACAATCTGATTATAATCAATTCACATCTATAGACAGGAGGCATATACTGATGAGAGTCAAGGACATAATGACTACGCAGGTTATTTCGGTCAAAGAAGATCAGACCAAGCAGCAAGTAGCGCGCTTGCTCACGCAGTATCGTATTAGTGGCGTGCCTGTTATCAAAAATGATAATGTTGTGGTCGGCGTTGTGACAGAATACGATATCATTGCTAAAGAGGGCAAAAAAGTTCGTGACATTATGACACGTAGTCTGATCAGTGTAAGTGAAGATACGGAGTTGGAAGAAGTAAGTCGTATTCTTGTACACGAGCGTATCAAACGTCTCCTGGTGCTTGATCATGGCAAACTGGTAGGGATCGTGAGTCGCGCCGATCTGATCAAAGAAGTGGCCATGCGTTGGGTATGCCCGGTCTGTGGAGAAATGATTCATAGCCAGGTTCCGCCACAGTTCTGCCCGCGTTGTGGAGCATCAAAAATTGCAGTCCTGGCAGAAGCGATATCACCAGGCAGCTGATCAATATACAATAATTTCTATTCTGCTGCTGTGTGATCGGTTATCCACTTACCACTCATTTCGGTTCCCGTCACTGAAGGAGTGCAGGCAAGTTTTAACCTTTTTTCCCACTTTAAGCTTGCGATATCTGTACGTATGGGCCATCTCTCTCCCTCAGCGAACTGCTCTGCGTTGAAACAATAATCGAGGTGACCAGGCGCGTATCGTCAGGGGACCATGCCATTGCATAGACCGGCTCGTCTATTGAGAATGTCCTCATTTCCAGGGATATTGGAAATAGTTCATGGCATCTTGTATAAAAGATCACTTTCCTGGATTACAATTTTGTAATAATAGCGTTTTCTTCCTCCAACACTCTACACATTGAGGTGCTTATATTCTAGAATAGAGAATTACTAGAGAAAGGAGGCACGCGCCCTCAATGAGTGAACAAGAAAACCTCCAGATGATAAAGCAGTTCTGGCAAGCATTCGACACATTGGACTTTGATGCTGCCGGAGCGCTGCTCCACGATGATTATCTTGGAGAATGGCCGCAGTCAGGTGAGCGGATTCGGGGCAGAGCAAATTTTGTGACTATCAATAAGCTCTATCCTGATCACTGGCACGTTAGAACCCTACGAACCACCGGCCTGGCGAGCACAGTGGGTTGAGCAATAGAAATGGAGTTGCAGTTCTGTTTGTCATATAATGTAGTCAGCGCTAGCTTTCCAGTACAGAAAGGTGCGTGGAGAAAGAATAGCGCCTGTCAGGGCTACTACAGCTATCTCATGTGGGAGAATGTAGTCCCAGTAGTCAGTTACATTCTATTTCTGTTTGTGGTATGCTATCTTCCCGTAGAGGCTTCAAATTGAAGGAGAAACTCTTCGTAAGAGGAATAGCGTAGGGAAAGGAAGCTCCAATGCCAGAACATGTGTCAAACCCCATTCGCTCGTTGGGTGTGTTGACGGGCGGAGGTGATGTTCCTGGACTGAATGCAGCCATTAAGGCGCTTGTTTATCGGGCAGAACCGATGAGCATCCGTGTTGTTGGTCTGCGTGCAGGCTGGGAAGGCATCACCTTTCTGGATCGGTCTCGTAAACCGGAAGATCTTATTTTTAATGAACTTGACCCGCATAGCTGGAAAGGCGGCTATGTGGTGCCGCTGACACGCTTGAACACGCGTAATATCGAGCGTGAAGGTGGTACGTTCCTCCAGTCCTCGCGCACCAATCCAGCCAATACAAAGGTAAGTGAGTTGCCACCTCATATGGCTGCTCTCGCCGACGGTCGTAAGCCGGATGAGAGGATTGACCTCACCAAAGAGGTGATTGCGAATCTGGAATATTTAAAGCTGGATGGCCTGGTGGCTATTGGCGGCGACGATACGTTGAGCTATGGTGCTCACCTGGTTGAGAAAGGCGTCCCCGTCTGGGGTATTCCCAAGACGATGGATAACGATGTTCCCGGAACCGATTATTGTATCGGCTTCCAGACGGCCATCAGCCGCGCCGCGGAATTTATCAACCGCATCCGTTCGACTGCTGCTTCACATCGCTCAACGTTCCTGTTCCGCATGTTTGGTCGCGATGCTGGTTTCACGGCTCTCGAAACCGCCATCGTTACCTGGTCCGATCGTCTGTTGATCCCGGAAGTAGCTGCTTCCGTTGATCGACTGGCCGAACTGATCGAGAGTGACCGCCGCAATCCACAGAACTATTCGACTGTGGTGCTCTCTGAAGGTGCGAATCTGGGTGTGCCTATTCCTGAGGTTGGCCCGGCTGATGCCTATGGGCACCGCAAGAAGACCAATGTTGCCGAGTTCCTGGCCGATCAGCTTGCTTCACGCCTGCCTGGTGTTCGTCTGGTGCCTGTTGACCTGACGTATTTCCTGCGCAGCGGTGAGCCAGAAGTCTATGACAAACACATGGCTATCTTCTACACCAATCTGATTATGAGCCTGGTAGAGAAGGGCACCCATGGGGTCATGGCCGCAGTAAATGGGCAGGACGACTGGCTTCGGTCGTCCTGTCGCTTTGTATGGTAGCTGGAACATCATTTCTCTCTATTTTCCAGCACCTTGACTAGCGTCTGTCCGCCACTTATTTCCACAGGCATGCGTCCTGCTGGCTGATGACGGCCTGTCACCACAATTGCCAGGATATACTCTCTTGCTTTTGTGGCTGTTTCTGTTTTGATGATGAGACTATAGATGCCAGGTATGTGCGCATCATAGAACTCTGAAACGGCAACATGCGTCTCATCAGTAAGATTGTGTACTACAAAGTTGCTTCCACTAAGATTCTGGACTCCAGATCCACTACTATCCGTAATGGACACAACCACCCTGAAACGCGAAGCGGATGCCTGCTGATCCAGGGAAAGCGCCGTAACAGTATATCCTGCCATGATCTACCTTCTTTCTCATAGAGAGCCTTTCCTATTGCTTAATTTGAGATACGAAAGATAGCTACAAAGGACATGACATTAGCATCGTATTACGATGTAATTGTAGTACGAGGGATATCGCTTGTCAAGTGGAGGAAAACCTTCTCAATGCTTGCCGACACGTCCATGTATATGAGTAAAGAACGATGCCTGCATATCCGGTGTTGGGAGGACCAGTATTTATCCAGACTGGACCATCACGCGGTCGTGGAATGCTGCAATTTGTGCGCTATGCTCTCGTTTGTGCCCATAATACATGTACACAATGACATCATCGAGGGCATAATCCATCCCATACCAGGGAAGTGTACCGGTCTGGCGGCGTGTTTCTTCTGGTATAGCGGCAATCAGTAACATACTCGTAGCATGAGCCTCATTGAGTTCCCCCAGGACTTCTTTCATAGTTCTCTCTTTGCGCCTGTTTACCTCGAAATCGTTAAACTGGCTCCCCATTTCAATAAAATTGCTTAAAGCTGGTGTGGGATCATTGCCACTAAAGCTGTTCAATATGTCTACCAGCACAAGCTCATAGGACGCCAGGTGTGCAATAATATCTTTGACTGACCATATTCCACATGCGCCCGCTTGTTCCCGCGCTGCTTCAGGAAAGCTATTAATAGTCTGCTGTACCGTCTGGTGACCGTACTTCAAAATGTCTGCTGCGTTCATTGATCTCCTCCTTAAATATCAATACGTTACCGTAATCCTTCAAACAGGTCATCTTCTACCTTTCGACCGCCGTTTACGAGACTGAAGGTCCGGTAATAACTTGCGGAACTCCACAGGTGTTTGCGTTGCTCCTCTGAGAGGTGCTCAAGTACGTGGTAAGCGGGCAATTGTGTCTGATGACAGCCAATCGCACGCAAGATGGTACGCCAGTGACTCCATGTATCGATCTTTGCGCTCACCGACCACGCAGGCCAGCTAACTGCACTCCGGCTCGTACCATCAATCTGCATAACCAGCTCGCCAAAGACCGCTTGGTACACATCGAACATCTCTTTTGTCTCTGCCATATAATACAACTTTGCAACACGATGTGGTGTCAGCTCAATGTGATACGAGGAATCTGGAGAAGCAGCCTCAACGATGGCGGCCGTTGTGAACTGGGAAATAGCTATGTGATCAGGATGCCCGTATCCCCCATATTGCCCAAAGGTGACGACCACGTCAGGCTTGATAGTGCGCAGGTAGCCGACGACTTTGGCGATTACTTCAGCTGGATGAGCCGTGTCCAGTTCTCCATCCAGGTAATCAAGAAAGTTGATGCTGCGAATACCGAGTAGAGCAGCCGCTGCCCGTACCTCGCCCTCGCGTATCCTCCCTAGCGCTTCCAGTCCTGGATACTCCTGCTCATCTCCAAACCAACCGCGTTCACCCCGTGTTGCGACCACAAGATGAGTCTCGATCCCCTCGGCTGCATACTTTGCAAGAATGCCACCATTCCCTAATGATTCATCATCCGGGTGGGCCAGTATCGCCATCAATTTCAGCCTGCTTGTCATGGTTTTTACCCTTTTCTTATAGTAATGCTTCGATATGAGTTGTCAGCCAGGCCTCTTGTGGAAAGGGGAGTGGGCGCTTCCTTGTGCTGACCTTCTTATTGTAGCCAGATTACAGAGCCCTACCATCGTGGAAGATACGGAGATTTATCTAGTGGGCACACGGAGATGATTGGGAGAGATGTACGTAGAAGAGAATGCGTGTTCATGAAAGAGGGAAAATAGCCTGTCGAGCTGGGAGAGAATCTCATTTCCCTTCTGTCAGGCCCGTTTCGACAGCCCAGACGGCAATCTGTGTGCGGGAGGTACAACTAAGCTTGAACATGATGTTGCCAATGTGGGTTTCAACCGTACGTCGCGTGACAACCAATTCGTCTGCAATTACCTGGTTTGACTTTCCCTGCGCGATCAATGCTGCAACCTCACGCTCGCGTTGCGTCAATCCCCTAAAGGCTTGCCTATCACTCTTATCTACTGCGGCACGAGGAAGAAGCGCGTTTGCTTGCTCCAGGAATGTGTTCCGTAAGGCAGCGTCTCTTATGCCAGCGGCGAGTTCTTCAATCAACATTCTGGCCGTCGAAAATTCCTGTCTGGCCTCGCTATTTCGTTCCTGAACTTGATAGAGGTTGCCAAGTTTCACAGCAAGACGCCACCGCTGTGGCCGTACTCCTTGTGTCGTGGCAATCTCTTGTGCCGCTTTGAAGGTCTCTTCTGCTTCGCCCATTCGTCCCAGGCCAGCCAGTGCTTCGCCGTGCAATTTCAAGACGCGCAAGCTGTTTTGTCCTTCAGATCTGTTTGCACTTTCTGCGGCTAACAATTCGGCAATTGCTAAAGCTCGCTCAGGGTCGCTCTTCGCAAGTGCAAGTTCCACATATGCACATCCGACCATACGCTGAGCCATAGTCTGAACTGCAATATCAGGCCCGGTTACGGCTTGAAGCACCTTTTCTGCCTCTGAGAGATCGTTGAGCTGAACTAATGCTGAAGCAAGATACCCTGCCGCAATACGCGTCCAGAACAAAGAACCACTTTTCTGTGCCAGTTCCAGTGCTTGTTCGAAGTGCTGACGTGCCAGGGGAAGTGACAGCATACTCCAATACAGGCCGCCGAGGATGCAATGACTTGCTGTTTGCCACTGAAGATGCTCGATCTCTTCTGCAATCTTCAAGCTTTGCTGCGCAGCCTCTAATGCAGGCATATAATCTCCCTGTGATCCCAGGCAGAGCCCTACTTGAAAGAGTGCATAAGACTCAGCCGAGCGTTGACCAATCTCTCGTGCAATTTCAAGCGCCTGTCTGGCATCCTGTAGTACTTCGGCCAGATTTGTCCCTGCCGAGACCATTGTATCTGTTTGATATGTTGTCCCACGTAAAGTCAGCGTCGCCAGGCTAGAAGTGAGCCCCTGACGATCATCGAGTTCGCGAAATAGGGCAATGGCCTGCTGACAGTAGTGAGTTCCTTGAATCAGATCGCCATCCAGATAGCTTGTCATACCCAGCAAGTCGAGTGTTTCTGCATTGCCATGCATATCTTGCAGCCTCTGAAAGATAATCAGGGCCTGCTGGTGGTAGTGCAACGCTTCGAGAGGCTGCTCTACGTTCAGATACCAGTTCCCAATACGATTAAGACTGCGAGCATATATGGTGGGATCTTCGAGTGTCTGTGCGAGAGCCAGTGCCTGCCGAAACCAGGACTCTGCCTGTGCATAATCTCGTCCCGCCCACAAGAAACCGAGGTCAATCAGACCTTGCCATTCTGCGATACGATCGCTCTCCCGACGAGCGCTCTCCAATGCCTGCTCATAATCGCTGCTCGCCCGTTCAAAGTCTCCCAGCGTATCAAAGGCCTGACCACGCATACGATAAAGCGTGGATGATCTCGGCTGTGACAGATGGTCCATTGCTTCGAGCGCCCAGCTAAAATAGTCAGCGGCAGCCTGTGGCGTGTAGAGCGTCACCGCCTGTTCGCCAGCGCGCCGCGCGTACTCCACGACTTTTTGCCAGATTTCACCCTGGTAAAAATGAGAGGCTAAGTCTCCAAGATGAGAATCGAACTGGTCCGCGTGAATATGCTCCAACGTGTTTGCAATGGTACGATGCAAGTTCAAGCGCTCCCGTGCCAGCAAACCTTTATAGATAGCCTCACGTGTCAGTGCATGTCGGAATGTAAACTGCTCGGCTGATTCTTCACTGACAAGTTGTGCGGAAAGCAACTCTTTCATGTGCACCAGCAGTTGCACCTCATCAAGCTGGGTAAGCTGCTGAAGAAGGACAAAATCAAAGCGCCGACCAGCTACTGCTGCCAGAGTCAGAGTATATCTTGCCTCGTGGCTAAGATGCTCCATGCGTTGTTGTACCGCATCCTGCACACTGCGCGGAATGTGTATCTCTCGCAGAGTGCTACGATTCCAGTATCCATGCACATAAAAAATGGTTCCCGCCGTCATGAGTGAAGTGAGAATTTCTTCGACGAAAAAGGGGTTGCCCTCTGTAAGCATATAGATGCTATCCAGAAGTTCACTATGCAGAAAGCGTCGCATATCAATGGCCGTATGTTGCTGCTCAAAGATGGCAGAGAGCATTGCATCGACCTCATTATGTGCAAGAGACATCAATCGAATTTCCTGCGCCAGACGCTCACGATCGAGTTGTGCGAGCCACTTCCTCAATGATTGGTGTGCTTCATCATCACGATAAGTGACCAGGAGAAAGAGCGGTTCAGATACAGAGCGACGTGCCAGAACATGCAGGAAGTCCAGGCTCGTCTCGTCGCTCCAATGGAGGTCTTCAACAATCATCAGTACAGGTTGCTGCCTTGCCAGGCGCAAAACGAAGTTGGCCATAACTGCAAAGAGGCGACGTTTCTCTTGTTCAGGATCACCAGATGAAAATGGAAGTATAGGATCAGAGACCAGTTCGGGCAGCAAAGGAAAGAGATCACATGCAAATTTTTCTATATCAACACTGCTTATTCCCGCCGAGGGATGAGCAAAAAAGGTACGCCACAGATCAAGTAGTGGAGCATAAGGGCAGGTAAGATCGGTAAGGAAACAATTCCCTTGTAATAAAAGAAACCCCCGGGTGGTCGCATACGCTTTTGCTTCGGCAACCAATCGTGATTTGCCAATCCCGGCTTCTCCACTAATAAGGGTCAGTCCTCCCTCGCTCCCTTTTGCACGACTGATACGTTGCTGCAAGGTAGTGAGCTGCTTTTCTCGTCCAATCAGAGTTGGGCAGATAGTCAGTGGAGCGATTGAGTTTACCATAGAGCCTTCCCAGCATGGAATAAGATGATTTTATGCCTGCTTGTTTTGTATAGACCCTGTCATTGTAGCAGAAAGATACTACTAACAACAAGTAACGATCTCTCAAGGGATAGAGTGATTCAAATTATTACTTTAGATGATTGATGATCAAATAGATTGATATAGAAAGTCATTTATGATACTCTTAAGTACGTAATGTGTATATTATGGACACAAGGAGCGTAATGTTCCTGACCCACGAAGGGAAACAGAGTATATGATGGTGACAGGATCAACTAGAGCCATCAAGATATTCTTTAGCTATGCTCATGAGGATAAAGGCAGACGTGAAGAGCTAGAGAAACATTTGGGCGCGTTGAGGCGTTCGGGCAAGATAGTGACATGGTATGATCGGGATATTCAGGCTGGAACACAATGGGAGCAGGAAATCGATACGCACCTCAATAGTGCGGATCTTATTCTGTTGCTCATTAGCCACCATTTTATAGACTCAGATTACTGTTATGGTATCGAGATGAAACGAGCATTGGAAAGACATCATGCAGGAACAGCTCGTCTTATCCCCGTTGTTTTGAGTCCTGTCGATTGGGAAGAAACGCCCATTAGTACCCTTCAAGCATTGCCGATAGGAGGAAAACCCGTTACTCAATGGCGCGATCGTAATGTTGCCTTTGTCAATGTCGTGCAAGGTATTCGTGAGGTGGTTAAAACCATACTGGTACAACAAGAAGCTGCCTATGGAGCAATTACGGAACGGAGCCAGCAAACAATCGATACCCATGAAGCGGTTAAGCTCTTTCACCACCTTATGGAGCCTGAGCACCATTTCCGCATTTTATACTTGATTGGGCAAGCCAATATGGGCAAAAGTCACTTGCTGACAAAAGTATTTCCAATAATTGTGGAACACAAATATCATGCTCGTCATATACTTATTGATCTGCGCAATACTCCTATTTCTTCTGTCCCTGATATTTTAAACACTGTTTGCGCTCAACTTGGTCCGCAGAATTGTAGTAATTACTATCATGCTTACCAAAAATTGATGGGCGAGTCCAGTTCAGGTATTACACGCCTCCTCACTGATTTTTCATATTTAGATACCTCTCCAACTGCTTATAGCGATATTCAGAAGAGAGATGATCGTCTGACGACACAATTTATGCTTGATTTGAGTGGGTTACAGGACAAACCAGTGGTATTTTTCTTTGATAGTTTTGATCAAGCCACAGCACAAATGCAAATCTGGCTCACGACATCTTTTCTGATGAAAGTATCTTTGCTTCCTTATGTACGCGTCGTTGTTGCAGGACGAACGTTACCCGAAGTTCCTGGTGGCTATGTGGACCTGCATCAAGTGCACCAGCTCTACCCTGTTAGAGAAGAGGCGGAATATCTTGCGTATTGCCAGAATACCCAGGTGAAACTGGCTGAGCAAGAAATCGTTGCTGCTGCCCGTGACTGTAACTATACACCAGGCATGTTTGTAAATTATCTCTTTACAAAGCTCGTTCAGCAGAAGGTGTAACGTGGAAGATTCTCTCTTAAAAGCATTACAGGCAACTGAAGATCCCTTAGAAAAAGCTGCTCTTGTCGCCGAGGCTATCTTTGAACGGCTGCCTAGGGAAACAACGTTGGCAGCACGTCGTTGTATTGTTCTTCATTGGTTCGATCTATCAATTGTTGAGGCCCTATTAGAGGAGAGTGAACTCACGATAGATGAAATGAACGATATCTACGAACAACTTGCGGCATTGCCTTTTGTTGATACGATACAATCCAGATTACTATTTCAAAATATCACGCGTCAGGGCTTGCTCGCTCGCTACAGTCTTAACCAACCAGAACTCCTTAGGACTGCAGCACGCCTCGCGGCACCGATCTATGAAGCACGTGAAGAGGATGAGAAGAGTATTGCAGAAGCTTTTTTTTGCTATAGAGTGTCAGGAGATCGAAAGGCAAGTGTCGCAATACAAAACGAACTCTTTGAGCAAGTGAGTCATCAAGATTGGCGTCGTATTGAGAATCTCTTACGCTTGCAAGACGAAGCAGAAAGTCTTCCTTTCGTTCAACCACTACCTCGCACAGAACTGCAATTTCTGCTACGAGGACTCGTTCATAGAATGAATGGGGAGCAAGAGGCAGCGATTCTTGATTATAACCAGTCGCTCTCACTCAATCCAAAAAGCACTCTTGCCTATATTAATAGAGGTACCACGTATGCGGAGCAGAAGCGCTTCGATGAAGCATTAAGCGATTACAATACTGCCCTCCAAATTGATAAAAGTGTAGTCCAAGCCTATGCGAATAGAGGCGTAATCTATGCTAAGCAGGCGCGTTATGCAGAGGCACTCAAGGACTTTGAGAGGGCTATTGAAGCAGGACTCTTAAATAGTTTTGTACTCCGCAACAAAAGCGAGACCCTTAACGAATTGGGAAGATATGAAGAAGCATTAGTGACCTACGATGAAATTCTCCGTCTTAGCCCAGAGGATGTAGAAGCATACATTGGCAGAGGACAATCGCTCAATCAACTTGAGGACTATGAGCAAGCACTGACCTCTTTTGAAGAGGCACTACGTTTCAATCCGGATTCTGCCAGTGCATGTAGAGGTAAAGGGTATGCCTTGAATGGGCTTGAGCGTTATGTAGAGGCACTGGTAGCTTACGATCAAGCGCTGGCACTGGATGCGAATAGCGCCGAGGCGTATAGAGGGAAAGGAAAAGCACTCAGTAGTCTCAAACGGTATGAAGAAGCATCAGCCACCTATATCAAGGCAGATCAGCTTGACCCACAACACCGGGAAGGTATGGTTGAAGACGAAAATATTCGAGAGAGTACAACTGCTCGGCGGCGCAAGCGATCTCTCTCAAATAACCAAGGAGTCTTTACAAGCTTGTGGGCAAAGCGGGCACAACTATTTCATTTATCACCATCACAAATTAGATCTAATATCCCTGAACGTAATCAACGTGGCTCAACTATAGGGGTTCCTGCAACCATTAAGGGGCGTAGTTCCGCATTGGTCGCGGTAAGTCTCATTATTTTGTTCTCCTTGCTCTTCTTTTCCCACACTGGCACATTCACGGGGGGAAAAGAAAACTCATTACCTCCTTACTTTTCTGGAAATGGGCAACTGACGCTCTATGATCCATTGACTGATAATAGCAAAGGGTATCATTGGCTCCCAACGACATCGTCTGGTCTCCCGACCAAGAATGGGAACTGTGCCTTCAAGGGTAGAGCTCTGGATGCCAGTGTCAATGGGGATGAAAACTATACCGTGTTATTTCATCCTTGTATTGAGAGCACGACTGATTTTGGTGACCTTGCTTACGAAGTAAACATGACCATCAATGTGGGTGATTGTGGTGGTGTTACCTTCCGAGGCGTGAATTCAGCGTTATATTACTTTGTGATCTGTCATGATGGTCGCTATCGGCTTGTGCGTTATGCGAAAGATCCTGGTACGGATGTCACTCCAGCGCCGACACCAACGGATACACCAACTCCAGCGTCGGCACCAACGGACACACCAATTCCAGCGCCGACACCAACGGCCACGGCCACCTCGGGAGTGACCCCGACGCCAACAGCAGTGTCACCAACTCCTGATCTCAATCCAGCCTTGAGAGATTCGACTTCTCAGTCCATCAACACAGGCTTTGGCCAGAGCAACACCATCGCGATAGAGGCAAAAGGCTCCCATATTGACCTGTATGTGAATCAGATGAAGATCGATAGTGCAGATGATCCTACAGGCTATGATGCAGGTTACCGTACTGGTAAAGTAGGAGTCATTGCCAAGTCGTGGAGTCTGCATGATCTGACGGATGTTGCTTTTACGAATGCGCGTGTGTGGACGCTCACCCCGCAGAAAAGGGTCAAGATAACGTGAGTTAGCAGCAGTATCCATGCGCTCAGCTACAATTGTTCTCTTCCTCATCGAGTACTGTAACTCCCTGATTTTGTTTTTACAACAGCAATAGCACTCAAGAAATATCTTAACATTACTACTACCACTTCTCTATCTTTTCTCAACTATGTTGTGTTATACTATGTCACAAATCGTTAGAAAGTAAGAGAGGAATAATCATGCAACAATCACCTTATCCACCTGAGCAAAACGGCCAACCGTCCATACCGCAATGGGCACAACCACAGAGTTATCCACAGCAACCATACAATTCACAATATGCACCGCTGCCAGTGCAGCCACCGTATCCACAACAACAGATGTATCAACCGCTGATGCAGCAACCCATACAACAGCCCTACAGCCTACAGCAGCCTGTACCAGTGATGAATACGATGGTTAACGTTAACGTACAGCAGCAGGGACCGGGCTTCTTAGTACGTGCGCTGTATTTTTGTTTTATCGGCTGGTGGGCAGGTTTCTTCTGGCTCAATCTCGGTTTCTTCTTGTGCGCACTGATCGTCACATTACCTGTTGGGCTCATCATGCTCAATCGACTGCCCCAGGTGATGACGCTGAAGCCTGCTGGCACAAGGACCAATGTGAATGTCTCGACGATGACGATGCAATCTCCAATGGGACCGATGATGCAGCAAAACATCAATGTGAGCGTTGGAGGGACGCAGCAGCAGAGCTTCCTCATTCGAGCAATCTATTTCCTGCTCGTGGGTTGGTGGGCTGGCTATCTCTGGGCAAATGTAGCGTATATATGTTGTTTGCTCATCGTTCTGTTGCCAGTTGGAGTGATGATGTTTGATCGGTTGCCGATGGTGCTCACTTTGCGCAGAAATTAAGCGTAGGTGAATCCGGTATCACCGTTTGAAAGAAGCAATAGCGGCGCTGGCAAGATTTGTGCTGTGAGTACTATCGGGCACGATGATCTGGCGTCGCTGGCCTTGCTCTCCTCAATGCGCCCGTCTACGCAGAATCTCCTCGGTTGAACCAAAAAACTTTGTTGGCTGTACACGAATGGCCGCACCAGTTGGACATGCCTGTACACATGCTTGGTCGCTATAACCAGCGCATAGATCACATTTAATCGCGATCTTCTTACGTAGCTCGTCATACCCGTCTGGCGGTTGTGAGAAATCCAGCGGGCCGGAGGAAACACTCTTGCTCATTAATAGAGTTCCGTTCGTCATCGGCAAATACTTACGCGTTCGCTCCTTACCATTACCTTTCGTGAAGAAGCTGCCGAAGCGTTTCCAGGATGATGCCTCTACAGGCTCTTCGTTGAGGTTCACAATTGAGATGGCTCCATATGGACACCGTTC
>WNFX01004935.1_pt1 | contig 12979 bp, 13 predicted proteins | sample 5400111 | NCBI WGS metagenome assembly WNFX01 (sample SAMN13153363, study PRJNA577476) | soil metagenome | isolation source: 40 cm soil or saprolite under grassland replicate 1 | place: USA:California | collected 2016-06-15
CCTCTTTCTTTTTGCTGATTTTTTCTTCGCGGCTTTTTTGCGTTTTTTGGCCATCGACTATTCCCCCCTTTCAATCCGCAGAGGCGGAGGGTTGTGAAGATTTCGAGATGAATTCAACTTCACTTACACGAGTCAGTTAGTCGTCACATTTTTTTTGTCAAACATTTTTCGCACATGTTTGCAATTATTTTTACGAGCGCGCGCGCGATATTTTTTTTCGGCGCGCGCGAAATTTTTCTTTTTTCCCCGTTTTGAAAGAGAATCGTCACTTCATTTTCATCGCTCTCCATTCCGGAATTCGCGCGACTGATGTCGTTCGCTACGATCATGTCGCAATTCTTACCGCGAAGTTTTTTTCGCGCGTTTTCTTCAACGTCGTTTGTTTCGGCGGCAAAACCGACGACGAGGAATTGATTCGCTCGCTGACCCTTCCGGGATTTCTCGTTCGCGTCGCTCGGCTCTCGCCGGCTCCGTTGTCGATCTTGTTTTGAGAGTGAGGTGAGAATGTCGCGGGTCGGAACTAGTTCGAGCGAAAAATTGGCGTCGCGCTTTTTGATTTTGCCCGGTGAAATATTTTTCGGTTTGTAATCGGCCACGGCCGCGCACATCACCAAAACGTCGAGATTGCGTAGATGTCGATCTATCGCATCGAACATTTCATCGCTGGTTGAAACGGATATGAGTTGCGCGCCGCGCGGCGGAGTGAGATTCACCGGACCGGAAATCAAAGTGACGTCGTGCCCGGCTTCGAGCGCCGCCTCGGCGATAGCGTAGCCCATCTTTCCCGATGAACGGTTGCTGAGATAGCGAACAGGATCGATCGGCTCGCGCGTTGGGCCGGCCGTGACGAGAAATCTCACGCGATCAGATTTTCCTGGCGCGCGAGCAAAAACTCGGCGCGGAAGGCGATGTCTTCGACTTTCCAGAGCCGGCCCAGGCCTTCGTAGCCGCAGGCCAGCATTCCTTCTTCCGGTCCGATGAACTCGACACCGCGCGATTTTAGTTTTTCCACGTTCTCGACAGTCGCTGGATGCGACCACATTTTTCCATTCATCGCGGGTGCGAGCAGAGTTGGCGCGCGGGTGGCGAGCGCGATGGCGGCGAGAGGGTGACTGGCCAAACCGTGCGCAAGCTCGGCGATAATGTTGGCCGTGGCCGGCGCGATGAGAAGCAGGTTCGCGCGATCGGCCAGTTCAATGTGACCGGGCCGCCAATTTTCTTTTTCGTCATAGAAACTGGTCGTGACTGGATTTTTGGAAAGCGTCTGGAGCGTAAGCGGCGTAATAAACTCGGTCGCATCCTGCGTCATCACGACAAAAACCTGATGACCTTGTTTGACGAGCAGACTGGTGAGCTCGACAGATTTGTAAGCGGCGATCGACCCAGTGACCCCGAGGACAATTGATTTCATGCCCGGCCGAATGCGCACGACTTTTCGCGCGCTCATTTTATCGCTTCTCCGTTTGGAATCTTTCTCCATCCAAGATCGACAATTTACTCGCGAATATGCTGTAGGGGAAGCTGTTAGGTTCCCGTTTATGGGTTGGGATGCTAGCAGCGTCCCATACAGTCGGATTTCGGAGTTACTTTTGAATGAGACGCCGGCTCAAATAACGTTCCGCACCCATGATCTGGCGAAATTTTAGCAAATCTTCTTCGACCGATCGACTGATGATGGTGTAGCGATAGTCGCGCCACAATTCCATTTCCCGCGCCGCGGTCAGAAGACGCGTTTCAATTTGGGTTTGAGTTTCGGTTCCGCGTTTGGTCAGGCGGCGGCGGAGTTCTTCGAGATCGGGCGGCATGATGAAAACATCGGTTAGTGCCTGGCGAACGAATTCATCCTGGCAGTTTCGAATCGTGGCCGCGCCTTGCGTGTCGATGTCGATCAAAACGTCAACGCCCTCTTTCAAACTATTGGTGATCGGCTTGAGCAGCGTGCCGTAAGAATGACCATGGACCTTTGCATGTTCCAAAAACTCACCCGCCTTCACACGCGCGAGAAAATCCGCTTCGGACACAAATTGATAATCTTCGCCTTCAGTTTCGCTGGCGCGCGCGGGACGGGTTGTGCAGGAAACGGAATAAACGAAGTCGGCTCTTTGCCGCAACGCGTCGACCAGAGTGGTTTTGCCCGCCCCCGAGGGCGCGGAAACAACAAAAAGAATTCCGTATCGGCTGAACTGTTTACTCAAGGTTCTGGACTTGCTCGCGAATTTTCTCCAACTCCGCCTTGCTGGCGACAACCCGTTGAGAAATGGCGGCGTCGTTAGCCTTGGCGCCGAGGGTATTGAGCTCGCGAAAAATTTCCTGGATGATGAATTCAAGCGTCCGGCCGACCGGTTCGTTTTTGCGCAGATGATGCGCAAACTGCGCGAGATGACTCTCCAGGCGCGTTAACTCTTCCGAGATGTCGGCGCGATCGGCAAAGAAGGAAATCTCCTTTAGCAGACGTTCGTCGTCGGGCGCGATCGGCAGTCCGGCTTTTTGAATGCGATCGAGGAGCGCGGCACGATATCTTTTCACTACCTCGGGGTGAAGGGCTCGGATTTCCTTGAGTTGTTTCCGCATCGCCTTCAGCCGGTGGATCAGGTCCTTGGCCAGATGTCGGCCTTCGCGTTCGCGCATCTTGATCAAATCGGCAAGGGCGACGCGAAGCGCGGCCTCGACGGCGGGCCAGGCTTCCGGCGCATTTACTGATTGTTCCGGAAAACGCATCACGCCCGGCGCCTGCAAGATGACACCGATGTTGATCTCGCCGGGCGCGTTCAAATCCTTTTGCAATGCGCGCATCGCTTCGTGGTAGGAGCGGGCCAGCTCGGTATCGAGAGCCAGTTTGCGCGCCCCGTTTTGACTGTCGTGAAAAGTGACGACAACATTTGTCCGCCCGCGCGAGATATTTTCATTGATCGCCTGGCGAATGCGCGGCTCGAGCTCAATCAGATCGCGCGGCAAATTGACCACGATGTCGCTCTGTTTCCGGTTCACGGAATTGAGTTCGACACTGAACTTTGCTCCGCCGTGATCGGTCTCGCCGCGGCCATAGCCGGTCATGCTACGCATATTCTAATTCTTTTTCATTCGAAGTTAGGCTGAGGCAGAGGTGCTGCAAAGCTTTTGTCGCCGCCGGGCGAGGAGCTGCTCAATGGCGCGGCGATGCGGTGAGGGCAATGGAATCGACGCCAGTTGAGTGGTTGAGAACCAGCGTTGTGCTTTCGCTCGCAGGTCGGGCGGCGACTGCGCGAAAATTTTCAAGGTGATGCGGTGGTTTGTGAAAGGAAAGATCGACCTGTGAACTGGGCTGCTGCTGCTTGTCGATCTTGCCCGCGGCAGTATCCACATGCCGCGCCAGCGCCCGCTCGACTGCTCGAGCAGAATTCGATTGCGATGGAAAGTGAAGGCATGCGCTTCGGTGAGCTCCTTTAGCGACGGCCGACGTTTTTTGATCGGGAGAGTTTCCGGATTTTCAGCGCGACAAAATTCCCTGACCGGGCAAATTCCACATTTCGGCGTGCGTGGCGTGCAGACGAGCGCGCCGAGGTCCATGAGCGCGGAATTATGCGACGCAGCTCCACGGGCGGGGAGAAGACCGGCTGCATGACGCCAAATTATTTCGCGGCCTCTGGTTGCATCGATCGGATCGCGCACGTCGAACAAGCGGGCAACGACGCGCGCGGTATTTGCTTCGACCAGCGGAACGGATTGATCGAACGCAAATGTCGCGACAGCATTTGCCGTATAGCGACCGATGCCCGGAAGCGCGCGTAGATCGTCGATCTTGCCCGGCAGCTCTCCGCCATGTTTACGAGAAACGATTCTTGCGAGTGCGTGGAGATTTCGCGCTCGAGTGTAGTAACCCAGCCCCTGCCAGCCGTGGAGGACGCTGGACTCCCGAGCGCGGACGAGACCGGAGAAATCGGGAAACCGGCGCAGCCACTCATTATAGTAAGGGAGAACGGTGGCGACCTGGGTTTGCTGAAGCATAAACTCGGAAACGAGGATTGCGTAGGGATCGCGAGTGCGGCGCCAGGGAAGGTCGCGCCCGTTCGCGCGGTACCAGCGCATGAGAGAACGACGGAAGCTGCGGATGTCCTGTGACGAGGTCAAGCTGAAGCAAACGTTCAACGCTCAACGCTCAACGTCCAATTTCGAATGCAGAAGATCATTGAACGTTGAACGTTGGAAGTTGAACGTTGAACGTTTTCATTCGATGAACTCGTACACACACCCGTTGACATCGGAGCAGGTGATGAAACTTCGCGCGCTGCTCGAGGAGCTGGGTTTCGAATTTTCGCCGAAGCAGTACACGATTTTTTTCGCGCAGAAAAATAAGCTAAGCGTCGCGGTTTACGAGAAGGGTCCAAAAGTTCTCCTCCAAGGCCAAGGAGTGGAGGAATTCGTCCAGTTCGAGCTGGAGCCGAAAATTCTCGGCCAAGCCAAGCTCGGCTACGAAGAAGTGCATTCGCCGAAGATGTTCGAGTCGCACTTCGGTGTGGATGAAAGCGGGAAGGGCGACTTCTTCGGGCCGCTGGTGATCGCGGGCGTGTATGTCGATCGTGCAATCGCACGCAAACTTCTGGACGCGGGCGTGCAGGACAGCAAACGGATCGGCTCGGACGCGCGCATTCGTGCCCTGGGTCAGACCATTCGCAAAACGACCGGCGACTTGATCGAGACGGTGCTGATCGGGCCCGCAAAATACAACGAGCTCTACGAGAAGTTCGGTAATCTGAACAGCTTGCTCGGCTGGGGACACGCCCGTGTCATTGAAAATCTCCTGGCAAAAAAACCAAATTGCCCACGTGCGTTGTCGGACCAGTTTGCCGATGCGCGGGTGATCGAGCAATCGCTGTTACGGCACGGGCGCAAGATCAACATCGAGCAACGGACGAAGGCGGAGTCAGATATTGCGGTGGCGGCGGCATCGATTCTGGCGCGCGAGGGATTTATCAATTGGCTGGAGCGCTGTGGGAAGATTCTTGGTTTGCGTTTGGAAAGAGGGGCATCGGCGAGTGTGAAAGAGACCGGAAGAAAAATAGTGGAAATGAAGGGGCCGCAGATACTGCGAGAGGTTGCAAAGGTGCATTTCCGAACAGCGCACGAGATCGCGCCGGAGGCGTTTTCGGCACCGCCTCCAGGAAACGATTGGCGAAAGTAAAGCTGATAGCCGTCCGCCAGGGTTTCGGGCAAGGTTCCTGCTGCGATATTCCACGCTTACTTTTTACAATTGTGGAAACCCGGCTTCTTATCCTTAACGCAGATCCAGTTTTCCAGGATAAGTCGCTCGCGATATTCGACCAGATAGACGATATCGAAACGCACATTGTCCGAACGCTTTCCGAAGCGGTATCAATTCTTCTGGCTGAGAATTTTGATGCTTTCGTCGTGGAAGGCGAAGCCACTCTCGCCGTAGACCAGGCAACGAATGCGCGGCAGCATTTTCCCTCGCTCAAGATCATGTGCCTGGTGCTGGAGGGCAAAGCCGAAGAGGTGGCGGCGGCGGATCAGCAAAACATTGCGCTCATTGCGAGCAGGCAAAGCGAGCGCCGACTGAAACTGGCGCTAAAGAGTTTTGTGCGTGCCCTCGAAAAACGCTCTGGAACGGCGGCCGAGGGGATCGATCCCTGCCATTCGCTCATTGGCAATTTGAATCAATTCTCGGCGGCGGAAATTCTACAAATGAGTTGTTTAAGCCAACGTAGCGGACGTTTCACCTTCAAATCTGGCCGAGGCAACAGCGAGATTTACTTGCAGCACGGGTCGATCCGTCATGCCCTCTTTGGGTCGTTGGAGGGGGAAGCGGCGGTGGCGGAGATTTTCCGCTGGCGGTAAGGCCGGTTTTACTTCGAGGAAGGAATCATCAGCCAGGTGCAAACAGTCGATCGTCCCTGGGCGCATTTGTTGATCGACAATTTGCAAAAGCTCGACGAAACGCTCGAGCTGGTCAGTTTGCAGTCCTAATTCATGAAAGATAAAGGGCTGGAAACGAAGCTTCGTTTACTCACCTTGCAGCTGGATAACTGGAAGAAGCTGCATGACTTCATCACCTACGGACTCGATAAGGCAAAGCCAATCGTCTCAGTCGAGCAGGAGCGCCAATTCACCGAAATTCGGGCCCAGCTCTTGCAAGAAACAGAACATATTTTCAAAAAGCTAAACACTCTGGCCGAGCTCTCGGGTAAGGTGATGAATGTGTTGCAGCGCGGCGTTTCTATTCGCGGTGTGCGTGAACTTTCCAATGAAGAAGTGCGGCGGCTGGAAACCGAATGGAACGCAGTTTTCACCAAGCTGGGCATCGTGCAGGGCCAGTTGAAAGCGCACCGGAAGGAACTGGCCGGCCAAACGGTCTTCGCTTATCATCTGAATCGGCTTTTTCGGCGGCCGGCCACGGCCCATTGATTCGCGCGAGCCAATCTGCTTGCGTCTTCTTGGCCAACAGTTTAGCGGCGCAAAAATTTTCCTTTTTTTGTTTAATTTTGCCGCCCAATTGGGCAGTGAGGGTCGATTCTTTTGTGGATATGGCAAAACTCACTAAACGCGACATCGTGGTCGCGATCAGCAATCAGACGGGAATGGTTCAACACGAAGTCTTCGACGTAGTGCAGCGGACGCTTGATAAAATCACCGATAGCCTGGCCAATAATGTGGCCGTCGAGCTGCGTAACTTCGGTGTTTTCCAACCGCGGCTTACCAAGCCGCGGGTGGGACGAAATCCGAACCAACCGGGCAGTAGCTTCGTCATTCCGCCGCGAGCTACGGTGAAATTCAAAGCCGGCAAAATCATGCGCCAGCGGGTTGAGAAACTTTCCCGGGAATTGAAAGAAGCTTCCGAACGGCAACAAAATGCGGCCCCTGGACACCGCAACGGCCAATAGTTACGATCCGCCGGAAGCTGGTTCGAATAAATTTTGAATTGCCCGTTCCAGGCGCTCAAAATTAATCGGCTTGGTTAGATGTTCTGAGAACCCGGCCGCTCGCGCCTTGGTTACATCTTGTTCCATTCCGAAACCGCTGAGCGCGATACCCCGCAGGCCTTTGCCCGCTCCGAGTTCGCGCATGAGCTCGTAACCGCTGCGGTCGGGCAGGCCGATGTCACTAATGAGCAGATCGAAATCCTGAGTCCGCGCTTTTTCGACTGCTTGTGCAGCCGAATGCGCGAGCGTGATCTCGTAACCGCGGCGCTCAAGCATCATTTTCATCCCGAGACAGGTGTCCTGATGATCGTCAACGACCAGAACTCGCCGCCCGGCTGTGTCTCGCCGTTGTTTTTCGGCGATGACAGGACGTTTCTTGTCCGCACCGTCGGTGGTGCGGACTGGAGCGGGAACGGTCTTCAACTTTAGAGCAAAGGTCGAACCTTGATCTTTGCCCGGACTTTCCACGCGAATTTTCCCTCCATGCGCATCGACCATCGCCTTGGAGATGGCGAGACCGAGGCCGAGACCGCCGAAGCGGCGTGTGATCGAGCTTTGTCCCTGCTCGAAGGCATTAAAAATTTTGTCGATCTTTTCCTGCTCGATCCCGATGCCAGTATCCGAGATTCGGATTTCGATTTCTTCTCGAGTCGGATTAAGCGTTTCAATGGTGATACGGCCGCCGCCCGGCGTAAATTTGACGCTGTTCTTGATGAGATTCCAAAAGACCTGCTGCAAACGAGCTGGATCTCCCTGGACGTGATTGTCTTTGGCGCGGAGGCGAAATTTTACTTCTAGTTTTTTACGGGAGATGTCTTCCCGACAAATTTCGCAGGCTCGCTGGAGGATTTCAGGCAGACAAATAATCTCAAAACTTAACTGCAATTTACCTTTAGCGATCCGCGTTACATCAAGCAGGTCGTCGATCAGTCGCGCCTCGAGCTCGACGTTACGCCGGATGACCTCCAGCGCTTCCCGCGCCGACGGCGAATCAGGGATGCTTGCCTCTAATTCTCCGACCATGGCAATGACAGGTGAAAGAGGGTTGCGCAACTCGTGGGAAAGCAGGGCAAGGAATTGATCCTTGGCCGCGTTTGCGCCAATCAGTTCCTGACGCAGGGTAACGTCGCGGGTTTTGTCCTCAAGAAGATAAAGCACGCCTTGCACGGTTTGGTGGGAGCCTTGCAAGCGGAGCAGGGTGACGTTCACATAATGGCTGACGCCTGTTTTGTCTTTGAACGGTTGCTCGACCAGTTGAAACGGCGTTCCAAAAGAGAGGACTTTCTCGATCGCTTCAGGAGGAGCGATCTTTACATCGTCGTAGGTTGCTTCGGTAATGTCGCCGGCCGCCAGCTCCCCAAAACGTTGCGCCATATGCGCGAAGGCCTCGTTGGCCTGAAGGAAGCGGCGCGAAACCGGATCGACCAAAGCAATGCCGCTTGGCACGTTGGCGAGAATTTTTTCGTTGAAAACAACTTCGCGCTCGATACGCCGGGTAGCTTCCCTCTCGCGCCGATAGAGTTTGCTCGCGCCCCAAGCGCCGACAGCGGTGCCGACCAGCAACCAGCCGACAAGGATGTTCATCTTATTCAACAAGTCGTGCACAGGTTTATAGGCAACGGCCTTGGGCTGTACGACCACCGCGACCCAACCGGTCGATTCCACCGGACTGAAAGAGTAAAGGTTGCCGTGCCGCTCGAAATGCCCGGTCTTGTTCGCCTTGATGTCGTTCATCAAAGTTTTCGTTTTCCCCAGTTCGACGCTCGAATTAGGCCGGAAGTCAGGCCCGAAGAGAGCGGTTCCATTTTGGTCGAGGACTTGGCAGATAGACTGGTCTGCAAATACAATCGCCGACAAACGCCGCCCCATTCTTTCGACTAGAACCGATACTCCGAGATAGCCGGCAATGGTTCGATCAGGCGCCCGCACCGCACCGACGATATCGGTGGCCATTCGTCTGTCCTGAAAACGTGGATGCACGGGAGAGACAAACGCTCCATTCGTTGCGTCGGCCTGATTTCGCCAGCCTTCGGAGCCAAAATCCTTTCCGACCATATCTGGAATGGCAGGGAGCGACGCGATCAGAGTCCCGTCGGACCCTGCAATAAACATTCCGTCGATGCGGGGATGGGAATAAAATGTCGATCCAAGCCATAATTGCGCGGCGAATTGCGGGTTCGGACCGGTTAGAAATTTCGCAACATCCGGAAGAGTCTGATAATACTCAATGATACCGCCCGTGCGGCTCAGATCGTCGCCCACCAGATGGGCAATCAATTGAATAAAGGTCTGCCGATCGCGCAGGATTTTCGATTCCAACGTATTCGTCAGGATCGTGTAGGAAACGACAAGAGTTAAGATCGACGGCGCCCATCCGGCCAAAAGGATGGAAAAAACGATGTTAAAACGTTGAAAGCGGTCCCGCCTCTGCTTTTTAAATTTCTTGAATCGATCTCGCAATTGCATCCGTTTGCCCGCAAAAAGTTCCTCTATCACCAATTAACCCGCCCGTTGAGTCAGGCAAGGTGAATGTCCTGTAGGCTCGGCTGCTTTTGGAAAAGGTCGATCATTCAAAAACCTGTTCCTGCGAAGTCAAGCAGCGCGTCTTAGCGACATTTCTTTACGCCTGTTTGTCTTTTTCCGCGGCTCGTTTTCAGAGGCAAAAGGGGCATTTTTGATTTGACGCACGCGCCGGAAACGCCATCATGTCGCCCTGCTGCCTCTACCAACGGCAGCTCCTGGAATCCACATGCACGGAAGCCCCGCTTACATTGTCTGGACGATCTGCTACCTGAGTGTGCTCATTGGCCTTTCTGCCTACGGCGTCCATCGCTACTTCATCATCTACCTGTTTTTGAAAAACCGGAAGCGCCACTCCGTTCCGGCGCGGCGATTTGAACAGCTGCCGAAGGTGACAATGCAGTTACCGATCTTTAACGAAGTTTACGTGGTTGAGCGCTTGCTTCGCTCGGTCAGCGAATTGGATTATCCGCGGGACCTTCTCCAGATTCAGGTGCTGGATGATTCAACCGATGATACGCGGGAACTGACTTCCTCCTGCGCAGAAGAATTGCGCCGGCGCGGTTTCAACGTCCAGCTTATCCATCGTGTCGATCGCACCGGTTTCAAAGCCGGTGCTCTCGCCGCCGGACTCGAGTCGGCCGAGGGCGAGTTTGTCTGTATTCTGGACGCCGATTTTGTTCCGCAGCCGGACTTGCTCAGGCGCACGATTGATTTTTTCACCGATCCGAAAGTCGGCATGATCCAGACGCGTTGGGGACATTTGAATCGCGGCTATTCATTACTGACTCGTGCGCAGGCGATGTTTCTGGATGGACACCTCCTTCTAGAACAAACCGCGCGCAGCCGCAGTGGACGCTTTTTTAATTTTAATGGAACCGCCGGCCTCTGGCGCCGCTCCTGCATCGAAGAAGCGGGCGGGTGGCAGCATGACACGCTGACCGAAGATCTCGATCTTAGTTATCGCGCACAGCTGGCGGGCTGGAAATTCATTTTTCTTCCCGATGTGGTGACTCCGGCGGAACTGCCGGTGGATATGAATGGCTTTAAGTCCCAGCAACATCGCTGGACCAAAGGCTCAATCCAGACGTGCAAGAAACTGTTGCCAACCATTTGGCGAAGCAAGCTGCCGTTTCCGATTAAACTCGAAGCCACAGGTCACTTGATGTCGAACTTTGCCTATTTGCTTCTCGCTTGCTTGTGCGTGCTCCTGCATCCCTCTGTCGGCGGCCCGCAGGCCGGCTGGCTGCGGACTCTTTTGATCGACATCCCCATCTTCCTCGCGGCTTCGGTGTCCGTGGCGGTATTTTACATTTGCGCGCAACGTGAGCTGCATCCGCGCACGTGGATGAAGGAAATCCTTTTTCTGCCGTGTCTGCTCGCGTTGGGAATCGGCCTCTCGCTCAATAACGCGCGGGCCGTCGTTGAAGCTCTCTTTAATCACAAGTCCGATTTTACCCGAACGCCGAAGTACGGTATCGAGCGCAAGTCGCAACCCTGGCGGGCCTGCAAGTACCGGCCGCTCAAATCAGCTCTGCCGATCGCTGAATTGGCCTTCGCCATCTATTTCACTTACTTCATTTGGTTCGCGGTCGCACATCGACAATTCATTTCGGTACCATTCTTGCTCATGTTTCAGAGTGGGTTTCTCTATGTCTCGCTTTCTTCGCTGGCCCAGTGGTGGCCGAAATTCAGTTTCGGCGCCTCACGGACGACAGCCGCAGTTCCCGCGTGACAAACGAGTAAAATTGAGTAAGGAGTCGCGCATGTTTCGCCCCCTTGCTGTCGTTTTCGCCTTCGTCTTAATCGCGTTTCCCTTTAGTGTGCGCGCCGAACTGGTGGTTCCCTGTCGTGTTATAATCAGTGTCCACGACCAGAAGCTGATGCTTTTGGAAAACGGCGCCAGGATCGCAACCTACCCTATTTCTACTTCAAAGTTCGGCTTGGGCGATGGTTGGGGCAGAATGACAACTCCGCTTGGCTTCCTCCAAGTCGCGCAAAAAATCGGTGATCATGCCCCGACCGGTGCAGTTTTTCATAATCGTCGTTTCACCGGAGAGGTCCTTTGTCCAAACGCGCCTGGGCGCGATCCCATTATCACTCGCATCATCTGGCTGCGTGGTCTCGAGGCTACGAACGCGCATGCTTATAGCCGCTGCATTTACATTCATGGGACGCCGCAGGAAAAAACAATCGGGCGACCGTCCAGCTATGGGTGCATCCGGATGAAATCGAGTGACGTGACCGCCCTTTATAATCAGTTGCAGCTTGGGGCGCTTGTTCAAATTGTTCCCGATCGCCTGCCGAAAATTGTTGCAGCTCCGGCGCGCCCTGCACCTCAACCCGACCAAGCTGCGACCGGGACAATTATTTCGTCCACTGGCGCCGAAAAGTCGGCGACGGCGCCCGCACGCAAAAGTGGTCCAGTGCCCATAGTTGCTTCGAGTGGGCGCGGCGCCTAAGCAGGCGCGGGCGAATCGCGAACCGTATCTCAGAACAAAATGGCTAACACAAAATCCGCATCCAAGCGTGCCCGGCAATCGATGGTCCGCTCGCTTCACAACCGGAGTGTGCGGACGCGGCTGCGTTCGCTTCAGAAGCGAGTGCGCGTGACAGACAAACCGGCTGCGGAAGAACTGCGCGCTCTCATTTCGGCAATTGATAAAGCGGCCAAGCGCGGAATCATTCACCGTAACGCTGCGAATCGCCGCAAAGCACGCCTGCAAAGAATGGCATCCGCGGCCGCGGCGAAAAAGTAATTGCCGTGGCTCTGCGCGGGTTGCGCGCCGGACCCCAAGATCGACAATTATGCCGTCAAGCTAACCTGGCCAAATGGTCTTTGCATATCGCGCAGGACGGATAAATTTCCGCGATGATTCCCGCATTTCTTCTTGTTTTTTCCGTCGTCGCCTATCGCATTACGACGGGGCTGTTGATTGATTCCGGCGCGACCTGGCTTTCCAACTTCGCTCCCTTCGCTGCGCTTGCTCTCTGCAGCGCCGCTTATTTTCCGGCGAAATACAAATTCGCTGTGCCGTTGATTGCGCTTTTTATCTCGGACGCAGTGCTCAACTTTCACTACGGCGCGGCGATCGTTGATCCACTGATCCTTTGTCGTTACCTCGCGCTTGCTCTGGTCGGGTTGATCGGCTTTTTCTTGCGTAACCGCGCGTCTCTTAAGACGCTGCTCCCGGCTTCGATCATTGGATCGACACTTTTTTACGCGATCACGAATGCGTTCGCCTGGCTGACCGATCCCGGTTATGCGAAGAATTTTGCCGGCCTGATTCAAGCGCTCACCGTTGGCTTGCCCCAGTATAGCTCGACGCCGAGCTGGATGTTTTTTCGCAACTCGCTCCTGAGCGATCTTTTGTTCACGCTGGTTTTCGTCGCCTGCATGAACATCGGCCGCGTCACCGCTCGTTCTCGTGCTCGAGCGGTCTTTCCTCGCGTCGCGTAAACTTCCATGCAGCGGCCCGAGCAACGCGACGAGGTCGAGATGCTCGCGCTGATGCTGCTGATCCGCCGTTTCGAAGAGCGCGCGA